>OCTX012223321.1_pt1 | contig 22695 bp, 18 predicted proteins | sample 1539691 | NCBI WGS metagenome assembly OCTX01 (sample SAMN02144231, study PRJEB22623) | gut metagenome | biome: sheep rumen | host: Ovis aries | place: New Zealand
CCCCCATGGTTGCCTCCGCCGCTGCTGCGCGTGCCGCTGAACGAACCGCCGCTATTGCTACGTGAACCGCTGAACGACCCACTTCCGCTATTGCTGCTGCGTGAACCGCTGAACGACCCGCCGCTGCTGTGTGAACCACCGTAGGAGTTGCTGCTGCGCTGTCCCTGGAAATTTTCGTTGCGACTGTTGCCGAAGTTGCCGCTGCGCTGTCCCTGGAAGTTGCCGCTGCGGTTGCCGCGGTAGGAGTTGTCGTCTCGGTAGGAGTTGTTGTCTCGATAGGAGTTGTTGCGGACGGAGTTGCCCCGGCCGTGGTCCACGGTGACACGGGTGGAACTGCCTCTGTAGTTGCCGCGATAGTCGCCGCGGTCCCATCCGTTGCGCATGCCGAAGTGCTGGTCGCGTGGTCTGCTGGGACGGAAGAAGTCGCGCCGGCCCTCGTAGAAACTGCGGCCGTGGACGCGCCAACTGTGACCGCCGCGATAGGAGGCGTAGAAGTGGGGACGACCGAAGTAGAAGTAGTCGCGATGGGGATAGCGGGCATAGATGCCGAAGTGCCAGTAGCCACCCTCCCAATAGAGCGGGCGGTAGAAATAGGTGGCGGCACGGAAGAGGTCCCACTGCCAGGAATAGAGTATATAACTCAGGTCCAGGTTGCGGCGCTCCCAGTAGGTGCCAAACACGTCGTTGTAACTGGTGACTCCCATCAGGTAGTCGAGGTTGATCTCGTAGGCTGCCTCGTACTGGGCGTCGGTGAGGTTCAACTCGTAGGCCATCTTGTCGGTCAGGAAGAGTGCCTCGTTGCGAGCCTGCTCGTATGACATAGCGTTAGCCGATGCTGCTATCGTCAGCATGGTAACAAGGGTGAACAACATCTTCTTCATCGTCGTATCTTTTTAGTTGTTATACATTCTGTTTTTTGTTTCTGCTGCAAAGTAACTGCTTTTTGGCGGGGTAGGCAAAGGATTTTCCCTAAAGAGTAGGAGGAAAATCCCTAAACAATTCTAAAAAAGTTCGTTATTGGAAAAATAATGCTTACCTTTGCATCGTTTTTATGCTGATGAGAAGGGTTTTACTGATTATGGGCTGTCTGATGTCTGTTGTGCCGGTGGCGGCACAATTGGCTTCCCAGTTGGAAGTGCACACGGAGGCTCAATACTCAGCATCATCAGGCGACCACACGCCGCTATGGCTGAATGCCAACAAATACGGGTTGAGTTCGCTCCATACGACCAATGGCTACGTGAGGGGTGGGGTGTTCCGCTCTATCGAAAATGATTCTTCTCGCCGCTGGGCCTGGGGAGCCGGTGCCGACATCGTGGTGGCAGGCAGATACACCAGCACGCTGGTGCTGCAGCAGGCCTATGGCGAGTTGCGCTGGCTGAAGGGCTTGCTCACTGTGGGCAGTAAGGAACAGCCCATGGAACTGAGGGACCAGGAACTGAGCAGTGGCTCGCAGACATTGGGCATCAATGCCCGTCCGGTGCCAGGCGTCCGATTGTCGTTGCCCGACTATTGGAAACTGCCTTTTACCAAAGGATGGGTGGCTTTCAAGGGACATATCTTCTATGGTATGCAGACCGACGACAACTGGCAGAAGGACTTTACCAACCGGCAATCGAAATATACTGAGCACTCAAAACTGCACACCAAGGCCGGCTATATCCGTATCGGTAAGAAAGAAAAGCCGTTTAATGTGGAACTTGGATTGGAGATGGCCTGCCAGTTTGGCGGGCGCAGTTATCTGGCGGTTGGCCATTCGCAGTCAGCAGTGGAAAATGAGGATGGCCTGAAAGGTATGATTCATGCTCTGTTGCCTACCGGCGGCGAGTCTATAGAGCCCGATGAGTATCGGAATATGGATGGCAATCACTTGGGCAGTTGGCTGCTCAGGGCCAATTACGACAATGAGCGGTGGGGGCTCTCCGTTTATGGCGACCATTTTTTCGAAGACCAGTCGAGCATGTTCTTCCTCGATTATGACGGCTATGGCACGGGCGACGAGTGGCACGTTAAAAAAGACTCGCGCTATTTCCTTTACGACTTGAAGGATATCATGCTGGGCCTGGAGTTGCGGTTAAAGCAACATCCGTTTCTCAACCGTTTCGTGATGGAGTATCTTTACACGAAGTATCAGTGCGGGCCGGTGTATCACGACCATACCCAGCGGCGGCCAGACCATATCAGCGGCACTGACAATTACTATAATCATCATATTTTTACCGGTTGGCAGCACTGGGGTCAGGTGATGGGCAATCCGCTCTACCGTTCACCTCTTTATAATACGGACGGTCTCGTCATGGTGGAGAACAACCGTTTCTGGGCTTGGCATCTCGGTGTGATGGGCAACCCGATGAACCTGCACTATCGCGTTCTCTGTTCATTGCAGGAGGGACTGGGCATCTACGATATGCCACTGACCCATCCGGAGATGAACGTCAGTGTGCTGGTGGAAGTGGGTCATCGGTTTCCCGCTACCTCGCGCTTTGCCGGGTGGGATGTCAAGGGGGCCATCGGCATGGATGGCGGTGATATGCGCGGCCACAATATCGGTGTGCAACTGACGTTGTCGCGACATTTTAACTTACGCTTTTGATAAGAATTAGGAGAAAAGAACATGAAGATAAGGCGTTGTTTACATCAACTATTCTCTTCGTTGGCATTGTCGGCCATGTCGGTCTTGTCAGCAGGCTGTGACCTGCATACCTCGGACAACGGCGACCTGGATGGCTTTTGGCAACTGACACAGATGGACACGCTCGCCACCAACCGTTCCGGCGACATGCTCGAATCAAGGATTTACTGGTCGGTGCAGGGAAATATGCTGGAGATGCGGGATCTGCACAATCTGCATGGCGTTGACTGTTACTTGACGCTGAACTTCCGTTTTCGGCACGAGCAGGGCAAACTCTACCTGTCAGAGCCCATAGCAAATATTCGTGATATATCAGACAGTGTAGTCACCAGTCCGGCGACAGTAAAGTTCTATGGGCTGAGTCGTCTTGACGAAGAGTTTGACGTGCTGCAGTTGGATGGTGCGCAGATGCGTCTGCAGTCAGCGTACTACCGTTTTCACTTCCGCAGATATTAAGTCAGAACTTCTTGCCGAACACGATGTTGATGAATGTCTTAATGAGAATCTTGGCATCGAACCACCAGGAGCGGTGCTCCAGATAGTAAAGGTCCAGTTCCAGCCGGCGCAGCATCTTCTCCATCGTGTCCGTATAGCCGTTGTAGAGTGTGGCATACGACGTGACGCCCGGACGTATCTGATAGAGGTAGACATAGCGGGAGTCATGCTCCATGATCTGTTTGATGTAGAACTCGCGCTCAGGTCGCGGTCCGATGAACGCCATGTCGCCCTTGAAGACATTCCACAACTGCGGCAGTTCGTCCAGATGGTGTTCACGCAAGAATTTTCCGATCTTAGTCATGCGGGTCTCGTTTTCGTGCTGATAGAGCGCCGGCCCGTCTTTCTCGGCGTCGACACGCATGGAGCGGAACTTGTAGATGTTGAACGGCCGTCCGAAGCGGCCGATACGCTCCTGTTTGAAGATGGCAGGACCGCCGTCCTCTCGTTTTACCAGTATGTAGCATACCAGGAAGAGCGGGGCGAAAACCATCAGGCAGATGACCGCAATGAAGAAATCGACTATACGCTTCACGTTGCGCTCAATTTCATTCATGCCATCAAGGATATAGCCGTTCTCCAGTTTTGTCATATATAATATAGATGTTTTTCTTCTTTTTATTATATTTAACGAGAACGGAGGCGATATATTATATACGGAAGAATCTTTTTTTATCAGTTTTTTAGGAGGCATTCGTCAGATAAGGCTCTTTATCAAAGCCTTATAGGCATAAAAAACAAAGTTATAGGCAGAGCGCAGTAGCGACAGGTGCTCAACATTGCGATAGATGTCCCATTGCCATTTGATGACTTTCAGTTTGTTCGACGAGACAGACTGTGAACTGACTCGATAGGCGGCCAGTGTTGTTTCGGTGTTTCGGGCTATATAACCTTTCTTAAGAATTGAGAGCCACATCACGTAGTCTTCGTGATGAATGTCCTTGATGTTGGCTTTCCCTACTTTTCCCGTATCGTAGATACCGGTCAGATTGCCAATGATATTGCCTTTGAGGAGTGACTTGTAGGTGGCCAGCCTTGGTGCCGAGATGACTCTGTTGGCTCTTGTACTCAACTCATCGATCTTTTCGTAATTGGAAAAGACTATGGCAGTTCTATTGTCCTTGAAGAAAGGCAACTGCTGTTCCAATTTTTGTGGAAACCACAAGTCGTCACTGTCAAGGAATGCTATATACTGTCCTTTGGCTGCCTGTACCCCTGCGTTCCTTGGGGCAGATGGCATCTTGATGTGCTTCGTATTGCGCAGTAGGTGAATTCTTTCGTCTTCTGCTGCATACTGTGAGGCAATGGCCAGTGAATTGTCGGTTGAAGCATCATCTACGATGAGTAGTTCCCAGTGGGCATAGGTCTGAGCCAATACCGACTCGATTGATTCCTTGATAAATCGCTCAGAGTTGTGCATTGGCATCACAACGGATACCAACCCTCTCTCTTGGGTGGAGTGTCCTGTATAATGAACCGGTTTAGCCTTAGCCATCAGTATCTTTTTCTCTTATGGAGTGCAAAGATACAACAATTATTTTACTAAACCAAACTATTCTTCGAAAAACTGGCAGATGGCACTTGTCACCTTTTCGAAATCTTCATCCCAGGTAGTCTGCTCGTTGTTATATCGGCGCATGTTCTCTGCCATTTTCCGTAAGTCATCCTGATGGTCGAGGATGTGATTCAGCAATGCTCTGACGGCTTCCGTGGAGTAGGGGTCTACCGCCATACCGATGTGTTGTTCTACCACGAAATTGCCAAGGCACGTCTTGTCGGCATAGACAGTGGGGATGCCGAACGACAGCGATTCGTGGAACTTGTTGGAGATGGCGTAGACTACGTTGAAATCTTTATTAGGATACGCCGCCCATACAATGTCTGTCTGTTCGTACAGTCCGGCAACTTCATTGTAGGTGTATCTTCCGGTAAAAAAGATGTTGGTTGCCCCTTCGGCACACTGTTTGAGATACTCCATGGCGTGACCATCACCATGAAAGTACAACTCGAACCGGTTGTCATCGCGAACGGCATCGATGAGTACTTTCGATATGTCGCGATAGCGTAGTAAACCGATGAAGGCAATGCGCAAAGGAGAATGAATGCTGTATGGCTTTGGTGTAGGTACTTGGAAATTAGGCTTGTTCTCCAGCACCAGTTGTTTGATATTTGAAGGATAGAGTTGCGTGAAGAATCGCGAGGCATGTATAGTGAGGTCGACACGCCGCATGTACCATCGCTCGATAGCAGTAGTGGTCTTTCGTAGTATATATGTCTCGGTGGGAACGTCCAGATTTTCGTAAATGAGCATTTGCTTCTGGCGGTTTAAGCGTGGCACCATCATCAGGTTGTTCCAGTGCGAGGCGATGACTACATCTGGCTGCAGGTCTTTTATCTTTGAGTGGCAGAACTGTCGGTACCCCCATAGGTTGAGCAGTTTCCGCGTTTTGTTACCATATTCCGATGTTTTCTTGTAGACATGATAGCCTGTCAACTCCTCCTTGTAGCCGTTACTCCTGTCCCAAGTGATAACAGATAGAGTCGCATTCTCTCCGTAATGCTTATGAAGAGAAGTGAGAATCTTTTGATTTCGTGTGTTTATAGGAAAACAGTCGTCAATGAGAACAATATGCAGCATTTAGTCTATTTCGTTATTAATAATTGTAACAATGCGGTTGCAAGCCTTGCCGTCGCCATAGGGATTGACAGCCTGACTCATCTTTTTGTATGCTGATGGATTGTCGAGCAGCGTACTTACTTCGCTGACTATCTTGTCGTGGTCAGCGCCTACCAGTTTGACGGTTCCTGCCGTGACGGCTTCAGGGCGCTCAGTGGTATCTCGCATCACGAGAACGGGTTTCCCCAACCCCGGGGCTTCCTCTTGAATGCCTCCACTGTCTGTAAGTACGATGGTCGACTTCTCCATCAAGTAGACGAACTCTAGGTATTGCAGCGGTTCGATGAAAAACATGTTTCCCCATTTGCAGTTGTCAGGTTGGCCCTTTTCTGTTGCGCCAAACACTTCGTGGATGGGTTTTCGTACATTGGGATTCAGGTGCATGGGATAGACGAAGTCCACTTCCGGGTATTTTATTGTCAGGTCTTTTATGGCAGTCACCATTTGCAAGAATCCTTGCCCGAAATTTTCACGGCGATGTCCGGTTATTAGCACAAGGCGGCGTCCGTTGTCTAATCGGCTTACGTCGTAGCCGATGTTTCGGAAAGCGCATTCCAGTTTCTTGGTCAGAGTCGTGTCAGTCTTTAGTTTATTGACTACCATGTGGAGTGCGTCAATGACGGTGTTGCCAGTGACGAATATCTTGCCATGTGCAGCCTCTGCCTTCAGATTTTGCTCAGAAAGTTGAGTGGGTGCAAAATTATATGTAGCAATGCGTCCGGTAATTTGGCGGTTCATCTCTTCTGGCCACGGACTATAGATGTTATAGGTCCGCAATCCGGCTTCAACGTGACCGACAGGGATTTGCTGGTAGAAGGCAGCCAAGGCAGCAGCCGCCGAGGTTGTGGTGTCGCCATGCACTAGTACCAGGTCGGGGTGACAGTCCTGCAAGACATCCCTCATGCCTGTTAGGACACGTGCGGTGATGTCATAGAGATCCTGTCCCTGTTTCATGATGTTGAGATCGTAGTCAGGGACGACTTGGAATATCTGCAGCACTTGGTCAAGCATTTCACGGTGCTGGCCGGTGACACAGACAATTGTTTGGAAGGATTCCGGATGCTTTTGAAATTCAAGTACCAGCGGTGCCATTTTAATGGCTTCGGGTCGAGTACCGAAAACTATAAGAATTCTTTTCATCTTGACTTTCTTAGTTCCTTTTGAATTGCTTCTAACCACCCACGCCCAAATTCCTGGTCAGGTTCGACATAGTTGCCTTCGCCCCATTCATTCCAGGATTTCAGAACGACAATCTGATGCTCCTCCTCTTTGCTTTTTACTATGTCTAGTGCTTGATGCAGGTGTTCCTGAAATTTCACCGGGGTCGCTCCAATATAGATGCCGTCCCACGAAGTTGCCCGAGGGCTGCGGTCCCAATTAGGCATCACGGTTGGGAATACATTCTCCCATCTGTCCTCAGGTGCAAAAAAACCTTTGACGGTTTTTGCATAGTCGTATTTGGCACCGACGGGTAATCCCATTTTCCTGAATATGGTTTGAGCCAAATCGTTGTATTTTCCCTTGTGCAGCAGTTCTCCTCTTCGCCTGCCTATAGAATTGACAGCATCAAACCCCATGTCGAGCACTGAATGGAAAATGTCGGCACTGCTCTTCAAGTTGGGTATTGTCAAAGAGCGTGTGCCGTCAGCATTCAACTTAAACGATAGCACAGAGTCGCACATGGCGACAATGTAAAGGCCTTTTAATCCGTGCTCTTTGGCAAGTTGACGCCAGCATTCCAACCATTCCTTCACTCTTGTATGGTGCCAAGGGCTATATAAGAAGAATACGGGTTTACCGTCGACTGTGATATATCGCGGGTCTTTGAATGCAGGCAATACGGAGAGGAAGTGGTTCTTGTCATCTTCGTCACCCGGATAAGTCTGTTCCATCAGCATCGAGTTTGACTGGATGTTGGATTTCCGGTTCCATGTCTTATTGCTCCATGAATGGTTGGCCCAGCATAAGCAGAAAGGGAAATCGGGTTTCCCGGTAGCCAAGACTTCGTTGAAGGGACGTTCTAATAGTCTTTTTCCGCCAAACCAGTAATGATAGTAGCAGAATCCTTCTATTCCTGCTTCTCGTGCCAATTGTGCCTGGGCTTCTCTGGTCTCTGGCAGCCGTAGGTCGTAGAATCCCAAGTCTGCGGGGAGTTTGGGTTGTATGTGGCCTTTAAAGAGGGGCTTGGCTTTGACCACGTTCATCCATTCGGTAAATCCCGGTCCCCACCATTTGTCGTTTTCAGGGATGGGGTGAAACTGTGGCAAGTATAATGCTATAATTCTGGGCTTCATTCTTATGTCATTCTTTATGGTTCTGCTTTACATTGGTTGGGTCAATAGCAGATATTTGCTGCAAAAGTACAAAATTTATTTGGAATGGAGGATAAAAGTCTGGAAAAAAGAACCTTTAAGAGTTTTTCAATGACAGATTAATTGTTTTCTCCTTTCCATTCCACCTCAAAAGGATGCATAACTGCCCTTTCCGCACATTGTTGTCCTAATAGTATGTCGGCATCGGAATAATCAGGCTGAGGCCTGGCTGTGTTGCCAATACATGAAACTCTGAAAACGGGTCGCAGCAGAGCCTCGAACCACGTGCATGATGCTATATAGCATGCCATGCCGAGGTTCAGATGCCAGTTGTCTCGGGTCATATATGCCGCATCATTTAAGTGGGTGCCTCTTGCTAACTGGATGGCTGTTCCTGTAGGAATGATGACATTGATGCCATACTGTGTAGCCATCTTTTGATAGCATTCGATGTTGCCTTGTAAGAGATGGGGCATTTCGCTTGGTTTGTGGCTCCATATCATGTGGAATGCCAAGCAGACATTCTTATTCGGACATGAGGAAGTGAGGAGTTCGATATACTTACCAAGGATGGCATATGAATCCCAAATGTATGATAGACGACTTGCCTGCTGAATGACAATTACGTCCCAGGGCTGATTGAGCAACTGACGTAATGTCTCGTTGGTGGACATGGCAATCCTCCCTGCTCTGCGATATATTGTTACGGGTTCTTCATTAAGGAGGAGTTCTGTCCATGTGTTGAAAGATGCTGAAGTGAGATAACCCTCATAGATACAAACCGTCTCTTCGTCGATGGTGGATGCTTTTACCAGTGTGTCCATATAGGTCATTGCGTCGGTCGAAAAACTGTTGCCTAAGACCAGAATGCGCAAAGTGTCAGTGTCGACAGGGTATGGTGGATTAACATATGTCGTTTTGGTAGGATTGTCATCTTCGTGTTTGATGAGACTATCCTCATCTTTTTCGCACGATAGTGACAATATGCTTCCGCAAAGAATTACAAAATATAGAAGAGATGGTTTCATGTAGTAAATATTTTTAGTGTGGTCTTGATCTATTTTCTTGCATATACAATAGGGATATGACCTAATTGTGCTGCTATGTGTGAGTATGAAGAAAAATGGCTACCTATTATTTTTTGCGTTTTGCTGAGGCAATAGAGTTCCAGAACGGCAAATTTCATTCCTTCTACATTGTCACGGAGGGTATTACCGCTTGTTGTTAGAATGCGATGAGGGAAGATGCGATTTAACTCCTCTTTGACAGCATTGTCGTCACTGGCAAGATAGAAACTTACATTCGGGTCTTGCTCTACCTCCTCTTGCATTTTTTCAACGAAGAGTTCTATAGGCGATTGTCTGATTGATTCAATATTGTCGGTACGCCGCACGTGAATGCCAATGGTGTTTGGCGTAAATTGACTGGTGATGCTGTCAATTCTGCTTTGGATATCGTCTTGAGGAATAAATAGTTTTTCAAAAGGATAGTCTTGACACATAGAAAAGCAGGAGATCAGTAATAAGTCCCTTTTTGAGTTAAACTTGATATGGTCTCTGATTTCCCCCTTATCCTGTAGGCTGAAATTAAAGATGGTCTGATAACATAGGCGAAGTAGAGGCCATCGCAACAAGTAGTCTTTAGTTCCACTAATACTATATAACCATCGGGTGTTGGTCTTAATAGAGGCAAAGGAGGGAGGTAGAGGCTTGAATAACTCTTCAAAACAAGCATTCAGGCCATTGTCTATGTTCCATTCGATTTCTGCGGGTAAACGATGTTCTTGTGACAGGAAGACTCCCGAGGCGATGGCGCGCATTCGGTTGCATAGTCCGCCTGTGGGTATGATCAGAATCTTATTCATATATTATATATGTAATTGCGCAGAGAGGTAAATTTACAACTGTTTGATTACTTTTGCAGGGACGCCGGCAGCAATGGAATAGGGGGGGATGTTCTTGGTAACGACAGCGTTCGCACCAATGATTGAGCCGCGACCGATGGTGACACCAGGCATGATACAGGCCATTTCGCCAATCCAGACGTTTTCTTCGATAACTACAGGACCTTTGCTGATTAGTGGTCGGTAGTTGGGACGGATATCCAACTGTTCTCTGCAGAAGGAGCCGTGAGCATTGTCTGTGATGAAGACTTTTCGCCCCATGCGTACATTGTCTTTGATGATGATGCTATTCATGCAAGACAGATGGCTATAATCTCCGATGTTAACGTATTTGCCGATTTTGATGCAGGGTGTGAAAGTCTGACCATGGTATTGGTCAATTGCTTCCACGACCATTCCTCGTCCCATGCTGACGAAATCTGCTAAATCGATATATTTGCCACCTTGAAGCAAAAGAAACTTTCCGAAAATACAATGTTTGCCATGTGAATGGAATTCGTTTTGTATCCATCCGGAATAAAGGCGTGTGTGGATTTTTCGGAAGAAGAACCCTATCTTCGGCGGGAAGAGCGTATGTAATAATTTGAATATCATATTTTCTTAAAATAATATTTCCATAAACAGTATATGCGGCTTACATGTGCCAAAGCAATGAAACCGACAATTGACCAGCAAACGCTTTCTGGAGCATAGCCTTGACTAAGAAGCATACAACTGGTAGGCAGGCACAGGATGGTGATGGTCTCTACTATCAAGTGATATTGTTTAACGCATCCCACAGCATGTATAATAATCGTGATGGGCATGCCAATCATTAGCAGGAGTGCCACAATAATCATTATCCTTGAGAATGCAATCGTCATCTCGTCTACTTCGTCCAGCCAGATTCTCAGAATCTCAGGCATCCAAATCTCCAAGATGCAAATGATGATGCCAAGTAATCCCAAGACGGCTAAGGTAGATGAAAAAAACAGGCGATTGACATGTTTGAAGTCTCCTTTAGAATAATTCATCACCATCTGTGGCCTGACCGCCATGATGATGTTGTTGCCAAAACTGCTAATGGCATTAAATATTTGTAGTGACACGGCAAAAGCAGCATTGGCCAGAGGTCCGACATAAACATTCAGGGCAAGCATGTTACCATGAAGCATGAATGCACTGGCTATACTGCCATAGATTGTCCATCCGGAAAAAGATAAGACTTCACTATAAAGTCTCTTGGAAGTTCGCCTTTGGTAGGTAATGTCTCCGATTTTACGCTTTACGTAAACCATATAATAGATGTATCCGAACAGATTGGCAAAAATTTGCAATGTAGCGTAGAAAATCATCCTGTCACTTGGTACGACAAGCAAGAGTAGTGCCGAGCCTAGATTAATGACACCCTCAAGGATGGTTACAAAAGCAAAGATATTCATTTTTTCATAAGCCAGCACCACAGCCAGATATGGAACTTGCAAGAGGGTCAATATAAAATTGACGATCGCCAATTGGTAGACTACCAGCATTGCTATATAGCGTGAATCTGGGCAATTCATTTGAGTGCAGACAAACCACAACCCAATGGTTTCCATAATGAGAGCAACAACACAAGACAATATCTTGCTCAGTTTGACGCTCACGCTGAAGGATGCGCTGGCACCGTCGAAGTCTTTTTTCCCAAGAGCGATGGAAATAAATCTTTGTGTAGAGGTCGCTAATATGGACTTCAGACAAATGACTATTTGCACAATACCGGTGACAGCATTCATGATACCATAGTCTTCAATTCCCAATCCTGCCCGTAAGTATCTTACTGCAACAAGATTGATGACCATCAGTAGTGCCATGCGCAGAAACAGCAGCAACGAATTCTTTGCTACTTTCCTGTCTGCTGGGTTGGTCAAGTATTTTTTCATCTGGCAGAGGATAAGATGAAACTAATGCCGTACATGTTTCTTAACGAGAAGTTAAGGTAGACGAATGCAATTAATAAGAACAGCAAGACGCCGCCCCATTTCGGCCGTAGTGTATATATGATTGTCGGATATAGAACAATCATGACGGTGCGATACATTGAGCCCATGCGTTCTCCGATGGCAGGAATGAAAGAGAATACGGCATAGGTGACAATCGCTAGCCCAAATGTCTTCATCATAATGGGGTAGTAGTGTGACTTTTCTGTTATAGCATCAGCCCAAAACAGCAAATAGTAAAATATAGCAACCATAAAAAGGTGGAAGGGGCTGAACAGTTCAAGACTGGATACAATGACTTTGCCTTTCTCTGCGACTTTGCTGTACATCTCGATTTTATTGCCAATATATGGTATCTCAGAGGCAAACTCTAAGCCCAGATTAGTACCGGAAAACATGTAAGCGACAGGTACAGCCACAGCCAAGGCAATCTTCCAGTTACGACCTAAGGGTTTGTTGCTAAAAAACAATAGAGGAAGCAGAATGATACCTGAAGTATGGAAGAATGTTCCTATGACGATGCATAAAAATGCCATCCATCTTTTGTCATTGGCAATATAGGGGATTGCCAATAGCATGCATCCGGAAAGCACGCCTGCTCGTATTTGGCATGTTTCATGAAGTTCGAAGTAAAAACTGACATACATCAAGACCATAAGCAGCCAGGAGTCATCGTAGCGACGGAAAGCAAAGAATTTCAGCGATACTCCAAGTATGGCATAAAAGAAGAATAGTAGATGAACGTCGTCGGAAAAAGAATTTAAGACGTTCACTATTAATATAAAGGAGAGTTCGATGGTGTCCAGTATATTGTCTCCTTGAGGATTGCTGAAACTTGCAGCATAAGTTTCTGAGTCAGGATCAATACCTACTTCCCGGGTTCCGGCAATGATAATCAGCAGTAGGCAAGTAGCCCCGCAAATCAGTTTTTTCTGTTTCGCAGATATATAATCTTCAAAGAAAATCAGAAAGCCATATATGACAAAAAGTGCGCATATGGATATAACTAAAAGCATGGGCTATAACATGTTTTCTTTAAAGAAATCTCATTAGATATTCTCTGCAACTTACAATTGCAGTAATAAAAGTTGCCGCTACCAACATCACAGCCACGAAAATCATGCGCTTCGGTCCTGCGGGTTTGGTGGGTACTGCGGCCCCTTTCAGCATGGTAAAGGCCGGAGTATTCTCCTGTACCTTGGCTTTGGCTGCTTGCAACTGGGTGTTGAGTGTTGTGTAGGTATTGAATTTTAGTTGTAATTCGTTCTCGAAATCTTCCATCTTCAGCGTCATGCTTCGCAGAGTGATGTTCGTATTGGCATCAGATAGTTTACCGTATTGTGTGAGCGCCTTCTCATAGTCCTTTTTGGCTGTCTCGGTCAGTTCCTTGAAATATTCATAATCTTTGCGGGCTTTGCTGGTACGATAGTCAGTGATGAACACTTGAAGCCTGTCCTTGATGGAGTCTGCGAGGGTCTTACAAACGAGAGGGTCTTGCGAGGTCACTTCAATAGAGATTACACCTGTTTTTTTGTCTGTGGAGATCTTAATGTTACTTCGGGCAGCGTTGAGAATGTCGTTTTCCTTCTTTGAAAGATAGTAGGGGTCGTAACCATTGGAACTGCCCTCTTGTGCGTCAGGCTTGGGAAGTAGCGACTTCAGCCAACCGATCGGATAGTTCCACCATGCCATCTTCTGATGGTTGCTGAGGTAGTCGTGATAGGTGGCATCTATCTCGCCATCTTGACTTACCACCCTGATGCTAGTCAGACTGGCCACAAAACCGTTGTCTTCCAGCAAGTCGGGGTAGAGCAAGGGGGTAATGGCATCGGTGGTCTGCATGTCGCCGAGGTCAAATCCGAACGACGAGGCGATGGAACTCAGTGTTCCGCCCGTCATAGACGTTTCCATCTCTGGAGCAAGTCTGGTGTCAGAGCGGTAATACCTTGGTAGGCTGAGGATATAGATACACGACAATACGAATACGATGGGTAGCACTTTGAGGAACAGACGCTTCTTCTCCCAGATGTTTTTGGCGACTACCCGTAGGTCAATAACTTCCTTTTTCTTCTTCTCTTCCATGTCCTTGCTTTTTACTTGGTGATGATGTTGACCAGGGTGGCTATCATCGTGGCGATCGAGGCGATGCCCGAGCCCAGGGTGACGGTCTCTGCCGTTGTCATCTTGCTGGAACTCTTAGAGGGCACCACAATCTCACAGCCCGGACGGACCTTGGCTCCCTTTGATACCTTGGCCACGTCGCCGTTCATATAGATGATGTATGCTTTTCTCTTCTTTGCCTTACTGCTGTAGCCGCCAGCCATGTTGATATAGTATTCGGGTTTCTTGCCGGCCTCATAGCCCACGGTGTTGGGATACATCACCTCGCCATTGATTTTTACCGTGCTGTTGTAGACCGGCACGAACAGTCGGTCGCCTTCACGCAGCAGCAGGTCTTCATCACCGCCGGGGTTGGCAATCGCCTTGTCCAGTTCGATGCCCACGAAATAGGAGTAGGGCACATTCTCCAGTTCCTGTTTCTTCGTCTGCTGACTGGTGCCCAGGTCGCTGATAGAGCGTCCGCTCTTGATGGCCATCTCGGTGAGCACGGCCTCGTCTTGCTTCTTCTGCATCTTGGCAGATTCGATGTAGCGCAGTCGCTCGGCTTCGTTCATACGGCGTTCCAGACGGGCACCTTCGATGTAGGCAGTATTGGTGAAGCCGCCGCATTTCCTGACGAGGTCGCTCAATCGCTCGTTCTCCTTCGTCAGGGGGTAGTTGCCGGCAAAGAGCACCTCGCCATCCACCGACACGTTGCGTTGCTGGCCGTAGCCGGGGCTCTTGCGGACATAGACCTCATCGTAGGGTTGCAGTTTAAAGTTCTCTTCGCCGTCAATGACGAAACCGTCTTTCAGCGAGAATGTGAACGACTGGGCTACGATGCTGTCTTTGCTTGTGGCTCTTGGGTTGACCACTCGGCGCGACACCAGCACATTGACGGCCGATGCCGTCTCAGTCAGGCCGCCGGCCTGCAGCACAAAGTCTTCGATGGTCTCGTTCTCGGCATAGCGGTAGATGCCGGGGTTCTGCACCTCGCCGTGGATGGTCAGCGTCTGTTTCTCCCGCACCTCCTCCTGACTGGGCACGAGCAGTACGTCCTCGTTCCTCAGGGCGATGTCGGCCACGCGGCCTTCCAGGATGCCGGCCAGGTCGACAGCCATCATCTCCAGTGTGCGGTCGGCCTTCATGCGGTGCATCACTGCATGGGCCGTAAAGGCATCCTCGGTCACACCCTCGGCAGCATCGACCAACGCCTTGACGGTGGTGATGTCGCTGCCCAGTTCGTACATGCCGGGACGGAACACGGCCCCTTTGATCTCCACCATGTTCGAGTAGCGTTTTACCACGGAGTCGACGGCCACGGAGTCGCCATCGGCCATGTGGAACGAGCCGAGGTCAAACTCGCCCACTGTATGGACGGAATATTGGGCACCGGCCTTGCGGATGACGCGAACCGACTTTTTATAGGCATCGCCGGTGAAGCCGCCGGCATATTTCATCAGCGAGTTGAGGCTTTCGTCGCTGCGCATCTCGTAGAACATGGGGCGTTTCACCTTGCCGGTAATGTTGACCAGACAGTCATAGGAGCCCACGATGATCACGTCGTTGTCAGTCAGCCGGATATTGCCGGAGGCCTTGCCGTTGAGAATGTAGTCGTACACGTCGACGGTTGAAATCTGTCGGTTATTACGATACACCTTGATATTTCGCAATGTGCCGATGTCGCTGATGCCGCCAGCCATGTAGAGGGCGTTGAACACTGTGGAGAAGGCCGATAGGGTGTAGGTGCCGGGAGTTTTCACCTCGCCCATCACATTGACTAAGATGGTTTTGGTCTGTCCCACGGTCAGCCTGATCTGGCTGCTGGTGTAGCGGGCTCCCAGTTGCTGGCGTAGCCGGGCGTTGGCCTGGGCCACGGTCAGTCCGCTGACCTGTACCGGACCGAAGTCCTCGATGTTGATGTCGCCGTCGGGCGAGACGGTCAGCGTCTCGCTCTTCTGCGAGGCACCGTAGATGTCGAGAATCACGGCATCGCCGGGTCCCAGACGGTAGTCCTGCGGCGTGGCGATGTTCATATTGGGCTCGAAACTCAGGTTCTCGTTGTTGAAGATGTCGTGTCCGAAGATGCGGTTCTTGTCCTTACGCTGCTTTTCCAGTATCTGTTCCAGCAGGGCGATGGAGTCAACGGGCATGATGCCGCCCATCTCGGCCTGCATCAGCAGGAAGTCGGGGTCGTTGTCGTCGTAAGTATGTAAGCCGTCGGTCGCACCTTGTATGCGCTGGCTCGTGGCGGCATTGGTCTTCCTGTTCTCCTCCAGGGTTTTCCGTCTGGTTTCTTTAGGGTCTTTGCTGTTGTTGGTGCGCAGACGGCTGTCGGTGTTCTTCTCGTCGTCGGCCGTTCCCAGGTTGGCCTTCTTCTTCTGTTGCTCGTATTTCCGTTTGACGCGCTGCAGTTGTTGCATGGTCACGCCGCGGCGCATCAGTTGGGCGGCAATCTCCTGCTGGGTAGACCCTTTCTCACTTTCCTCCAGAATGTAGGTGATAACCTGCTGGTCGGTCATGCCTCCCTGGGCCATGGCCTGTCCGCCGAGCAAGAGTGCCAGCAAAAGCAGTAGTGCGTATCTCTTCATTTCCTTATACCTTATTATATATTATAGTTCTTTATTTATAACTCCTTTTCTGTAAAATTATTGCAAAGGTACACATTTTCTTTCGAAAAACGGCTGTTTGGTAAAAATATCTTCAAAAATTTGGCGGTTTCGGGGAAAAGTGCTACCTTTGCATTCTTGAAACGACTGTTTCTGTCTTGGGGTTGACTGGATTTGACGGCGAGATGAAATGGTACGTAAGCACGCGGAGCGGCGACTGTAGGCTCCATAATCACTGCGGTCAGAAAATTAATTGGCAACAACGAGTATGCTCTCGCTGCCTAATCGAAGCATAGTAGATTACCGGCTTAATTCCACTACAAGGTAGAGGAACGAGACGTCGCTCCAAGGATCTGGTTCCGAATCTGAGGGTCAAGCGGCGCAGAACAAATCGGAAATAGTCATCACGGGCTCCGACGTGATGATGAAGTTTTAGGAGATAAGGCTCCGGTTGGTGGTCCAGGTCTTGCCGTAGCACGAAAATGCAGTCTGGAATAAGCGTGTAGAAAGCGTATGGTTTCCTTGTGCGGACGAGGGTTCGACTCCCTCCAGCTCCACTGATGCAAACCTAAAATATGATTAAAACCATGAAAAGAACTTTACTGATGTTGGTCTGTCTGATGACGGCAGGCTTTGTCTTAGCCAATAAACACTGGGTCGGCACGTGGGGTACAGCGCCCCAACTGGTGGAAAGCCACAACAACCCTCCCTCGCCGGGGCTGGGCTACAACTCGCTGCGCCAGATTGTACAGGTGTCGATAGGTGGCGAGAAGGTACGTCTGAAACTGACCAACGAATTCAGCACGGGTGCCACGGAAATCAAAGCCGTAGAACTGGCCTATGCCAAGACGGCGGGCAGCAGTAGTGAGATTGACGAGACATCGGTGGTCAGCGTGACTTTCGGCGGTAAGTCCGGTGTGACGATGCCTGCCAAAGGCAAGGCCGTGTCTGATGCCATCGATTTTAAGATTAGCGGACGTCAGAATGTTGCCATCACGATTCATTATGGTTCCGCATCGTCGACGAGTGTCAGCGGTCACCCCGGCTCCCGTACCACTTCCTATCTGAAGGCCGGCAACACCACCGACTTCAGCGGTGCCGTCAGGACCGACCATTGGTACAACATCCTGGCACTGGAGGTGCTGGCCCCCGAGACGGCCGGTGCTGTGGCCATCCTGGGCAATTCGATTACCGACGGCCGCGGCTCCACGACCAATGCACAGAATCGCTGGGCCGACGTGCTGTCGCGCCGCCTGTTGGCTAATGAGCCGACGTGTCAGGTCGGTGTGCTGAACATGGGTATCGGCGGCAACTGCGTGCTGGGCGGTGGCTTAGGGCCTGCTGGCGTACAGCGTTATCAGCGCGACCTGCTGGGACAGGAGGGCGTCAAGTGGATCATCCTGTTCGAGGCCGTCAACGACCTGGGCTATACCGGCAATGGCGTGCAGACAGCGAAGCAGATTATCGAAGTCTACAAGCAGATTATCCGTGAAGCCCACCAGAAGGGCATCTATGTCTTTGGCGGTACCATCACACCGTTCAAGGGCGGCAATTATTACTCTGAAGACCACGAGAAAGGACGCGCCACCATTAATAAATGGATACGCTCCACCAAGATGCTGGATGGCATCGTCGACTTCGATAAGGCCGTACGCAATCCCCAGGATACCGCTGCCATGCAAGAGCAGTTCCTCTTCGAGAACGACTGGCTGCACCTGAATGCCTCGGGCTACGAGACGATGGGCAGTTGTGTAGACCTGAGTCTGTTTACGAAGACCGACCCAGTGTCGGACGTCGAGGATGATGCCGACGACTATGGCGAGGCCCTCTGGATAGAGGCAGAAGACCTGCGTACGACGACCGTCGGCACAGCCTTTCAGGTGGTGACAGATGGCAAGGCATCGGGGGGCAAATATCTGAAGACGGTCGTCCAGACCGTTCCTGCTCCTACGGATAGCATCTATATGCTTGCCGCCCATTTCACGGCAGACCAGGGCGCCACCTATTATATATATGGTCGGGTGCTCTGTCCGACGTGGGATGACGACAGTTACTTCATGAGCATCGACAAGCCGCTTGGCGCTGACTTTGCCAACGGGCTTCAGACGAACTCCTGGGACTGGAAGCAGATCGTGTCGGCTTTTCTGCCGGCCGGTGAGCATACGCTCTACCTTGGCGGTCGTGAGGACGGTGCCTGTCTCGACAAACTGTGCATCACGACGAACCCGGAACCGCCAACAGGCCTGGGCGGCAAGAATGTTGCGTCGGGCATCCTTTCGCTGCAAAGCACTCATGGTCAGACCGTATGGACTGACCTTTATTCTTTGACCGGCATGCGGCTGACCGGGCTCCATCCTTCCGGTCCCTGCATCGTCGTCGGTCGTCAGGCTGACGGCTCGGTCGTTTCGCGTAAAATAATCAAAGAGGCATACAGATGAAGTTACGATTACGAAAGGCGGTGTGGGCATTGGTCGTGTTGATGACCCTCGCATCGTGTGAGAAGATGGCGGTCGACGAGACCATGAAAGGCGACAACGACCAGCCGGCAGTTGTGTCGGATGCCAACCTGATTCTGAAGGTCGTCGTTGGCACGAGGGCAGAGACGGCTCCGTGGAAGACCCTCAACTTCGTGGTCTACCAAAATGGTGCGAAGGTACAGGCCGTCACCCAGAAGGAGGGCGACACTGCTTTTGGCGAGGTAGGCATGCAACTGACGCCCGGCACCTATCAGGTGATGGTGCTGGCCCATAGCAGCACTTCCAATCCCACGCTGTCGAATCCCGAGAATGTGAAGTTCACCAATGCCGACGGTTTCTCAGATACCTTTGCGGCCTATCAGACCATCGAGGTGAAGGCCGCGGCCGAGACCCACGAGATGGTCATGGAGCGTATGACGGCCATGGTACGGTTCAAAACCAGGGATGCCAAGCCTGCAGAGGCCAAGAGGGTCAAATTCTACTACGAAGGGGGTAGCGGTGCCATCAACGTGTTGACCGGCTATGGTGTGGACAAGTCGAAACAGACGGTCTTCGTCGATATGCCCGACTCGCTGACGGGCAAGCCCCTGCAGTTCTCGCTCTATACCTTTCCCCGTACCGATAGTGATGTGTTGCGGCTGGCTGTCAGCATGTTTACTGCCGACGAGACGCTGATCAAATATCCCGGTACGGATGAGGGCACTCGTACGTTTACGAATATCCCCATCAAGCGGAACCAGATAACGGAATGCTCCGGCTATTTCTTCACCGAAGGTTCGCAGGGTAACGGGGAGTCCGGTGACGACAATGGCGATCAACACGGCACCGGCAATGGCGACGAACCGGCTGCAAATACAGCCACCTCGTTTCTGGTAGTTGTCAATCCTGAATGGGGCGATGTCGTGGAATACGCTTATTAATATTTACTGTATTAATATATAATGTAATATAAGATGTATTAATATATAATATAAGATGTATTAATATAATATGGTGAAGATAGACATTCAGGAACGAATCTTCCATTTCAAGCAGCCGGCGGGAACCTCCCGGGGCGTGTACACCGAGCGCCGGAGTTGGCTGGTAACAGCGACCGACGGTCGTCGGCAGGGCATAGGCGAGTGTGCGCCGCTGCCCGACCTGAGTTATGATGCCATGACGCCCGAGGCTTATGTGAAGGTGCTGCGTGCCTTCTGCGACCGGGTGGAACAGACCGGTGAGATCGACTTCGAGTCGATGCGCGACTATCCGTCGATGCTCTTCGGTCTTGAGACGGCCATGCTCTCGCTTCGCAATCCCATGCTGTTTGACACCCCTTTTGCCAGAGGCGAAGTCGGCATACCCATCAACGGACTGGTGTGGATGGGCAATTACGAGGAGATGCTCCAACGTCTGGAACATAAGTTGCGACAGGGCTTCCGCTGTGTGAAACTGAAGGTGGGTGCCATCGACTTCGACCGCGAACTGGACCTGGTGAAGCGCATCCGTGAGCGGTTCAGTCTGCACGAGGTGGAGTTGCGCCTCGATGCCAACGGCGGCTTCCGGCCTGACGAGGCCCTCTATAAACTGGAACTGCTGTCGCAGTATGCCATCCATAGCATCGAGCAGCCGGTCAAGCAGAAGCAATGGGCCCTGATGGCCGAACTCTGTCGCGACGCCCCGTTGCCCATCGCCCTCGACGAAGAACTGATAGGTGTGAACGAGGCGGAGACGAAGCGGCAGATGCTGCGCATCATCAAACCCGCCTATATCGTGCTGAAACCCTCGTTGCATGGTGGCATGGCGGGCTGCAGGGAATGGATTGCCATCGCTCGTGAGGAAGGTATCGGTTCGTGGATCACCTCAGCCCTGGAGAGCAACATCGGACTGAATGCCATCGCCCGCTTCAGCAGTGCTGTCTATGGTGATGCCATCACCATGCCTCAGGGACTGGGCACCGGTCAACTCTTTACTGACAATATCCCCTTGCCGTTGGAAATCCGTGGCGACCAATTATGGATCTCGAACAATTCTTAGCCGATTGGCGTAGCGACAGTCCCACCGTCGTGGTGCATACCAGCGGGTCGACGGGACGGCCGAAAGCGATGCTCGTAGAGAAACGGCGCATGGAGGCTTCGGCACGCATCACCTGTCAGTTTCTAGGTTTGCAGGCTGGCGACAGTGCCCTGCTCTGCATGTCGCTCGACTATATCGCCGGCAAGATGATGGTGGTGCGGGCATTAACCTGCGGTTTGCATCTGCTCACCGTCCCTCCCTGTGGACATCCCCTTCGCGAATCGGTTGAGCCATTGCTCGCTGCCATGGCTTCTGCGCCACCGCTTGCTTTTGCTGCGATGGTTCCCTTGCAGGTCTACAATTCGCTGCAGGTGCCAGAGGAGCGACAGCGGCTGATGCAGATTCGTCATTTGATAATCGGCGGCGGTGCCATCGACGCCGCGATGGAAGCAGAACTCAAGACCTTCCCTAATGCCGTCTGGAGCACCTACGGCATGACAGAGACGCTGTCGCATATCGCCCTGCGGCGGCTCAGCGGTCCGGAGGCCAGCGAGTGGTACACCCCTTTCGATGGCGTCACCTTGTCGACGACCGCCGACGGCTGTCTGGTGATTGATGCTCCTGCTGTGCATGATGGTCCTTTGGTGACCAACGATATCGTCGAACTGGTTCCTCGGTATAGCCGTGGCGACAGTGCGGGGACTTGCTCTTTCCGCATCGTGGGAAGGAAGGATAATGTGGTCTGTTCCGGTGGCATCAAGATTCAGATAGAAGAGGTGGAACGTCTGTTACGGCCGCATCTGGCCGGTCCTTTCTGTATCACCAAACGGCCGGATGCAAAGTTTGGCGAGGCTGTTGTCCTCTTGACCGAAGGGAGTGCTGATGAGGGCCGAAGTACTTGTCGACAGGTGTTGCCCAAACACTGGGTACCTCGTTCTTTCTTCACCGTTGCCCGGATTCCCATGACCGAAACCGGCAAAGTGGCCCGTCGGGAGGCGGCAACATTGGCAGCGACGTTGGCGGCAAAATAGGCGGTGACGTTAGCAGCCCTCGCGGTAGAAGTCTAAGGCTTCCTCTATTTCCTCTTTAGTAGCCGTCTGGTTGATGCGTATGTCACCGATGCCGCCAAGAAGTGTAAAGTTGATGTCGCTGCCGACGTTTTTCTTGTCGTGGGTCATCAGTTCCAGCAGTGTGGGGTAGTCGTCGCAGGTAATCGGCATGCGGCCATAGTTGTCGTGGATGAACCGCACCGTCTGGCGCATCTTGTCGACGGGGAATCCCGTCTTGGCCACACTCAGGTAGAGTTCGCCCACCAGACCGTAGGCCACGGCATAGCCATGCAGGATGGGTTTGCGTTGCAGGGCCAGCGATTCGAAGGCATGGCCGATGGTATGGCCCAGGTTGAGGGCTTTGCGGATGCCTTTTTCGGTGGGGTCTTGTTCTACGATGTGCTCTTTGACGGCCACGCTGGTCTGGAGGAGAGCGGAGAGGGTGGGGGCCGATGGGGCCGATGGGGCTGATGGGGCTGATGGGGCTG
>OCTX012203827.1_pt1 | contig 22687 bp, 17 predicted proteins | sample 1539691 | NCBI WGS metagenome assembly OCTX01 (sample SAMN02144231, study PRJEB22623) | gut metagenome | biome: sheep rumen | host: Ovis aries | place: New Zealand
GGTTGCCAGTGGTGATGTAGAACGGTTTATTGCTACCATCGAGGCAAATGCGAAAAGTGGAATGGCCAATCTCGCAACGAGTGCTTGTGGTGAGTTTGCCATTATCACGATGATGCTGATGCTCGACAATAGCTATGAGGTAAAGCATTTGTTGTATCAGAATTCGGGTGACATAGACAATCATGACCCTCAACGCGTGGTAGGTTATCATTCGTTTGCCGTCATTCGTAAACAACAGACAGAACAGACTTTTATCCTTACCGACGAAGAAAAACGTCTATTGAAGGAGATTGCCTTCAATAGCATTAAGGACTCGTTGGACGGTAAGGGAATCATGGTGAGCGAGGCGGCTTACAAGAACGAGACATTGAATAGGAAGTGTGGGGCTTTTGTATCTTTGCACGAACATGGTTGGCTTCGCGGTTGCATGGGACACTTTGGTGAAGATGTACCTTTGTATGAAATCGTGGCGGAGATGGCTCGTTCTGCTGCATTTGATGACCCTCGTTTTCCTGCTTTACGATACGATGAACTGGAAAACATTGACATTGAGATTTCCGTACTTACGCCCATGCGACGCATACAGAGTCTTGACGAATTTCAATTGCATCGTCATGGTATCTTTATCACAAAGGGTTTCCATAGCGGAACATTCTTACCACAGGTGGCTGATGAAGTGGATTGGACGAAAGAAGAATTTGTAGGACATTGTTCACGTGATAAGGCAGGACTCGGATGGGATGGTTGGCGCGATGCGGAATTGTATGTATATGAGGCAATCGTTTTCTGATGGAACCATACGAGTGTAGATATTATCGGCGATTGGAAAATGGTAGGGTAGAGTGTTTACTTTGTCCACATCATTGTCGTATAGCAGAGGGAAAGACTGGAGTTTGTAAGAGTCGTCGTAATCAAGATGGCGTACTTGTCAGCGACGTATATGGGAAGCCTTGTGCATTGGCGATAGACCCCATTGAAAAGAAACCTCTCTATCATTTTCATCCTGGTACTACCTGTCTTTCCATTGCTTGTACGGGTTGTAATTTCCGTTGTCTGAATTGTCAGAATCACGACATCTCGCAGGTGTTTCCTGAGCAAGTGGAGTGTTACGACCTTTCTCCTCAAAGTGTCGTTAGCTTATGTGAGAAACATCATCAACCAGGTATTGCCTATACTTATACGGAACCGTTGACTTATATAGAGTACGTTATGGATACGGCACGGTTGGCGCATGAAAAGGGTATTTGGAATATACTCGTTTCGGCTGGATATGTTTGTAAAGAACCATTGGCAGACCTTTTGCCGTATATCGATGCAGCTAATGTTGACTTGAAATCCTTTAGTGACGACATCTATCAACGTGTTAGTGGTGGACATCTCTCTACGGTGTTGGAAACGATTATCAGCATGAGAGATGCGGGTGTGTGGATAGAACTGACGAATCTCATTATCCCTGGAGTGAATGACGATATGGATATGATTCGTCGGATGTGTAGATGGATGAAGGAAAATGGCCTTGCCAATGCTCCCCTTCATTTCAGTCGTTTCTTTCCAAGATATAAGATGGAAAACATTCCGCCAACTCCTCTTCGGACATTGCAAGCGGTCAAGCAAATCGCTCATGAGGAAGGAATACAAAATGTGTATTTAGGGAATGTGTGACGATTGAGTTTTAGATAGCGATATTCAATCTATTTTTGTTTGCTTGAACGGGACTGAATTGGGGATTACTTCTTTCGCTTCTTCGGCTCTGGCAATGCTTTGCAAGTTTCGCGAACAAGGGAGGAAAGATAGTCACGATCGTCTACGTCAGCAATGTAGAAATAGTCTTTTGCACCATCGTAAGGAGGCCTAAGTTCTTCCTTTCTTAACAATGCGCGACCAGCTTCTGTTGGTTTCAGATAAAAACGGTCGTCGCAGATAAGTCCGAAAATTTTGCCATTACAATAAATGCCGTAATCGCCAAACATTTTCTTGGCTACAATTTCACCCGCACCACTACATTGGTCTACGATATATTGTACAAAATCTGCATTGCTTGCCATAGTCAATACTAATGCTTATTTCTTGATAATCTTTGCCTTAGGAAATCTTTTCTCTAAACTTTCCTTCTCTGCATCTGTCATCGTTCCCTTGATGGATAAATCATCTATGGTTAGACGGTCGAACCATTCAGGCAATGCAACGGTGTCGGTAAACTCAAGATGCAGACGTTTGATATGTTGTAGTTTGGCGAGGATTTCAGGTACTTCTTTCACTCGGAGTTCAATACCCCAATTATTGTCGTTTTTCTGAAGGTCTTTCAGTAGTTCATCGTCATTCTCGGCTACTCGTACCAGCCAACCAATTTTCGGTGTCAACGTGTTTGTCAAGGTGTCCACTTCAACCCCTACAAATCCTGCCCACAATTCCATAGGCGTGTTTTTGATGATGGTACCTTGTAGAGGGTCGAGCACACGATATTTGAAGCCTACTCGCACGTATTCAGATGGCATTCCCCTTGTATGTGGAGTGTGGTCGAGTGTCTGGCCGTTATCATTCGGGAAGAATTTCAAAATCCATCCGTCTACTTCGGTGGGCTCCTCAGGACTGCATGCTCCACCTTTCAACTTGTCTACTTGCTGCTTTTTGACGATTTCTTGCCAAAATCGTTGATTGGGCTTTCCTTCTGCGGTATGAATAAACTCAGTCAGAATCGGCTCTAAACTATTCGTCCATTCGCTCAATCCGTATTCACCCAATCGTTTGGTTTTCTCCATCACTCGACGCCAATCCTTAGGTGTTCCTTTCAACGTGATGCTGGGAATGCCGCAAGCGATACGATAGACAATATATTCAAAGTACGACTTCACGCTCTCCATCAACGTAATTTGCGATGCTACGCATTCCGCCGAACCAGTTGTCGTAAAGTCGGCCATGATGTTTTTGGCCACGTTGCCTTTGGTGTATTTGTCGATTTGCGATGCAAAATCGCCTATCAACTTCTGCCAATCCACCTGCTCTGAAAGTAAGTCGTTTTCAGACTCAATCGACAAGTCCATTACACCCTCATGGCTTACCAATTTTGGGCGCAATGCTTCGCTATGAGCATTCACGTATCGCGCAAACCCTTGGCAGATAACCAGCCAAATCATGTCTGGTGAGAGCGTGATAGATTGATGCTTGGAATATGCCTTGACGATGCTGGAATAAAAAGCATCCTTTCCGATGTACCTCAAGTTTTTTGCATCACCGAAACTGGTAGCCACGATATGATAGGCATCTTTTGGGATGTTCTCGTTATATAGAAGGGATTTGGCAATGAGATTCCCATCGGACAATAATTTTGATTGTTCGATGGGAACCAAATTTTCATCTACCACAAACGTGATGCTTCCCTCTGATTGGGAAACAATAATCTTGTCGTCTGCCCATCCTGACATGGCAAGAATGGAGAATAGTGTCATGAAGATGATTCTGCCCATATTCCAACGATATGTCAATGCTTGTCTTATTTTACTTGCCGAACAATTCGTCAAGCAAAGTATAGAATGCGGGGTCTTCTCCAACGATGGACTTCACGATTTTCCCGTCAGGACCGATGATAATCTTCGTGGGGAATCCCGTTACTCCATAGTCGGTCAAAAGCGTCGAACTTGAAGGGCAATATACATGCAACCACGGTAGTTCGTGTTTCTTCACGGCAGCACGCCATTTGTCTTCGGTATCGTTGCAATCTACGCCAAGAATCTCAAACTTACCAGGATATTTGGCATAGTATTCCTTCATCTTTGGGAAACCTTTGATACACCATACACACCATGAACCCCAGAAGTCGAGAATCACGTACTTGCCGCGCAATGATGTTAGCGCAAGAGGCTTGCCATTCAAGTCGTTGAGGGTAAACAATGGTGCATCCAATCCTTTTGCTTGCTTCTTCTGAGCCTCTTTCTCTTGTGCCTCAGCTGCAAGTTCCTCCTCTATTCTCTTCACCCATTGGTCATAGCATGGTTTCATGCGACCTTCACGTACAGAGGCATCCAATAGTTGATAAGTCTCTTTCATCTTGTCGAGACCGTTGATTTTCTTGAGTATAAACATGGATGCTTCTTGTGATGGATGCGCTTTCACGTAATCTACCAATGATTGTTGATAGCGGTCGTAACTGGGCTTATAAACCTCATCGTAAAATTTGTTGCGCTCTTCCTTGCTGATGGTGTTGTCGGCTTTCATCTTGCGATACTTGGCGGTATTGTCTTCAAGCTCCTTACCGCCATTCTCACAAAAGAGGTCTATCTGGTGATAATCAGCGTAGAAGCCCGTTCCGTCCACATCATAGCGTTTCTTGTTGGTATCCAACACGCGCACTGATTCACCTCCAATAAGCGGTAAGGAATAGAAACGCAAATCGCCCTCCATGTTGCCACGCAACAACTGAGGTTGCAGGAAGATACCTTCGCAAACCGTATCCACTTGCATCTCAAACTCAAACTTACCGTCCTTGCCGATAAACGTCAGATCTTCATGTCCTGAACGATATAATGCCACCGTGTCGCCGAAGTCAATGAGGTCAAGTTTTACCTTCAACGTTTTATCGCCATTTGCAGCCCATCCGCATAAAGCAACGGCTGCGAGCATCATGCTCAGAATCGTTCTCTTTGCTTTCATACCTAATTCCTTTCGTCCGAAATATTCAATCATTATTATTTTATCTTTAATTTACTCTTAGCATCATTTAATCTATCTTGAAGTTGAATCAATTCTTCTTGCTTCGAATCGAAGAGTTTATCAGATACTTCCTTCTTTTCCCATTGCTTTTTCTGTTCCCGATAGGCATCAATCTCCTCGTCGGTTACATCCATCATTTGCTTGCATTGTTCGAAAATACGCTCCATCCCATTCGTGTAACTATTTGTTAGCAAGGCATAGTCAAAATAATCCATAGAAAGAACTGCCTTTACGCTGGAACCGGGGGCTATCCTGGAGACATCTTCCCAAATCGAATCGCATACCATTGTCTTGAATTGCTTGCGCATCTGGTAGAATTCAGACACCTTTTCGGTGAAGAGTACGTTTCCTACCGTATTGATGGTTTCAATGCTTGTAGAGAAAATACGTTCAGTCGCTTCCGTATAGTCAGCCATCGGTATTTTTCCGAGCCCCTGATACCTCAACGTTTCAAACTTGGTGGTGTCTTCCGCTATCTTTATTTGAATGTCCAACAACTGGTGTGTTATCGCCTCTGCCTCTTTCATCGTTTGAAGTGAGCCGTACATGTCGTACATCACCATCATCACAATCTCGCGCTTCTCCTTTTGCTTCTTTTTGCCATCCAAGACGGCAGCCGTACCGAAAGTGAGCGCGATGGATACGGTGGTGGCTAATATCGACAGCAGAAATTGTTTCATCGAACCCATCCCGCTGCCCATCTTCAAACTCTTTGGAGTGTGTAACTTGATGTTCATGTTGTTTCGTTATCTTTTTTATGTGCTTTCTTCTCAATCATTCTTGTCCATCTTCCACAGTTCGTTGAGTCGCTTTTGAATGTTGGGAGAGAGCGGTGGGATGTTATGCGTGCGCTCAAACTCACGCACATTCTCGTACGTCATCTTCATCTTGTTTTCCTTCTTCTTCTGCTTCAGTTCATTCTTATCCACGTAAACACGTTCGACGTTGAACACCTGCGAACAAGTAATGTTGTGAACCAAGCTGCTGTCTTTCTGCACTTCATCCCAAGATGACATCAATTGCGACATGACGAAGTCTTCTGGCGAGTAGTTGCCGTTTTCGTCGATGTTGTAGAGGTGGAAGTCGGCTTGCTGTTGGTTCTTCTCATTGGCTCTTCTGGTTTCTTGCTTTTTCAGCTTCTTCGTGTTTCCCTCTGCCTCTAACTCGTGAGCGCGAATCAAGGAATTGTTGTATGAAAATTTACGCTGACCTGTTTTCGTGTTGTCGGTAATATAGCCTATTGTTCCCTTAAAGTCGCAGATGCGCTTCCTGCCTTTCCCCTCATCGGTTATCTTCATCTTGATCTTCGAATTGCTTCGTGCAAAAATCTTTTCGAGCTTGTTGACTTTTATTCGGCTTTGCCTGTCGAGTCTGTCTCCTATTAACGTATTCACGGCAAATTTTAAAATGCCCATACTTGCTTTTGAAACATGTTTGGTGCTGGCTTTCAGTTCTTTCTTCGCTATGTCGTAGACATTGTCGGTAAGTCCCACGCGATAGTACGAAATGCCATCCTTCTCATCATACATATAGGTGCGGTAATATGTTTGCACATACACATAGGGCTTCTTCTTCACTACTATCTCGGGCAAACCGAAGTCTGCATCTTCAAGCGTAATGCTACCGCTCTTGCCGTTTACCTTGTAGAGTTTGGTTTTGTACGCCACGTGACTCACCATGATGGTGTCTGCTCCCTTCACGTCGTCTATCACGCCTTCCATGTCGGTCACGCCGATATACTTGTTGTCGGGGGTCATCACCGAAACGAATGGTATGGATTGGCCTTCCTTGTCAATCGTGCGGATTCTCTGCGCTTCTGCGCTTAACGTAACCATTATGGCGGCTACAACCATTAGCATCGTCTTTTTCATTTGTTTCTTGTTGATTGTCTTATAAATTGGAGCAAGCAAAAACTTGCAAAACTCGTATCGATTATTGTCATTTATTTTCATAGTGCAAAGTTACTGCTAAAAATCCCAACCGCCAAAAATAGGGCTTTGAAAAGGTGTAAAAATCTGTTAACAAAACGCGGTTTTATTGTTAAAAAAGACAAACACCATGTTTACGGCCGATAAACCATATATTTGCGCCTCCTAAACCATAAGTTTGCATGATGCAAAGGATAGCTTTGGTGATGGAAGGCAAAATGCCACATTGCCACATTGCCACTTTGCTGATGGTAGGCAAAATGCCACATTGCCACATTGCCACATTGCCACATTAAGGTGTTTCCGATATGCAGTGCCCTGTATATATATAGAGTTATTATTATATTATATTATAATATAATATAATAATAAAATTTAATACTTACAATTTATAACCTATTATCTATCTGAAACCCTGAATCATGGACAATATCAATATAGAAAGTGCTTAATGTGGCAAAGTGGCAAAGTGGCAAAGTGGCGTTTTGCTTATTTTGTCACATTGCCACATTGCCACATTGCCACATTAAGGTGTTTTTATTATACAAATCCTTTCCCTTGCAATGATGTGTATCTTTTATTGGGCGGAAAGGGTGATGCGAGCAGATGGCAAACCATTTGCCGTAACCGTGAGAGTAGCCTTTCCACGTTTGCCGTTGTTGCGGATAACGGCGAGAGCGCGGCCTTGCCAAGCGCGGTGCTGGTTGTCGAAATAGGGATCTTCATCCTTGATGTCAGCATTGCCAGCAGCGAGCAACGTAGCATTTCCGCTGACGGTAAACGTGAGTCCTTCGCTTGAAGTGGGCACGATGCGACCTTCGGCATCTACTATCTCCACGGCAATGAATGCCAGTCCGTTAGCTTTCATGTTATTGCGGTCGGCGGTCAGTCGGATATTGGCAGGCTTTCCAGCCGTTTGAATCTCACAACGTTCATTGCCAGCTTGTGCTCGTAATGTACCAGGTTGATAGGGTAGGGTAAACGTGGCTTTCTTCTCCTTGACGGGTTGTTCGCCAATCAATTTGTCGTTTAGGTATAGACTCACGGTAGGTTGCTCACTATACACTTCCACCTCGATAGGCTTGTTTTCCCATGCTGGCCATGTCCAACTCTCTTGTGTTGGCCATGTACTCCACATCGTGGTCTTCACCTTACCGCGATAGCCATCTGGTTCGCGCACGGCCATGTAGGTGCTACCGCCGTTCCACAATAGCGAACGATAGTAGCTGATGGGCTTGCGTTGTCCTATCAAATCCACGTCGCCACAATAAGCAGCATGCCAAGGATAGAGTGGGCGCTCCCATGATTCGCCAGGCACTTCGCCTTCATAGTAATAACGTCCGATACCCGATTCGCCAAGATAGTCGATACCCGTCCATACGAAATCACCGAAGATATAAGGATGGTCCATAGACGTGCGATAGTTGCGCCATGCGTCACGAGGATAACTCTCCGTTTGCATCATCACACGATTCGGCACACGTTCATGGTCGCTCTCAGCCTTGAAAATCATGTAGTTGTAACCCACGATGTCGTGTTGTGCCGCTAATGGGTCGTAGATATCCCAATCGCGGTCCCATGCTGCCAATGCCGAAGTAACGGGACGATTCTGGGCATCCATCAGATGAATGCGCTCGGCCATCTGATGGGCGGTCTTTACCACTTCAATCTTCTTGCGTTCAATCACCTCGTTTCCGATACTCCAACAGAAGACACTGGGATGCAAGCGGTCGCGACAAATCAAGGCATCGATGTCGCGCTGCCACCATTGGTCAATCAGCTTGTGATAGTCATACTCTGTTTTCTTGTCGCGCCAACCGTCGAAAGCTTCGTCGATAACCAACAATCCTACTTCGTCGCATGCCTTCAAGAACGATTCTGACGGTGGATTGTGAGAGGTGCGCACGGCATTGAATCCTGCCTCTTTCGCCAACTTCGCCTTGCGATATTCAGCATCGTCGTAAGCGGCTGCACCAAGGATACCATTGTCGTGATGCAGACAAGCACCGTTGAGCTTGATGGATTTACCGTTGAGCAACAATCCACGTTGTGCATCGTACTCAATGGTACGTATACCATATTGAATGGTCAGGCGGTCGCCTTCAGCGTCTTCCAGTTCTGCCTCATAGAGATAAGGGTCGTCGGGTGACCAAAGACGCGGTTGCTCCACCACTATCGTACGTTGGAGAGGATAGGTAGAACCATCCTCGCGGATAACCGTAGCGCTCAAGTTGACGTGATGGATGTCGGGTGTGGTTACTTGAACGCTCCAATCGTCGATATACGTCATGGGAGTGGTAACGAACCACACGTTGCGGTAGATACCCGAACCAGAATACCAACGACAGTTCTTCTGTTGTGAATTGTCGACGCTGACAATAATCTCATTGCGCCCAACGTGCAAGTAAGGTGTAGCATCCACCCAGAATGAAGAATAACCGTATGGCCATCCTCCTGCTTCATGACCGTTGACGTATACGCGCGAATTCATATACACTCCCTCGAAATAGAGGCGCATTTTCTTTCCTTCGTATGCCTTGTTGAGCGTCAGTATGCGACGGTACCAACCTTTTCCCGTAGGCAGATAGGCACCTTCGTTGCCAGCTGGAGTATTCTTGTCAAATCGTTGGAGAATGCTCCAATCGTGAGGCAACGTTACGGCTTGTGCCTTGGTGAAATTGCTGTCGTTCAATACGAACTGCCATTGGTCGTTGAGCAACTTCTTGCGTTCTATACCCACCATTTTCGTAGGTTTCGCACGTTTTTTTTGAGGTTGCAAACTGATGGCCCGCATCATGTTGTTCTTCTCTATCGTCCAATCCTTGCGCTTCAAGATGCCACAATCATCACCTACAAACATCTTTGCTGCCTCTTGGTCGCCCTTCAATTGCCAGTTGAGCCAAGCCAATGCAGGGATGGTAAACTCGCCACCATGAGCTTGACGATACGTACCGCCATGACCAACGGGATAGTTGATGGCGATGGCAGGAACATGCTCGATGCGATGGAAATCGTCCATTCCGTTCTCGTAGGCAATATCTTCCTTGCCACCGAGAATGTAGATGATAGGCGTATGAAGTTCCTTCAATTTCTCTTTCGGAGGCATTGGCATTCCGCCCACCGCTTGTCTCATCGTCTCTTGCTTGAAAAGACCGCTATTGCAAATCATCATGGCAGAGATACGCGAGTCGGCACAATTGAACAACGATTGCAAACCACCGCACGACATACCTGCCACGCAGATGTGCTTGGTGTCAATCTTTTGATAGTAAGGCGACTGAGGGTCGGCATTTTGTGCAAACGCCCAATCGATACTCTCTATCTGCTGTTGGGTGGTTGACATCGGACCTCGATAGGGTTCTTCGTTCATGGGAATGTAACCGGTAGCCAACACGATATAACCATGCGACGCAATCTCGTTGAGAAACTTATAGTGTTCCCATGGTGAGTTTGTGCATGCGCCGTTTCCCCATACCAATACAGGCAAGGCTTTCTTGGCATTAAACACGGTGAGGTCTTGCGGTACAAACACGGTGTGTGCTTGAAGCGTACCCACTTCTTTCATGATGGCTTTGTAAGGTCCCGTACCGCCATCCTCAACGATACGAGATTTCAATTCGTTCTGTGCTGTGGCCATCATGCACAAGCACATCATCATTACTGCAAAAAAAGTTCTTTTCATATATTTGTAGTTTTAACTTTTATTCTGCCTTTCGTTCGGTTTTACATGATGGATGCAAAGTTACGAAATAAATACAATAATTTCTTTTGATGATGTAACAAATAGAAACGTAAATGTACCCTTTTTTTATATTTATGATAGTTTATGATGAAATATCCAATAAATATCGTATCTTTGCGTCAGTTTTCAATCAAATCCAATAATGATGAAGAAAATACTCTTGACGATGCTTTTCGCAACCCTGACGATGGGTGTTGCGGCACAAATCGCAAAGGTTACTCATGAAAAAAACGGCGTGATAGAAACGCAGACATTATTAAACGACTCAACGTTTACTCCTCCTCAATTTCGTGGAGGGGATAAGGCTTTGAAGAAGTTCCTTGCAACAAACTTGAAATATCCCGAACTGGCTGCTGAATATCATGTGGAAGGTAGGGTGGTGATGCATTTCTTCGTCAATACGGATGGCTCTATCAGTGATATTTCCGCAGGTGATTGTACGATAGATCGATTCAATACCACGAAATTTACGCAAGAGCCAGAGGCTAAGCAAAAGGAATTGAAAGAGCAATTTGCCCTATTGTTTGCCAAGGAAGGTGCTCGCGTGATTCGTAAGATGCGCAAGTGGACACCTGCTCAGTTAAATGGTCAAGTAGTCAGGGTAAAGTTTAATCTACCACTAAGATTCGAAGATCCAAACAAGTAAATTAGTTGGGTGGTTGCCAAGTAAACAATCCCTCTGCTGAAGCCAACTGACGAGTTAGTTCTAATAGTTCAGAGGTAGGATTGTATAAGGTCAAATAAGTGCTGTCGTTGTCGATGACGATGAGAGACGTTTCCGTTTCGAACAAGACGAAAAGAGTGGATTTCGTTGGGTGATGAGAGACACATGCCTTGATTCCTTGCGCAATCATTTCAGGTGCTGGATTGTTTTCCCAACTCTCCCCATCGTGGCTGACCTTGATGTCGAAATAACAATTCAGTTTTAAGATGATGTTGATAAACTTTTGGCAAATATCCGCTCTGTGGTTGAGATAGTATTTTTCCACCTTGAAATATTGTCCTTCACTATTGTTCGGTACTTGCTTAGGCAATAAATCAACCACCCAATAAGGTTTCTCTATTAATTCGTCGATAGTTAGCATCTTACTGACTTTAGTTTTCGTTTATCAGATTGTCAATCATTGATATAACTCTTCGTAGACATATCGTAGTACAAGGCTTCCAATTCTTGTAATGTGAGTTTCTCAATGGAGCGCTCTATCACGCGAATGAGTTCTTCGCGTCGATATTCGTCGGATTGACTAAAAGTTCTTGCGTAACCTTCCATAACTGTTTTTGGGATTATTTGAACTACAAAGATAATCATTTCATTCGATATGAAACAAAAATACCGACATATTTAATGTCGTTTTGATATTTTCACCGAAAAAATGCGTATTTTTGCAACATGTTTTTGACTTAGTGCTTCATTCATAACTCATTTTATCTTCTCAATCATGAAAAAGAATGCTGATCCAATGGGTAACGCCATTGCCGATTATTGGAAGAACGGAACGGCTGGAAGACTTAGCGTTTTCTCCCCGATGTTCGAGGAAGATGAGATTCCCGTAAAGACATTATTTCGCGAAGAAGGTGAAATGCCAGAGATTGAGCGGAAAGCACTTGAAATGGCCAAGGGAAAGACGTTGGATGTAGGTGCTGGGGCTGGTTGTCATTCACTTATCTTGCAGAAGCGAGGTGTTGACGTTACAGCTATCGATATTTCGCCGTTGTCCGTGGAAACGATGAGAGCACGAGGCGTGAAAAAAGCTTTTGAACAAGATTTCTACGCACTTGATGGACGATTTGATACCGTTTTGATGTTGATGAATGGTATTGGCATAGTCGGAACGTTGAGCAGAATGCCTATGTTTTTTCGTCACCTTGATAAGATATTGGCTTCAGATGGTCAGTTGTTATGCGATTCTTCCGACATCAGTTATGTCTTTGAAAATGAAGAAGGTATCATAGAATTGCCAGATACCGACTATTATGGCGAAATCAATTATCAAATGCGTTATCGAGACATCATTGGCGAACCCTTTTCGTGGCTTTTTATTGATGCGGAAACCTTGCGACAAGTGGCTGAAAAGCATGGATACGCCGTTGAGATTGTCGCAGAGGGAAAACATGATGATTATTTGGCACGGATATTCAAGAATAATCACTAATTTTGCATGCGAAAAGCGAAAATTATAAGAAATATAGCTTAGATTTAAACAATAAAGACAACAAAAAATGAAACATGTAAGACTCTGGATGTTTGCCGCCATCCTCTCATTATGCGGTTTGACGATTACATCATGCTCAAATGACGATGATGAAACAAACACCCCATCATGGACGAATAAGACATTGCATTGCACACTACCGACGTATCTCGTAAAAGGAGATAAGATTGCGCTGATTTCTCCATCATATTTCACACCCATGGAGAACGTAGAGAAAACGTCGGAGGTGTTGAGACGATGGGGATTTGAACCTGTCGTGGGACCAAATGTCGGGAAAATAGATGCGGGAAAGTATGCTGGAACTGTTGAGGAGCGTCTTTCCGACATTCGTTGGGCATTAAACGACCCCAGTATCAAGGCTATTATATGCAACAGAGGTGGTTATGGAGCCATTCAATTGATTAACCAACTACAAATTAACGAATTTTCCAAAAATCCAAAATGGCTCGTTGGCTTCAGCGATGTTACCACTTTGCACGAGATGGAATCGTGTGCTGGCGTGATGAGCATTCACGGTACGATGAGTTCATTTCTTGCTGCAGGTGGCAGAGATACCACAAGCACGTTGATGCGTGACTTGTTGATGGGATTCGTTCCTCGCTATGAAGTTCCAACCCATCCATATAACAGAATAGGAAAGGCGCAAGGAACACTCGTTGGCGGTAATCTGATGACCTTCGCTCCCGTCGTGGGAAGTGCGGTAGATGCCACGTCATTTAATGACATTATCCTTTTTATAGAGGAAGTGGGAGAATCCATGCATAATATTGACCGTCAGGTGAATATGCTGATGATGACAGGTGCGCTCTCACGTTGTCGTGGGGTTATCCTCGGTGATTTCTTAAGTTGTCCACAAGATCTTGGATATGAGAGTGTTGAGGCCATGCTCTCACAATATTTCTCTCGTTACAATATTCCTGTACTTTGTGGATTGCCAGCTGGCCATGACGACGTAAACTTGCCGCTTGTGATGGGTGCTCCCGTAACGCTTGATGTTCGTGCAGATGGTGGTACGCTCACTTTCGACATTGCGGGACAACAACGTGAAATACGTACGGCTGGTGTAATGGCAAAATCCACTTCACTTGTGCAAAGAATGAGAAAAGCAGGAAAAAGAGAATAGATAAGTTTTGTATATTGGCGTTTTTTCATGAAAATATGGAGAACACCATCAAATTTTATCCAATTATGTCGTTAGTTTAAAATTAATTCGTACCTTTGTAAAGAACAAAACCCCTCATTACGTATGCAAGAATCTCCTATTGAAATCAATCCAAAGATTAATTCGAACCAAGACGATAATCAGAATTGTTATTTGAGTATCGATGACGGTGATATTATTCTTATAGATGATACCACGAATGTGGTAAAAAACAACTTCTTGAAAGTTGACTACGTTATCGTGATAGTATGCTATAAAGGTCGTATTAGTTTCAGACAAGACGGTGAAACCGTAGAGATAGGGGAAAAACAGATGTATATCTGTCAACCAGGTTCGGTGCTGGATGATTTCATGGTTAGTATTGACATGAGATACAAGGCATTGTGTTTTAGACGAAGATTGTTTGACAACATGTTGTTCATTGACAAGCAATTGAGCAGAGATCTTCTTTACATTCATAAGCACCCCGTATTTAATTTGTCAAGGAAAGACATTGATGGTGAGCGATGCTATTATCAACTGATTCGCGAGAAACTAATGGAATCAGAGGATTGTCGCTTTCGTCGTGAAATCCTCCACGGATTGTTGACGGCATTAAGTTTGCAACTTTTTTCCATCGTTGAGAAGCAAATTTCTAATCTTATCCGACAAGAAGAAGAGAAGCAAATGGTGCAAGACGACTCGCTCGTGAGGCATTTCGTAGAGTTAGTGCATGAACACGAAGGACATATCCGAAGCGTTAGAGAGTTTGCGAAATTGCTCAATGTTTCTCCCAAATATCTTTCTTCTATGGTTTCAAAACACACGGGACGACATGCATACGATTTCGTTCGTGAAGCTACAGCCTTGGCGGTTGAGCATCGTTTGCGTTATACTGATATGTCGGTGAAGGAGATTTCCAATGAATTTCATTTCCCCAACTTATCCTTCTTTGGGCGTTTCGTAAAGGCAAAATTAGGGGTTTCACCCACTATTTTCCGTAAGAACTTGAGAAAGTGAGACGAAGGCTTTATAGTGCTGAAAATCATTATATCATATCATGAAAACATATCATCAACGATTTATCTATTTCATTTGCCTTGTTTCTGCCATGGGAGGACTACTCTTCGGTTATGATTGGGTGGTCATCGGCGGTGCAAAGCCGTTTTACGAATTGTATTTTGGCATCAGTCATTCTCCGTTGATGCAAGGAGTAGCCATGTCAACCGCGTTGGTGGGTTGTTTGATTGGTGCTATGGTAGCTGGGGCGTTAGCTGACAAGTATGGTAGGAAGCCTCTTTTGATTGTTGCCGCCATCTTGTTTACCGTCTCCGCGATAGCCACGGGATTGTTTAACGACTTTACCTTATTTAATATAGCACGCTTCGTGGGTGGTATGGGAATTGGTGTGGCATCTGCCCTTTCACCGATGTATATTGCTGAAGTGTCGCCAAGTGAGATACGAGGAAAACTCGTGTCGTTGAACCAAATGACCATCGTATTGGGAATACTTGGCGCACAAATCGTCAATTGGCAATTGGCTGATCCAGTACCCGTAACATTTACCGATTCAGACATACTTGCATCATGGAACGGACAAATGGGATGGCGTTGGATGTTTTGGGCTGAAACGGTACCAGCCATGTCGTTCTTGATATTGTCTTTCTTTATACCAGAGAGTCCTCGTTGGCAAGCATTACATGGTTTTGCGGAACAAGCCAAGCAAACGCTAAACCGCGTGGGAGGATTGTCGTATGCTGAAGCGGAGTTGTTGAATATTCGTGAAAGCTTGGCTACAGAACAAGCACAAGAGCAAGGAGGATTACGAACCTTATTTACCAAGCAATATGCTGCTGTTCTCACGTTAGGAATTGTGATTGCCGTATTCCAACAATGGTGTGGAACCAATGTTATATTCAACTATGCGCAAGAGATTTTCTCTGCCGCAGGGTATAGTGTAGGCGACGTGTTGTTTAATATCGTGATTACGGGAATCGCCAATGTGGTGTTTACCATCGTTGCCTTGTACACGGTGGATAGATTAGGACGTAGGAGTCTGATGCTTTTCGGTGCTTGTGGATTGGGAATCATTTACTTGATACTCGGTACGTGTTATTATCTCCACATCACGGGCTTCTTCATGGTAATTCTCGTGGTGGCTGCCATTGCTTGTTACGCCATGTCTTTAGGTCCCGTAACATGGGTGTTGCTTTCCGAAATATTCCCCAATCGCATTCGAGGCGTAGCTATGGCTACATGCACGTTTGCCCTATGGGTGGGATGTTGCACGCTAACATTCTCTTTCCCGTCGTTGAATGCCAGTTTGGGAAGTAGTGGAACATTCTGGATTTATTCAGCCATTTGTATCTGTGGCTTTTTGTTCTTCTTGAAACGTTGTCCAGAAACAAAGGGGAAATCATTGGAAGAACTTGAGAAAGAATTGGTAAATCGTGAGAAGTGAGAAATAATAAAACTCTATAACTTGAAATAATCATGGCAAAAGCTTGGAGAGAAATCGTTACGATTCCTACTTATGAAATCGGTAAGGCAGAGAAGAATCCTATCTTTTTGGAGAAGAGAGTTTATCAAGGTTCAAGCGGAGTGGTGTATCCTTATCCAGTCGTTGAAAGTATCAGCGATACGAAGGTAGATTGCGAATATCATGCCATTTGGATGGAAAACGAATATATCAAGGTGATGATTCTACCCGAATTGGGCGGTCGCGTGCAAATGGCTTACGACAAGATTAAACAACGCCATTTCGTCTATTATAACCATGTCATCAAACCTGCATTGGTGGGTTTGACAGGACCTTGGATTAGCGGTGGAATAGAGTTTAATTGGCCTCAACATCATCGACCTTCCACTTACTTACCCATTGATGCAACCATCGAAAGCCATGAAGACGGAAGTGTTACGGTATGGGTAAACGAGATGGAAAGGATGTTCCATCAAAAGGGAATGGCTGGTTTTACATTGCGTCCTGGTTGTGCTTACTTGGAAATACAAGGACGAGTGTCTAATAGAACATCCCTTCCGCAAACATTTTTATGGTGGGCGAATCCAGCCGTAGAGGTTAACGACGAATACCAAAGTGTTTTCCCACCCGATGTGAATGCCGTTTTCGACCATGGAAAGCGAGCCGTCTCTTCATTTCCTATTGCCACGGGAACGTATTATAAGATGGATTACTCCACGGGTGTAGATATTTCTAACTATAAGAATATCAAGGTGCCCACTTCATATATGGCCGTGAATTCGAAGTATAATTTTGAGGGTGGATATGAAAACGATACAAAGGGCGGAATGCTCCATGTGGCAAGTCATCATTTCTCTCCTGGTAAGAAACAATGGACTTGGGGAAACGGGGATTTCGGTCAAGCATGGGATCGTAATCTTACGGATGAAGACGATAAGGGAGTCTTCCGTCCATACATCGAATTAATGGCGGGCGTATATACGGAAAACCAACCCGATTTTACTTGGCTGATGCCATACGAGGAAAAACAATTCGTGCAATACTTCATGCCTTATCGTGAGTTGGGTGTTGTAAAGCAAGCCAGCAAGGATTTTGTTTTCAACATTCAAGAAGAATCGGACAAAAAAGTACGTTTCCAAGTGTTGGCAACATCTGACCAAAAAGTACAGGTAGTATTAAGCAATCGTAAAGATAGTGTTTACTTCAACCAAATACTATGTTTGTCACCCGTAAACATAATAGATGAAATCGTGGAAGTTGGCGATTCCAAACTCAGCGATTTGTCTTTCGTCATCAGTAAGGTTTTCGAAGGACAAGAGCAACCTAATACTTTGGGCAATCATCCATATCAAGGACGCGTGTTGCTTTCATGGTCTGCCGAACCTGATGAGATTCGTCCCATTCCAGATGCGGCAGAAGCGGCATTGCCTCCAACAGATACAAAGACGGTAGACCAACTCTATTTGACAGGTCTACACTTGGAACAATATCGCCATGCAACATGGTCGGCTCTCGATTATTACGAAGAGGCGTTGCGTAGAGACCCTAACGACGTGCGTTGTCTGAATCAGATAGGACTTTGGTATTTGCGTCGTGGACGTTTTGAACGTGCTGAAGGTTATTTGCGTAGAGCCGTGAAAATATGGCAAAAGCGCAATCCTAATCCATACGAAGGAGAACCATTATTCAACTTGGCTTTGTCTTTGAAATACCAAAACCGCAATGCTGAGGCTTACGAATGGTTCTGGAAATCAACGTGGAATAAAGGTTGGGCAGATGCAGGATATTTCGAGGCTGCTTGTATCAGCGTAGGTGAATGGCGATTGGAAGATGCATTCGACGAGGTGGAACGTTGTTTGATAAGCAATTCGCATAATCATAAGGCGCGTGCATTAAAGGCTACGATTCTTCGAAAGTTGGGACGTAAGGAACAAGCACTTTCATGGATTCGCGAATCATATCAAATAGACCCGTTTAATTATGGTTGCATGTTTGAAGAATATCTCTTAACGGGAAGTGAGGAACCTCTTCAACTCATCGTAGAACTCATGCATGGAAACGTATACAACTATCATGAGTTGGCTTTGGGTTATGCACAAGCTGGATTGTGGGAAGAAGCAGAGAAGGTATTGACTATTCCTGGTGTGGCAAATGAATTGTTATCAGCGTCTCCACTTACCGCTTACTACATCGGTTTTTGCAAGATAGGACAGGGAAAGACGGAAGATGCAAAGCGTTGTTTCGAACAAGCGGAAACTATCTCATCTGATTATTGCTTCCCCAATCGATTGGAAGACATCATCGTGTTGAACGCCGCAAAATCATTGAATCCCGATGGAGCACGTGCACCATATTATTTAGGTTGTCTCTATTATGACAAACGACAATACGACCTTGCTATAGAGAATTGGGAATTATCAGCTAAACTCGATATGTATTTCCCAACGGTGTGGCGCAATCTGGCGTTGGCACGATTCAACAAGCAAGACCAACAAAATGAGGCGGTGGAATACATGGAAAAGGCATTCGCACTTGACACAACCGATTCGCGCATTCTCATGGAATTGGATCAACTTTATCGTCGTTTGCAACGTCCGCATGATTTCCGCTTACAACACCTTCAAAAGTACCCTCAACTTATCGCAGAACGTGACGACTTGTTGTTGGAGGAAATCACGTTGCTCAACCAACTGGGACATTATGAGGAAGCCATGCATAAATTAGATGATCACCAATTCCATCCTTGGGAAGGAGGTGAAGGTAAGGTTCCCTCTCAATATCAGATTTGTCGTTTGGAATTGGCTAAGCAATATCTGAACGATTCATCGCGAATTGACGAGGCCATTCGTTTGTTGAAAGAATGCTTGGAATATCCGCATCATTTGGGTGAAGGAAAACTTTATGGAGCACAAGAAAACGACTTCCATTATTTCTTAGGCTTGGCATACGAGAAGAAAGGAGACTTGGAAAAGGCGCAATATTATTGGCAAATGGCTACGAAAGGACAGTTGGAACCAGCCGCGGCGATGTACTATAATGATGCAAAACCCGACAAGATATTCTATCAAGGAATGGCATTGCTTAAACTCAATCGCAAAGATGAGGCTAACGGGAAGTTCTATAAGTTGGTGAACTACGGAAAACAACATATCTTCGAGAAACAAGTGATGGATTATTTCGCCGTTAGCCTCCCCGACTTGTTGATATGGGAAGATTCGCTCGACCGAAAGAACCTTATTCATTGTAAGTATATGCTTGCCTTGGGTTATATGGGGCTCGGAGAAACCAATAAAGGTTTGCAATATCTTCATGAAGTAGAGATGCTTGACATCAATCATCAAGGAATACAGGCTCTAAGAAGCCTTGTGTTGAAAAAAGAAAATAAAAGCGATTGATTTATTGCTCTTTTTTAATACCTTTGTAAACATGAAAAGATTATCCGTGTTTTTGCTTCTTTTGTGCCTGTGTATCGGAGATATACACGCCATTGATGAAATATCGTACGACAATCAGACATCGTCTACAAGTGCTCCAGCTAAAAAGCGCAAGAAAGTAGCCATAGTACTTAGTGGTGGAGGCGCTAAAGGTGTTGCTCATATTGGTGCGTTGAAGGTGATAGAACGTGCTGGTATTCCCATCGACATGATTGTAGGAACGAGTATGGGTAGTATTGTCGGCGGTCTTTACGCTTGCGGTAATGATGCACATACGCTTGACTCTATCGTGCGTATGCAAAATTGGTCGTATCTTCTTTCCGACCGTGAGGACTTGAGTCATCAAAGTTTGCGTGATCGAGAGATGCAGAACACCTATATTATTTCTAAAACCATCAATATAGGCAAGAAGGGAACTAAAACATCAGAAGGAGGATTTCTTACAGGTAAGAATTTAGCACCATTGTTTCAGAAACTCACGGAACCTTATAATGACTCCATCGACTTTAACCAATTACCGATTCCATTTGCATGTGTGGCGACAAATCTCGTAGACAATACGGAATATGTCTTTCATAGTGGCGTTTTAGGAAGAGCGATGCGAGCCAGCATGTCAATACCTGGTGCGTTCTCCCCAGTAAGGATTGGCGATATGGTATTGGTTGACGGTGGCTTGAGAAATAACTTTCCCGTCGATATTGCAAAGGAGATGGGGGCTGATTATATCATCGGAGTCAACGTGCAAAATAAACTCAGAACGGCCAGCGAATTGAATTCTACGTCCAGTGTGTTGTTGCAGATAGTGGATTTCAATTGTAAAAACAAGTATGAACAAAATCTTGATATGACCGACTTGCCCATTATGGTAAACGTAGAGGGATATAGTTCGGCAAGTTTTAGTTCGGCTGCCATTGACACGTTAATCCATCGTGGTGAGGAAGCAGCGATGAGTCATTGGAATGATTTCATGGAGTTGCGAGACTTATTGGGCGAGGTAACCGAAAGCGATCTTCATCCCCAGATTCCACTGAAGTCTATATCCATCGAGAAACGTTACAGAATCAAGGATGTACGTTTCGAGATGATGAGTAAAATGGATGAATTGTTCTTACATAGTAAGTTTGGTTTGAACAAAGGCGATATCATCGATGCAAACCTTGCTAACTTGGTGACTACTTCCATTCGTATGGATCTTTTCTATCAATCTGCCCAATACGGATTCACCGTTGATCCAGATGGAAACAAAGACGAGGTGATTGTAACATTTACGGCAGGAACGAAAAAAAATAACCAAGTGAATCTAGGATTGCGTTTCGACAATGAAGAGATGGTGGCATTGCAAGCCAATGCTGATTTCCCGTTGCGTACGAGTGTGCCCGCTCATGTAGATTTTACATTGAGATTGGGAAAGCGAATTATGGCAAGAGCTGACTTCGCCATACAACCAAGGAGTTACATTCGTCCAACGCTTTCGTATGTGTTCCGTCACAATGATATCAACCTCTATCAGAAGGGAGAAAAATTTTATAACATGACTTACAACCAGCATACGGTAGAATTGCAATTGATAAACTTTAACACGCGCAATTTCAATGTTAATGCTGGAGCCAAATGGGATTATTACCATTATAATAATCTACTTGTCAATTATCGTCCTGAGAGCCAGATGGAATTATTCGATAACGAGCATTTCTTTGTTTATCAGGCACAGGTGGACTATAATAGCGAAAACCATTGGTTCATTCCTACGAAGGGTGCGAAGTTTACGGCAAAGTTTGGTTATTACACGGATAATTTCGTAAAGTTGAAGAACTCTGCGGGAATGCGTGAGTATAGTGCCATGTGGAGAATGTCATTTCCTGTGAACAATATTCTCACCATTCAACCAATGCTTTATGGACGTTTAATATTTGGTACTCATCTTCCCTCAATTCTTGGAAATGTGATGGGTGGTCCTTTCTTCTCGCATTATGTATTCCAACAAATTCCTTTCCCTGGAGTAGCGTATATTGAACGTGCTCGTGACAAGATACTTGCGGCTCAATTGATGGGACAATTGAGTTTGACAAAGAGTAGCGTTATCCAACTGAAGTTTGCTGCTGCGCAAGATGCTCCAAAGGTGAGTGAATTGTTGGATTATCGTACCATGCTTGGTTCGTCGCTAACATATTGCTTTAATTCCACATTCGGACCTCTCGGAGCGACGGTGGGATATAGCAATATTTCTAAGGAATTTTACTATTACGTGAATCTAGGATTTAAGTTTTAGGGAAACTTATAGGGTTTATGGGGTGAATGGGCTTTATAAATCTTCTAGTGCTTCTAGGACTACTAGAATTTCTGGGTCTTATAGAATAATCTTCTCACTACCTAAGCTCCTCTGGCATCAGACGTTGTGCTTGTTCAAAGTCTTCGGGAGTGTCAAGCTCGTATGAGAAATAATTCGTCGTGTCAATTACGCGGAATGTATGGCCTTGTGGGATAAGACGTTCGAAAGCACGTTCGTAGAAGATATTGATAAGAGATTCTTGCAGTATCATTTGGTCAAGTTCCTTGTAGAGAGCCTCGCTATATGATGACGTGATTTTCTCTATTCCTACCGATTCACCCATCGCATCTTCTGGGCGACACGTCTTGTTTATTTCTACGATATTGCCATCTTTGTCTACGATTACCTTAATTTCCTCTGCACCTAATTCGTGGCGATTTAGTGCCAATGCAGCAACTGGTTCTTTGGCGATGCGCACTACGGCAGCAGGATCGCAAAAAATATCACTATCCATCAATAAGAATTCACGACCACGCACTATTTTACCTGCCATCCACAATGAGTATATGTTGTTGTTGTGTTCGTAATCGGCATTATGCAAAAACGTGAAAGATGGAGTAGGGTACTCAGTTCGTTTTGAATAAACTTCCAAGAAATCACGAATCATATTGCCTCTATAGCCAGTCACTACAACAAACTCCGTTATGCCTGCTTGTTGCATGGCATTTACAGTACGCTCAAGCAGAGTACGCTCACCAACCTTCAACAAACATT
>OCTX012273684.1_pt1 | contig 22672 bp, 21 predicted proteins | sample 1539691 | NCBI WGS metagenome assembly OCTX01 (sample SAMN02144231, study PRJEB22623) | gut metagenome | biome: sheep rumen | host: Ovis aries | place: New Zealand
CCGTTACAGTTATCCCATTGTTTTCACAAGAAGTCTTTGCCTTTTCTATGGTCTTCTCAAAATTTCTCCATTGAGCATATTCAAGCAGTTTCATCAACTCTCGTGCATACCAGAATTCAATGCCATTCTCTTCATGCCTGATATCATCAAATCTTTTCGTATACTGTATTATTGCTTTTTTCTCCAAGTCTTTCCCCTCCTGCTACCTCCAACTTTTCCAAAATGCGAACCCGCATAAGCGGTTCGGTTCCACCGTGGTATGGTTCGGAAGCTCTCACATCATAAAGACTCTTATCAATATTATCAGAAATATTATATTGAAGATGCCTGAGAACACGCCAAATATCAATAAGGTTCTGGCAAGTGTCGCTTTTATAGGAATCATGAAACATTACGTTCAGCGCCATTCTCAGCTTCTCCGTCATTTCATCTCTATCCTTAATCCATTCATGAAATCGCCTGTCATTCTCAGGATCATTTTTATCATAGAAAAACCTGTCTTCAGCAATAATGTCAGCAGCCAGATCTGATTGATTCATCAGAATACGTCCATATATTTCCGTAGACAAAACCAGCAAGTTTAGCTGTTCTTCCGTTATCTCTACTTCCAATTTCATAATCCGTCACCTTCCTTGACATTCATAGTCTAGATTTATATAATATTACCATTGGTAATATTATAGTGTTACCATTGGTAATTGTCAAGGAGAGTTATTATGAACCATACGAACAATACTCTTATTCCTGAACGCCTCAAATCAGCAAGAGAAAGGCTTAACCTTTCCAAAGCTGAAGCTGCAAGGCGGATTGGATTAACGGCAGCATCCTACGTTAGATATGAAGCAGGTGACCGCAGTCCTTCTCCACAGGTCATAATATCGATAGCAGAGAAAATGAATACATCAGTTGCCTATTTATCAGGAGAAACAGATGAGATTTCCCCTGATGTAATAAACATTCATAAAAATAACGATCCTCTCTTATTTGAACTGATAAAGAATACTCAAAGCGCAGATGATACAACTTTGCAACGCTTGCTTAGTTATTACCATCAGCTGACCAAAAACGATTAGTTTGTATTATCGTTTTTCTTTATCTTCCTCCGCGTCCTTAATCCGATAATAGTCTTCCATATCAAGAGTAAAGCTAATATGGTCTTTTGCACTTCGAAGTCGTTCAAGCAGACAACACGTCTCCACATGTTCCGTCAGCGGGAACATATCGACCGGGATCGCGTATTCCGGTTTGTATCCGTGCTTTTGAAACTCCTTGAGATCGCGCGCGAGCGTCGTCGGATCACAAGAAACATATACGATCCTCTTCGGAGCAAGTTTTTCGCATGCGGCGATAAACTCCGGTGTTGTTCCGGCTCTCGGCGGATCGAGAAATACCACATCATACTTTTCATTTTTCGCAGAGGCTTCGAGCATATACTTCGTGCAGTCGCAAGATATAAATCTTGCTTTTCCAAAAGCACTGTTCTTCCCCACATTGATCTTCGCGTTGTCACGCGCATCAGAACATGCCGATCTGTTTAATTCAACGCCTGTAAGAAGAACGCCCTCCACGGAAGCTGACGCGCATAGTCCGATCGTTCCTATTCCGCAGTAGGCGTCGAGGAGTTTTTCTCCACTCTTGAGAGCGGCCGCTTCGATCGCCAGTGAGTAGAGTTTTTCTGTCTGGTCATGATTGATCTGATAGAAGGACTCGGGAGAGATCTTGAATCTGACACCGAGAAGCTCGTCATGGATATATCCTTTTCCATATTCACAGATCGTCTTGTCTCCGAGGATCATGGAATCAGATCTGGTATTGATATTGATCAGGACCGTCTTGACGGACGGGTGCTTCTCGAGAAGTAATTTTATAAAGCCTTTCTTGCCGGGAAGAACAGGGGAACTTAAGACGAGCACGACCATGATCTCACCGGTCGTCCAGCCCTTTCTCAGGAGGACTCTCCGGAGAAGTCCCTGACGGGTCCGCTCATCGTAAGAGCGGATCTTAAACCTGACCGCCAGATCCCGGATATCTGAGAGGATCTTCGCGCATTCTTTATCTTCGAGAAGGCAGTGGTCATTTTCGATGATGCGGTGTGATCCTTCCGCGTAGCGTCCTGCGATGAGGTGCGTCCCCATATGTCCGAAGGCCCAGTGCACCTTATTTCTGTAGAAAAGCGGATCCTTCGCACCTTCTATCGGATGCACTTCGCAAATACCCGACAGAAGATCTCTGACGAGTTTCTCTTTCTTTTTCAGCTGTTCGGCATAAGGAATGGACGCGTAAGCACAGCCGCCGCAGGTTTTGCTGACGGAGCAGTTCTTCCGGGATCCTCCGGAATGACCGGTATGGGACGGATCTGGTGCTTTTGCCATGGACACAAAGAAAGACCTTTCTACTGGTTTTCTTCTATTGTACCCTTAATCTCTGCGCTCGGCATTGTTTTTCTTTTTCATCTCGTACATCGCATTATCGGCTCTCCGGAAATACTCATCCAGACTGATGTTTTCCGACGGGTCGATCGAGACGGAGCCGGCACTGATGGACAGTTCAAACGGGATCATCAGTTCCTGCGCGAGACGCTCGACAGAGGAGATCAGCTGCTTTTTCAGAAGCGATCCGTCATCGACGAAAACATTCTCACCAATCAGCACGAATTCGTCACCACCGTAGCGGATGCCGCACCAATTCCTGGGGATCGTATCCTTGATCGCCCTGGCCACCAGGCGGATCGCCAGGTCTCCCTGCAGATGTCCGTATCTGTCATTGATCATCTTCATCTTATTGATGTCCACGACCATCATCAGTGAATTCTTCTTCGCTTTTCTGGTCTCCTCGAGCATCGGGATCGCTTTCTTCTCATAGCCCATACGGTTCAGAAGACCGGTCAGCTCATCCAGGATCGAGATCTCCCGGAGCTTTCTGTTCATCAGTTCCATACGGATGTTCTGTCTGCCGCGCATCAGGCCGATACGCATATGGCGAAGCCACGAATACAGGAAAGTCGTCTCGAGGATCTTCGGATAATTCTTGAAGACACCGTAGCCGATCACTGTTCCCGAGCTATGGATCGGCGCAATGATATACACATTTCCCCGTTCCTCCGGCTTCGAGAAAACCGGGAAAATATAAGAGGTCTTGATCTTCTGGTATGGCATGTGATTTCCGTCTCTCTTGGCATAGAGGACATGCATATATTCGCTGTAACCGAGGCACCTCGGATCACCTGTTTCATAGATGGAATCGACAAATCCCTCATCGAGGCAGATGCAGAATGTATCACCCTCATACTGGGCGATACCGTCTTTGAAGAACTTCTCCAGTCCGTCATGCATGTCCTCCAGAGTAAACTGCCCGGTCGTTGCTTCATCGAGTCCTGACAGATGCCAGTCGAAGAGTTTGCACTCGATCGGCACAGTATAAACTTTATTAATAGAGCTCATCTGCTCCCGCTTCATCTCATCGGAGATCCTGCAGCCGCAGCTCTCACGTGCCAGCAGATAGGACGGGAATGACTGCACGCCCGCCTTTGGAGATCCGTCGATAAGATCGATCAGATGGGAAAATGCATCGTAGCTTCTCTCCGTCCATTTTCTCTCTACCGTGGTCAGCGCCGGGACAAAAGTGCCTGTGGATTTCAGGTTATCAAATCCGGTCACGATAACATCTTTCGGAAGATTGTATCCGTTATTGATCAGGTACGCCATCACACCCATCGCCATAACGTCATTCGCACAGACAAATGCATCCGGAAGGCCATACTGCTGCAACCATTTTCCGAGCTTATCCTGCACCACATAGAAACTCCAGTCGCCCTGAAGTGTGTACATACTATCGTCAGGGAGGCCGTGCTTTTTCATGCACTCGGTCACCGCACGGTGCCGCTCTTCATTTTCTTTATTTCCGGAGATACCGGAGACCCATGCGATCTTTCGGACATCGTGTTCCGTGATAAGATGATCGACCAGCTCATACATGCCGCTGTAGTTATCGGTGCAGACACAGTCGATCCCATCCACTTCATACTCGAGGCACACAGCCGGTTTATCCAGTTTCCGGATCTTCTCGGATAGTATCGGGAGTTCTCCCGCATTATTTAAAGTATTTCCAAACAGCAGCACGCCGTCATAATCTTCGAGGTTGGCAAGATTCAGGATATTGACTTCCCCCTGCACATTCTCATCCTGCTTATCTGCTGAAGAATAGTTAATAAACAGATAGACATCCGCATCTTTTTCTTCGGCACTTTTTTTGACACCTTTGAGTGCTTCGATGAGATACTCGTCGCTCCATCCGTTGGCAAATGCCGCGATCTTCTTTTTCATGGTCAGGCTCCTTTATCAGAGAACACGCAGTAACACAAATAAACCATCCCTATGGTATCGGAAAAAATACACTCATATATCGATGATTTTGGAAACAAAGAGTAAACTTCATAAAAAGCGTTTCCCCGCCTGCTTTGCTGACCCCTCCGGAAGATCAGCCGGAAATTCTCGTCGCGGAAGATCCGATGTGCGTCATCTTTCCTCTTCCGGCGGTGGTGTCATTTATGAGCGCCACGAGTTTTTCTTTATCCTCTTTAGCGCAGTACACGGGAACGATGGGCGTTGCCTCGTAGATGATGTCTCCTATGGCAAAACCACTCTTCTTTGCCGCATACTGGAACTTCTCCGATACAGAGTAATCGAGCTGCACATGATAAAGTTCAAGAAGTGCCATCTTGCATGGAGATGCCGCTTCGATCCCCATCGATGCGGATGTGGAATAGGCACGCGTGAGTCCTCCGGTCCCAAGAAGGATTCCACCGAAGTATCTCGTGACGACACAGATCACATTATCAAGTTCCTGATGAAGAAGGACATCGAGTACCGGCATACCTGCCGTTCCCGACGGTTCTCCGTCGTCACTGTATCTCTGCTCGAGTGTCTCGTCTCCGGTACGGTATGCATATACATGATGTCTGGCATCCGGGAATTCTTTTTTTATTTTACGCAAAAAATCCGTCGCTTCCTCGCCGGTGGCCACAGGTGCCACATCCGCGATAAAGACGGACTTTTTCACTTCATATTCGATCCTTGCGGGATGTTCTACTGTTTTCCAGAAAGAGCGGGGCAAATCAGACAAGCTCCTTATATCTCTGGTACGCCATCATCAGGAGCGATCTGTCCTGGCTGTAGGTCACCATTTCGAGTGCTTTTTCCACAGGATAAAAACCACCGTCGGAGAAGTTCTGCTCCGCATTCGGGGTAACACTGTCACTCTCGGCGCGCATCACATACCAGACGATCTTATTGCATACCGGCCTCTGGCGGGTGATCGAGTAGAATTCATAGTTAGTCCTTCCGACAGGGAAAAGGATCTTCGCCGAGACGCCTGCCTCGACGGATACTCTCTCCAGCGCGACCTCCTCGGGTTTTTCGACCGTGCGGATCACCCCCTTCGGGAAGCACCAGTCGGCCTTTTCATTCTGCAGCAAAAGCACTGAATCTCCGTAAAAAACGATTCCACCTGCACAATTTCGTTCAAGCATCGGTAACACCCCCGGTCGGTTGTAAAGAGTTGTTTATATTTTATCATGCCGTGAAGCCGGTTGACAATGCGCGGAGATGCCGCCTTCTTGTCAGTGGAAAGTTTTATTTATATAATTAGTGTGGTTTTTTATTGACTAGAATTTAAAAGTAAGAAGGTCTACTTTATGGGATATTCAATGTCACGCGAAAAGAAGAGGGCACGCATCCGGATGCTCCGCAAAGCAATCGCCGTGCTGTTTGCTCTTTGCGTTATTCTGTTTGTGGCAGACATCGTCTGCGCAATCATCCTGATCAGTAAAAAAGGAAAGTCAAAACCTGCATCTACCGAGACGACTCCTACGAGCATTTCCGTATCGGAAGATACGTCTGCTGAAGGATCTGACACTTCCGCTGACTCCGAGTCCACGGCGCCGTCCGAGACGACCGCTGCTCCGGGTGGCGTGGACGTCAAGGAATACCTTCCGAAGAACGATCTTGCCGAGTCTTACTGGGGACCGCTTCCGGAAGTATCTGAAGTAAAGCCGGTCCAGCATAATAAGATCCACGGCATCTACATCGCATCCTGCATGCACTTCGAAGAGAATCTCGAGCTGGCGAAAAAGACAGACATCAATGCATTCGTTATCGACCTCAAAGATGAGGGCGGCGGTATCTATTACAACACCTCGCTCCAGATGGCGAAAGACATGCACCTGTGGGTCGACAACGGCGGAAACTGGACGGACAAAGGTCCGGGAAGCTACGTGTCGAACACGTATAACCTCGAAGAAGTCGTCAAAAAGTGCCACGAAAATGACATCAAGGTCATCGGACGTATCGTATGCTTCAATGACCCTTCGATGGCGAGAAACCATCCGGAGATGAGCATCAAGGATGAAGCCGGAAACTCCATGCACTTCAACCTCGAAGGCAAGCACCAGTTCCTGAATCCGTACGATTCCCGTGTCTGGGACTTCCTGATCGATATTGCGCAGGAAGCTGTCAATATGGGGGTAGATGAGATCCAGTTCGACTATGTCCGTTTCCCGACCATCAGTACGAAGAAGTATAACGAGAAGCCGTACTTCGGACCGGAAGACTCCACACCGACACGTATCGATGCGATCAACCGTTTCCTCCAGACTGCACGCCGTAAGATCCAGGATCCGACAGGTATCCCGGTCACCGCGGACGTATTCGGTATCATCCTCTCTTCCGAGCTTGATGGTAAGCTGATCGGTCAGGGCTGGGATACGGTAGGACTTACCGGTATCGACTCGCTATGTCCGATGCTGTATCCGTCGCACTACGCCGATAACACACAGCTGAACGGAAAGATGTTCGACTATCCGGACCTCTATCCGCACGATGTTATGTACCATGCGCTCATGGCCGGTAAACCCGCCGCCTCCGTAGAGGGCTACGCCACCGTGCGTCCATACGTACAGGCATTTACGGCAACGTGGATCAAACACCATCTGAACTATAAAGTGCCTGAGGTAAAAGCACAGATCCAGGCGATCCAGGATGCAGGATACGATGAGTGGATCCTATGGAATGCCGCGGCGAACTATGTCAACCGCTACGAGTGATTTTCCCGAAGAAAACACGTCAGAAAACAAGTAAACGGAAGGTGTGTCTCAACGCAATGAGACACACCTTTTTCTATGGGGAAAAGAAATTATTACACAAATGAAAATCATTTCGCTTTTTTCCGTTTATCTGTGTTAATATGGATGTTAGATATTCGGAGAAAGCAGGTACTCCTCATGCCGCTTAGATCGATACATGCATTCGCCGGTGGTGTTCATCCTCTCGGCAACAAAAATACCGATGTTCTGCCATCCATTCATCTGCATGGATTTCCCGAGGTCGAGCTGCTGATGCAGCAGCATATCGGACCGCCCTGTACCTGTGTGGTCCATCCGGGAGATCACGTCGATGTCGGAACCTTGATCGGGCGTGCCGACAAGCCCATGTCCGTGCCGATCCACTCCAGTATCTCCGGAACCGTAAAAGAAGTTCACTATGTGGTCTCTGCCAATGGTGCACCTGTCGAGGCAGTGCGCATCGAGTCGGATTTTAATCACACGATCAATCCTTTCTGCAAGCCGCCGAAAGTCGAGTCATTCGAGGACTTCATCCAGATGATCAGAGACTCCGGTCTCGTAGGTCTTGGCGGTGCCGCTTTTCCAACATATATTAAACTCAATCCGCCGAAGAATAAGATGCCGGATACCCTGATCGTCAATGCCGCGGAGTGTGAGCCGTACATCACGGCAGACTACCGTCAGATCTGTGAGCATCCGGATGATATCATCGACGGTATCCTCGAGGTCATGAAGTGGCTCGAGATCCCGAAGACGATCATCGGCGTCGAGGATAATAAACCTCTTGTTACCCGTATCTTCTCCCACGAGATCAAAAAGCGCGTCTATAAGACCGGCAAACATCCGGATATCGAAGTTAAGACACTCAAGACCATCTATCCTCAGGGCGCGGAAAAGATGCTGATCTACACACTTACCGGACGTAAAGTGCCGCCGGGAAAACTGCCGATCGATGTACATACGCTCGTCATGAATGTAAGTACGCTGCGCTTTATCGGACTGTATCTCAAAGAAGGTGTTCCGCTTACGAGAAAGCGTATGACACTTGACGGATCCGCACTCAATACTCCGGGAAACTTTATCGTGCCGATCGGTGCGCGTATCCAGGATATTATCGAGGCGGCCGGCGGTACCCGTGAAGAACCGAAGAAGATCATCATGGGCGGCGCGATGATGGGTGTCGCACTTGACCGTATCGACCACGGTATCATCAAGGCGAATAATGCGATCCTCGTTTTCGGATCGGAAGAAACGACACTTCCTCCGGAATCGCCCTGCATCCGCTGTGCGCGCTGTGTCGCTTCCTGCCCGATGGATCTGATCCCCTGCGGCATCGATAAGGCGACACGTCTCCGTGATCCGGAGATGCTGGAAAAATATCACGTCATGGACTGCATCGAGTGCGGCTGCTGCACTTATGCATGCCCGTCCAAACGATTCCTTACCCAGAGCATCAAGAACGGTAAGGTCATGGTCCGTGCCGAGCGTGCACGAATCAAGAAGGAGCAGGAGCTCCTCGCTGCATCCGAGAATAAAGGAGGTCCTGCTTCCTAATGAAACTGCAAGTCTCTCACTCCCCGCACGTCCGGGATAAAGCGACGACCCGGTCGATCATGCGTGATGTGATCATCGCGCTTTTACCCGCGACATTTGCCGGATGGTATTACTTCGGGATCCGTGCTGTTTTCATCACGCTTCTTTCCATCGCATCCTGCATCCTTTTCGAGTATATCTGCCGTAAGGTAATGAAAAGAAATAATACGATCGGTGATCTTTCCGCCGTCGTTACCGGACTTCTCCTGGCGATGAATCTTCCGGTATCGCTTCCTCCGTACATGGTCGTGATCGGCGCGGCTTTTGCTATCGTCGTCGTTAAGCAGATGTTCGGCGGACTCGGCAACAACTTCGTCAATCCTGCGATCGCCGCACGTATCTTCCTGGTGATCGCCTTCCCGAAAGCCATGACATCGTGGACGGTCATGTCCGGTTCGTGGTTCAGTGTGAAGTCCGCAGATGCGGTCTCATCCGCGACACCTCTTACTCAGATCAATACCCCGCAGGCTCCTTCCATCTGGAACCTCTTCATCGGTAACAAAGCCGGCTGTATCGGTGAGGTATGTATCCTCGCCCTCCTGATCGGTGCGCTATATCTGATCCTCCGTCACGTCATCCGCATCTGGATCCCGCTGGCCTATGTCGGCACATTCTTTATCCTGTCTTTCTTCTTCGGACACAATAATGTATTCCACTTCACGGGAGATCTCTCCTGCCTTAGCGGCTGGGCCGATCTCTTCCACGAGAGTGTCTATATGGTCTTCTCCGGCGGACTGATCCTCGGCGCATTCTTCATGGCGACCGACTATGTCACCTCGCCGCTGACGACCAAAGGCAAGATCGTCTTTGGTATAGGATGCGGCATCCTGACCTTCCTGATCCGTTATTACGGAAACATGGCAGAGGGTGTCTCCTTCTCTATCATTCTGATGAATATCCTGACTCCGCACATCGATAACTGGACGATGGGAAAACCATTCGGGGAGGTGAAGGAAAATGCAAAAGTTTAAGTTCAAAGACCTTCTCCCCGCCCTGATCCTGGCACTCATCTGCGGTATCTGCGTCTTCCTTCTGGCAGGAACATATTCCATCACCAGATCGAAGATCGAAGAGCAGGAGGAAGCTTCCGCCCAGGAAAGAAAACTCACGATCTTCCCGGAAGCGGCTTCTTTTGAAGAACTCGAGTTCTCCTCCGAGATCAAAAGTGAACTGACAGCGAAGGGGATCCTTCCGGATGAAGTCTTCAGCGCCAAAGGAAAAGACGGATCTGTCATGGGATATATCTTCGTGACTTCCGGATTTGGATATGCAGGTCAGATCGAGACCACGACCGGTATCGGAACAGACGGAAAGATCGTCATGGTCATCGCGACAGCCGCATCCGATACACCGAAGCTCGGTAAAGAAGTCGAAGGCCGTCCGTTCCTTGACGGCTTCACCGGACTTTCTACCGGATCGGAGATCATACTGAATCAGGACGTGGTCGCGGTATCCGGCGCCACGATCTCTTCCCGCGCCGCAACAGGCTGCATCAACCGGGCCCGGGAAGCATATCTTCTTCTAGTGGAAAGGGGGCTGATCGGATGAGTGAAAGTAAGATGAAAGATGCCGCTTACCGTTCTCCGGATGAGCGCCAGGCGGAAAAGAACAGTAAATATACACCGAAGTCGATCTTCCTCAACGGTGTCCTCTATGAGAACCCGGCTCTCCGTCTGGTCCTCGGTACCTGTCCTCTTCTGGCTGTTACCATCTCCGCGAAGTCGTCGCTCTATATGGGACTGGCAGTGCTTTTCGTCCTGACGGCATCAGAAGCGATCATCTCGCTTCTTAGAAATGTGATCCCGAATAAAGTCAGGATCCCTGCATTTATCACGATCATCGCGACTTTCGTTACGATCGTACAGATGCTGATCTCCGCCTATTTTCCGGCGCTCAATGATTCACTGGGCATCTATATCCCCCTGATCGTTGTAAACTGTATCCTTCTTGCACGTGCGGAAACGTTTGCCAGCAAGCAGAAGGTCCTGCCTTCTATTCTCGACGGTCTTTCGATGGGCACCGGATTTACGCTCGCACTTCTCATGATGGGCTCCATCCGTGAGATCTTGGGATGCGGCACGTTCTTTGACATGAAGCTTCCTCTCTTCGGAGACGTGATCGAACCGATGATGTTCTTCATGCTCCCGCCGGGCGGATTCTTCGTATTCGGCATCTGCATCTGCATCGTACAGGCCGTGATGAAAAAGCAGGAGAAGCACGCGTCGGCCAAATCCTCCACACCTTGCGGTGTCGCGGGTGATTCTTCCGACTGTCTGTCCTGCGGCGGCTGCAGCCTGTGCAAAGGAAAGGGGGAGAAATAAATGGCAAAGGATTTTCTGATCATTATCTTCTCCGCGATCCTCGTTGATAACTTCGTTCTTTCGAAGTTCATGGGTATCTGTTCTTTCCTCGGAGTATCGAAAAATCTTAAGACCGCGATGGGTATGTCGGGCGCGGTCGTCTGCGTCATGCTGGTCGCCACTTCGATCACCTGGCCGATCCAGCACCTGCTTCTGGATCCTCTGAAACTCGGATACCTGCAGACCCTCGTCTTTATTCTCGTTATCGCCGCACTCGTACAGATGATCGAGATGATCATGAAAAAGTCAATGCCGCCTCTGCACAAAGCACTGGGCATCTACCTCCCCCTGATCACCACGAACTGTGCTGTCCTCGGCGTTACGATCCTGAACATCAACAGCAACTACACCTTCGCAGAGTCGATGGTCAACGCTCTTGGTGCAGGTATCGGCTTTACGCTCTCGCTCTTCCTCTTCTCGGGCGTTCGCTCGAGGATCGATAAAGCGGATGTGCCGGATGCTCTGAAAGGACTTCCGATCACTCTCATCTCCGCTTCCCTGGTCGCCGTCTCCTTCCTGGGCTTTAAGGGCCTGGTAGAGAATCTGTTCGGAGGTTAATGATATGACTGATATACTCATTCCTACCGGCATTATGTTAGGGATCGCACTGATCCTCGGTATCCTCATCGTCATCATCTCGCGCGTCTTCGCGGTCGAAAAGAACGAGACCAAGGAGAAGATCATGGAAGCTCTTCCGGGCGCCAACTGCGGCGGCTGCGGATTCGCAGGATGTGAAGGCTATGCGGATTACCTTTCCAAGGGCGGCGCGAACACTGCTCTCTGTGCCGTCGGCGGCGCGGACTGCGCACGCGAGATCGCCTCGATCTTAGGTGTCGCGGCAGCGATCCCGGAAAAGAAGATCGCGGTCCTTCGCTGTCAGGGTACGTGCGAACAGACCGGCAAGCGCTACGTGTACTTAGGCACCAGCTCCTGCCATGCGGCAGCCGGTCTTCTCGGCGGACCGAACCAGTGCACCTTCGGCTGCCTCGGATTCGGCGACTGTATCGCGGTATGTGCTTTTGGCGCATTAAAACTAAAAGACGGTATCGTTTCCGTGGACCGCGCCCAGTGCCACGGCTGCGGCCAGTGCGTGAAGGTCTGTCCGAAACATCTTCTCGAGCTCATGCCCGTATCGGCAACCGTTGCCGTACGCTGCCAGAATGAATGGCCGGGTGCGAGAACGAGAAAGAACTGTACTATCGGATGTATCGGATGCCAGAAGTGCGTAAGATCCTGTCCGCAGGGCGCCATCTCGATGAGAGAGTCCCTGGCCGTCATCGACCAAAGCAAGTGCATCCATTGTGACGCCTGCGTCAACGGCTGCCCGACCCACGCGATCGCATTCCTTCGCGGCGATCAACATAAAACTAATTGACTGCTGAAGTTAGATGAAAAAACAGACTCCTGTTCGAAAATAAGGAGCCTGTTATTCATCGCTAATTTGTTTGCAGTTAATCTATCAATGAAAATTCTGCATTCAGATTTGTCGCTTGATACTCCTTAGCTTCATTACAGATAATGTTAAGTTCGGGAATACTATTCACTTCCGCCAAAGAAAAAATGCTCTTACTCTTCGCAGATAGTGTATATATCGGTGCCGTATCAGAAGCATCTGCCAACAAAACCAAGTATTCTTCTCCAACTTCAACCGAATTATTAAATAAAGTAATTAAAATTCCCCCTCCGTTTGTCGGTTCATTCTTCGCCGTCTTTTTTACCGTGCAATAGTACACCGTTGTGTCCTGAATCTGACTTTCTGCGTAAACCCCTTTGATTTCGACAATAAATATATTACTTGAAAAATCTATGATATCTTTTATTGGTAATGTACTGTCAGCAAATGGAACTCCGTATGCCTCGGGATTTGTCATCTGAATTTCCTTCAATGTGTTGTCAATCATGTCGTGATAATCATTCCAATCCTTAATATCTGTTTGGGATACTATACGACCTATCTGAACATAATGGTTGTAGTCATAATAGACAGAAAAATTCTTTTCGAGACAAAGATTATATGTTTGACCTGCGACAAGATTCGTGCCTTCCGGGTGCGCTTCTGTAAGGAGCACATGTAATTCAGCTTCATCTACAGTGTCAATCCTCCCTTTATATATAGTTTTAACTTGAAATATATCATCTTTTAAGGAAGAACCGTTGTTTTTCCCTATATATACCGCATCAACAACATGCGTAGCCCTCTCCACTACTTCGTCATCCTCCAGCTGTTCCTGATCACGAAAATACAATACCTGATTGTCTTCCACATTTTTTACATCTTCCAAACCGTCTATTCCAATTACAGTTGTTTCTGTCTCGCTTGAAACTCCAGGGGAACCGACTGTCCCTTCTGTTCTATGTCCACACGCTACAGCTGAGCCTATGTAGATTAAGAACAGACAACAGACCATAATTCGGCAGATTATTCCATTAATTCTATCCATAGATACCTCCTTCAATAAGCTTGTAATAAATGTTTCTTCTCATTCTCAGCAAGTACTGTGTTTTCAAGAATACCTTGTTGCATCACCCACGTCGGTTGTGAAGGACTTGGATGTCCTATCCAACCTAATGCATGTCCGAACTCGTGAGTGCATGTCTTTTTGTAATTGTTCGTTCCCATATCGGAGCGATCAACAATATACCCCGTCGTTGAACTCATAATCATGACTGTTTTTGTAGAGCCATTATAAGAAATCGTTCCCCATTGGGAATAAGAATATTGAGTCAATCCTAAATTGTTAGTTGGAACAGAAGGAAACAGACCCAAAGCATCTATTTCTGCTTTTGTCCCTCCATAATACTTCAAGGAAGAAGATGTCGCAGACGAAGCGCTATTAATCGAAATACCCAAAGCTGATTCCCATTGAGACTCTGCGTGTGTCATTCCGGTGACAAACATAAAAGAAGGATTTGAATTTAATTTGCTATACCACAAGGTTGGTGAATTAGTTCTCCGTCCAATCAAGTTTGAATCTGAATACCAACAACTAATTCCAACGTAGTTAATGACTAACTCAGGCTTATTCGGAGAAGAAGCATCAGAGGAATACCATCTGGTTTTTTGATCTGCATTGGTCTCGGAAGGCTCTTTAAGAAGAAAACCATAGTTCGAATAAGTCCCGCTTTTCCAATCTTCAACCATTGTTTTCACATTAATCTGATACCAATCGCCTGAATAAACACTGCAAGTGCTTGTAGCTCCACTTGTCGTAAACGATGGTTTATTGTTCCATGTAACCGTACTGGATGTCCAACTTGACGTTACCCTGTATGCCTTTATTCCTGGAGCAGCATATGCATTTTTCTTCAGCTTGAGAGTGGCGCTGGAAATGCAATTACTTACAGATGAAGGAATATCGAATTTGATGTATGTTCTCATCGTATTATTACTGGTTTTTCCACCAGTCCATAGATTTACACTTGTATAGTAATTTGACGATGGGTATTGTTCATCAACACATGTATCATACGTATTGGATGCGCCAGTAATTGTTATAGTCGGATCAATCACCACTGGATAGACAGTGTTCACATCCTTAAGAAAACTCTCATTAGCAATGATTCTGACAAAGAATCTCCCATCCTCACAATGCAGATCTGCAGTCACATCTTCAGAATACTTTCCATTTGCATCAATCATATAAAGTTTTCCAAACTGAAACACTTCATGATTATGCGAATCAAGAAAAGCTATTCCGTTCTGATCCTGAATTGCGACAACACCGTCGAGATTTATAGCAAAATCAAAAGTATTTTGCGAAGAACCATCTTTTAGAATAATGTCTTCTTTTACAACACCTGTTCTTGCAGAATACACAACGTCTACATTATCAAACACATTTTGATAAACTACAGCCCTGTCGTCTTTGCTAATTTCTGAATAATAATCTAACTCACATTCAGAAAGAACTTCCGCCTTCTGTACCGAATACTGATTATTCCCCCCCTGTATGCTAAAAGCAATTGAGGTGTCAGCATTTTGGATCTTAACCGCATCTTGATTAACTAAGTAGTCTGAAAAGAATACGTTCCAGCTATTTGCTGTATTTCGATAACGGTATTGTTGCTGTGTTGTTTCCTCAATAATAGAACTATCAATATCTTCATACTCTCCATCAGAATTCATATAATGGATACTATCTGCAGATACTACACATTTGAAAGATCCGTTACTTAGCTGATATGTTTTACTGTTTTTCGTACGCAGTTCCTGAATCTCTTCCTCATCTGATAATAAGTCTGCAAATGCTTTCCTTGGACTACACATAGAATTTGAAAAGAACAGGCTGAATGCCATCATTAGCGGAAGAATCATTTTCTTCTTCATGTACAAACCTCAACAATCCGTATTGGTTGTTTCTACTCGCTGAATTTGTTCTCTAATATAATAAGCGTATCCATGCTTGCTAGGGTTATGCGCATCTTGGAAGTTTTACACTCTGCACATTTTCTTGCGTTCAATCTTATTGGGGTTGCACATTAAACAAAGTGTAACCATCTCTATGTTTTTTACGCTAATGAAAGTAGATGTATATTATGCGATTCTTTGAACGAATCGTGCTATTCTATGAACAAAAATAGCTATGTGTATTTCTTGAAGGGAGTTTGTCGATGCAAGACAATGAAATCGTAGATCTGTTTATATCAAGGGACGAATCAGCGATATCATTCGTACAGGAGAAATACGGGAAGAGGATTTTTACTCTTGCGTATGGAATTTTGCATGATGCGGAAGCTTCCAAAGAAATCGAAAATGACACCTATTTCCAAGCTTGGAATCTTATTCCTCCTCATGAACCTCGATCTTATCTATTCCCATTTCTTGGTCGAATTGCTAGACACTTAGCTATCGATAGACTACGGATACAGAAAGCAATGCGAAGATCTGCTGAGATATGTGAACTAACTGATGAAATTTCCGACTGCTATTCATCCGAAAACCTTGCAATTCAGAATCTTAGTGAAAGTGTATTACTTGAAGCGATAAATGATTTTCTTAGAAAAAGCAATAAAACTCATATGCGAATCTTTGTGAGAAGGTACTGGTTTTTTGATTCTATTCAAGATATTAGTCATAAGTTCAACATTTCAGAAAGTAATGTTAAACAGATTCTTTTCCGAATGAGAAAAAAACTACATAAAGAGTTAGAAAAGAGAGGGTTGACACCATGAAGAATGAAGAATTCTTAGAATTGATAGGAAAGATAGATTCAAAATACATCGAAGATTCTGTTAACATCCAGCCAAACGCATTCAATAGTCACTCATTAAGGAGAATAATAATGCCAGCATTAGCGGCAAGTTTGATACTAATTGGAGGCATATTAGCAGTCTTGAAATTACATTCTTTTCAACATTCAAGACCCGATGTTAACGAAATTTTACAAAGCAGTCAATCTTTATATATTAGCATATCCATAGTTTCCGAAAAAAAACCAATTTCATCAAAATCTACGACAGATCAAGATGAAATATATACAGCATACGCAGATCATTCATACTCATTGAACAATACTCTTCACTGTATATATGTTGATCCAGATTATCAGACAAATGTCTCAACAAAATATAATTGGACACTTGATTTTTCATTGGACAACAACACCTTTATCGGCAACTATAGCCAAATCTCGTTAAATGATACAAAAGATGCGTATAATGCCACTAACATCAGTGTAGAAGGAACTCTACGGCATTCGTTTTCTCGAATAAACGACTACAGTTTTCAGGCGAATGTAGACCAAGCAAATCTCCATTTTTACAACTGCGAATTCGATGCAGATTCTATCGCCGACTCAGATCTGCCCATTCGATTTATCTATACAAATCATATGAGAGCCTTCGAACATCCGGACACATTAGTTGTATTTCTCCCAAACACCCCCAAAGATTCCCTGCCAGACTGCAAAAATTCCGATTGGATCTGCAATTATATGGAATCCGAATCAAAGTACACCTTATGTTTTCTCCTCTACAATATGGAAGATAATGTCATGTATCTCGTCGACACCGAAAACCCAACACGCCGAACATAGGCCGGTCAGATATCTACGTCAAACGACTCGTTGGCACGCAGGAACTCGGAATCATCCTCCTGGACAAAGTAGTAGCATCCATCCAGATCATACGTATATTTATAGTACTCGATCACCAGATACTCCTTGCCGTCGATCATAGTGGTCGGGAATGTGTTTCCATCGCAGTTCGGTCCTTCGCCCGCCAGCAGACAGATCGTACCATTAAACTCCGGCATGTCATCCTCATATGGAACGACTACGAAGATCTTTTCATCGAGAGAATCATAATATGGCATGGACGGAGCGCCGAAATCCGAATATGTTGCTGAATTATCATAGATTTCAATCGGGAATGTCCTTCCTTCAAATGTTCCCGTCTTATTCTCCGGATCGATCTTGAGGAATCGCGGATCATAGGATGAACAGAAAACCTGCGAAATATGGATCGTGATTGAATCCGGGTCCTTGTAGGAGATCGAAGGCAGAATATCGCACTGCATTTTCTTTCCTGTTGTTTCATCCATGTAATCATAGCCTGTCATTCTGGATCCGTATGCCTGGAATTCATCCGAAATGATATTCCCATCCTGATCAGTAATATAAAGATCACTTGTATAGAACTTCATATTCTCTCCATACGGCCATTCATAGAAGACCTTCGTCATGGAGCCGGCCGCCTGGATCTCAGTAAAATGGTAGGTCAGGCCGCAGGCGGTGATCGTCTCATCGAGTGGGATGTGGATCGCGGGTGTGGGTTCCACATCATGGAATTCGAAGCTGAACGAATCGATGGGGACCATGTCATACGAGTCAGCCTGCGGGTCACTCACGTTGAACTGAACTTTAAAATCCGTGCATGGGCGTTTCCAGTACAGTTCCGTAAACTGAAACTTTCCGACCATGTCAAAATAATCCATCGAGCAGAATGTATTCTCATACAAATCTTCTCCGGTATTCAGGTCAATGACACGTATCTCAGTTATGTAAAAGTAGCTGTCGGAACTTGTTTCAAGTTTAGTATCCAGTTTCAGACAGAGAACCAGAGCAAGTTCATCCGCATAGAAGGAATCGACCGTACACTTCATCTGACCGGTAGTGCCGGAATCCTCCATTTCAACCGGAATCAAGGCGTCCTCTTCAAAAACACCCGCCAGATTTTTGTTATGCCGCATGGCCTTCTTAATATCTGACCGTACGACCAGATTTCTGCTCAGAGTTCCGATGACCGGAACATCAGAAAAGGCGCGGGCTACGGCAACCGAGCTGTTTACCGCGATAAACAGCGCCAGGAACAGCGTCACTAAAACACCGGCAAAGGACTTGCCGACAACTCCGATCGTGTGGATCCTCTTTCTCTTTTTTGCACGGCGACGGATCCTATCCATATTCATCGTTTCCGGAAGATCCTTCGCTTCCGCCGACATTGCCAGGATCTCCTTTTCAATATCTATCATAGTTCACCTCCAAGTTCGATCCGAAGCAGGTCAAGTGCTTTTCGAACACGGGTACCGACCGTTCCCATCGGGATCTTCAGGATATCCGCGATATCCTTCGTCGAGCAATCGGCATAATACTTCAGTGTAATGATCCTCCGCAGATCCTCCGGAAGAGCAGCGATTGCTTCCTTCAGTTCCAGCCGGTCCAGCGCCGGCTCTGAAGAGGGTTCATGCTCGACGATATACTCCTCGAAACTTCTGTGTTTCTTGGTCTTCTTATAGGCCGTCGCACAGACATTCATGAGGATGCGGATCATCCACGTCTCGAAAAACTTCGGTTCCTTCAGAGTATGTTTCTTCAGGTAACCGCGGTACACGGCATCATCCACCATATCGACAGCCATACTCTCACTGGAAAAGTAAGAATATGCTATCGAATACATTTTTTGCTGGATCTTCTCGACCCGTCCGAAAAACTCCTCGTCCTTCATACCAACCTCTCTTCGCCCCCCAAGAAAGAGGGACTTTAGGATCCTCACTATTTAGACAACAGATGGTGCCTCATTTTTTCGATGGAGATGAAAAATTATGTCACTTTTTTCATAATATCGGCCATCCAGCCTTCCCGTCAATGAAAACGCCCGTGGAACAGTGCTTTTGAGACATAAAAAAACATCTGTTTCTGAAACATGGGAAAAAGATTCGGAAATTTTTGCCTTCATGAGAGGAAAGATGCTTGCACATGGTTGATAAATGTGTTATCATCTTGTCTGCGCGTAATTTAGGTCGCGTATCAGAAGCACATAGGAGGTGTTTACATGGCAAAGTGTGAGATCTGTCAGAAAGATACTCATTTCGGCAGAAAGATCAGCATCACGCGTTCACAGGTTTCCCGTCGTGCGTTGACACAGCAGCAGCCGAACGTTCGTAACGTTAAGGTCGTTGTTGATGGCACCCCTAAGACTATGCATGTTTGTACGCGTTGCCTTCGTTCCGGCGCTGTAGAAAGAGCGTAAGTTCTTCTTCCGGATAAGATCTATCAGATGAAAATGATCCCGCTTCTTCATATGAGGAAAGCGGGTTTTTTCATTTGTTGGTAGAGAGGATCCTGTTCTCGACGCTCAAACAGTTTGCTTACGCAAAACTCGCGTCTCAAAGAGGATCCTCTCTTCTCATCCAAATGAAGAATCCCATTTTCAGCATGATGTATACCGCGCGTTGATGATTTGTCCCGGCAGTTTAAACTCGCGCACACTAATGTCTCTTCGTATATAATGGAAGGGAGTTTATTCTAAGGAGAGCTTTTATGAAAAACCCTGTTATTGAGACTGAGAGACTGATCCTGCGGCCGCTGACGATGGATGATGCGCAGACCGCTTTTGATACCTGGGCGTCGGACCCGGAAGTCGCGAAATATATGCGTTACTATGCGCACAAGAACGTGGACACCACAAGAGAATGGCTGAAGTCAGTCGTCGCCAATGAAAACAGCGACACGGATTATGACTGGGGGTTCGTTCTGAAGGAGACCGGAAAGCTTATCGGCTCCGGCGGCATCTACTATGACGATGCGGACGGCATGTTCGAGATCGGATACAACTTCGCCAAAGCCCAGTGGGGCAAGGGCCTTGCAACCGAAGCGGCCGGCGCGATGCTCGACTTCGGAAGAAACACCCTGCACCAGACGCAGTTCCGCGGCCGCCACGACATAAGAAACACCGCTTCCGGCAATGTCATGAAGAAGCTGGGATTCGTCTACGAGGGCGAGTGCCTCGACCATATGCTCGAAGACGGCGCCGAGAGGACCGTCTCCATGTACCGCTTAAGTACTCCCGGGAAGCCGGAAAACTTCAGGCTTCATAACGGCATCGAGATCCCGCCGGTCGGGTTCGGCACATACAAGTCCACTCTCCAGGATGGAAAAACACCGATCCTCAAGGCACTTGAGCTCGGCTACCGCTACCTCGATACCGCATCTTTCTATAAGAATGAAGAAGTGATCGGCGAGGCGCTCGCCGAGTGCGGCATCCCCAGAAAAGATATCTTCCTCGCCACCAAGATGTGGCCGACCGAGATGGGCTATACCGAGACAAAAGAAGCCTTTGCACGTTCCTGTGAGAAACTGCGCACCGACTATATCGACCTGTATCTGATCCACTGGCCGAAGCTGAATCCACAGGATCTTCAGTGGAGACAGAAGATCCGCGACACATGGCGCGCCATGGAGGAGCTCTATAAGGAGGGCAAGTGCCGCGCGATCGGTGTTTGCAACTTCCTGCCGCATCATCTTCAGGTGATCCTTGATGACTGTGAGATCGTCCCGATGGTCGATCAGCTCGAGCTGCATGTCGGCTATCTGCAGCAGTACACGCTGGACTTCTGCCGCGCGCACAATATCCTTCCGCAGGCATGGAGCCCCTTAGGAAGAATGTATTTCTCGGAAGAGCCATGCCTTCAGAAGATGGCGAAGCAGTATGGACGTCCTGTGTCCCAGCTGCTCCTTCGTTTCCTCAATCAGTCGGGGATCCAGATCATCCCGAAGAGCACGCACGAAGACAGAATGAAGGATAACATGGACATCTTCGGATTTACGATCAACGAAGAAGACATGCACTTCCTATCCGTCCTTCCGCAGATCTTCTTCTCGAAGGAATTCCCGGACTGGGCAGAACGAGGCTAAGGCCGCCCCTTTTTCCCGCCCTTCTGTGCCAAAAGTGCAAAAACTGTGCTTTTCAAACAAATTTGCGCGTCAAAAGGCACTTTTTGAAGTATAGTAGAAATATGTATACGCAAGGGGGCGGATATGTTTTCAGTTTTCTCACATACAAGCAGTAGGAGTCTGAAGATCATTATTGTCGGTAACGGAAAAGTCGGTCATACGCTGGTCGAGCAACTGAGTAAAGAGGGCAATAATATTACGGTCATTGAGAAGGATGCATCTGTCATCGCGGACCTTGATTCTCAATTTGACATCATCACCATCAAGGGAAATGGTGCCAGTTATAATACTCTAAAAGAAGCCGGCGTAGAGGAGGCTGATCTGGTGATCGCCGTGACAGGCTCGGATGAACTGAATCTTCTCTGCTGCACGATTGCCAAGCAATTCAGCAAATGTGCGGCGATCGCACGTGTCCGTACCCCCGACTATAGTCAGGAGACCGCTTATCTTCGAGACAAGCTCGGTCTGGCCATGATCATCAATCCGGAACTGGAATCCGCTCGGGAGATGGCCCGGATCCTCTATCTTCCTACTGCCCTGCAGGTCAATACTTTTGCCCACGGGCAGGCGGAGATGATTAAGTTTAAGATCCCGGAAGGAAACCTTCTGGATAAGACAACGATTGCCGAACTCGGAAAGAAGATCAGCTATAAGATCCTGATCTGCGGTGTCGAACGAGATGGAGAAGTATCTATCCCTTCCGGTGCTTTTTGCTTACAGGCAGACGATACGATCTACTTTGCTGCCAAGCGCGACGAAGCCAGAAAATTTCTCAAGGCGATCGGTGTTTTTACCAAGCAGGTCCGAAATGCCATGATCGTCGGAGGGAGTCTTTCCTCTTACTATCTGGCAAATGAGCTCCTTCACACAGGAATCGATGTGCATATTCTGGAATCATCTCCGAAACGTTGCGATGAGCTTGCAGCCCTTCTTCCGGATGCGGTCATCATTAATGCGGATGCCTCGAACCAGGCAGATCTTCTGAGTGCCGGGATCAAAGAGATGGAGGCCTTTGTCCCGCTGACCGGTATCGACGAGGAGAATATCCTCCTGACACTCTTTGCCAAGAGTGTATCCAAAGCGAAGGTCATTACCAAAATCGGACGCATCAATTTCTCGGATGTGATCAACGATCTGGATCTGGGCTCAGTGATCTACCCGAAGCTCATCACCTCCGAGGCGATCATCGCCTATGCCCGCGCACTCCGCGCCTCCAGAAGCAGCGAGATCGAGATCCTCTACCATCTCTTCGATTCCCGTGCAGAGGCGATCGAATTCCGTATCAAAGAGTCTTCTCCCGTTGTCGGAAAAGCACTGAAAGACCTTTCTTTGAAGTCCAATCTTCTGATCGCGTTTATCAACCGGCGCGGCAAAATCATCATTCCTTCCGGAACCGATACGATCGAGGTCGGAGATACGGTCATGATCGT
>OCTX012281906.1_pt1 | contig 22670 bp, 21 predicted proteins | sample 1539691 | NCBI WGS metagenome assembly OCTX01 (sample SAMN02144231, study PRJEB22623) | gut metagenome | biome: sheep rumen | host: Ovis aries | place: New Zealand
CTCTGCTCCTGCCAGTCAATGGCGAAAGGGTAGAAGTTGTTTCCCTTGAAGTACATCATCGGGTACAACTGGTCCATTAGTCCATCGCGTAGCCATCCCTGTGCGTCTTGCGCTACGCGGTTGTAAGCGTCCCATCCTCCTGAGCGGTAGCGTGACAGGTTGCCCGACTTACCTATGGGCGAACAACTCATCTTTACCCATGGCTTGTGGCGCTTCACACGTTGATTAACACTGCGAACAATACGGGTTATGTTCTCCCTGTTCATCTTGCCACGCCATGTTTCTGGATAACGGATGTAGTCCAGGTGTATGCCGTCAATGTCGTAGTGTGTCGTAATCTCTTCGCAAATGTTGGCTATATAGTCGGCCGTTCCGTAGGCCTCAGGATTCATGTAGCCCTCGTCACCGATACGTTTTACCAGCGATGGATACCACTTACGCATTGTCCTGCAACCAATTGTGTTCCACTTGCCTATGGGGATGGCTACAACCCAGGCATGCAGTTCCATACCTCTGCGATGACACTCGTCAATGGCAAACTGCAGCGGGTCCCAACCGGGTGTCTTGCCAGGCATTCCCGATAGGCTACCCTCCCACGGTTCCAAATCAGACGGGTAGGCGGTGGTAGCCCGTACACGTGTTTGGAACAGTACTGTATTGACATTGATGTCTTTCAGATCGTCAAGCATGCGGCAAAGGTCTTCCTGCTGTCGCTGAATCCCCATTCCGTCATGCGCATAACTTTTAGGCCAGTCCAGTCCACCTAACGTTGTCAACCAGACGGCACGAACTTCATATTTGGGCTGTGCAGTGACTGAAAGAGCACAGAATAGAAGACATATGTAAAGAAATTGTTTCAATTTTCCACTTTTTGTGTGCAAAGGTACAAAATAATTCGTGATTCTTTATCCTTATTTCATAATTATTTGTTACTTTTGCAGCAAGTTTTGTAAATGATAAGATAATAATGATTACTTTTTCATTGAGCTTTATAGCTCTCATCCTAGGTTATGTGTTATACGGAAAGTTTATTTCCCGTATGTTTGGCCCTGATGACCGTGTAACACCCGCTGTGGCAAAGGCCGACGGGGTGGACTTCATTGTTCTTCCTAACTGGAAGGTGTTTATGATTCAGTTCCTGAACATTGCGGGAACAGGCCCTATCTTCGGCGCTATCATGGGTGCCAAGTTCGGTCCGGTGGCCTATCTGTGGATTGTATTGGGATGCATCTTTGCAGGTGCTGTCCACGACTATCTCTCTGGCATGCTATCCATGCGTCATGGTGGTGCCAGCCTGCCAGAACTGGTTGGTTTATATTTAGGTAAGTCTACAAGGGCTGTCATGCTGGTATTTACTGTGTTGCTGCTTATCATGGTAGGTACCGTATTCGTTTATTCACCCGCAGAAATCTTGCACACGATGGGTGGAGAGACCATGATGTGGGTAGGCATCATTTTCGTTTACTATGTCACTGCTACGATGCTCCCCATTGACAAAATCATCGGTAAGATATATCCCCTGTTTGCCTTCTCGCTGCTCTTCATGGCTGCAGCCCTGATGATAGTACTCTTCATCAAGATGCCGAACCTGCCAGAGTTGTGGACCCACTTCTATAACATGGGTAAAGAGGCACAGCCAGAGAAATGGACGGATGCCATTTTCCCAGCGTTGTTTATCACGATTGCCTGTGGTGCTATTTCTGGTTTCCATGCTACGCAGAGCCCGCTCATGGCCCGCTGTGTGAAGAGCGAGAAAATGGGACGCCCCATTTTCTATGGTGCTATGATTACCGAGGGTATCGTTGCGCTTATCTGGGCTACCGTATCAATGTGGTTCTTCTATGGCGGCGACCAACAGCCAGGTTACGAGCTTATTGCCGGTGCTGAGAAGGGCTTCTTTACCTCCGCTCCAGCTGTTGTCAATCTCGTATGCAACGACTGGTTGGGAGTTGCGGGAGCCATCCTCGCCATGTTGGGTGTGGTGGCAGCGCCGATTACCAGCGGTGATACGGCATTCCGCTCCGCTCGTCTGATTGTTGCCGAATGGTTCAATATGAACCAGCGCCCCATCGCCAAGCGCCTGCTCATCTGTATCCCCTTGTTTGCTATCTCCATCGCCATGCTGGTATGGCAAGTAGAGAATCCCGACGGTTTCAACACTATCTGGCAGTACTTTGGCTGGTCTAATCAGGCACTGTCGGTCTTCACGCTGTGGACCGTGACGGTTTATCTGGTACGCAACAAGAAGTGCTATTGGGTTACGCTTATTCCCGCTCTCTTTATGACTACCGTCTGTTCCACCTATGCCTTTGTGTCGAAACAGATGCTTGGAATGAGTGATATTGGTTATGTCCTGGGACTTGTCTGTCTGGTTATTGCCTGCATCTGGTTTGTCCTATGGTATCGTCGAGAAAATAAGTAATCAAAATAATTTAAAATCGTAGCTAATGTTAAGTATTGATTTCTACAGACCTAACTACAATATGGATGTCAAGGAGCTGGTAGACAGACTCATTGACCTCTCGTTTGCAGAAGATATAGGTGATGGCGACCACACCACGCTGTGCTGTATTCCTGAGAATGCGATGGGAAAGTCTCATCTGCTCATCAAGGAAGATGGCATTCTGGCTGGTGTAGAGGTTGCTAAGGAGGTGTTCCATCGTTTCGACCCCACCATGCAGGTGGAGGTACTGATGCAGGATGGCGCTCGCGTTAAGAAGGGCGACATTGCCATGATTGTCACGGGCAAGACACGTTCGTTGTTGCAGACGGAGCGCTTGATGTTGAACATTATGCAGCGCATGAGTGGCATCGCCACGATGACTGACAAGTATGTACAGCATCTGAAGGGCACCAAGACCCGTGTGCTCGACACCCGTAAGACAACACCGGGTATGCGCATGTTAGAGAAACAGGCCGTGAAGATTGGCGGTGGTTGCAATCACCGTATAGGACTCTTCGACATGATTCTGTTAAAGGACAACCACGTTGACTTTGCCGGTGGCATCGTCAACGCTATCGACCGCTGTCATGCTTATTTGAAGGAGAAGAACCTTGACTTGAAAATTGAGATTGAGGTGCGCTCCTTTGATGAGTTGCAGCAGGTGCTCGATCATGGTGGCGTAGACCGTATCATGCTCGACAACTTTTCCGTAGCCGATACGAAGAAGGCCGTCGACATCATTGGTGGACGCTATGAGACAGAGTCGTCGGGTGGCATAACCTTCGATACCATCCGTGACTATGCCGAACAAGGTGTCGACTTTATTTCTGTGGGTGCCTTGACACACTCTGTGAAGGGTCTCGATATGTCGTTTAAGGCATGCTAAGATTGGGTTCTTGGCTTTTGACTATTGGCTTTTGGCTATTGGTGTCGTGTGGCGATGGTGAGCCAACGACTAATGGTCAAGAGCCAATAGCTTATGCATCCCCCGTAGACTACGATATTACGCTGGCGGGCAACTTCGGTGAACCCCGCCCATTTCACTTTCATGGTGGTTTGGATGTCAAGACGGGCAATATGGAGGGCAAGGATATCTTTTCCATTGCTGATGGCTATGTCAGCAGGTTGACGGTCAATTTGTACGGCTTCGGCAATGCCATCTATGTCACCCATCCCGATGGCTTCACCAGCGTTTACTGCCATCTGAAGCGTTTTGCTGAACAGTATGAGAACGAAATTCATCGTACAGGGCCTAAAGATACGCTGTCGTATGTTTTCCCTCCCGAGAAATTTCCTGTCAAGTCGGGCGACCATATTGCCATCAGTGGTAATACCGGTCATTCTACAGGTCCGCACCTGCATATGGAACTGCATGACACCGAGACGTGGGTGTTGCGCGATCCTATGATCAAGTTGGCCGCCATCATTGCTGATACAGTGGCTCCGCAGGCTCACTCTTTCATGGCATACCCTATGAACGGAGAAGGAGTCTTCAATGGCGGTTTCAGTAAGCAGACCTTTGGCTTTGGTGCCCCTGATACGAAGGTACGGCGTTCGACGTTTACTGTGAGGAGGGAGTTTACCGCCTGGGGCAGGGTGGGTTTCGCACTGTGGGCAGACGACTACTCAGAAGCTACCTACAATCATTATGGCGTGCGCTATACCCAACTGCTGGTCGATGGGCGCGAAGTCTTCCACTGTGATGTCGATAGCATTCCAGTTTCTTGTCAACTAGAGGTGAATAGCTGGGGTGATTATGACCACTGGCGCCATAATCACGTCTGGTATATGAAGTCATTTCGTGAACCCGGTATGCGACTGCCCATTCTGCATACCAACTTCGAACAGGGCGTTGTCTGTTTCTCTGAGGAGCGTCCCTATCATCTAACTTATGTACTCCGAGACTACCAAGGAAACGAGTCGCGCTATCATTTTACAGTTCATGGACAGCGCTTTGCTGGCATAGAGCCCCGTCTGCACCGCGTGCTCCTCGACAACTACCGCCTGTATGGTCAGATTATCTGGCCGCTTCACTCACGTCGTGGTCTTTAACGAACCCTTTTGTTCGCCACTTGCCTGACTTCCAACGGCGCACCAAGATTACGCCGCGGATATTTTCGTCCAACGCAAAACCTATCCACATGCCTACCAGTCCATATCCCAGTGGAATACCGATGAAATAGCTCAACCCGACAGCGATGCTCCACTGGAAGATGACACCGACGACGAAAGGATAGACAATGTCGCCAGTGGCTCGAAGTGTGCTACCCGCGAAGATGTTTGATGTGCGGCCAATCTCGAGAAAGAAGTCAACGACAAAAACCCACACACCCATCGCAATGATGTTCTGGTTGTCGGTAAAGGCGCTTAAAATGGTGTGTCCGGAGACTGCCAGTACCGCAGACCCCGTCAATGTGATAATCATCGACCATCGGTAGAAGTAGTTGCCTAGCACATAAGCAGCCTGATGGCGCCGCTGACCGACCAAGTGACCTACGAGAATGTCGCCACCTTGTGTGATGCTGATGCAAAAAAGGAAGACAAACATGATGACATTGAAACAGTAGGTTCTAGCAGCCAGTGCCTCGTTGCTGATTTGGTTGATGAAGTAGGTGATAACCACCTGTGAGAGACTGTACGAGATATTCTCGCTCATAGCAGGAATACCAATGTGCAGCAGGTTCTTCAGCTCCTGCCATGGTAGGGGACGGAAGTAGTTAAGAGGAAATCGCGGAATATGTACCTTGAAATGGATGGCCCCCAGCAACAGCATCGATACGCCACGACTAGCGGCAGTAGCGATAGCGGCACCTTCAACACCCATCTGCGGGAAACCCCACCGTCCGAAGATAAGGGCATAGTTGCCAAAGATGTTGATGATGTTGACAATACCCGTTACCACCATCGGATAGATTACCTTATCGGCACTGCGCAGCGATGCCGAGAAGGTCAGTGACAGTGCCTGGAAAAACGACAGAGCACCCGTCAGTCGCAGATACACCAGTCCGTCGTCCATCAGTTCTGGTCTGAGGCCCATTAGGTGCAACAGCTGTTCGGCATAGAAGAAGAGTAGGGCGCTAACCACAAGTCCAAGTACAAGGTTGACCACCAGTGCCATACCTACCACCTGCACCAGTCGTTTTCTAAGTCCTGCTCCTATATATTGTGCGCATAGGATAGCAGCACCCATAGAGAAGAATTGATATACCAAGAATACCAGTGATATGAGTTGGTTGTCAAGCCCCACTGCGGCCACACTGTTGTCGCTGTAGCGACTTAGCATGACAGTGTCGACAGCACCTAATAGCATAACAAGTGCCATCTCAATGAATACCGGGATGGTGAGCAACTTCAACTGTTTTTTCAGAGAGTGATTGGACATGAAAAAAGATTTGTCTAGCGTAATTTCGGGTGCAAAGTTACGAATAAGTATGCGAAATAACAAAATATATTTGTTTTTTTAATATCTTATTTGTACCTTTGCCCGTTGAATATGAGATATAGCACAAATACAAAAGGAGAGTACGAACACTACCAGGTGACAGAATCGCAGCCTCTGTTGGAATTCTTGTTGGCGAATGTCAAGCAGACAAAAACCAAGATAAAGTTAACACTGCAAGGGCAGGGCGTGAAGGTCAATGGCAAGACGGTGACTCAGTTTGATTACCAGCTACAGCCTGGCATGAAGGTCGCCTTCTCTAAGACTAAACGCAACCAGCAGCCCTTCCGCAGCCGTTATGTACGTATTGTCTACGAAGACCGTTGGCTCATCGTCATCGAGAAGCAGCCCGGTATCTTATCGATGGTTGGCGGTCACTCGTCTCTGAATGTCAAGACGGTGCTCGACGACTATTTCAAGAAGTCGCGCCAGAAGTGTACCGCCCATGTGGTGCACCGCTTGGACCGTGACACGTCAGGACTGATGGTCTATGCCAAGGACATGGAGACTGAGCAGGTGTTGGAGCACAACTGGCACCAGATTGTCTACGACCGTCGCTATGTTGCTGTGCTCTCTGGCGAGATGGAGCAGGATGACGGCACCATCGAGAACTGGCTAAAGGATAACAAGGCTTATGTTACCTATTCGTCGCCCGTCGACAATGGCGGTAAACTGGCTATCACACACTTCCATGTGTTAGACCGCACCACCGACCATTCGTTAGTGGAGTTTAAGCTGGAGACAGGTCGTAAGAATCAGATTCGTGTGCATGCTGCCGATATGGGACACCCAGTCTGCGGCGACGTGAAGTACGGCAATGGCGACGATCCATTGCACCGTCTCTGCCTACATGCTTGGTTGCTGTGCTTTGAGCATCCCTGGACACATCAGCCAATGGAGTTTGAAACCACTATCCCCGCACCATTTAAACACTTATTCAAATGATAGGAGGTAACTTTACGTATTATCTGGCCTTGCTGGCACTCATTATTATTGGTGTACTGGTTGCTAAACGCATCGCCTCATGTCTGGTGAAGACCATCATTACGCTGATACTGATAGCTGTCGGCGTAGCTATCTACTATTACTGTCTTAGATAAGCAATAGTCCCACGGCAACGCAGAGTCCGTAGACCAACATGTTGCGTGCCGTTTCGCCCAGACACTCGTTCAATTGTCTGCCGTGATGGATTCGTTTCATCTTCATCCATGTCTGTACGTGTAGCAGCAGGTAGAAAAACGGCAACACGAAGGCTAGTACATGACCGTTCAGCCAGAAAATGACACCTGCCAATACGGCGACGATGCCTAGCGTCAGGTATAGCCATTCTGCCGCCTCTTCACCAATCTCCACCACCAGTGTTTTCTTTCCATCCTCGCGGTCGTTGTCCCTGTCGCGGTAGTTGTTGATGACGAGCAAACCGTCAATCACTAATCCACAAGACAAGGAGGCTATGAATACCTGCCACGTGCAGGTGTGTAACTGTATATAATAGGTGATGCAGACGGGGACGATACCGAAGAAGATGATAACCAATACGTCGCCCATACCTATATAAGATAGGTGTGTGGTGTAGAGGAAACAGAACACGACACAGATGATACCTATCATAATCATCTCCATACCGCCATACCACACCAATGGCAATCCCACGGCGCATGCCGTGCAGGTAGTCAGTGCTATGGCGCGCTTCATCGACTCTATCTTTACCCACCCCTGTGTGCAGGCTCTCAGTGGTCCCAGTCGGCGTTCGCTATTGTCGTTGCCATGGGCATAGTCGAAAAAGTCGTTGATGAAGTTAGCATCAATCTGCATCAGTAGAGCAAAGGCCATACATAGCAGGGCTGCTGTCCAACTGAACGTGTCGCTGACATAGTCGCGTGTGTCAACCCAAGCCATGGCTATACCAATGATGACGGGTACTGCGGCACCCGTCAGTGTTTTCGGACGGGCAGCCAACAGCCATGCACGCGGCGAGTCTTGTAGGATGTTATCTTCTTTCATGTTGCAAATTATGCTTATTCTTTAGCAGTATTCTCTTCCGCAAAGATACGGTCAAAAAACTTGCGCATTTCCTGCGGCTGTGCTATTAGCTGTCGCAACTCGTTGAGTTTGTGTTCGTTCTCCGACCCTTGTATCCATAAGCGGATATATCCATTGACAGAGTATTTCTCGTCCATATGTTTCATGAAACGCTGCCAGTGTCCCTCTACGTCCAGTTCCGGATAGTTGGTCATTCCAAACTGGATGGTACGACGTATCACTGTTTCCGGCTCGATATCACGATCGGCCTCAGCGACAATCTTTCCATAGATGCTACGCGGAGCTCGCGATGCCGAGGCGCGATGGTCTTCCACCGCTTCCTTCATCATTTTCAACTGCTCTGCAGAGAACCATCGCTTCAGTCGGGCATCGGCTATCAGTATTTTTCCGCTCGTTAGGTGGTGTATAGCTCTAGGGCCCGACAATCCCAAGTCGTGATAGGCTGCAATGACGTATGCCATGTCCTTGTCGGCACCTGTCTTGCGCGCCAAATCCAGGGAATGGCGTATGACGCGAGTTACATGCTCCATGTTGTGTGCTTTGTCGAAAGCCGCATACTGGGGCAGAATCTGCGTTTCAATGAATTCGACCAGGTCGAGTGATGGGTTGTTCGTCATCATATCTCTACACGCTCCACGTTTTTGGTTTAGTTATAGAAGTTCCATGATACGCCCAGTCGCAACACACGAGTGTTGGTGGGGTAGTGAGGTGCCAGAAAATAGTTTTTTGTACCGCTGCCGGCATTAACATGGCTCATGGCGACAAAGAAGCGCGCACGCTTTAGGTGCATGTTGGCATAGATGTCGACAAAGGGATAGTTGCCTATCTCCACCTTACTGTTTCCATTCTTCTGAATGGCAAACTGACTGATTTGCGGCAGATAGTCGGGGGCATCGTAGGCAGTGAAGTAGGTCAGGCAGCCACCCAACTCTACGGTGAGCACCTTCGCAATCTTGAATTTTAGATACAGGTTTGAGAACAGATTCAGTGTAGGCAGGGGTAGTACACTCTTAATGCTGGCATTTTGGTACGTCACGATGTTGTCCCAGTTCAAGGGGCCCAGCGTGAAATCCTGTTTCACCTGCAACGATAGCACGTTGATGTTGGTGGCCTCCTGGTAGACACCGCCCGTCAGTGCTGTGCGTCCTTTCTCACTGTAGTCGTAGCTCATGCCAAAGTAGGTGTAATTCTGTATCTCGTCGATAGCTACCCGCACGGTGGTACGTGTCTTGTCGTAGCTGAAGATGCCCTCCAAGTGAGTACGTGTCTCCGGACTCAGCGAGTTCTCCCACCAAAGGTGCTTTGAGTGAAAGTTTCTTACGAAGTAGGTGGGCGTTTGACGAGTAAACTGTGCCTTTGCAGCCAGTCTGACAGTGTCGCCAAACAGCGGGAAGTTCAGGTCGGTGCTGAAGTTCAGATTCATCTTTCCAGGGTCGGCACCTGCCACACCAATCTCGGCACCCACATTGAAATGGAACGTGTGGCCCTGTGTCTTCGACAGCAGGCCGCCCACCGAAACGTCATATTCTGAGTGGCGCTCCAAGTGATAGGCGGTGGCTCCGTCGGCAACTGCCGGCATCTGATAGTTACGGTGCTCGTAAGCGATGAAACCCTTCAACCCCGCCTTCATATATTTGTTGAATCCCTCCAGCAATGCCAGCGCAAAGGTGTTCTTGATGCTCGTAAACTTATACTGGTCGTACATACCTTCGCCAGCCGAATCACCATCGTAGTCCTGGTCGTAGTAGGTGTTGGCATAGTAATTCTCGGGCGTTGCTTTGGCTTGATAGATACGGTCGTAGTTGTTGATATCGAGGGTATGGATAAAGCTGGTGACGGGCACATACTCGCGCTTCATCAAGGCATCCAGACTATCTTTTTCATGGTTCACAGCCAGCACACTGTCCAGTGACTCAGCAGAATCTATCTTGACGCGTGTACTATCGTCTGGTAATGGCAGTGGCGCACCAGCAACGGGTTCGTTACCCATTATCTTTGCATCTGCAGGACGACCGGCAGGTACTGTCTCCTCGACAGTTTTCTTGTTGTTGCGTCGAACTCGCGGCGCATCCTCATCCTCTTCCTCATCATTTTTCTTGTCGTTGGCATGCTGTTTGGCGGAGGCTGAAGCAAACTGGCGGGCCTTGATTTCGTCGTCGGTCATCTTTACCTTGCGGTAGAAACCAATGTTATAGCGATGGGTCAGAAACAAGTGCTGCGACTTGTTGCGGTTCCAGTTGCTTGACAGCACGGTGGGTATCTCGTTCTCAGTAAACTGTTCCGTATACAGTTCCGGATGCGTGATGTAGTTGTCGTTGGTGATGCCGCCATTTTCTGTCGACTTATGCTGGTAGGCAGAGGCCAGCATGTGCATCTGGTAGCGGTCGCCACGATACGATCCGAACAGTGTGGCACGGAAGTGCGACTGGCTCTGGTTCTTGTAATAACCGCGACCATAGTAGTAGTCCAGGTCGAAGCCGAAGCCCAACTGTTTGTTGGCATTCACGGCAAATTTCGCGTCGATGTGGTCTTCACCATCCTGCTGGTTGCCGCAGTTGTCATAGCTTATGTTGGTATAGGGCGACAGCGTGTTTAGAAAGTGAAACTGGTCAGGCTTCCTGCGCATATAGTCGTAGCCGTCGACGAAGTAGAACTCGCTCGTCGGCGTGCGGTCCATAAAGATACGACTCAGTCGTGTGGTATAGTTGTTGCCCACGGTGTTGTACTCACCATAGCGTCCCGTGCTGTAGATTGAGTTCTGGTACAGGTGGGGCATTGTGTCCAACTCGCAAGGCGTAATGTCGCCGAATATACGGTCCACCTTCCATGCCCACACGCCTTTGGGAACCTCCTTGTTGCTACCCAGCGAGTCGCGACGGTTGGGGTTGAAATTGCCGTTGGTCGTACCGTCGGCATTGTAGCTCTGACTTACGTTGCCGTTGGCATCTAGCTCTTGAAATACTTGAGCCTGCATGGTTGTCATGCAGGCTGTCAGCAGGAAGTATAGTGCGCTTCTTCTTTTACTCATGTCGATTTAATCATTCTCAGTCCCGACTCGATGAATTTAATAATCATGGAGGCCAGAATAATATATGTGCCAGTCTCGCGGTTGCCGGTATAGTAGATGTACATACCGATAGCTGCTCCCAATATAAATATCAGGTTCAGCCAGTTACGTATCACCTTTATACTCATTTCAGCAAGCTCTCGAATTTGTTGAACAGAAAGTCCTTGCGATCAATGGTTTTGCGGCGGAACTTAGCAGACACGGGCAGTAGGCGCGTCCCCTTCTTGTTCAGCGCTTCCTTGTCGGTAATCCATTCCTCGGCGGTGTAGCGCATGGCTTTGCGAGCTTCGTCATACACGTAGCGTATGTTAGTCATCTCAATGTCAGCCTTACCGTCGCTGCAGCGTACTTTCAGCACGTAGAGCATGCGTGTCTGGTCCAGCATGATAGAGTTCGACTTGAACACTAGCCACTCGTTAAAGGTGGCACCCAATTCGTGCTTTTCTTTGTTATCCACCACAAGGCTGGCTGCTTGTTGGTTCTTCTCGCCCGTCATCTTCACCAGGTAGGTCTTTACGATGTCGAACACCTCGTCTGCCGTCTTGCCAGGAGCATTGATACTTGTGCTGAACACTACCTTGCCGTTCACCTCCGGCACAGCACCTTTCAGGTATTTGGCATCTTTTACCTCTTTACTTACCTCAGTCTCTTCTACCTCGGGACGTTCCCAAGTGTTGTCTTGTGCCCACAGGTTCAGTGACGATAGTGCCACAATGGCTATTATTGCAATTTTTTTCATATCTTTTGTTGTTTACTTGTTTCAAATGTACAAAGGTACGCCTTTTCCATGAATTCTGCAACTATTTTTTATTAAATAGTCCAAAATACCCCTTTTTTGTGTCGCAGTTTTGGGTTGTCCTACCTCTGAGAGCCTGCCTCGAAGTCACATTCGCTCGACATTGTTACGCCACACTTTGACCTTTAGGTCTAAGAATAAAAACAAAAAATACTTTTTTATTTTGTATTGTCCTCGCTTATTCGTACCTTTGTAGCCGATATGAAAGAAGTAAAGATAAGTGATGCAGAACTGCGTAAGGCGGCAGGCGAGGGTATGGATTCCTTTGTTGGTGCTTTCGTAGCGGCTGTCAAAGAGGCTATCGGTGGCGAGCTGACCGGCGAGACGATGGGCGAGTTGAACAGTGACCAGATTACGCTGCTTGCATGGGACGTGCTACATGAGGAGGTGATGGACGGCGGCTTTGTGCAGCTGATCCACAACGGTTATGGTGCGTTCATCTTCAAGAACCCTTTTGCCAAGGCACTGAAACAGCTGTGGAACATGCGTGAACTGTCGAAGCTGATATACGATGCCCACGCACTCTACGTCAAGTATCATCAACAGATTGAGCGTGACTGTACGGACGACGAGTTTATGGCGATGTTCGAGCAGTTCCCCGAGTTCGATGACATGGACGATGAGTTCGTAGAGAAAGAAGAGGAGTGGATGGAGCAGATAGCACGCTATATTGATAACAATATTGAGAAATTTGCTAAGATAACACAGTAAGGTCGTCATCGTCGCAAGAGAAAAGTGGGGCGTTGCGAACCATTGTGGACTTTTTTATGAACAAGGAACAAGAACAGATCAGGAAGAAGAGTCCTGTACAAATCAAAAACAGAAAAGCCTCGTTTGAATATTTCTTCATTGAGGAGTTTACAGCAGGCATCGTGCTGACAGGTACGGAGATAAAGAGCATTCGTATGGGTAAGGCGAGTCTGGTGGATACCTATTGTACCATCATCAATGGTGAGTTGTGGGTGAAGGGCATGAATGTGTCCCCCTATTTCTATGGCTCGTACAACAACCATGAGATGAAGCGTGACCGCAAACTGCTGCTGACTAAGCGCGAGATTGCCCGACTGGCGTCGGCCACCAAACAAACCGGCTACACCATCGTACCGCTGCTAGTATTCATCGACGAGAAGGGTCGTGCGAAGATGGACATCGCCCTGTGTAAGGGCAAGAAAGAGTTTGACAAGCGTCAGACGCTGAAAGAGAAAGAAGACAGGCGAGAGATGGATCGCGCCATGAAGATATACAAATAGAAAGAGGTAATAGGTTTGATGGAAGAGGTAAAAAGAACGACGATGAGGGATATCATTCAGCAGCGTGTGCTGATTCTGGATGGTGCCATGGGAACCATGATAGGAAAAGTGCTGGGTAAGACTGGCAACTCAGACCGTCTGAATCTGGAACGCCCGGAAATCATCATTAACATTCACCGCAAATACTTGGAGGTTGGTGCAGACATTATTTCCACCAACACGTTCAACGCTCAGCGCGTGTCGCAGGCTGACTACCACTTGGAGAGCAAGGCTCGCGAGATGGCACTCGTCGGCGCACAGCTGGCACGCCAGTGTGCTGACGAGTTTAGTACGCCAGATAAACCTCGCTTTGTAGCAGGCTCTGTCGGTCCTACCAACAAGACGTGTTCGATGTCGCCTGATGTTAGCAATCCTGCTTTGCGCGAGTTGACTTACGATACCCTGTTTGAGGCCTATCTGGAACAGACCGATGCGCTGTTAGAGGGGGGCGTGGATGCCCTGCTGATAGAGACTATCTTTGACAGTCTGAATGCGAAGGTCGCCATCGACGCCTCTCTGACGGCTATGCGGCAGCGTGGCCGTGAGGTCCCTATCATGCTGAGTGCAACGGTCAGCGACCTGGCTGGACGTACATTGAGCGGACAAACCCTTGATGCCTTCCTGGCCAGTATCAGTAGTTATCCCATCTTCTCGGTGGGCCTGAACTGCTCGTTTGGTGCTAGTCAGATGATTGTCTATCTGCGCCAGTTGGCGCGCAAGGCTCCATACTATGTGAGTGCCTATCCCAATGCCGGCCTGCCTAATGCCATGGGACTTTACGACGAGACTCCAGAGTCGATGGCTCCTAAGATTGGTGAGATGATTGACGAGGGATTGGTGAACATTGTGGGTGGCTGTTGTGGTACAGACGAGCAATTTATTGCGCAGTATGTTCCGTTGGTTCAGGGAAAGACACCTCGCAAACCCGTTGCCAAACCCGATACTATGTGGCTCAGTGGACTGGAATTGCTGGATGTGACTCCCGAGGTACACTTCGTCAATGTGGGTGAGCGCTGCAATGTTGCAGGTTCGAGAAAGTTTCTTAGACTGATTCAGGAGAAACAGTATGACGAGGCTATTGCCATTGCCCGCAAACAGGTTGCCGACGGAGCGCTTGTCATCGATGTGAATATGGATGATGGACTGCTGGATGCCAAGACAGAGATGGTGAATTTTCTGAACACTATTGCTGCCGAACCAGACATCGCGTCCGTTCCAGTGATGATAGACTCTTCCGACTGGAATGTTATTGTGGCAGGACTGAAATGTCTACAAGGTAAAGGTATCGTTAACAGTATATCGCTGAAAGAGGGTGAAGAGGTCTTTATTCGTCATGCACAGGACATCAAACGCTATGGTGCAGCCGTCGTGGTGATGTGTTTTGACGAACAAGGACAGGCGACGACGTATGAGCGACGTATTGAGATTGCAGCAAGAGCATATCGAATTCTGACACAGCAGGTTGAAATCAATCCGTTAGACATTATCTTTGACCCCAATATTCTGGCTGTTGCGACAGGTATGGAGGAACACGATGGGTATGCTGCCGACTTCATTCGTGCTACCGAATGGATCAAGAAGAACCTGCCCGGTGCTCATGTGAGCGGAGGTGTCAGCAACCTCTCTTTCTCGTTCCGTGGCAACAACTACATCCGTGAGGCCATGCATGCCGTATTCCTCTATCACGCCATTCAGGCTGGTATGGACTTCGGTATTGTTAATCCAGCAACGAAAGTTCTTTACAGCGACATACCCGCTGAACAACTTGAAGTCATCGAGGACGTTATTCTTTATCGTCGCAAGGATGCCAGCGAACGACTGATTGCCTTGGCATCATCGTTGGCTGCTGAGAAGACAGTAGCAAACCCTACGTCGGCGCCCGTCACCAAACAGGAAGTGAGACCTGAATCGGTAGACGAGCGCTTACAGCAAGCATTGATAAAAGGAGTAGGCGACTTCCTAAAGGACGACCTAGAGGAAGCGATGCAACAATACCCCAAGGCCGTCAGTATCATAGAAGGGCCCTTGATGGCCGGAATGAACAAGGTCGGTGAACTCTTTGGTGCAGGAAAGATGTTTTTGCCACAGGTGGTGAAAACGGCACGCACCATGAAACAGGCCGTCTCTATCCTGCAGCCATATATCGAACAGCAGCGTGGCGATGCCCAGGGAGAAAAGGCTGGCAAAATACTGTTGGCTACTGTTAAGGGCGACGTCCACGACATCGGCAAGAATATTGTTAGTGTCATCATGACGTGCAATAACTACGAAGTAATCGACATGGGTGTCATGGTACCTGCCGAACAGATTGTGCGCAAGGCCATCGAGGAGAAGGTCGACATGATTGGTCTCTCAGGTCTTATCACACCCAGTCTGGAAGAGATGGTCAATGTGGCCCACGAGATGCAGCGTGCGGGGCTCGATATACCTATTATGATTGGTGGCGCAACAACCAGTGAACTGCATGTGGCACTGAAGATAGCGCCTGTCTATGGAGGTCCTGTGCTATGGATGAAGGACGCCTCGCAGAATGCGCTGGTGGCATCACGTCTGATGAACCGAGAGCAGGAACAGCAGATAGAGCAGGAGCTCGATATGAAATATGAACAACTGCGCGACAACTACCAGCAACAACAGCAGTCATTGCTGTCGCTGGAGGAAGCCAGAAAGAACAAACCGAATTTATGGAAATAAAAACAGTGATATTCGACCTGGGAGGCGTGATTATAACGCTTGATCAGTCACAAGCCATTCAGCGTTTCAAGGATTTAGGTTTGGCGGATGCCGAAAAACGCCTTGACCCCTATCAGCAGAGTGGAATCTTCGGCGATTTGGAGGAAGGAAAGATTACGGCAGAAGACTTCCGCCGTGAATTCTCTAAGTTGGTAGGTTATGAAGTGACTTACGAACAATGTGAATATGCTTGGCAGGGTTATGCCAAAGCTTTGCCTCAGCGTAACCTTGACGCTCTGAAGCGCCTGCACGAAGAGGGCTATCGTGTATTGTTGCTCTCGAATACCAATCCCTATATGATGGCGTGGGCAGAGAGCGACCAGTTTGATGGTCACGGACATCCCGTATCGCACTATTTCGATGCCTGCTATCTGAGTTACCAGTTGAAGATGATGAAACCCTCCGAGATAATATTCCGCGAGGTGTTACGCCGAGAGAAAATCTTTGCCTCCGAGGCCCTCTTCGTGGACGATGGTCCTCGTAACGTGATGGTTGCCAGCCAACTGGGTATGCGCACATATTGTCCGGAGAATGGTGCTGACTGGACGGAGAAAATCTATGATATCTTAAACGAGAAATGATGAGACGAATATTATTATTGATAGTTGCAATGCTGGCATTAGCCGTACAGGCACAGCAGAAGCGCGAGTTCCGCGGTGCGTGGATACAGTGTGTCAACGGGCAGTTCAAGGGCATGCCGACCCAGGATATGCAGAAGACGCTGAGTTATCAGTTGGATGAGTTGAAAAAAGATGGTTGCAATGCCATCATTTTCCAGGTGCGTCCCGAATGCGATGCCCTCTACGAGAGTCAGCTGGAGCCTTGGAGCTACTATCTGACAGGACAGCAGGGTAGGGCACCGCAGCCCTACTGGGACCCTCTGAAATGGATGATTGAACAGTGCCATCAGCGCAATATGGAACTGCATGCTTGGATTAATCCCTATCGTGCCAAGACCAAGACGGCACATAGCACGGTCAGTAGTCATGTTGTCAACCGCTATCCGGAGCGTTGCTTCGAATACGACGGTCTGATGCTGTTGAATCCTGCCATCAAGGAGAACCGCGACTACATTTGTGAGGTGGTGAGTGACATTGTGACACGCTACGATGTCGACGGTCTCCATATTGACGACTATTTTTATCCGTATCCTGTGGCTGGCGTGGACATTCCCGACCAGGCATTCTTTCAGGCTGACAATGGCGGTTATGAAGATATTGGCGACTGGCGTCGCCATCATGTTGACCTTTTCGTGGAACAGCTCTATCGCACGGTTCACGATATCAAACCGTGGGTAAAGGTGGGTATCTCGCCCTTCGGCATCTACCGCAACAAGAAGAGTGATCCCAACGGCAGTCGTACCAATGGCTTGCAGAACTATGATCAGCTCTATGCCGATATCCTGTTATGGGACGAGAAGGGATGGATGGACTATTGTGTGCCGCAGTTGTATTGGGAAATAGGTAACAAGGCTGCAGACTATGACGAACTGATACACTGGTGGAACGACCATTGCACCAAGACCAACCTGTATATCGGTGAGGATGTGGAGCGCACCGTGAAATATCCCGATGCCGACAATCCTCAGCGCCACCAGTTGGCAGCCAAGAGAACGCTCCACAACGTTCTTCCCAACGTGAAGGGTACCGTGCTGTGGTATGCCAAGGCGGCCGTCGACAATGTCGGCAACTATGGCACCTCGTTGCGCAACAACTACTGGCGCTATCCTGCATTACAGCCTACAACACCCTGGATTGACGACGATGCCCCCCGCAAGGTACGTAAGTTGAAGGTCATCGACGTCAATGAACATCGCGTCATGTGTTGGACGGCTCCCAAAGCCAAGAAGTGGCATGACGAAGCCACTAAGTATGTCGTCTATCGTTTCGACAAAGGCGAGAAGGTGAATACCGACGACCCCTCGAAGATTGTCGCTGTGACTACTGACACCTATATTGAACTGCCTGAGCAGCCACACAAGACGCAGCACGTCTATGTCGTGACGGCTCTTGACCGTTTACAGAACGAGAGCGCTATCGTCAAGAAAAAGGTGAAGTATTAACGGTTATTGGTTATTGGTTATTGTATATGGTTCAGGTAAATCGTTTTTCGATGAATCCATTGCAGGAGAACTGTTATGTGGTGAGTGACGACAGTGGCGAGTGTGTCATCATTGACTGTGGTGCCTATTATGACGAGGAGTGTGATGCTGTCGACCAGTATCTTCGTGAACACCAATTGAAACCCGTCCATCTGTTGGCAACTCACGGCCATCTGGACCATAACTTCGGCAATGCCCATCTCTTTCAGAAGTACCATCTGCAGGTAGAGATATGTGCGGCAGACCTGTCCTTGGTAGAGCGTTTGCCCCAGCAGGCTGCCGCCCTCTTCGGCATGCAGATTAGCGACGATCAGCCTCCAGTAGGCCGGCTGTTTAGTGATGGCGACCTCATTAGCTTCGGGCACCATACGTTGCGGGTGGTACATACCCCCGGCCACAGTCACGGTTCGTGTCTCTTCTTTCTTGAAGACGAGAAGATGCTCTTCAGTGGCGACACCTTGTTCCGCATGAGCATCGGCCGTACCGATTTTCCGGAAGGCTCGTGGCAGCAGATGCAGCAGAGTCTGACGAAGATAGCTAAAACAATACCCGCCGACACGGTAGTCTATCCCGGTCATGGGCCACAGACTACCATTGCCGACGAGTTGCAATATAATCCTTATCTCAGAAGTTGAATCGCTTTCTTTACTTGCTGCCTGGAGTGATGACACGGTAGTGACCACTCAAGTGCATGAAAGCAAAGAGACGCAACAATCCATCATAGTAAGCGTCGAAGTAACCGTCCTCGAAGGGTACGTGCTTGGCGTTCCACAGTGCATCGACAAACTCTTTCTTCTTCTCATGCTGACACATCACGGAGGCTGCTGCCGTCGTGGCAACGAGTCCGATGCTGTGGCGCAACTTGCGGAATCCACCAGCCTGCAGTATCTCGTTACCCTCGGGTAGTGTACCGTCTGTACGATACTGGTCGACGAAAGTGTCAATGCCCTGGCTGTAGAAGAAGTTCTGAATCTTCTCACCATACTGGCGCTGCCACTCACCATCTGCACAGCTCCACTCATAGTCCATGGCGATGTTCATCGGTACGCGCCACGAGTCGTAGCGGAAGTTGTTGTTGCCGTTTCTGCGTGGCGCCTCACCCTGAGGACGCTGTCGCATTCCTGGGAAGCGGGGCATCTGCATCTCGCTGCCATCAAACTGACATTGGTCGCCGTTCAATCCCGTCGTCTCGTTGATGCACTTGTGAAGAAATTCGCGACTTTTCTTGGCACACTCGTTCCAATAGCTGCTACGTCCGTCGTCGCCCCACTTGGCCCATACCTCGTAGAAGGCAGGAATGTGGTAGCTGGGGTCGGTGAAGCGCTGGCCGAAACCGTCGGGTGTGAAGGTGATGAGTTTTGTTTCAGGGTCAATGAGATACATCTTCGCGGTTTGCTGTTGGCCGTTAGCTGATGGCTGTTGACCGAAACCGCCGAAACCGCCAAAGCCCTGGCGAGGCTCTGGAGTATACTCCTTGGGTTGTATACAGTTGAGGATGCGCTGAGCCTCTGCCTTGTAGTTGATGCCTGTATCGTTGCCCCAGCGGTTGGAGGCAAAAATCAGTGCGGTGATAAAGTATAGTTCACCGTCGCTTGCGGCACCGTCACTGTTGTGTGTGCCATCAGTCTTGCAGCTCCAAGCAAAGTAACCCTCGCGGATGCCACTCTGATGCTGCATGTATTTCCTGGTCCAGCGCCACAGACGGTCGAAGATGTCCTTCTCGCCAAACTGTACCGCCACCATCAGACCGTAAGACATACCCTCTGTGCGGGCGTCGTGGTTTTTGATGTCGCTGACATAACCCATTGTGTCGCCCACCTCGAAATATACCTTGTTGGGGCCACGGAACACGTCGTTGAACACCTCTTTTAACTTGGCTTCAACGGCTGCGGGCTGGTAGCCCATCTCCACAAAAACGTTACGGTACTTGCCTGTCACGAAGGCGCCTTGGCTTTCCTGAGCCGATGCCACACTAGACATCAGCAAGGCGGTAGCTAATAGTAATCCTTTTAAAGTCTTCATACGTTGATATGTTAGTTAGTTTAGTCGTCAAAAGTAATAATTGCAGCAAAAAGAAGCTGCATAGAGGATGGATGCATCACACCGTATGCAGGATGATGCTCGTGGCACCAAGGGTGAAGAGGGTGCCGTCCTCAATGATGCGACGCTCGCGGGGCTTCAGTTCTACGTCGCCTACAAAGGTTCCCGTATTACTGTTGTTGTCGCTGAGCGTATAGCGTAGTGCTCCACGCTTGTCACGCGACACGGTGATGGTACAGTGGTTGAGGTCGACGCTGGGGTCCACCGTTTCAAAAGCTGTATTGATGGGGTTGCCCTTCTGGTAGCGTCCTATCACATTGTCGCCCATCTGCAGGGGAATAACCTGCTTATAGTGGAACACGTTCTCAATGATGACGATGCAGCCACAGGGACAGTCGGCCAATGGCTCCTGACCATTAGCGTTTTCTTCTTTCTGTGTCTGGCGGAGCTTGCTCACCCCGATGCGGATACCAAACTCCTTACCACACTGGTCGCACTTGAATACCAGCGACTGGCCAGCCTCATAACGAGTCTCGTCGAACGTGATGTAGTTATCGCATTTTGGACAGCGTACGCGCTTCATGGATTTTTTTAACCGTTAATCTATAACCAATAACCGTTAACCATTAACCATTAACCTTCTTGTATACCCATGCCTCGTAGAACTCCTCGTTCATGTTCATCTTGTTGAGCACCTTGTATGCTTCAGCCTGACTGGCAAACTCGTCACTCACCACGCGTACTACGTGATTTGAAATGTACACGTACGCGTTGGGATAACCATTCTTCTTCAGTTTCTCAACATAGAGCTCTGCGTTGGATTCTTTAACCTGACTGGCAACGATGATGCAATATGTGACGGCAGGCTTCTCGGCAACGTTTTTCTCGGCAACAGGTTCCTCTGCAACAACTTTCTCAGCAGCGGGTGCCTCTTCCACAACCTTCTCAGCTACGGGGGCTTCTGCTACAGGTTCCATAGCGGGCAGGGTTGTGTCCTGTGGAATGAGCTTGTAGAGAATGGAGTGCTGCAACTGACTCATGGTCGGTGTACCCAGGTCACTGTTGGCTACCGGTGTAGCGATGAAGAAGAAAGCAACGACGGCAGCAGCAACAGCTACGGCATTGCGTATCCATGTCATCTTGATGCTGATGGCACTGCTGTCATCATCCTCATCGTCGCTGAATTCGAGCAGATGTGGCTCTTCTGTTTGTTCCTGCAAGGCTACAATGGTAGCTTCGCTGGCAACTGCCGTTTGAGGCTTCTCCACTTCCTCGGCAACGTTGTCTTTCAACCGTTTGAACGAGAAAGACCCCAGACCATAGAGGTTGGGTGAGAGAACGCCTGACTCACAAGGAGCAAACTCGTAGTTGCCCTCTTGGTTAACGGTGAGTTCTCCTAAATCGGTCAATGTATAGTGCCCTTCTTCTTCCAACTGTTGCTTCAGTTCTGCTACCTCAGCCTCAATACGGCGCAAGGCTTCCGGATACGAGATATCGTAAGCCTCTACGTACGATTGCGCCAATACGGAGTCGTTCATACGCAGCTGGGGATTGAAACCTAACGTGCGGAGTGGGGGAAGAAAAGAATTATCGGAAGTGTCATAACGCGCAGGTACATTGTGGGTTATGAATCCGCCAAACTCTGGCACAATCACACAGTCATTGGCCAGCAGCAGTATTTCGATATGTCTTTGCAATTCTATCACGGATGCAAAATTACGACTTTTTTCGGAAATGGCAAATAAAAATCGACGAAATATTGAAAAAACTTTCATTATCTCATTTTTTATTATTACTTTTGCAGAGTTTAAACGATTAAAGAACTATATATGAATTTCAAGAAAACTGCTATCGAAGGAGTGTATATCATTGAACCACGTGTATTTAACGATGCGCGCGGGTACTTCTTTGAGGCGTGGAAGAAGGAAGAGTTTGAGAAGAATATAGGTCCTATAGAATTTGTGCAGGACAACGAGTCGAAGTCGTCATACGGCGTTCTTCGTGGTCTGCACTATCAGAAAGGTGCCGCCTCGCAATCCAAGTTGGTGCGCGTTATCAAGGGTAAGGTGCTTGACGTGGCGGTTGACATTCGTAAGTCCAGTCCTACGTTCGGTCAGCACGTTATGGTAGAGCTGAGCGATGAGAACAAGCGCCAGTTCTTTATTCCCCGCGGTTTTGCCCATGGTTTCCTGGTGCTGAGCGACGAGGCCGTCTTCACCTATAAGGTCGACAACCCCTATGCTCCTCAAGCAGAAGCAGGCATTTGCTGGAACGACCCCGCCATAGGCATTGACTGGCCTATCGACCCCAAGGATGTCCTTACCAGCGAGAAAGACATGAAGCAGCCGCTTTTAAAAGACGCAGAAGTATTTGAATAAACGCCATAGTTATGAATATAGCAATTGTTGGAACTGGATATGTCGGTCTGGTGTCAGGAACATGTTTCGCTGACACGGGTGCTAACGTGACGTGTGTCGATGTGGACGCTCAGAAGATAGAGCGCTTGCGCAATGGTGAGATACCCATCTTCGAGCCTGGTCTTGACGAGTTAGTCAAGAAGAATGTGGCCGCTGGCCGTCTGAAGTTTACTACCGACCTGTCGAGTGTGCTGAACGACGTACAGATCGTTTTCTCTGCCGTGGGTACTCCTCCCGACGAGGATGGTTCAGCCGACCTGAAATACGTATTGCAGGTTGCACGCACCATTGGACAGCACATC
>OCTX014522337.1_pt1 | contig 22669 bp, 21 predicted proteins | sample 1539691 | NCBI WGS metagenome assembly OCTX01 (sample SAMN02144231, study PRJEB22623) | gut metagenome | biome: sheep rumen | host: Ovis aries | place: New Zealand
ACCGGTACGGTCACGGAACTTCCCCGAAAGGGAAAAGTAAAAGTCCAGTGCGGCATCATGAATTCCCAGGTAAAGATAGACGACCTGATCCTGATCCACGAGGACGCCTTCGGCAACACAGTCGCGGAGCAGAGGGGCCACAGAAGCACCCTGAAAAAGGCCTTCGCCAACGCCCAGTACCAGACTCCCCACGAAATGAATCTGGACAGGGCCGTTTCCGTCCAGCCCGAGATCATGCTCCTGGGCATGACCACCGACGAGGCCATCCGGGAGCTGGACAAATATCTGGACGACGCCCGCATGTCCCATCTGGAAAGCGTCCGCATCGTACACGGCAAGGGCACCGGCGCCCTGCGGAGTGCCGTCCAGCAGTATCTGCGGAAACAGAAGGGGATCTCCTGGAGGTCCGGAGACTTCGGCGAGGGAGATGCCGGCGTCACCATCGTACAGCTGAAGAAATAACGAGGTACCTATGGCTGCAAAGCAGAAAATATTAATCGTAGACGATGACAGCAATATCGCGGAACTGATCAGTCTCTACCTGGACAGGGAATGCTATGATACAAAGATCGCCCCGGACGGAGAGGCAGCCCTCAGGGCCGTATCCTCCTATGAACCGGATCTGATCCTGCTGGACCTGATGCTGCCCGGCATCGACGGCTACCAGGTCTGCCGGGAGGTCCGTTCCAGAAACGACACCCCCATCATCATGCTCTCCGCCAAGGGCGAGATCTTCGACAAGGTCCTGGGTCTGGAGCTGGGGGCCGACGACTACATGGAAAAGCCCTTTGATTCCAAGGAGCTGGTGGCCAGGGTCAAGGCGGTCCTTCGCCGCTATCAGAAAAAGGCCGCGGCCGCACCTGCCCCTGCCCCGGACGAAAAGTCCGTATCCTATCCGGACCTTTCCATCAGTCTTACCAACTACTCCGTCATCTACATGGGAGAACACATCGATATGCCGCCCAAGGAACTGGAGCTTTTATACTTCCTGGCAGCGGCTCCGAACCGGGTCTTTACCAGAGAACAGCTTCTGGACCAGATCTGGGGCTACGACTATGCCGGAGACACCAGGACCGTGGACGTCCATATCAAGAGGCTCCGGGAAAAGATCAGGGACCATAAAAGCTGGAAGATCTCGACCATCTGGGGCGTCGGTTACAAGTTCGACTTCAAAGGCTGATCCATGCGCAAAACCGTTTATCTGAAATTTATTCTTGCATATGTGATCTTCGGTATCCTGGGCTTTATCATGATCTCCAGCTACGGTTCCTCTCTGATGACGGAGACGGCAAGACACAGGATGGCCCGCAAGATGTATTCCGAAGGCGTCAAGATCGCCCAGACCTATGCCTCGGATCTTTACAATACGGACATTTCCCTGGAAAGCGCCCAGAGGCAGCTGGAAGCCATTTCCGTCTACCTGCAGAGCGAGATCTGGATCATGAACCCTTCGGGCCGTATCGTCATCGACACGGCCAACGAGCCGGACCCCGAAGAGGAAGTGGTGGTGGAGGGCTTTGACCCCACGGTCACAGAGGGAAGCTATTACACAGTGGGAAATTTCTTTTCCTATTTTGAGGAAGACCACCTGAGTGTCCTCTCTCCCATCACCAGAGGCTACAAGACCCGGGGCTACGTGGTCATCCACTGCCCCCTGGCCGTGATCTCGGAGGAAGCGGATTCCTATCTGAATGTATCCTATATCATTCTCCTGATCCTCTTCCTTCTGTCTCTGATCATCCTGATCTTCTTTACCGAGATCGTCTACCGGCCCCTGCGCAAGATCATACGGGCCACCGAGGAATACGCCGCCGGAAACATGCACTATCAGCTGAACGTGGAAAGCGACGACGAGATGGGCTATCTTTCGGCCTCCCTGTCCTATATGGCCAGCGAGATCGCCCGGTCGGAGGACGACCAGAAGAAGTTCATCGCCAATGTCTCCCACGATTTCCGCTCTCCCCTGACATCCATCCGGGGCTTTCTGGAGGCCATGCTGGACGGGACCATCCCTCCGGAGCGCTACGGCCACTATCTGCAGGTGGTCCTGAACGAAACTGACCGTCTGACCAAGCTTACAAGCGGCCTTCTGACCCTCAACAATCTCAATACCCGGGGCATGCTGCTGCGCCGCACCGATTTCGACATCAATCAGGCCATCCGCCGGGTGGCTGCCTCCTTTGAGCAGACCTGCCGCAGGAAGGGCATCACCTTCCAGCTGGTCTTTTCCGGAGAAATCCTTTACGTCAATGCGGACGAGGAAAAGATCCAGCAGGTCCTCTACAACCTGACCGACAACGCCATCAAATTCAGCAGAAACGATTCCGAGATCCGGATCGAGACAAGCGAAAAGGGCAGCAAGGTCTATGTCTCCGTCAAGGACACCGGAATCGGCATCCCCAAGGACGACCAGAAGATGATCTGGGAGCGCTTTTACAAGAGTGACCTGTCCAGGGGCAAAGACAAGAAGGGCACGGGTCTGGGCCTTTCCATCGTCCGGGAAATCATAAGAGCCCACAACGAGAATATCAACCTGATCAGTACGGAAGGGGTGGGGAGCGAATTTATTTTCTCCCTCAGGCTTTCCGAAAAGAACGAAGAACTCGAAGAAGACTGAACTGCCGCAGCATTCCGAAATACCATCCGGAATGCTGCGGCTTTTTCTTTTCCCGAAGCGGGCCGCGTATCTCTCTTTTCCGTAAAGAAAGAGATCCTGCACCGGGTGCAGGATCTCTGGTTCAGATATCTGTATATCGCTATATCTTATTCTTTCCAGGACAGTCTGTGGAGCTGTCCTTTTTTTAAAAGGCCGGGGAAGCCGTTCTGTCTGAGGGCTTCGTAGAGGATGATGGCTGCCGAATTTGCCAGGTTCAGGGACCTTGCCTCCGGATCCATGGGAATGCGGATGCAGTGATCCCTGTTTTCCGAAAGGATCTCTTCGGGAATACCCGCGCTCTCTTTTCCGAACATGATAAAATCCTTCTCTCCGAAGGAGACGTCGGCGTAGGTCCTCTCCGCCTTGGTGGTGGCATACCAGATGCATGCGCCGGGATTTTTCTCCAGGAACTCTTCGTAATTCATGTAGCGCTTTACGTCCAGCTCTTCCCAGTAGTCCATGCCGGAGCGCCTGAGCTCTCTCTGGGTCAGCCTGAATCCCAGGGGCTCGATCAGATGAAGCGCGGTCCCCGTGGCCCTGCAGGTCCTTCCTATATTTCCCGTATTGCCGGCGATCTCGGGCTGATGCAGTACGATGTTCATTTCGCTCTCAGCCTGGTGACGAATCTTTCCAGACGGGTCAGAGCCTTTCTGAGATTATCGATGGAGTAGGCATAGGAAAGCCGCAGGAACCCTTCTCCGCAGTCGCCGAAAGCGGTGCCGGGCACGATGGCCACCTTTTCCTCCTGCAGGAGCCTGGTGGCAAATTCATCGGAAGTCATGCCGAACTCCTTGATGCAGGGGAAGGCATAGAAAGCTCCCTTGGGCTCGAAGCAGGGCAGTCCCATCTTTTTCAGGGAATACATGACAAAACGGCGGCGCTCGTTATAGGACTCCCGCATCATACGGACGTCCTCGTCGCCGTTGCGCAGGGCCTCCACCGCCGCGTATTGGCTGGTGGTGGGAGCGCACATGATGGCGAACTGGTGGATCTTGATCATCTGGGAAATGATCCAGTCCGGTCCGCAGGCATAGCCCAGACGCCATCCGGTCATGGCATAGGCCTTGGAGAATCCGTTGACCACAACGGTCCTCTCCTGCATGCCCGGGAAGGATGCGATGGATACGTGGCGGCCTTCATAGGTCAGCTCTCCGTAGATCTCGTCCGAAAGCACATACAGGTCATGCTTTATGCACAGCTCCGCGATGGGACGCAGGTCTTCCCTGGTCATGATGGAGCCAGTGGGATTGTTGGGGAAAGGCAGGACCAGGATCTTGGACCGGTCCGTGATCTTCTTTTCCAGGTCCTCCGCCTTCAGACGGAACTCGTTCTCTTCCTTCAGTTCCACCACCACGGGCTCGGCGCCGGCCAGACGGGCGCAGGGGTCGTAGGAAACGTAGCAGGGGGTGGGGATCAGGACCTGGTCTCCGGGATTTATCATGGCCCGGAACATAAGGTCAATGGCCTCGGATCCGCCTACGGTGATAAAGATCTGGCTGTTATAGTCGTAGCGCAGGTTCTGGGACCTTTTCATATATGCAGCCACTTCCATCTTCAGCTCCTTGAGGCCGGAGTTGGATGTATAGAAGGTGCGGCCCTTCTCCAGGGAATAGATGCCCTCGTCCCGGATATGCCAGGGGGTGTCGAAGTCCGGCTCGCCCACGCCCAGGGAAATGGCATCCTTCATTTCACTGACGATATCGAAGAATTTCCGGATCCCGGAGGGCTTGAGGCCCACGCAGACGTCCGAAAGCAGATGGTTTTCGTTTTCTTTCATCACGGCGTAATCATCTCCCTCTGATCTTCATGGTGCCTGGTCATAATGGTCCCGTGATCCTTATATTTTTTCAGAATGAAATGGGTCGTGGTGGCGATCACCGTATCCAGGGTGGACAGCTTGTTGGTCACGAAGCTGGACACATCCTTGAGGGATTTGCCCTCCAGGGTGACCATCAGGTCATAGCCGCCGGAGATCAGGTAGACGCTGGTAACTTCCGGATACTTATAGATTCTTTCCGCGATCTCGTCGAAGCCCTTGCCTCTCTGAGGGGTGACCCGGACCTCGATCAGGGCCGTGACCTTATCCACGCCCGTCTTGTCCCAGTCGATCATGGTATGGTAGCCGCAGATCACATCCTCCTGCTCCAGCTTCTCCATGGCGGAGAGGATCTCTCTCTCCTCCGTGCCCAGCAGGATGGCCAGTTCCTTGGTATCCACTCTGCTGTTCTTCTCGATAATGGAAAGGACCCTTTCCTCTAATGTATTCATATACGCTGCTCCTTTTCTGCTTTCGTATGCTTTTGTCAGTTTCCAAGGATCCCGATCAGGGAATCCGGCCCCGGAAGATCCAGGTAGCGGACCTCGTCCCCGTTCCGGAGGATCCTGGCCCGGTCCCCGGTCAGGGTGCCAATCACGCCGCAGGGAATGCCTGCCGCAGCCATTTCCTTCATGAGGGCCTCCGGATCCTCCGGAGCGATCAGAAGGCTTCCGGCAGATTCCATCTGGTAGGGATTGATGCCGAAATAATCCGTATATTCTATGGTCTCCTGACGGAGAGGGATCTGTTTCAGGTCTATGTCAAGTCCGGACCCTGTCATATCCGCAAAGGCCCAGAGGGCGGCAAAAATTCCGCCTTCCGAAAGGTCATGCATGAGGCAGTTCCCGGACCCCAGCGCGGCAGCGGATTCTTCCGCCGTTCCCAGCCATTCTCTGAAACGCTTCGTTCCCGAGACCATGGATGCGGGAAAACGGGAAAGGAGTTCTTTTTCCTTTTCCGCCGCCAGCAGGTAGGTCCCTTCCAGGCCGGCCCACTTGGTCATAAAGACCGGCGTCCCTGGCCCTGGATGAAAGACGCTTCTTTTTCTCAGTCTTCCGCAGGCCGTTCCGGTCACCACGGGCCTGTTGACTGCCGGCGTGACTTCCGTATGGCCGCCCCGGACCATAAGCCCTGTCTGCCGGCAGGTCCCGGCGATCTGGTCCATGATCTCCCGAAGGAGGCTCTCCTCCGTATCCGGAGGCAGAAGGATGACCGGCGAAAAGGAAAGGGGCTCCGCCCCGGCCGCGGACAGATCTCCTATGGCCGCATAGACGGCCAGCTCACCGATGCGGGAAGTCCGCAGGGTAATGGGATCTGCGGTTACGGCGATCCCCTCCTCCAGAAGGGCGCAGTCCTCCGTCTGCCGGAGTCCCTGTATTCTTTTAAATACGGACCGGTCCAGCACGTTCCGGCCGATCTTGCCCATACGGAGTTTCATTGCGTCCTCTTTTTATTTTTTGGTACCCTCGTAGACAATGGTGGGGGTAGCGGCATAGCTGCTCTTGTTGACGATGTCCCTGCTGACCTCTTTGCCGTCCTCTTTTACGATCTTGACCAGCTGGGCCGTATAGCCCGTATAGCCGTATTCGGTCCTGGTCTTTCCCTTTTTGAGGGTCTTGTCTTTTTCGTGCTTTGTCCAGGAGGGCGTTTTGCTCAGGATCTGGGCCTGGTATTCCACATCTCTGTTTTCGGGACGATCTTCCTTTCCGTAGATGGTCATGGTGACCGCGCCGTTTTCCGCCTTGCCGTAGACATAGACAGGGTAGTCCGTGTCATTGACGAACTTGAAATCCAGTCCGCCGGAGGAGGTGATGCAGGCGTCCTCGGAGGGCTGTACGTAGCTGACGGTCATGGAATGGTTGTGGCGTTCCGAAATCTCCAGCTCTGCCCTGAGGACTGCGTTGTAAAGGGTCGTGGATACCTGGCAGGCGCCGCCGCCCAGGGATTCGACCACCTTGTTGTTGGCGTAGGCGGAAGCGACCTGATAGCCGTTTTCAAAAGAGAAAGGGCATATCGTATCCAGGGTGGAGAATTCCTGGCCGGGATAAAGGATGGTTCCGCAGATCTTTCCCGTCGCCGTGGCGATGTTCTCTCTTCTGCCCCAGGTGGAAGAGTAATAATAGGTGGTATAGGTGCCCAGCACGCTGGTGCACTGGCCCAGTTCCTCCTCTGTGCCTTCATAGGCCAGAGATTCCATCTTCAGGTCGATCTGGGCGTCCTTCCTGTCCCATGTACTGTTTATAAAGTCGCTGACTGCGTCGGCAGATTCCTCCACCAGAAGTTTTGCGCCTTCTCTGCCCGCTACATATTTAAGGGCTCCGTCTTTGAATTCCAGTTTTCCGTTTACAGGCTCCCTGTTGAAAGAGGAGCATTTTTCTTTGATCAGCGCTGCGATCTTTTCTTTGTCGAAGCTGTATTCGACGGTAAAGTCCCTGCCTTCCCTGGCCATGTCCTTTCTGCTTTTATAGCGGGAAAGGATATTTCCTCCGTAGCCTGCAGAACCGGCTTCATCGATGATTTCGGGATTGGACCAGGCGATGCCAAGTTCGGAGGCCTTCAGGGAAACGGACTGATCCTCGCCCATTCCCTTCAGCGTCAGGGAAGCGTTCAGGGCGCTGTCCACCTGTTCTGAGACAAGGGAGAGAGCCTCTTCTTCCGTCATGCCCGATACATCCGTGCCGTTTATGGAGGTTCCGTCCACGAATACATATCCGGGATGCATCAGCCCCTCTTCGTTTTCGGCAGCCCTGGCGCCCATGGCACAGGTGCCTGCCAGAAAAGCGATCATTCCGGCAAGGGCCGCTCCTTTCAGTATATACTTCATGTCTTTATATTTCCTTTCTGCCTTACATGCCCGCAGATGTCACCGCGGATAATAAGGGAATGATCAGGCATATGATCAGAATGAGTGCGATCACGCCTGCTATGATCTGATTTCTTCTTTTTTTCATTGCTGCTCCTGTAAAAAAGCGGACAGCCCGCCCATTTTCAGTTGAATTATACAGACAATGAAATGGTATTGCAAGACGCAGAAAGGCCCCGTTTCGGGGCAGGATATGTTAAACTGGCAGTTTTTTAAAAAGAATGCTATGATAAAAGCCGGCTCGCCGGAGCCGGGAAAGGAACATTTTTATGGGACATAAGCTTACGAAAAAAGATATAGAAGATATACAGAAGGAACTGGACTACCGCAAGCTGGTGGTGCGGCCCGAAGCCCTGGAGGAAGTGAAGGAGACCAGGGCCCAGGGGGATTTGAGCGAGAATTTCGAGTATCACGAGGCCAAGCGGGCCAAGAACCGCAACGAAGGCCGGATCCGCTACCTGGAAAGAATGATAAAGACAGCGGACGTGATCGAGGAAAACGCCGCCGAAGACGTCGTCTCCATCGGCAAGACCGTCACCATCTATATTCCCGAGGATGACGAAGAGGAGGTCTATACTCTGGTCAGCACCATCCGCAAGGATGCCCTCAACGGCCTGATCAGCGTCGAATCCCCCATGGGCAGAGCTCTGCTGGGCAGAAGGGCGGGCGATACCATCCGGGTAAAGGTAGACGAAAGCTACAGCTATGAAGCGGTGGTCCGCAAGGTGGAATATACCGGGGCCGGCGACAGCGCCGAGATCCGTAAATACTGATAAAAGAGGGCTTTCCGGGAGGATCTTCCAGAGGAGATTCAGCGTTTTTCCTGCAGATACTGACCTTGACTTTATGTAAGGTAAAGACTATTATTAAATGCGTGGACTTTATTGCAGAAAACCGTAACGCTTTAAACCACGAAAGTATCTTTTTGGAAGGAACTTATCTTATGCCTGTTACAGAATACCTTGAAAGAAACGCCAGACTCTGGCCTAATGACGTAGCGCTTGTAGAACTGAACCCCACTGTCACGGTCCCTACTCTGACCACCTGGAAGGAGTATGACCTGGTACAGCCTCTGAAAGGCGTGCCCTACCGTCAGGAGATCACCTGGGCCGTCTTCAACGAAAAATCCAACCGTGTCGCCAACTTCCTTCTGGCCCGCGGCATCAAGAAAGACGACAAGGTCGCCATCCTGATGATGAACTGTCTGGACTGGCTGCCCGTCTATTTCGGCATTCTCAAGACAGGCGCCGTAGCGGTCCCCTTAAATTTCCGCTACTCCTCCGATGAGATCGAATACTGCCTGAATCTTTCCGATTCCATCGTTCTGATCTTCGGTACGGAATTCATCGGCAGGATCGAAGAGATCGCTCCTTCCATTTCCAAGGGAAGGCTCCTTCTTTACCTGGGCCCCTCCTGTCCTTCCTTTGCAGAGGACATGGTCCAGCAGACAGCCAACTATTCCAGCACCTCCCCGGACGTGATCGTCAATGACAGTGACAACGCCGCCATTTACTTCTCCTCCGGCACCACAGGCTTCCCCAAGGCCATCCTTCATACCCACAACGCCCTGCTCCATACCGCCATCATGGAACAGAAGCACCACGGGACCACCAGAAGCGATACCTTCCTCTGCATTCCTCCCCTTTACCACACGGGCGCAAAGATGCACTGGATGGGCTCTCTGATCTCCGGCAGCCGTGCCGTCCTGCTCAGGGGCACAAAACCCGAGATCATCCTGAAGGCCGTATCCGACGAACGCTGCACTCTGGTCTGGCTCCTGGTTCCCTGGGTGCAGGATATCGTGGATGCCCTGGACAGCGGCGCTCTGAAAATGTCCGACTATCATCTGAGCCAGTGGCGTCTGATGCACATCGGCGCCCAGCCTGTTCCCCCTTCACTGGTCAGGCATTGGTGGGATTACTTCCCGGGCCAGGATTTCGACAACAACTACGGTCTGTCCGAATCCCTGGGCCCCGGCTGCGTCCATCTGGGCGTGGGCAACAATCATAAGCTGGGAGCCATCGGCATCCCCGGCTATGAATGGAAGCTGAAGATCTGCGACGAGAACCACCAGGTCGTCCCTCAGGGCGAGGTGGGCGAACTGGTCGTCAAGGGCCCCGGCGTTATGGTCTGCTACTATAACAATCCCGAAGCCACCGCCGAGACCAAGGACGAGAGCGGCTGGCTCTATACCGGTGACATGGCCATGCAGGACGAAGACGGCTTCGTCTTCCTGGTAGACCGCAAGAAGGACGTCATCATTTCCGGCGGCGAGAACCTTTATCCTGTTCAGATCGAAGACTTCCTGCGCACCCACAACGCCATCAACGACGTGGCTGTCATCGGACTGCCCGACAAGCGTCTGGGCGAGATCGCGGCTGCCATCATTCAGCTCAAGGAAGGCTTCTCCTGCACAGAAGAAGAGATCAACCAGTTCTGCATGAAGCTGCCCAGATATAAGAGACCCAAAAAGATCATCTTTGCCGAGGTCCCCAGAAATGCCACCGGCAAGATCGAAAAGCCCAAGCTTCGCGAGCGCTACGGCGCCACAAGACTGGTGGCTGCGGAAAACGAACTGAACCATGTAAACTGAAAAACTGCCTTCGGGCAATGCATAAAGGAGAGGATCCCGGCGGGATCCTCTCCTTTATTGTATACTGCATATACCGGCAAAAGCCGCTGTCATTCCGGTCTCTTCCTGTTCCTGGAGGAGGGCTGCGTCCTCTGCACTTTTCTGACAGGAGGCTTTCCCTGGCTGCCTCCGGGGCCCTGTCCTTTACGGCTGCTTTTTCTGACCAGATATTTTTTATGGGCCCTGACCATCAGAATGACAACAGCGATCAGGGTGAGCACGGAAATGCCGATCAAAAAGCCGGGAAGAAAGATATAGAAGGATCCGCTCCTGCCTGCGTGGATGATGCCGTTTTTCTCGGTTTCCGCGCTGCCGGTCTGGGATACAGTGCCCGGAAGATAGACCACATCCGCATATCCCACCACGTTCACGCCGTAGAGATACCGGACCGCTCCCAGGACCTTCTCCGTTTCCTCTTCTTTCTGGTCCTCCGTCTCTTCCTGGGTTTCCTGCGTGTTTTCTTCCTTCTCTTCCTCTTTTTTCTTCTCCGCTTTCTTCTTCTTTTTCTTTCCCGTCTCTTCTTCCTTTTCTTCTTTGATCTGCCCCTCCGTCGGCTTCTTCAGGACATTGCGGATGTTTACATACTCGCTTTTGTCAGCCACTTTGGCCGTGATAAAGGATTCCGACCCATCAGCGGGAATGACCAGAAAGGAACCGGAGCGAAGGGTCATGGGGGACATGGAACTGCCGATCAGATCGTCGCCCTCTGTCATGAACCTTTCTTCGGTACTGATCACATCCGTCTTTATGCTGCCGATATCCACCTTTCTGAAATTTTCAAAGCCGTATTTCAGCAGATTTAAGGTATCCGTATAATGGTTATCCGGTTCGTCCCGCATAACGATGCAGATCAGCTTCATGCCGTTCTGCTCCGCGCAGGTGGCCAGGGTCTCTCTGGCCATATCCGTATAACCGGTCTTGGATCCCACCAGACCCTCCAGATGTATTTTCCCCTGGATCAGTTTATTCTTGCTGTAGACCTCTGTCTTTTTGTCCTCTTCAGACCTGGCGGTATAGGAATCCGTGCCGGCGATCCTGCTCAGATCTTCGTAGCTGAAGTAGGCCCTTGCGATCTGGGCCATGTCATAGACGCTGGTATAGTGGTCCGGATCATGAATGCCGTGGGCGTTGGCAAAATGCGAATCATGGCAGCCCAGTTCCTCCGCTCTTTCATTCATGAGCTTCGGAAACTTCTTTTTGGAACCGGCTGTCTTTTCCGCCAGCATATTTGCGGCGTCGTTTCCGGAGCTGACCATCAGGCCGTAGAGGACGTCCTTGACCGTAAAGGTCTGCCCTTTCTCAAAGCCTGCCATGGAGGAATCCCATGGAAGACCGTCCGTGGTCTCGTCCGTCGCCGAGATCGTATCCTCCAGGCCCAGATTTTCATAGGCGATCAGGGCCGTCAGAAGCTTTGTAATACTGGCCGGGAAATGTCTCTCATGGATGTTTTTGCCGTAAAGAACGGCGCCGGATTCCATCTCCACCAGAATGGCCGCCGGAGCATGGACAAAGGGAGCGGCGGGCCATCCCGCAGTGTCTGCTTCCTGTGTTTCTGTCCCCGCAGCAGGAGCAGGGGCCGTCCCTGTCTCCCCGGCAGGAGAAGCCGTGCCGGTCTCTCCGGCAGGAGCCGGATCTGTTCCTGTTTCCGCGGCAGGAGCTGCAGCTGTCTCCCCGGCAGAGGCAGGATCTGCCTGCGCAGCGCTGACTCCCTGACGGCTTCCCGGCAGAATCAGGAATAGACAGAGAAGCAGGGCCAGGGTCCGCATTCCTATGAACTTTCTGGAAAACAAAGGATGATTTTTCATATAACTTCCCTTCAATTATTCCTTCTGTTTCCGTTTCAGGATCATCTTGTTGATCAGATTTCCCTTTGCCGAGAATTTCTCCTCGTATTCGGTCATGATATTGCCTTCGTTCATGGAAGGATCATGGTGAAGGTCGTAGGTGATCCGGATGATCTCAAAGGCGCTTTCCGGAACCTCCTCCACGGACCAGTCAAAGAGGTCTCTGTTGTCGGTCTTGAATTCGATATCCCCTTCCCGGGAAAGGATCACATTGTAGCGGGCCAGGTATTCCCTGGAGGTCAGTCTCCGCTTTGCATAGCGCTTTTTGGGCCAGGGATCGGAAAAATTCAGATAGATCTTATCCGCTTCCCCTTCTTCGAAATATTCGGTGATCAGTTCCGCATCGCCCCGGATGAAGATCAGGTTGGGAAGCTGTGCCTCGTCCTGCTTTTCCAGAGCCCTTAACAGGACGCTGGAATATTTCTCGATGCCCACGTAGTTGATGTCCGGGTGCAGGGCGGCCAGCTGCAGGATGAACTGTCCCTTGCCGGTCCCGATCTCCAGATGGAGAGGATTGGAATTTCCGAAGTGTTCTCTCCACTTTCCCTTAAGTTCCTGCGGTTCATTGACGGTCCAGGGGCTTTCTGTCATGACTTCCCGGGCCCCCGGTATATTGCGAAGTCTCATAATACAGATGATTTCCTTTCAGAAGCAGGTACATGCCCTGCTTTTTTTCTCATTTCTTAATTTACCCACATTTTAACAAGACGGCACTGGAAAAGATGTGGTCTTTATCTTATCATATTTTTGTCTGTCAGGTAAACTTTGTTGCTTTGACCAGGACAAAGAAACGTTCACGGGAGCGTTTATAGACCTTTCCGCATAAATCATTCAGAACACAGCGAAGAGAGGGCAGAGAGGACAGACAGATGCTTAAAACAAAGAAAATATAACCTGATCTGATTTTTATGTCACGTATCCTGTCTATTCCAAAAATACATATATGGCCTTATCTCTTATGTCTGATCCTTCTGCTTTCGGGCTGCACCGAAAAACATGTCCCCAGGGTCAGCGTTGAAATGATCGCCCTGGCCAGAGAGGAAGACGGAGATGTCATGGTCCCCAAATTTATGACCTCCGACGGCAGCGAATGGGATCCGGTAACGGAACTCAACCGGCAGGTGGAAAGCCTTGAAAATCTCTACCTGAGCGCACAGGCGGATGAGGATCATTCCTTCCTTCTGGAGTCCTATCCCGACTCCTCCAATCCTGATTACCTCCAGGTCACTCTCTACTACGAGGAAAGCTACGGCACCGAGTCGGAAGCCAGTCTCCAGTCTCTGGTCTATGACCAGGACCAGGGAGTCATCCTCAGAAATCAGGACGCCCTGACCATGGCCGGGATCAGCGGGGTCCAGGTCTCCTCCGCCGTGGGAAAGGCCTATCCTTCCTTTCAGAGAGGAGAAGACGAACTCCATTCCACGGAGGTCCAGGGCTTTGCCATCGATGAAAACGGAAAAGTCTCCGATTTCTATGTCAAGCTGTTTATATATACGGAAGAATCGGACCTGTATCCGGACGGAAAGTACGAGCTTTTCTACGTCTATCATACGGAGGACGGAAGCGTTGCTCCCTTTCCTTTCCGATAATTTAACATGATCATAAAAATACCCCGTCTGCAGGACAGAATCCGGCAGGCGGGGTATTTTTATGAAGAAATCTGTATGGATCGATATTATCTGACAGGGCCCTTTCCTTATCCTTTGAAGGAATTGATCAGGTTGGGGATCTGGGTGCGCAGGGCGATAAAGGTCATGTATACTGCGAAGATATAGCAGACGGTCATACTTACCTGCAGCACGCGGGGAGCCTTATAGCCTGTGAACAGCTCCTTCTTCCAGAGGATCAGGACCATGAAGAGGCCCGCCACAGGGGTCGCCACCGATGTAGCCACGTTGGCGATGAAGATCAGCTGGGTGGGAGAGCCGCCGTAGGCGAAGCAGATAATGGTGGCCACTGCCAGGCAGGCAATGCAGAGGATCTTTACAGGCTTTGATTCCAGCCCTGTTTCCTTGTCCAGGCCTGCGTTCAGAAGGACCACGCCTCTCTGGGTATTGCCCAGAAGGGAGGAGAAGCCGGCCCCGATGATGGCCACGCCCATGACGATGGGGGCAGCATTCCCCAGGAAGGGACGGAGCAGGTCGCCCAGCTGGGCAGGTGCCTTGATGGCGATCCCTTCGGGATGAAGGACGATGGCGCCCACCAGGACGATGGAACCGGAGATCAGGACCACGGTCACGATGTGGGTGATGGCGTCAGCCGTCATGGCGCCGTTGAAAAGGTCTTTCTTCTTCCATTTCTTCTCAAGTCCCAGATAGGTCCCGTAAATGCCCGCCGTAACGGCAGCATTGGTGCTGATATAGGCCAGGGCCGTGGTCAGGGAGCCTTCCGGAAATACGGGGTGGGTCAGGCCTTGGGCCATGCCGCCGGCATCGGGGCCGCCTGTGGCCACGAGAGTGGCAAAGAAAGCGATGATCATGCCGCAGATGCAGATCATGATGCCCTTTTCCACCTTGGAATAGACGCCTTTGGTCAGATAGCAGAAGGCCAGGACGCCCAGCATGATCAGGGAACCGATCCTCCTGTTGAATCCGAAGATCAGGTTCATGCCCGCGCCGGTGCCGGTGATGTTGCCCAGGGTAAAGAAGAAGCAGGACAGGAAGAGGACAGATAAGATCATAAATGCCGTCGAAGGAGGCGAAAAAGAAAAGAAACTAAAAAAAGAAAGCTGACGCATCAGCTTTCTCTTTAATTTGCGGCCTTTTTCTGCTGCCGCCTCTTTCTTTTCATTTCTTTCTGAATTCTTCTGTGGACCTCTTCCGGCGGAAGGGTCTTACCGCATTTTCCGCTGCAGCTGCCGCCGCAGTCCGAGCAGGAGCCGGAACAGGACGTGCTCGTGATATTTCTGATACAGACAAAGATCAGAAGTCCGATCAGAAGAAATGCAATGATATTTCCCAGTACAGGGGGCATGGACGACCTCTTTTCTTTTACTTTATTACCTCTTGTCTTTTTATTATTCTTTGTGTTCTGCCTTGTTTTTCCGAAGCTGAAGAAATGCCCGCTGCGCCCTGTGGCGGCAGCAGGCATCTCTTATAACCCTTTTTTATCTGTTCGCTTCAACGCTGGACAGTCCTCTGACACCCATTTCAGGCTGATAGCCTTTGCGGAAGAGAAGATAGAGGATGCCTGCCATAAGGGCAAGACCGACCACAGTCCAGATGCTGAAGCCTACGCCGAAGGCAAGGCCGATGACATTGTAAACGATCATGGCCACTACATAGGCCCACAGGCACATATAGCCGATGGCGCCCAGAGTCCATTTGGCGTTGTTCATCTCTCTCTTGATGGCACCCATGGCTGCGAAGCAGGGAGCGCACAGGAGGTTGAAGCACATGAAGGAAAAGGCTGCGATAGGCGTATAGTCTGCAGCAACGTTTGCCCAGATTTCCTCGCCTTCTTCACTCAGTTCTCCGGCAAAGTGATAAAGGACACCAAAGGTACCGACGACGTTCTCTTTGGCGATCAGACCGGTAATGGTAGCCACCGTTGCTCTCCAGTTGCCGAAGCCCAGAGGAGTGAATATCCAGCAGATTGCATTGCCGATGACTGCCAGCAGGGAATTATCCTGTTCTTCCACCAGACCGAAGGCGCCGTTCTCTGTTCCGAAGGCCTGCAGGAACCAGAGAATAATGGAGGAAATAACGATAACGGAACCTGCACGCTTGATGAAGGACCAGCCTCTCTCCCAGGTAGCGCGAAGGACATTGGTCACGGAAGGAACGTGGTAGGGAGGAAGCTCCATAACGAAGGGAGCGGGCTCCCCTGCGAACATCTTGAACTTCTTGAGCATGATACCGGAAATAATGATGGAAGCCATGCCGATGAAGTAAGCGCTGGTGGCAATATAAGGGGATCCGCCGAAGACAGCGCCAGCGATCAGACCAATGATGGGAAGCTTTGCGCCGCAGGGCATAAAGCAGGTGGTCATGATGGTCATCTTGCGGTCACGGTCCTGTTCGATGGTGCGGGAAGCCATGATTCCGGGAACGCCGCAGCCTGTTGCTACCAGCATGGGAATGAAGGACTTGCCGGACAGACCGAACTGACGGAATACGCGGTCCATAACGAAAGCGACACGGGCCATATATCCGATATCTTCCAGGATGGCCAGGAAGAGGAAGAGGACCAGCATCTGGGGAACGAAGCCCAGAACTGCGCCGATACCGGCTACGATACCGTCCTGTACCAGACCGTAGATCACGCCGCCTTCCGCTACATGGAGGACGTCCAGAAGAAGGGTATCCACAAGTCCGGGAACGATCTCGCCGAAGAGAACATCGTTGGCCCAGTCTGTAGCTGCGGTACCGATGGAAACAGTCCATCCTCCCATGGCGATGGCATAAATGGAGAAGATGATCAGCAGGAAGATCGGAATGCCCAGGATACGGTTGGTTACAATCTGGTCTACCTTATCGGATACCGTAAGGCTGTGCTTTGCTGCCTTCTTTACGACGGCCTTTTCCACGATGCCGGCAATAAAGTTGTATCTCTGGTTGGTAATGATGCTTTCCGCGTCGTCGTCTTCTTTGTTTTCTACATCGGCAATGATGCTTTCACAGGAAGCTGCCACGGAAGATACTGCACTCTCCTGAATGACCTTTTCGTCACGCTCGAAGATCTTGACCGCATACCAGTAGGAAAGAGAATCGCTGACCTTTCCGTACAGAGCGCTTCTGATCTGATCGATGGCGCTTTTTACATCCCCGGACATGACAGCGGGCGCTTCAGGGGCAATGCCGGACCTTGCGGCTTTTACTGCTGCCTGGATCACGGCGTCGACGCCTTCATTTTTCAGAGCGGAGATCTCGATAACGGGGCATCCCAGCTCTGTGCTCAGTTTTTTTGTATCGATATTGTCGCCGTTTTTTCTGACCAGGTCCATCATGTTGACGGCGATGACCACCGGAATCCCCAGTTCCATCAGCTGTGTTGTCAGATAAAGGTTGCGCTCGATGTTGGTGCCGTCGACGATATTAAGAATGGCGTCCGGCTTTTCCGTCACCAGATAGGTCCTGGAGACCACTTCCTCCAGTGTATAGGGAGACAGGGAATAGATACCGGGAAGGTCCTGAATGATCACTTCCCTGTCGCCTCTGTATTTACCTTCCTTTTTCTCGACCGTAACGCCGGGCCAGTTGCCTACATACTGGTTGGATCCTGTAAGAGCATTGAACAGTGTTGTCTTACCGCTGTTGGGGTTGCCTGCCAGGGCAATTTTTACAGACATAATTTACTTCCTTTCTGCGTATAAAAAAGTGCCGCTTTCTTCGCAGCAGAATTCTTATTCCACTTCAACCATCTCGGCATCGGCTTTACGTACGGAAAGCTCATAGCCGCGAACATTCAGTTCCATGGGATCTCCCAGAGGGGCGACCTTGCGTACAAGAATATCCACGCCCTTTGTGATGCCCATATCCATGATCCTGCGCTTGACGGGACCTTCGCCGTGCAGCTTTTTCACTCTGCAGGTATCTCCTACCGCCACATCCTTTAATGTCTTCATTTGTTTCCTCCTTAAATATCAGATCATGATTCTGTTGGCCATGGTCCTGTCCAGAGCTACCCGGCTTCCCTTGACCTGAAGAATCAGATTTCCGTTTACTTCCGATATGACTGTCACTTCGCAGCCCACTACAAATCCCAGCTCAGCCAGATGTGCTCTTGTCTCGTCTCTTCCCGTAATTCTTTTGATCGTAACTGTCTCGCCGGCTCTGGCCATGGATACTGGCATATAATACCTCCTGATAGTCTTTGCTAACAAAAGTTAGTATATTTTAACTGTCAAAGATTATAAACTTTCTTTTTCCTTCGGTCAACCATGACTAACCAAAAAAATTAAACAAAACTAACTTTTTATTTTTCTGAATGAATGTGACATTTTCAGATCGTAAAACGTGTTATATACAGAAGGAAAAGGATGCATCTTCTTTCGAAACACAAAACGAAGGTTCCGGAGAGAAAACATAATGGAAGAAAGCGATTTTAAGAAAGCCTGGGAAGAATACCATGACATGCTCTACCGCCTGGCCGTGACCATGACAAAAAACATGGATGCCGCCATGGACGTGGTACAGGATGTCATGCTCAGGCTCTTCAGGCATAAGGGCAGCTTTGAAAGCGATGAACATATGAAGGCCTGGCTGATCCGGGTCTGCGTCAACCGCTGCCGGGACTATCTGCGGTCGCCCTGGTTTTTAAAGGAAGAGGAACTGGACCCCGTCTGTATGCCTGCATGAAAAAAAAACCGGAAGATCCTGGAGGAGATCATGACGCTGGATCCGAAATACAGGTCTGTCATCTATCTTCACTACTATGAAGGATACAGCTGCCGTGAACTGGCAAAGCTTATGGGACTGTCCGAATCGGCAGTCAGAATGCGGGCAAAAGGAGCCAGAGAAATACTCAGAGCGGAACTTGAGGAGGAATAAAAATGAACAGGGAAGATATCCGGCATATGTATGACGGCATACACATGCCTGCAGGAGAGAAAGAAGAAATGTATAAAGAGATCCTGCGTCTGGGAAGAAAGAAAAGGAAGAGTCCTGCGGCAGTCATTCTTTTATGCAGCGCGGCTGTACTGGTGATCCTGATGTCTCTTCCTCCCTTCAGAGCTTTCGCAGAAGAAAAGATCCACATGTTCAGCTATTATCTTTTTTACGGAGAGGACGTTTTTCAGGCAGAGCTTGCGGAAAAGAAAATATCCTCTGCCGAGGCTGCGGGCCCCTGTGTATTCAGGTCTCTTTCGGAAGCGGAAGAAACCTTTTGTCCTGCCTTTCTCAAATCGGATGATCCTTCCGCCGAAAGCATCCCTTCGGGACTTTTCTATCAGCCGGTCATGATCTCCGATGAAAGAATGGACCAGCATTTCGCCGGCATGTCCTTTGTAAACTATGCCTACGCATCCGGAGACCTTCAGGACATCGTCCTGTCTCCGGGCCCCTCTCCCACTGTCATGGACAGTATTTCCTTTACACCCGGAAAGGAATACGCATCTCCCATCGCCCTGCAGATCCGGATCATTACGGACAGGGATCTGTATGAAGCACCTTTCCGGAGGGAACCGATCTGTCCGTGCCGCAGGAGGGGATCCTTGAAAATCAGGCGGAAACTTTTTCGCTTCCCTCTCTTGATACAAAAGCCATGATCATCTCGACATACGCGGAAGAACAGTACGGGATCGGCCCGGAAGTATGGTCCAGGAAAGGAGGACCTGTTTCGCATATCACCTCCGCAGTCCTGACCTGTCAGGGGATCGAATATTTCTATTTCGGAGATGTAAGCACGGATACCATGAAGAAATTCTTAAATACTCTCCATTTTTAACGAAATCTCTGAGATCTATTGATCTGCAGCGGATCTTTCATCCTGAAAGGACTCCCGGCCTGCCGGAAGTCCTTTTTCATTTCTGTATGATCCTTATCTTCCTCTCTCTTTTCTTTTTTTCTTTCTTAGACAGATTCCCTATATCTGCCATTAAAATCCCGCTGCCCGCATGCTACACTTAAGCCGGAAGCGATGATAAATTCTTTGATAAGGAGGGGCTTCTATGGCATTTCCGGAAAATTTTCTGTGGGGCGGCGCAACGGCAGCCAATCAGTGTGAAGGCGCATATGAGGAAGGCGGCAGGGGCCCCGCCAACGTTGACGTGATCCCCGGAGGGCCCCAAAGGCGCTTTGTGACCGGCGGAAGGCGCATCATGCTGGATTTTGAGGGCGGATATTATTATCCCGCAAAGAAAGGCATCGACATGTATCACCGGTTCCGGGAGGATATCCGTCTCTTTGCCGAGATGGGCTTTTCCGTTTACCGCATGTCCATAGCCTGGACCCGGATCTATCCCAAAGGAGACGAAGCGCAGCCAAACCGTGAAGGCATAGAATTTTACAGAGAGTTTTTCATGGAATGCAGAAAGTACAATATAGAGCCTCTTGTCACCATCACCCATTTCGACTGCCCCATCCATCTCATCAAAGAGTATGGGGGATGGCGAAGCCGCAGGATGATCGGTTTTTATAAGAATCTCGTCACCACTCTCTTTACGGAATTCAAGGGCCTGGTGCATTACTGGCTGACCTTCAACGAAATAAACGTTCTCTATCATTTCCCCTTCATGGGGGCGGGCATCTGCTTTCAGGACGGTGAGGATCCTTACAGGGTGACATCTGCAGCTGCCCATCATGAACTGGTGGCCAGCGCCTGGGCTGTAAAGATCGGCCACGAGATCGACCCGGAAAACAGGATCGGCTGCATGATGGCTGCAGGCACCGTATATCCCGCCTCCTGCCGGCCTGAGGATATGCTGAAGGCCCAGGAGGAGAACCGGAAAAACTACAGACTGATCGACGTACAGGTCTTCGGAGAATATCCTTCCTACATGCAGAAGGAGTATGAAAGAAACGGCTTTTCCATTCCCTGGCAGGAGAATGACAGAGAAATCCTGAAGAACCATACCGTGGACTTTGTATCCTTCAGCTACTACTCCAACCGCACCGTATCCGCAGAGGAAGGTCCCGATCCCGAGAAAAACAGCTTTTTCAGCGGCACCCGCAATCCTTATCTGAAGGCTTCCGACTGGGGCTGGGCCGTGGACCCTCTGGGCCTTCGTCTGACTCTGAACGACCTCTATGACCGCTACCGCCTTCCCCTCTTTATCGTGGAAAACGGCCTGGGCGCCTATGACAGAGTGGAGGAAGACGAATCTGTTAACGATGATTACAGGATCGATTACCTGAGGAGCCACATAAAGGCCATGCGGGACGCCGTCACCCTGGACGGAGTGGATCTGATGGGTTATACCACCTGGGGGCCCATCGATCTTGTCTCTGCCTCCACGGGAGAAATGAGCAAGCGCTACGGTTTCATCTATGTGGATCTGGACGATCAGGGACAGGGGACCATGGAAAGGACCAGAAAGAAATCCTTCTTCTGGTATCAGAAGGTCATCCGGACCAATGGGGAAGATCTGGACTGATTCCCGGAATCAAAAAAGACCTCGGAAAGCATTTTAAGCTCTCCGGGGTCCTTTTCATTTACTTTGTCCTATTCCTCTTCGCTGTCTTTTTCGGCCGCGTCAAGGAGTCTGTCCAGGGAAGTATCTTCAGTCATGATGTTTACTTCTTCTTCCTTCTCCTCTGCCGACTCGTCTTCCACAGCGCCTCTTACCTTGGCGATCTGCACGACCCTGGCGTCCTCTGTCAGATTCATCATCTTGACGCCGGAGGTGATGCGGCCGATCTTCTTGAAATCGGAAGCCCGCATCTGGATGATAATCCCTTCCGTATTGATCATCATGATCTCATGCTCGTCCGTCACAGCCTTGACGCCGATCAGATATCCTGTCTTCTCGGTGATGTTGTAGCACTTGACGCCCTTGCCGCCCCGGTTCTGAAGCTTGAACTCCTTCATGTCCGTTCTCTTTCCCATGCCCTTTTCTGTAGCGAAGAGAAGGGAATCGCCCTGGGTGTTGAGCTGCATGCCGACGATCTCATCGTCCTCGTCCAGATCCATGCCGATGACGCCGGTGGCCGTTCTTCCGATGGCCCTGGCATCCGTCTCACGGAAGTGGATGCACATGCCTTTTCTGGTGACCAGGAAGATCTCACTGTCGGCGTTGGTCTGCTTGACTTCGATCAGCTCGTCGTTTTCCTTCAATCCGATGGCAATGATGCCGTTCTTGCGGATGTTGCCGTATTCCGAAAGGGCTGTTTTCTTGACGATGCCCTTCTTTGTGACCATGAAGAGGTTGGAATCCTCACCGTGCTCCATGATGGGGATAACAGCCGTGATCTTTTCGCCGGGCATCAGCTCCAGCAGATTGATGATGGCTGTTCCGCGGGAGGTACGGCTGGCTTCGGGGATCTTATAGGCCTTCATGCTGTAGACCCTGCCCAGGCTGGTGAAGAACATGATGGTATCATGGGTCCTGGTCATAAGCAGGTCTTCGATATAGTCATTGTCCAGCACGTTCATGCCCTTGATGCCGCGGCCGCCTCTTCCCTGGGTACGGAAGTTGTCCTCGTTCATTCTCTTGATATAGCCAAGAGAAGATCTTGTAATGACGGTATTGACATTGGGAATCAGATCCTCGGCCTCGAAATCGGAGCTGTCCTCTTCGATTTTGGATCTTCTCTCATCGCCGTACTTATCGGCAATGATGTTCATTTCATCCCGGATGACGGCCAGAAGCTTCTTCTTGTCTGCCAGGATGGCCTTGAGTTCGGCGATCCTTGCCATCAGCTCCTGATGCTCGTTTTCCAGCTTTTCTCTTTCCAGACCTGTCAGAGCCCGCAGACGCATGTCCACGATGGCCTGGGCCTGTACATCGTCCAGACCGAAGCGTTCCATCAGTCTGGTCTTGGCTTCCGCAACGTTGGAACTGGAACGGATGATATTTACGACTTCGTCGATATTGTCCAGGGCTTTTAAGAGACCCTGCAGGATATGGTCCCTTTCCTCGGCCTTGTTCAGGTCGTAGCGGGTCCTTCTGGCGACTACGTCCTCCTGATGGCGGATATAGTGCAGAAGCATATCCAGAAGGTTCATGACCTTGGGCTCGTTGTTGACCAGGGCCAGCATAATGACGCCGAATGTATCCTGAAGCTGTGTATGCTTGAAGAGCTGATTCAGCACCACGTTGGCATTGGCGTCATGTCTGAGCTCAATGACCACCCGCATGCCTTCCCTGTCGGATTCGTCCCTCAGGTCAGTAATGCCTTCGATCTTTTTGTTCTTGACCAGTTCTGCGATCTTCTGGATCAGGTTGGCCTTGTTGACCAGATAGGGAAGCTCGGTGACC
>OCTX014565325.1_pt1 | contig 22656 bp, 14 predicted proteins | sample 1539691 | NCBI WGS metagenome assembly OCTX01 (sample SAMN02144231, study PRJEB22623) | gut metagenome | biome: sheep rumen | host: Ovis aries | place: New Zealand
ATGCAGAACCTGCAGGCAGCCATGCTGGCATGCCATTGCATCGGTGTAGCGCCGGAGGATTTCTACCGCGAGATCAGTACGTTCACCGGTGCTTCGAACCGTTTGGAGAAAATCTGCGAGACGGAGAGTTCCGTAGCATACAAAGACTTCGCGCACTCGCCTTCCAAACTGAAAGCGACCGTCAATGCCGTGCGCGAGCGCTATCCGGATAAGAAACTGGTGGCATGCATGGAACTCCATACCTTCAGCAGCCTGATGGCGGATTTTCTGCCACAATACAAGGGCTGTATGGCTGAAGCGGATGTAGCCTATGTCTATTTCAACCCCAAAGTGATTGAGCATAAACGTCTCACTCCTATTACCGCGGAAGAAGTACGTGAAGCGTTTGGCACGAAAAATGTGGAGGTATTTACCGAAAGCGAAGCCTTGCAGGCAGCTGTCAGCCGTCAGCTATCAGCCGTCAGCGCTCAGAATGTAGCCCTGCTGATGATGTCGAGCGGCACTTTCGACGGCATTGATGTAAAGGAGTTTTGTGTTAAGCTGTTAAATGGTTAAGCAGTTAAAACGTTATGGATAAGCAAAAAAGACGCGACTACCTGTACATGCGAATGGCACGTACATGGGCGGAAAACAGTTATTGCGTGCGCCGCAAAGTAGGTGCACTCCTGGTGAAGGACCAGATGATCATCTCTGATGGCTATAACGGCACTCCTTCGGGTTTTGAGAATATCTGCGAGGACGAGAATAACGTCTCCAAGCCGTACGTGCTGCACGCAGAGGCAAACGCGCTGACCAAAGTAGCCCGGTCGAACAATAGTTCCGACGGCGCAACGCTGTATGTGACTGCAAGTCCCTGTCTGGAATGCTCCAAACTGATTATCCAGTCCGGCATCAAACGCGTCGTTTACGGCGAGGAATACCGTATCATGGACGGCGTAGAGTTACTCAAGAGAGCAGGCGTGGAGGTAGAGTTTTTAAAGGACTAAACTGAAAGGAAGAAGGATGAAGAAGTTTATTTTACCAACCTTGACAGTGCTGGGCGTGGTCTTAGGCATCATCATCGGCATGGCATTGAGCCAGAAAGCGAACGCACAGCGTATCATCTATCAGAACGGCACATGGCAGTTGGAGCAATCGAAAGTAGACCGACTGCTGCAGTTGATGGAAACGGCTTATGTGGATGATCTGGACATTGACAGCATCACAGACGAAGTGATGAGCGAATTGGTACAGAAACTGGATCCGCATAGCGCCTATATTCCCAAAGAAGATCTGGAAATAGTGAACTCCGAATTAGCGGGTTCATTCTCGGGTATCGGTGTACAATTCACCATCCAGCAGGACACGGTTCGCATCGTAGCCGTCATTGCCGGCGGTCCGTGCGAGGGCGTCGGAGTACTGGCCGGGGACAAACTGGTTTCCGTCGATGACAGTGCTTTCGTAGGCAAAAAGATGAACAACGAGAAGGTAATGAAGACGCTTCGCGGTCCCAAAGGAACGCAGGTTAAGCTCGGTGTACTACGTGCCGGTACGAAAGAGCCGCTCTATTTCACCGTAACTCGCGGCGACATTCCTGTGACCAGCGTGGATGCAAAGTTTATCATTGAGCAAAACGGCAAAAAAATCGGTTTTGTACGGGTGAACAAGTTCGGCGAGACAACCTATAAAGAGTTCATCTCCGCTTTAGCGGACTTGTATGCAAAAGGCGCGACAAGTTATATTGTGGACCTGCGCGAAAACAGCGGCGGCTATATGGAGCAAGCTATCCGGATGGCCAATGAGTTCTTGCTACGCGGCGATCTGATCGTCTATTCCGAAGGTCGCGCCTATCCGCGCTACGAAGCGAATGCAAACGGCGGCGGACGATTCAAAACAACGCCGCTGGTCGTGCTGATTGATAATTTCTCCGCTTCCGCCAGTGAGATTTTCGCCGGTGCCATGCAGGATAACGACCGGGCAATGATTGTAGGCCGCCGCTCGTTCGGCAAAGGTCTGGTTCAACAGCAGATGCCGTTTGATGACGGCAGTGCCGTGCGCCTGACCGTAGCACGATACTACACGCCTTCGGGACGCTGTATTCAGAAGCCTTATACTTTAGGCGACCAGGAGGATTATGAGAAAGACTTGCTGGAGCGTTTTGAGCATGGCGAGTTCTACTCCGCCGACTCTATCCATTTCGCTGATACTACGACATACCGCACCAAAGGCGGACGAATCGTACACGGAGGCGGCGGTATCATGCCGGATGTATTCGTAGGCAGAGACACCACGCTGAATACACCTTGGTTCAACCAGTGCGTGAACATGGCTTATACGTATCAGTTTGCATACCAATATACGGACCAACACCGTAAGGAGTTAAGCAAATACAAAGACTGGCAATCGCTGGAGAAATACCTGCTGAAACAAAATATCCTGCGCGAGTTTGTTGCGTTTGCCAAAGAGAAAGGCGTCGAACCGAATGAAGCGGAGATTGCCAAATCCAAACCGCTCATGGTGCGTCTGCTGAATGCCTATATAGTTCGCAATATATTAGGCGACGAGGGTTTCTTCCCGCTCTTCGAGCGCGACGATGAAATCACAAAGAAAGCAGTTGAACTGCTTTCCAAGTAAGTGGTTAAAAGTTAAAAAAAAAGGCAACCTTGACGGCTGCCTTTTTTCGTTTATAATGCTTTGAGTGCGGCTAAAACGTATTGGTAGAATTTCTGTACCGTAGCGATATTGACGCGCTCGTCGGGACTATGCGGGTGCTCAATCGTCGGGCCGAAAGAAATCATCTCCATTCCGTCGTATTTAGCTCCGATGATACCGCATTCGAGGCCGGCGTGAATAATAACGATACGGGGCGATGCGCCAAACTCTTTCTCGTACGTTGCTTTCATCGTAGCGAGGAGTTGGCTCTTCAAATTGGGTTTCCATCCCGGGTATGCGCCGCTGAACTGTACGTCGGCTCCGGCGAGCGAGAAAGCGGACTGAATGATCGATTGCAGTTCCTCTTTACGGCTCTCCACCGACGAACGGGTAAGGCAGCAAACCTCAACGACATGTACCATTTGGTCATTTACCATTTTGGTATTTGTAGAGATCATAGCGAGGTTGTTGGAGGTCTCGACGATGTCCGGCGCCTCGGGGATAACACGGTAAACACCATGCGGACAGAGCGTGATGGCATGGATGAGATAGTCCTGAATCTCCTCCGGCATCTCGGTCTTCGGGCACTCTACTTCTTTGGCTGTACAGGTAATACCTCCGTCCACTCCGTCGTATTCGCTCAGGAATAGATCTTCACAGCGGTCGATGAGATCCTGCACGTCCTGATAGCTATCCGCCGGAATCGTGATAACAGCTGACGCCTCGCGCGGAATAGCATTGCGGAGCGAGCCTCCTTCTACGCATACCAAGCGTGCCTCGTAATTAGCCACAGCCTCTTTGAGCACACGGAAGAGCAGTTTGATAGCGTTCGCGCGCTGGAGATGGATGTCGCATCCCGAGTGACCGCCTTTGCAGCCCTTGATTTCTATTTTCAAAGCGATGTCGCCCTCTTCGGTCTCTACCTCCTGGTAGCAGAACGTAGCCGTCGTATCCACACCTCCGGCGCATCCCACATAGAGTTCTCCTTCGGTCTCCGAATCGAGGTTCAGCAGATATTTGCCCTTGAGCCATCCGGGTTGAAGGGCATTCGCGCCGTACATTCCGGTCTCTTCGTCAATGGTGAAGAAAGCCTCCAAGGGCGGGTGAACGGCACTCTTGTCTGCCAGAATAGCCATCGCTGTAGCCACACCGATACCGTTGTCAGCACCAAGGGTCGTACCGTCGGCTGTAACCCACTCTCCGTTTTCTTCTACATAGGCCTGGATAGCATCTTTCTCAAAATCAAAGATTTTGTCGCCGTTCTTCTGAGGCACCATGTCCATATGTCCCTGGAGGATAACACCCGGATGGTTCTCCATTCCCGGGGAAGCCGGTTTACGGATGAGAACATTGCCGATTTCGTCCTGGAGAGTCTCCAGACCGAGTGATTTACCGTAGTTAACAAGGAAATCCGCAATCTCTTTGCGTTTACCGCTGGGACGCGGAATCCGGGTAAGGCTGTAGAAACAATTCCACAAACCTTGAGGTTGTAAGTTTTTCATATGCTAATCAATTGTTAGTTCTCCACATAAATCTTTGCCGAGCAATTCGCGAACCTTTGCCGTGTCTTCGGGGTTTTCGCCGAAGAGAAGCATCATCTTGGTAAGCAGGGCTTCCGTCGTGATATCGTGTCCGGAGAGAACCCCTGCCTTCATCAGATTGAGCGAAACGGCATAAAGACCCATTTCTACCGAACCGGTGTTGCATTGCGTCTTATTGACAATAACAATACCTTTATCTACAGCCGACTTGAGTTCGCGGTAGAGCCATTTGTCGGTAGGTGCGTTTCCTGCGCCGAAGGTCTCCAGCACTACTCCTTTTAGACCGCGTGTGCGCAGCAACGCGCGCACGACAGGCTGCTGTATTCCCGGAAAAAGTTTGAGCACCGCCACATTGCAATCAAAGGAAGTATGGAGCCTCAGCGGCGCATTCGGATCGCTGTAATGAACCAGATGCGGCTGGTAAGTGATGTGTACACCGGCTTTCGCCAGCGCAGGATAGTTGTAACTATTGAAAGCCGAGAAATGCTCGGCGTTGCGTTTTGTAGTACGGTTTGCGCGGAAAAGCCGGTCCTCGAAATAAATGGTCACCTCCGGCACGATAGCATTGCCTTCTTCGTCTTGCGCCGCCGCTATCTCAATCGCTGTCAGCAGATTTTCCTTGGCATCCGAGCGGAGAACGCCTACCGGCAACTGCGAGCCGGTGAAGACCACAGGTTTGGAGAGATTCTCCAGCATGAAAGAGAGGGCCGAAGCGGAATAAGACATCGTGTCGGTGCCATGCAGAATCACAAAGCCGTCGTATTCGTCATAATGGTCATAGACCATTTTCGCCATCCTAACCCAACAGTCGGGATTGACATCCGAAGAATCCAAGAGCGGAGAGAAAGCCTGAATATCCACATGAATACTGCCTTCAAAAAGCTCGGGCATAAATGCCTTGAAGGTCTCCATATCGGCCGGAACCAAAGCTCCGGACACTTTGTCCCGCACCATAGTAATGGTGCCTCCGGTAGAAATCAAAAGTACTTTGCTCATAGCATTTCCACAAATATGCGGTGCAAAATTACAATTTTTTTTGCATATATGCAAATTATTTCGTAACTTTGCGGCGGATTTTTGAATATCATGGCTACACGAATCCTGATAATAGACGGTGACATCAGCCTTTCTACCGTGCTGAACGACTATCTGGTCAGCCGCGGGTACAAGGCGCATGTGGTACATACCGGGCGCGAAGGACAGGAATGTCTGAAGGAGAGCTCATGGGATATCGTGCTGACGGAGTTGCAGGGATTAGGGATGAACGGCTATGAGTTGCTCAAAGATATCCGTCACCGGCTACCGAATATTCCTTTGATTGTATTAACGACCCGTACCGACCGCGAGGACCAGATGCGGGCTTTTCAGTTGGGATGCGACGACTACCAGACCAAACCGTTTACGATGGATATCCTGATATGCCGGATAGAAGCTATCCTGCGGCGGGTACGGGCATTGGAGGAAAACAAACAGAAGGTATTCGAATTAAACGGCAAAGTGTTTGACGCCGTACATCAGACCTTTGACGGCAAACATATGTCCTCGAGGGAAAGCGATTTGCTTTTAATGCTATGCCGGCATGAAGGCGACGTGGTGGACAAACACCGAATTTTAGTAGCGCTATGGAAAGAGGACAATGCTTTTACAGCGCGATCTTTAGGCGTGTATATCAATCACTTACGGCAATTTCTGCGACCTGCGAACTATGAGATTATTGCCGTGCGGTATAAAGGGTACAAGCTCGTTAAAAACGAGCATTTGTGATTTGTAATTTGTAATTTAAGATATGAGATTAATAGCTCCTAGTGTATTATCAGCAGACTTTGGTCATTTGGCAGAGGATTTAGAGATGATCAACCGCAGCGAGGCGGACTGGCTGCATGTGGATGTGATGGACGGTACATTCGTGCCGAATATATCGTTCGGTTTTCCGTTGATGAAGCCGTTCAAGCAATATTGCACGAAGCCGCTGGACGTGCATCTTATGATTGTTCATCCCGAGAAATACGTGGAGCGTTTCTGCGACGCAGGTGCATGGTCGGTAGGTTTTCATCTGGAGGCTGTGGACGATCCGATGCCTGCATTGGAGATGATCAAAGCGAAAGGCGTTCGGACTTGTCTGACGATCAATCCGGATATCGATGTGAAGCGTCTGGTGCCTTACCTGGACAAAGTGGATATGGTATTGCTAATGAGCGTTTTTGCAGGATTCGGCGGGCAGAAATTCATTCCGGAGACGATGGATAAGATCCGTTTTATCCGCGAAGAGATAGACCGCCGCGGGCTGAAGACGTTGATCGAGATAGACGGTGGAGTCAACACAGAGAACGCCCATGCACTATTCGATGCCGGTGCAGATGTGCTGGTAGCAGGAAGTGCCGTTTTCGGTGCGAAAGATCCGGAAGAGGCCATCCGGTTAATGAAAAATTAAAAATCACGGGATAATATACTATGTATATTATAGGTTGTACCGGGATACGATATAACCAGTACCTGTATAGTACAAGCGCGTTAAAACATCCATGCGCGATAGAATAAGAGCATATCCGATGATCGTATTGCTGCTGCCGCTGGTGGCGGCAATATTGCTTTTTGTAGAGAGGCCGCCGAAATACGGTACAAAGAAAGCGCCTAATGCCATGCAGGAGCGGCTATACGGCAGGTTGGAAGCAGGAGGATTGAGCGGCGACGAGTTAGCCACAACAGGTGCCTTGACTTTAGGATACAAGGAAGATTTGGATAAGGAATTGAAACGCCATTTTCAGGCTTCCGGCGCTGCGCATGTACTGGCAGTAAGCGGGCTGCATACCGGTATCATCTATGGAATTTTAATAGGATTGCTCACTTTAGGCAGACGTTATAAACCGTTGTACGAAAACCGATTAGGGCGATGCGCATTGAGTACGATTGTTATTTCGGCCATGTGGGGATACGCATGGTTGACGGGCATGACTCCTTCGGTCGTTCGGGCCGTACTGATGGTGACGATTTTTGAAGTCGGTCGGATGGCCTACAGGCAAGCCTTTTCTCTCAACACCATAGCCGCGGCGGCTGTGCTGATCTTACTGGTACATCCGCAGGATTTATGGAGCGTGAGTTTCCAGCTCAGTTTTGCGGCGACGGCGGCGATAGTGGTACTATTAGCCTACCCATTCCCTCTCTTAATAAGGAAGGGAATCGGAGCCCAAATCACACGATATTTCGGAGGAATTATTTTAGTCAGCCTTGCGGCACAGTTAGGGACTTTGCCTATCACGATGTACTATTTCGGCCAGATTAGCAATTATTTTCTTCTGACGAACCTGATTGTGCTGCCGATAGCCGCTTTTTTGGTGCCCTGCGGGTTGGTTTCTATCGCTTTGGGCGGCAGTTGGTGCGGCGTGCTGTTCAGCAAGGTTACACGGGCACTGGCTTGGGCTATGAATCATAGCGTGGAATGGATAGAGAGTCTGCCCGGTAGCACCACCAAAGTATCTATCGGTTTAGGAATGGTAGTGATTTACTACGTGCTGTTTCTCGGGTTTTGTATAGGTGTCCAGCCGCGAGAAAAAGTATAATTTATTAAGAAAAACATGTGCGCGCTTGCGTATATCAAAAAAAAGTTGTATCTTTGCAGCCGTTTTAATGGTGTACGCATAGTAATGAAGAAATTATTGGGGATATGGATGATTATCTGCCTCGCGACATGCGCCTGGGCAGAGACCGTGTTTACCTTTACCTCGTCAGAGGATATGAGCCAAACGAAAGACGGCATTACGATGGCTATCGCGAAGGGCAACGGTCAAAATAATCCCACAGTAACTACCGACTACGAGACCAAGCAGCCGGAGATGCGTTTATACACAGGAAATACCATTACTATCTCCGGTAACGAATTGAAAGACATTCAGTTGGTATGCGCCCGAAGCAGCGCGAGCAACAAGAACTACACCGGTTTGAGCGCCAGTACAGGAGATTTGGTATCCGGCGGCGAAGCGGCAGGCAAGAACGACTGGAAAGTAGATCACTGGACGGGGAGCGCACAAGAAGTGGTGTTTACCCTGACAGGAACAGGTCAGAGACGGATACAGAAAGTAGTGGTAAACGGCGCAGAGGTAGTGATCGGTCCTGTTGAAATCCAGTTGCCGACGGAGGAAGATCTGGTAGCGGACTATACCTATACAGAGCCGACTGTCGTGAACGTACCGGACACCCAATTTTTCAAGAACGAATATGCCTTTATCAGCAACAATATCCTGGTGTATTGCGGTCAGGGATCGATCATCAAAGCAACCGACACGACCGAGGCTTATTTCAACTGCAACGCAGATTATACCCTTACTTTTACGGCAACCGAGGCTATCAAAGGACTTGAGATAGACGGGTTTGTGCGCAAGGCTTTTAGCGCTACTTGCGACCATGGTGAGATCGAGTATCTGACCGATTTAGATTTCGACGTGGAAGGTCGACCGGCAATGGTCATTCGGAATATTGACGCTATGAGCGTGACGATCAGTTGTCCCAAACAATTGCGGTGCTACGGTGTACGCGTTTATTTCCAGGAGAATCCGGATTACCTGTACCCCGTAGAAGGGATTGAGAGCATTCTGCCTTCGGCAGTCAGCCGTCAGAAAGTGTTGCGTGACGGACAACTCTATATTATTCAAAACAAGCGTACATACACGGCTGCGGGCGTAGAGATCCAATGAAACGATTGCTGTACATACTACCGTTTCTGATTCTGGCGACAAGCTGGTGCGATTCTCTATGGGCGCAAACCACTCAGCCTAAACAGTTATCAGACGTTACAACCACCGAAGGACGCGAGTTTTTCGTGGCCTGGCTGCCGAACGGCGGTAGTCTCCCTACGGATGCCGATTTAAAACTGCAGCTAATCGCCTCCACGCGTCATAGCAATTCCATCAAAGTGGAATATCCCAGCGGTCGGACTGACGGACCGTATATCTTGATTCCGGGTCAGTCTCATGTAATTACCGTTGACCCGGCAGAAGTTTACTGGAATATTACAGCAGGCGAGGAACAAAGACCACTGAACAAAGGTATCCGCGTATATAGTAGTAGCAACGAGAAATTCACGCTCTATTCCATTAACCAATGCGGTACTGAGGCACAAGGAACACTATGTTTTGACGGAGCACATATCCTGCCGGTAGAAGCGCTTGGCAATGAGTATATCGTCCAAACCGCCGAGGCGGATGAGATGGCTACTGAATTCGTAGTGATGTCCACCAAGCCGGGGGTTACAACCGTAACATTGGATCTGAAAGTAAGCAGCCGCAATCCTGTTCCACAACCGATGACAATAACCCTGAACGGTCCGAAGCAGATATATATCGTTCGTTCCAAAGCTCCGGATCCTGAGGCTCCAAATGATATCATTGACTTGTCGGGTTCTACTATCTGTGCCGACCAGCCGATAGCTGTTTGGAGCGGAAACCAGGTAGCGTCCATCCCGAATCAAAACGCAAATACAAAAGACCATGCGTATGACCAGTTGCTGCCGGTCACCAAATGGGGAATGAAGTTTCTCGTTCCTATGACAGGATTATACACCCAGTATAACGAGGTTCATGTCACAGCACTGAATGACAACACCAACGTCAGCATCACAAATCAACGCGGTGCCCGCTCTACTACTTCTTCCATTACCCTACCGGCGCAAGGAGACTCGGTTTTTGTAGTCAAAGCTCCTCTGGCCGGCAATCTGGATAATATGGCGATGTATATCGAGGCCGACAAACCGATTCAGGTTTATCTGCATTCCTCCGCAGGTGCTGCGAACCCGTACGATGACATCGATGGGGTACGTCACCTGCAAGGCGACCCGTCCATGACCATCATTCCTCCTTTGGAATATCTGACAGACACCACTATTTTCGCCACCTACAACGGCGGCGACGGCAACCTGACGCATGAGATGAGACTATGGGCCAAGACGGCTAACGTAGGTTCCATCCGTATGAACGGTAATTCGATTGCAAGCAGTTTCTCTCCTTCTAATATTGCGCCGGGTTATTCTACAGCGAAGATTCCTATTAACCCTACTCAGGGCACATCATATATCATTACTGCGCCGGAGAAATGTTTCTCGGGATATGTGTACGGTATGAATGACGGTCAAACCTACCTCTACCCCGTGGGTTATGATTTTACTCCCCATCCGGACTCATTGTTCCTGCTCGATAACGGTCCGCAATACACGGTGCGCGAGTCCGAATGGCAGGAACATGCGGTTAGTGCCACTGAAGGCGGATGGTACTTGGACAAGACGCTGCAAGATGACGGTACCTACCTGCTGGATTCTATCTTTGTCTGCGACAGCACGATACTCAAATTCCCGATTAACACCCATCAGCCCTGGTCCAAAGTAAAATGGGAGATTGAGGCCTCTATTCAAGGTTCCACTTACTTCGAGCCTCTTGAGCAGTTGCCGGATAATGTTTCCCGCCCGGAACTGGAGCATCAGTTTCATCTGCTTCCTATTACGGAGAAACAGGAGCCGTTTGAGGATTTCGAGGTGCGCGGTATCGTATTCCACTCCCCTGTCTTCTGCGAAATCCCGGAAGAGAAATGGGATCGCGACACGTTCAACACCGTAGTACGCGTCATGCGCCAGTACAACGACACCACATGGCATGTGATGTGTATCGGCGACACGATCAAATTCTTCTACGACAGCCTCTATTCGCAAGAGGACCTGAATCTGCACGATCCTGTTCAGAAAGACTCAACGCTTTTCATTGCTACCGAATCAAGCGCTCATAATCCGAATCGATGGCAGTACAATATAGGCACCGGGGGGCCTTATACTTTCACGCGTCAGTACACTTCTATGGGCGGATGTGATTCCCTGAGCACTATCAGAATATTTGTTTGTTCCTCATATTTTGAGGAAAAAGATACGGTAGTTTGTCAGGATGGCACGAAATTCTTAAAATACGGCAGGTTCTTCAAGCGATACAGTGATAACAACAGCTGGCCGGTTGCAGATACGGTTCTGTACGACACCCTGCGTGCTGTAGGTTGTATGAGCACACCGGAGTATCGCGAGTTTCTGGAGCACTGCCCCACTTTCAACGGTTGCGACTCCGTGCTGAAACTGCATCTGAAGGTGATGAAACTCGTCAGAAACATCGAGACAGTCAACCAGTGTATGTCTACCGGTCCGCTTTTTGACTGGAAAGAGAAAGGTAGCGGCAGGATCATCCATTCTTTCAGTGCCGATACCATGCAGAAAGGTATCGTTTACACCTTCTACGACACTATCCGCTATGCCAACTGTCCGGAATGCCCGGATGGAAGATGCGACTCAGTGCGCAATATTCTCAATCTTCAATTCGTTTCTGATGACGGACAGGAGCATGGTCCTTTCCACGTTTGCCAAGGCCATACCTATACATACCAAAACATGGACTTTACCCATACCTTCAATTCCGACGGCAAGATATGCAATCATCCTTATGAAGTGATCGGTACTGTACATGTCTATGGGGTAGTAGACGGACAAAAAAAGGAATTATGTTCGTTTGAGGATAAAGTGACCTTTATCGTAGATACGGTATATAAGGACCAGATGACATACGACACCATCTGCTGGGATCCGACTGCTACGAACCAGAAATACAACTGGATTAACCATCCGAACGTAGATATTCCTGTCACCCACGATGGTATATTCACGTACCGAGAGACCATTCCTACTTTCGATACCGGCTGCGACTCCATTTGTGTGCTTAAACTGACTGTAGGCAAGCCGTATTCCGATGCTCAGACCTGGCCTCTCTGCGACAATGATACCTTGCGCTGGCAAGACACCCTCTTCGTAGGTACAAAATTCACAGGCACATTGCCTGCCGGCGTGCCGACAAGAACGGTTACTACTTCGTTGGATACACGTCGCGACACCGTTTCACGTTATGGATGCGATTCCATCTTCACGCTTCACATAGACCTCTATCCGACACGTAATGCGATACCTAAAGATACGTTCATTTGCGAAAACGAAGTATATACTTTCTATGGTCAAACATACACATGGACAGCAAGCCCGGATCCATATATCCTGAAACATCAAGATTATACATCGCATCATTGTGACAGTTCGGTACAGCATAATGTTTATGTTTACCCTGTTTTCCTAAATGAGCGTGAACTGAACGATACCGTTTGTCAGGTTTTGAACGGCAATTTCTCTTATGTCTGGGAGGGTGCAGCCCATCAGAATTGGAACAACACGCCAAACCAATATCTCAAGCGACCGGGAACGTATGAACTGGTGGATAACTTAGAAACCATCCATGGCTGCGACTCTATCATCCATCGTACGCTGGTCGTTCTGCCGACTCATGACATCCACGTGCCGCACACGATGTCCAGCGAAGATACCGTGCATTGGGAGGGACGTATTTATGCGGGTATGACCGCTGTCTTTGACAATCCGGGCGGATTAGAAGTGATCCGTTGCTCGGGCGAGCAAACCGTTGTTGACCGTCTCACGACCCAACCGATCGGTACGCATTCCTGCGACTCCGTTCGTACCATGGAACTGAGAATCGGACAAGTGTTCCGCGATACGATTTACGATGCAACATGTGCCAACTGCGGAATGTATAACTGGGTGATTACCAGTCCGATAACCGGCAGAGACACAGTAATTGAGATTACCGATCTGCCGGCGCCGTATCAGGAAAAGATCTATTATGACAGTCTGAAAACGGCTCTCAATTATGACTCGATCTACGTGCTGCGTCTGACGGCATATCCGAATTACGAGTACACGGACAACGGCGAGATATGCCAAGGCGAAGAGTACCGCTGGACCGGCCATATGGGCAACGACAACAGCGTAGAACACCATCTCTATTACAACAGACGTCCGATCACAGAGATTCCTACCGACCGGTACGGCACGATACAAATCGTCGACTCAATGCTGACGGACACGATCTATACGAATCCCAAGACCCATACCGTTAAGCCGATGCATTGCGATAGCGTCTGGACATTGACGCTGGTCGTTCATCCTACCTACAACAGCCGCTATGTCGATTTGACGGATCCTGTACCTATGGCTTCGAACGACACGATATCCCATTTCACGCAGCCGCGAACACTCTTTGTGGGCTATGACTTCGACTATACGGCAGCGGGCACTTCTCCTGCTGAACTGGAACAGCAATATGACAGCGTGGTGTATATCGACCGCAGCGAGGGAGAGAGCCATTACGACTCTGTGGTGAATACTTCGCAATACGGCTGCGATAGTGTACACTACGTCCGGATAGCGATCTGTGAAATTAAGTTCACCTTGAAGCGCGACTCCATCGGTGATAACAACACTACCTGGCATTTCGGCGGCGACACATATGCCCGCCAGCATACGCATGAACTGATCTCCGGTGAGATTTTCCATCAATACGATGACGGTACGCCGGTTGATTACTCGGTAGCGGACGGGCGTATCATGCGCGAATACCTCTTTATAGACACCCTGCGCACGGCTAACGGATGCGACTCTATCGTCCATGACTCCGTCTTTGTATTCCCGACCTATGAGTTCCATTTCGACACCGCTGTCTGCTCCAACACACGTTATGACTGGCGCACGTTGACCAAAATGAATGAACAGAGAACGGGTACCTACTATGACTCTGTGAACTATACGGTAGGTACGCATACCTTCGATTCGGTCTATGTGCTCGGTCTGGAAGTCATGCCTTCCGGCTATTGGCAGTATGACACGGTTCTGTGTATGAACGATACGATCTGGTGGCATTATAAGCAGATTTATTATCGCCCGGGAGGATTGACCTATGTAGAGGCGGACTATAAAGACGAATCGAATCCTTGCGGCGAGAAACACCACTTGGATTTGACTTTCATGCCTTTCTATGGTGCTACGCTCGTGGAATATGATACGATTTGTCAGTCCGATCCTTACCAATGGATCAGCCCGGGAGAGACCAAACCGCATACCGAAGCGCTGCGGGACGAGAACGGCAATCCGGTCTCTTCTATCCCGACCGATATAGTAGGAGAGTACACCTATTACGATAGTCTGAGAACCAAGTCCTGCGGCTGTGACTCTGTCTATACGCTGCATCTGGTGGTCAAACCTGCTTATCATTTCTATACCGACACGGCTATCTGTACGGGCGATGAGTTCCAATGGGTTGTCAAAGACAAGGACGGCAATGATTATACCAATGGTGTCACATATAGTTCCTTGGTTTCCATGCACTTGTATGACACAATCTTGGGCGCCACCTCGGCCGGCTGCGACTCCACCTATTATCTCCATATCTTTGTTGATCAGCCGTATGAGATACCGGTAGAGGCAACCAAGTGCGCGGGCGATGAGTTTGAATGGAACGGCCGCAACTACAATGCCGAGATAGCAGACTCGCGCAACTGGGACAAACCGCAGGAGTTCTACGACACGATCCGGACGCATACCGTTGTGGGCCGGTGTGACTCTGTCATGTATCTCCATCTGATGATAGCGCCAAGCGCAGACTCTGTCTGGACGGACACTATCTGCGTCGGCGAGACCTATTCTTTCCTGGAGTACCAATGGACGGAAGGCGGAGTATACGCCTTCAGGCATGATAACTACTGGGGTTGTCCTATTAATTACCAACTGACACTTCGTGCGATACCGCCTACGACGGTAGCCCTTACGCCGGAGCCTGTTTGTATCAACGATGCCGGACAGGATTTCACCTATACGATCCGCTATACCTATTCCGGCGAATTCCAGCCGCTCAGTTATACGGTGCGTTATGACTCCGCTTCGCTGGAGGCCGGATTTATCGACCAGGAAGACATCCTCATAGCGCCTAATCTGAGAGCCGGTACGGAATACGAATTGTATATTCCTACGCCTGTTATCGAGCAAAAAGAGAATTATCCAAGACCGGATAAATATCATGCTACGATAGCGTTCCAGAACGGTATCTGCCTCTCCGACAGTCTCATGACTTTCCCGCTGGAGATTATGATGAGTTATCCTAACTGGTTGCTGGAGCAGCGCCACGGAGACGTGATCGCTATCCTGAATGAGAACTACAACGGAGGCTACACCTGGACTGAATACCAGTGGTATGAAGGCGACTCGATGCTCGTCGGTCAGACGAGGCCGTATCTCCATATCCCGACCGGACTGACACCCGGTGCTTACTACCATGTCGAGCTGACTCGTACGGAGGAGACAGAGGCCTTCCCAACCTGCGAGATCCAGGCGATAGCAAACCCGATCAATAATGATTTCGCTCCTACGATGGGTTACCTCGCTGTCACACCGACATGTATCCTCACGGCCAATCCTATTGCGTATATCCTGTCGCGTAAGGATGGTATGTACCGTATCACGACGAGCGACGGCAAGTTTGTTTCGGAGGGACTCTTCCGTGCTGATGCCACACCTATCCAACTGCCCGCTATCTCCGGCATGTATATCATCCAGTTATGGTCTGAGAACACTCCGGAAGAACCCTATAGAGCTGTTAAAGTAATTGTACGAGAGCAATGTCCAAACTGCGACATATCATCCTTCTGATTCTCTGCCTGCTGCCCGCATTGACATGGGCGCAGAGACGCTACTCGGCCAATGAATGGCATGAGAAAGAGTTGGCGTCCAAGAGAGGCTTCTCCACCAAAGACGTGGAGAACAGCACGGACGTGCTCTTTGGTCTGCATGCCGACGAGTACGCAGGCACACATCATTTGATCGGCTTCTCGCTGGAGGGCTCATGGTCTTCGTTTGTCAGCAATATGCCGGCGGCTAAGGTAACGCCGGGAGGTGGAGCTGCCGGGTTCCATCTGCTTTATGAGTTCCAGTACAACGGATTCTTGCTTCAGACCGGTATCGGTGTAGCGTACCAGAAAGTATTCACGAATGTAGCGGACACGGCTATCTACCATCCGAATATGACGGATACATGGTCCGGCATCAATCCTGCTTCTTTCACGCTCAAACATGCTTTCACCGACCGTCAGGATGTGTCGCAACAGGCGTATGGCCAGATTCCGCTCTATTTCGGCCATTATTTCTTCGGACCGCAGGGCATCGGTTATTTCCTGGCCGGCGTACATGCCAATTATGCCTTCTGGGGGGATACACGCCAGAAGATGCTCATCTCCACCTCCGGTCTCTACGAGCGGTATGTAGGAATATGGGAAGAGATGGACAACCATGGTTTCCGGAAAGATGTACCGGCGGAACGGACGGGTACGCAACTCAAACTGAAATTCGACCTCATGGCGCATGCCGAGATCGGATATGAGTATAACACCCGTCAGTCGGCAAGGGACTATCGTTTGCGGCCGGCTGACAGGCTGGACGGGCGAATCCGTTTTGCCGCATTCGCCGAATTCGGCATGCTCAATATATGTCCGGGCACCAAGAATGAGTTCTATGGCCTTCCGGATCAGACAATCTATGATTTCTCCACCTATCGGATGGATCATATCTTCTCTTCCGAAGATGCCAAATCCTTCTGGCAGCGCAATCTGTTCGTCGGCGTCCGCGTCACTTTCCTCTTCGGTTTCAAGCCGGAAGAGCATTGTATCCTCTGCGATCCATGGCGCCACTAACTCTCTCTGAATTATGCTACCTGATCGGTGAAGCGCTGGACGACAGTCTGGCGCCTTCTTATTGGGTGAAAGCGGAAATCTCATCCCTCTCCGAACGTGGAGGGCATCTCTATCTCGACCTCATCGATTCTCCCCCTTCAGGGGGACGGGGGGCTTCCGCCAAGATGCGCGCTACTTGCTGGGCGGGAAATAAAGAGATACTCATGGCCTATTTCGAATCCGAGACAGGACAACCGCTCCAAGCCGGCATGTCTGTACTCGTGGAGGCAGAGATCCAATATCACGCTGTCTATGGGTTGAGTTTGTCTATCGTGGGTATTGATCCTTCCTATACGCTCGGCGACATCGCACGCCAGAGACAACAGACGATTGCGCAACTAAAAGCCGACGGACTACTGGACGCCCAGCAACTGCTGCCTCTGCCTACACTCATCCGCCGGATAGCCGTCATCTCCTCACCGCAGGCCGCCGGATACGAAGATTTCAAACACCAACTGGACGCTTCGCCATACCGATTCGAGACCACCCTCTTCGGCGCGACCATGCAAGGCGAGACAGCTGCCCGTTCCATCCTTGCCGCTTTAGAAGAAATCTCAATGGTAAATGGTAAATGTCCAAATGGTAAATATTATGACTGCGTCGTAATAATAAGAGGCGGCGGTGCTACAACGGACCTCTCCTGCTTCGACAACTATGAACTATGCGCCGTTTGTGCGCAGTACGAATTGCCTGTTCTCACCGGCATCGGCCATACGCGCGACATCTCTATTCTCGATCTCGTCGCCCACGAAGCGCTCAAGACACCTACTGCCGTAGCCGAATGGCTCATCCATCGTCTGGACGAACAATCGGCACGTATAGAAAATCTCTTCCTGCGTCTCGCAAGAACCGCCGAGCGGCAGATTCTCATCCGCCGCCATCGTGTCGATCTGCTGGAGCAACGTCTCGCTGCCTGCAATCCCGAACGAATCTACCGGATGGGCTATTCGCTGCTGACAAAAAACGGCCAAGTCATCCGCTCTGTCTCTGACATCCATCCGGGCGATGTCGTCACTTCCCATCTCGCTGATGGTACCATAGACCTTACTGCGAATGGCTAAACGCGACTGGCATATTCTCGCACGCGAGCAACGTCTCGGCGCAATCATTCTTTTCACTCTCGCCTTGGCCGGCTGGCTGTTCGTCGCTATCCGGCAATCGAATCATCCGGACAATACACCTCCCGATAAACCGGCTAAGAAATCCTGGGCGGAACGCAAAGACTCCATCCGTCTGGCGGATTCGCTGCGTTTTGTGCAATGGAAAGAAGAACGCGAAGCGCGTTATGACTCGTTTTTCGTAGCCGATTCTCTTCGCCATGAGCAATGGAAGATTGAGCGAAAGGCACGATGGGATTCGATGCGAACAGAGCGGCAGGAACAATGGGACTCCATGCGTATTGCCGATTCGCTCTGGCGGGACTCGATGGGTATACGTTTCGTCAAAAAGATCAAGAAAGATACGATTCTCGATCTTAACCATTGCGACACAACGGAGTTGCAATATATACGCGGGATCGGACGTTATACGGCGGTGCAAATCGTCAGATACCGCGAGCAACTCGGCGGGTACTACAGCCCCGAACAACTAACCGACGAACCTTTCGCCAAACTCTCGCTCGACACGCTGCTGCATCATTTCACGGCGGACAGCCGCGATATACAGCTTCTCCCCGTTAACTCTCTCACAGCATCGGAACTGGCACAACATCCGTATCTTCGTTTCGAGCAGGCGAAGGCAATCTACACCCTTCGCAGGAAATACGTCTATCTCACCTCGCTTGACGACCTTCGGACTCTCCATGAATTGTCCGAAAAAGACCTGCAGAGAATCGCTCCGTACCTCTCTTTTGAGTGATTTCGGGGAACATTTTGCACGTTTTCAAACAACATATATTTTAATATATTGATTTTAAGCGATTTGCAGATTCTTTTTTTCAAAGCCTTTTTCTTGCACAAGTCATAAAAAAGCAGTAATTTTGCACCGGATTTGAAAAACACCATGTTCGCTTTTGTATCAACCATATTATCTATCCTGCTGCTGAGCAACCCGCTTACCCTGTACGAACAAGGAAAAACGCTTCGTGAAGAAGGCAAACAGGTGGAAGCCATGCAGGCTTTCATCGAGGCTGCGCATAGCGGAACAGATGACGAAGTACTTTTAGGGCGCATCTTGTCAAACATGGCGAACATGTGCCGCCAAGCCAACGACCATTCTACGGCGTTTGAGGTATATACCCTTTCAGCCGAACATTTCCGGAAAGCCGCAGACACGCTTGCATATGCCTACGCGCTCAACAACATGGCTTGGGAACAGGCGACGATGGGAAATAAAGAGGCGGCTATAGAGCTGGTCGATTCCGCCGTACGCTGCTATCCGCGACCGCCACTAACGGACAAAATCATCGAGACCAAAGCCGCAGCCTGCTTGTTCAGAAAGGAGTATGACTCGGTGCTCGTCTATACCGCGCCGCCCGCGAATGACTACCTTCTCACGCTACGCGCGCAGGCATGTTCCTATTTACAGATGGATGATTCGGCTACTTATTATGCGCAATTGCTCCTGCCGCAAACGACGAACCTCTTTGCGTTGGACGACCTCTATTATATCCTGACGCATAATGACTCATCGGCGGACAAGGAGACCCTCCGAAACTTTGCTTCTCTACGCGCAGACACACAGAATGCCATCAAAGAGCGACATGGAGAGTTGACGAAAGCGGTGGAGATACTCAAACAGGATTTGGCGCCACAAGAAAAGACAAAACCGTGGAAGATCATTCTGCTCGTCGTTTTAGGTTTCGGACTGTTGGTGTGGGCAGCACTTGTTACGAAGAAACAACACCGTTTACATACTCAGAAATCGCAGTTTGAGCAGACACGTCGGTTTGAATTGGAGCAGAATATCCGTCATCTGCAAGAAACAAAAGATCTTCGGCAAGAACTGCAATGGACTGATTTTCAATCCTTCTGCACACAGATAGACAAGCGTTTTAATGCCTTTGCCGCCAAACTGTCCGCACAAGGACTTAACGAACAGGACATCCGTATTTGTGTACTCGTCCTCATCGGTCTAAGCCACAAGGAGACAGCCGAAATGCTCAACTGCTCACCCAAGAGTATCGGCAAACTCAAAGACCTTACCGCCCGTAAACTCGGCGTCTCCGGCGGACAATTACAAGACAAACTACAAAAAACAGCCATATTATGAAGAATATTATTAATCGTGCCCTTGCGGCTAAGAAAAAGATGATTTTTTCGCTCATGCTTGCGATAGCAGCCGGCGTGTGGACATTGAGTAATGCCATGTGTATGGGACCCCTTTCGGATGCCATGGACCAACCATATACCACTGTCAGTGGTACCATTCAGGCGTTGCCCCTTCCCTGTGAACCGGGCGAAGATTGCCCAACCTGTTTGACGGAGGCTATCGTTACAAACGACAAGACCTATTATTTGACTACTGAAAATCAGCAAGTAGCCGATTTCCTTGAGCAGATACAAACCTCTCCCGTCCCTGCAATCTATCTTCTGCCATTAAAAGCAACAGCATCCGGCACTCCTTATCAAATCGGCAGTTTCGATTATCTTTTAATCAGCAGCCTCAATGAACTTTCTGTTGAGTATTTCTCAGACCAACAAGAGAACAAACTCCCGTCCCTCTGCGACGAGTGGAATGTGCTACATGAGCCGTTTTCTTGTGTCGGAATTTATTGCAGACTGCAAACATTAATATATCGCTTAACAACGGATACTCTCATCCAAGATGTGAACTATGTCAAGTTGATGGAACAAGAAGGACCCTATACGCATTATAAAGGAGCAATGCGTGAAGGAACCAATAGAGACATCTATTATGTGCCGGCGAACAGCACGCATGAATATCTTTTATATGCTTTTAACGCACAAGAAGGTGATCAACTGAACAATGTGTGGCTTGGAGGAAATCCGGAAGACTACCCCTACGGCTGGACGATGACTGTTGAGGCGATCCAGGAAACCAGCCCAAGAACATTCGTTTTGAGCACAGGCTTTATCACCACGGAAGAGGGTGTCGAGAACTATCCGTTATATACAACGTGGATAGAAGGTGTCGGTTCTCCGGAAGAGCCATGTGGACTAGATTGCCCGCCGCCTTGCGCGGCTGATGGAGGCGTTTACACACTCCTCTGCGCCTACAAAAACGGCGAGCAAGTCTATTCATCTTCTAAATCAGAACGGTATGGCTGCGAATTTAACGGTATCCCTTCAACAAAACCATACTCCCTTTGCGACACATGGAATGTAATGGAAGTGGGTCTGGTTACATCGCCTGAGGAGATTTACCATACAGTAACCCAGCGTTTGACAAAGGACACTATTATCGCATACCCCAGTTATTATAACTTTACACCTTATGCGCGATTGGAAGAAAACGGCAAATACAAAGGTGCTATGCGGGAAGAAGGATATGGTAAAATTTATTATATTCCGGCAGGCAGCACACATGAATATTTGCTCTATAACTTCAATGCTAAAGTGGGGGATAGATTGACTAATCTTTGGTTTGGCGGCCCTGCGAAGGAGTATCCGAATGGTTTAAACGCTACCATCACAGAAATATCAAACACCAGCCCCAGAGTCTTTACTCTTGCAGCGGAATTGGTCCATGCAGAAAGCGATGCCATAGATACAGTTCTTGTCTTTTGGACAGAAGGAGTCGGAATGGAAACAGGTCCTGTAGGGATGGATTGTTTTTATTGTGCATGCAGTTGCGGGCAGTTAGTCCTCTGCGCCTACAAAAACGGCGAGCAAGTCTATGTGTCTGACATGGGCGAACAATATGGTTGTGTATATAATTATGATCCATATGCTCCCTCCGACACTATTCCGCTGTTCTCCTATACCGGCGACGACCCGGGTTCTTCGACTGTCGATCCCGTGGATCCGAACCAAGTGGTGGTGACGTTGCAGGGCGATCAACTGACCATTCATGAGAATATGGGTGTAGATATCACCTATTCGTTGAATCATGAAGCCCCGGCTCAAATGCCTTCGCAACACAAAGCACTACAGTCCAACACATTCCGCGATGAAGTGACGATACAAATCACAGAGTCGGGTGAGTATCTGCTGCAACTGACGAATCCGTCATGGGGATATAACATCTTTGGCAGGTTTAACTATATACCGCAAGGAATAATAAGCGTTCATTCCTCCTCTGCTCCGCAAAAAGTGCTGCAGAACGGACAAATGATCATCCTCCGCGGAGAGAAGACTTATACCGTAACGGGACAAGAAGTGAGATAAGAAAGCGGAATACTATTCCGTAGCAAAAGACAAAGTCAAGCGGGATAGCATCCCGCGTAACGACCAAGAAAGAAGAGCGGTGAGGGAGACTTCACCGCTTTTTTTGTCAGTATATATAAGGAGATGATACCGAAAATATCGCACTTATCTCGCACTAACGACGTACTTATCACGCACTTATCACGCACTTATCACGCACTAATTTTTAGTATCTAACACGTTAGTATTATATACTATGTATATAATACCGAATGAATGTGTTTTAGGGCGTTTTTTTGTTGTACCTTCGGACATCTGCCTTTTTGTATTTTGTTCTCGGTCGGCTTAGGCTCCCCGCCTGCCTTCCCTTTCGAAGCCAAAAGTCAATTGGCTTCTTCACCAGCCCGTAGCTACGTTCTTAGCCGCAAGGGCACGATTATTTCGCGTCCTGCAGACCATACGCAACATTGAGCGATAATTTTAGCAGGGCTGCTCCCTTTGTTGTATGGCTGATCATAGCCTCTATATGCAAGCATCCAAGTCTATGTTCATCCCTCCAACATAGAATAAATTATTCTATTTGC
>OCTX012221338.1_pt1 | contig 22630 bp, 18 predicted proteins | sample 1539691 | NCBI WGS metagenome assembly OCTX01 (sample SAMN02144231, study PRJEB22623) | gut metagenome | biome: sheep rumen | host: Ovis aries | place: New Zealand
TTATTCCTGTTGATCGTTTCTTCTAAGTTGGTCCATTCCAAAGGAATCGCAAATACATTATCTCCGGCAACGCTATATGTAACTACCTCCCCCCTAAGATCTCCACTCAAAGAGAAGACATAATACCGGGGAACATCGCGGTAAATACGTTCACAGTCCGCTGTCACTTGATACTTGTCCGGATCTTTATCCATTTCAAAAAAGAGCTGTGCCAGTTCATCCTCGCTCAATTTCACATCCGAACCATTCTTGTACACAGAACATGCTTTCAGATCGATCGGCGTAAACAGAGACGACATCAGGCCATTTCGCGGTTTGCAGAAGCTCCAGTCGCCCTGTCCCGCAGAAATGGTATCTAACTTATTTACGGTAAACTGTCTGGGAGAATCTTCGTCATAATTCCCGCTTTCAAACAACGGAACATCTTCCTTTATCTTTATCTCATACTCTTTCGGGATACTGTTAAATGGGTCTTTTTCTGCATTCTCCGTACCGACGATTCCCTTTTCATATCTATCAGCAAAGAAGAACCAGGCACTAACAATAAGTATCATACCAACAAAAGCAAGTAACAAAAAATTAAATTGTTTCTTCATAGATAAAAAATGACACGAATCTTTCAGCCATCTTTTACACACCATAACTTGCCTCCGCACAACACTTATTTATCTTAACCCCACATATGCATATTAGCATATTCAGGCGAAGAGGCAAAGTGCAGTACGGAGGCAGGTTCAGGGTCTTACTCGATAACGAGTTCTCTGATCTCGACTTTCTTTACTTTCCGCGACACGATATACGCGAAGAGGAAGAAGGAGATAAGGAGCAGCACCACCGGGATCACGATCGTTTCTGCCGAGTAGTTCGACAGGAAGTTCGTCACACCTACACTGCGCAGCGCCATCCGAAGAGCTCTGTTACTAAAGAGGAAGCTCAGCGCACATCCGATCGCCGATCCGATGATGCCGACGATCAGAAAACGCATCGCGAACAGAAGTCGCAGTTTTCCGGAAGTAAAACCGACGGCCTTATAGATGCCGAGGTCTCTTCTCTCCTGCGTGAAGATCTTGCTGCAGATCATGGAAACGACGACGAGTGTAAAGATAACGGAGAATACATAGATCAGATAACGCATCGCTTCGACAGCCGTGCTGATCGACTTTATATCCGCTTCATCCATTGCATCTTCAGAAGCATAGATATTCATCGTATTTCCGAATTTTTCTTCCAGGATCGCGCCTGCCTTACTTGCATTCTTCGAATCATTAAGGCTCGCTCCAAACCACAGGAAGCCTTTAAAACCGATCTTCTTTGCCGCGGGCTCACCCATCGCGAACACCATACCCGTATCATTTAAGCAGTTAAACTTTCCCGAAACGATGTATTCCGCTTTCTTATCTTTGGATGTGATCTCGACCTTATCTCCGACCGTAATGCCCAGCGAATCGGCTACAATATCCGTGATCACGATCTCATTATCGTAGAGAGGTGCCCGTCCGGAAGAGGTATTGATGAGCGATGGATCACGATAAACATTCATCATAATCGTAGTATCGTTCAAGGACACATACTGGTTTGTCTCAAAAATGATTTTATCGACGTCGCAGTTCTCTTGCACTGTTTTCGTGATCATCTCAATTTCTTCTTCCGTAAAGCGGCCTTCCTTCGGACGGATCTCCACTTCGCATAAGAACTGTCCCATTGCTTCCATCGCTTTTTTCGACTTCATGCAGGATCCCATAAGATTCACTGTCAGCATGAAGAACATCAGCAGTGCACAGATCAGGATCGCTACGATATAGCGGCGTTTATTCGAGCTGAACTGACGGTAGGCAAGACTTAAAGACAGTCCTTTACCGGTGACCGGCGCCGTCAGAAGGCTCTCAAAATACACATCTGCACGTTCACCGGTGAGTGCTTTTACCGGAGAGACTTTACCGATCTTTCTGGTCGCCAGAAGAACGATCACAAAAGAGATCAGGAGGATCACAAGAAGGATCAGCATACCGGAGATAACATCCACCCGGTTCTCCGCACGGATCGCCGTGATCGGCTGGAAGATGTCTCCGAACTTCGCGATCATGGGGATTGCCAGGATCGTACCGATCACCGCACCAACGATCTGCGCCAGGATATACTGGAGCGCATAGAGTACGCGGATACGGGACTTCGTGAATCCCTGCGCTTTCAGGATACCGAGTTCAGTGTAGCTCATATCGATGGTCACCGAGATATTGTGTGCCATGATGATCACGACCACACCTGCGAGGATCACGGCAAAAACGATCATGATCGAGCAGATCATCTCCGAGAAAAGACTCGTATAGTATTTCATCTGCGTCTTGGTAGAAGATGCATACGCGAAGTTCTGGATCCCGGTATCCTGATTGATCTTCTTGGCAAACTCACCGTCGCTCAGGCCGCAGTCTGCTGTCTTATAGAGATACACGATGTCCACGTTTCCCACGATATCGGAATCAGTAACGTTATCAACATCCGCCTTCAATTTCTCAAAGGACGCATGAGACACATATACCGTCTTCCATCCGACCATGGAAGATCCGCAGACAGGTTCCACCACGAAGCCCTCGATGGTAAAAGTATATTCACCGCCTCTGGTGATAAAACGGATAGAATCTCCGACCTTGCAGCCGGTATTGGTCGCGATGCCCTGCGTCAGATAGATGCCGTCATCCGAGACCGGCTCGACATGGTCTTTATATGCGGAAAAATCATCTTCGAACTGTTTCTTGACGACACTGTTCTGTTCTACGATCAGCCAGGACTGATTATCTTCCTGATCGCCGATGAAGTGCTTGCGCATCAGGATCGCCGGACATGTCTCGACACGCTCAACAAGGGGATGATTCTTCACGGAAGAAAGAAGTTCCGGGGTCATATATTCTGAAGAAATATTCAGATCCACATCTCCCGCATCTACTTCCTCATATGCATCATCGATGCTCTTCAAAACATTTTTCTTCACGCTGATGAGTGTGATCAGGAGCATGGACACGATGATCATCAGAATGACGATACCGAAAAACGTGCCCTTTTTTCTCTTTATGTTGGCACGAAGTAAAGTAAGGATATCCATTTTTATTTCCTCCTTACCACTTCATGGAAGAAAGCCATGCATTGACCTGTGCCTCGCGGCTCTTCTCGTCTTCTTTATCATATGGCGGCAGTGTCATCTCACCGATCACATTTCCGTCCTCGAGATACAGAAGCCTCGATCCGCGGAGTGCGGCACGAAGATCATGGGTGACCATCAGGACGCTCTGTCCTTTTCTATTCAGTTCCGTAAGAAGGTCTAATACTTCTTTCGTATTCTTTCTGTTCAGTGCACCGGTCGGTTCATCCGCAAAAAGGATCTTCGGATCGTGGATGATCGATCTTGCGATCGCGCAGCGCTGCTGCTCACCACCGCTGACCTGGGACGGGAGATGATCTTTGACATCCGCGATCCCCATCTGCGCAAGCAGTTCTTCCGCACGCGCTTTAACCTCTGCTGTACTCTTGTCATGACTCAGATAGCCGGGCACGGTGACATTCTCCAGGAGCGTCAGGTTACTGACCAGATGCATCTGCTGGAATACAAAACCGAAGTCCCGGGATCTGAGTCCTGCCAGTTCTTTTTCCTTCATCTTCGTGATATCTTTTCCCTGAAAGAGCACTTGTCCGGATGTTGCTTTATCCATACCGGACAGCGCATAGAGGAGCGTGGACTTGCCGGATCCCGACGCGCCCATGACGACGGTAAAGTCTTTCTCTCTGATATCCAGATCGACATGCGTGAGCACATGTACCTGCCCACCGTTATGGGCAAAGCTCTTGCATAGATCCTTTGCTGAAATGATATTCTCGCTCATGTGTTTTTGAACTCCTTTTTCGTCTTTTCCTTAATTGTTGTCCACATTATCCACGAAGACTTATTAAGAAGTCCTTAACCTTTCCCGTTCATTTTCAAAAAAGTTTCTCTACGTGATTATTTCCGGAAGATCATTTTTCTTCCGGGAACAGAAGCTTGGCGGTAAGCCCGTCCTTACCGTTCTTCAGGATCACGTCGCCGTCCATTTTCGTCATAAGATACTTCACTATATAAAGACCAAGCCCGGATCCTTTCTGCTGCCCGCGGTTGTGTCCCCGATAAAACTTATCGAAGATAAACGGCATATCCTCATCCGGTATTCCGGTTCCATGATCTCTTACACAGACTGCGACTGTCCCCTTCGGTTCATCTGGTCTTTCCAGAAAGACATCTATCTTTCCCGGCGCATATTTTCTCGCATTTGTGATCAGGTTCTCGATGCACTGCAGAAGTCTTCCCGGATCGCACTTGATTTCAGAGGTGATCCCATCGGAAGTAAAGGAAATTTCTTTTCCGTCCGGATCGAGGTCTTCGACCGCTTTTTTGGTAAAAGCACTGATCTCGATTTTTTCTTCTTCGATGGTCAGTCGGTGCATATCGGACAGGGAGTGCAGCAGCAGGTCGTCCGTGACCTTCGTTACCTCATCGCTCTTTTTCATGATCACCTGCAGATACTGTGCACGCTTCTCCGGGGAACTGTCGAGGTTCGCCTCGAGTCCTTCCGCATAGGCACGGATAGATGCGATCGGCGTCTTGATGTCGTGGGACAGAGTCGCGATGACGGTCTTATTATTCTCGATCGCTTCTTTTTCTGAAGCACGTGCTTTGTTCAGTTCTTTTCGCATACTGTCGAAGGCCCAGGAGAATTCTCCGACCTCCGATCCGCGGTCATAAGAAAGCGGGATGTCGGTATTGCCCTTTGCGATCTCGGAGGTGTAGCTCGAGATCTTTTTCAGGGGGTGTAACACTGTTACAAAGACGAAGATCCCGGCACTTAGCAGGCACAGTGAAGCGATCCCGCCGGCGGCTAAAATGCGCATGTCTTTGCCCGTTTCGTCTTCACTTTTATGGAGATCATCGGAGTATTCCGCGAGTTTTTCTGATGCCTCTTTTGTTCTTCCGTCCTCGATCAGTTTATCGATTTCATTGATGCGGATCAATTGATCCTGCTTCTGATGCCCGCTGCTTTTTCCCGAGGAAAAATACAGGCCGAGCGTTACTGCCACGGTCAGAATAAAAAGGATCAGGAAGATCATGGATACACGTTTACGCATCTTCCGGCACCTCCAGCATATAGCCGACCTTATAGACTGTCTTGATGAACTTCGGATCTGCAGGATCGTCCTCGAGTTTTTCTCTGAGCCATCGGATATGTACAGTCAGCGTCGATGCCTCGGACGTCATAAATGCACCCCACACCGAGGTCAGGATCTTCTCTTTCGGCATCGCCTGATTCTTATGTTCACAGAGAAATGCGAGCAGGTCGAATTCCCGGAGAGAAAGCGCAACCGGTTCTCCTTTTTTCGTCACCGAGCGGGAGGTCATGTTGACGGAGATGTCCCCGAAACTCAGTATCTTCTCTTCTTCCGTGAATCCATATGTCCTTCGGATCAGGGCCTGGATATGCACGAGCAGTTCTTTCATGGAATAGGGTTTCGGAAGATAATCGTCTCCGCCGATCTCATAGCCCGAGATGCGGTCGCTTTCGGATGTTCTCGCACTCGCGAAGATCACGGGTACGGTCGAGACTTTCCGAAGTTCCTTACACAGTTCGAATCCGTCGCTATCCGGAAGATTGATGTCCAGAAGGATCACGTGGTAGGTGTTTTTTGAAAGGAGTTCGAAGGCTTCTTCCGCGTCAAAAGCACTGCTGACGCGGTATCCGTAGCCCGTCAGCATATCCGCGATGACCATATGCAGGTCACGTTCATCATCGACGATCAGGATGCTGTACTCCATGTCCCCTCACTTATGCTTTTTCAAAGTAATATGCGTGCCAGTCGCCCTTCTGCTTCTCTTCGATCAGTTTCAGCCCGGCCGCTTGACATGCGGAGAGTGCGATCTCTTTTTTATGGTCGATGATACCGCTGGTGATGAATCTTCCGCCCGGCAGGAGCTTATCCGGCACCATCGGTGCGATCCCCGCGATGATCTCGGCAACGATATTGGCGATGATCAGGCTGTACCCTTCTTTCTTCGCATCTTTCAGCTCGCCGGTATAGCAGTCAACATCCACGTTATTCTCTTTACAGTTCTCGATCGCGACATCTACCGCCAGGCGGTCGATATCACATGCCTCGACAGATTTTGCTCCGAGCTTGCTTGCAATGATGGACAAAATGCCCGAACCGCAGCCTACATCGAGGACCGAATCTTCCGTAGATAGATACTCATCGATGAATTCCGCACACATAGATGTAGTTTCATGTGTTCCTGTTCCGAAGGCCGAACCCGGGTCCAGATAGACGACTTTCTGCTCCTCCGTCTCGGTGACGGATTCTTTTTCCCACGATGGAGCGATCGTCACACGCGGGGAAACAGAGAAGGCATGATAGTCCTTCTTCCACTCATTCTCCCAGTCTTCATCCTTGACATACTTATAGGTGACTTTACCGTCTCCGACCGGCAGGAACTGTCCGATGTCGGAAAGTCTTTCTTCCAGAAGTTTGATCGTCTCTTCCAGAGATTTACTTCCGGTAGCGATATTTCCATAGATCGTGCCAACACCTTCCGGATTATCGTATTCTTCCTCTTTCGCGCCGAGACGGATCCCGTCATCGAACTCGGCGAAATACGCGTGGATCTTTACATCCGATCCGAGCGAATCGACAAATCCGTCATCCGCATATGCCAGAGAGTCCGGATCATCGATGATCCTCTTGATCTCCAGAGGGTCGCAAACCGCGATCCCGTCGGCTCCCAGCTGACTTAGCATCTCGCAGATCGCATCCGATGCATCCTCGGTCGTAATGATTTCGATCTCTACCCATTTCATAAAACATTCACGCTCACAAATATTAATTTTGCATTTATTTTACAACTGCCGAAAACCTGTTGCAAATAATAAAAGTTATTTATAGAATTTTATTAGATAGGTATGAGAGGAAGTTCTGATTTTGAAAAACAGACGCAGATATTCCAGGGGTCATAATGTTGCGAAAGTAGTTGCTGTACTCTTCGTATTACTTGCGTTCCCCACTCTTCTCATCGTACATTCCAAGTGGAGCAAAAAACAGATGACACAGTCACATCCGCAGGCGCACTCTGCCGAGCAGGATGTCGTGCTTTCGGATTATGGTGCTTCACCTTCCATTGAAAAAGTAATGACCGAAGCGGCAGCTCCGATCGAGATCCCGATGCAGAAAGAAAAGGAAGCCGAGCCTGATCTCACGCTAGACGTCGCACAGAGTCCGGTTCCCGTATATGAGAGTTTCCACCTCGTCGGACTGGGTCTCGATCCCGATACACTCGAGACAGATTTCTGGCAGAGACAGCTCATTGCCGGCGCCAACAGACAGAGCATGCTCAATTCCTTCACCACTGATCCGAAATATGCAAGACTCTGCAAAGAGTATGGCATCGTCGGTGAGACAGAATATGTCGAGCTGATCGCTGTCGGCGATAATCTCTATCACCTGAGCATTACCAATGCAGGTAAACAGGAAGACGGCAGTTATAACTACGATAACATCTATGCCAATGTCAGAGACTACATCAAAGATGCTGACATCAAGATCATCAACCAGGAAGTCGTTCTGACATCCGATCAGTCCCAGTGGACGAATTTCCCTGTTTTCGGCGCACCGATCGAGGGCGGCGAGGCAGTGGTAAACGCCGGTTTTAATGTTGTCACTCACGCGACGAATCACAGCTGGGATAAGGGCAGAAACATCGCGATGGAAGATATTGAATTCTGGAAGAACCAGGACGGTCTTCTTCTCACCGGCATGTACGATTCCCAGGAAGATTATGACAACATCGTGATCGGCGAGTACAAAGGCGTAAAGGTCGCATACCTCAACTATACACAGAACCTGAATGGTTTCACACTTCCGTCTGACAGCAAGTATATGGTCAAGCTTATCGATATGGATCTGATCCGCGAAGACATTGCCAAGGCAAGACAGCTGGCAGACATCGTTATCGTATTCCCTCACTGGGGTGAAGAATATCAGACTACACCGAACTGGTATCAGAAGGATCTGGCTCAGAAGATGGCAGATGCCGGCGCTGACCTGATCATCGGTACACACCCGCATGTCATCCAGCCTCTTGAGATCATCACCTCCGCAGACGGAAAGGAAGTTCCCTGCTTCTATTCTCTCGGCAATTTCGTATCGAACATGCCGTGGAACGAGACCTACGTCGAAGCGATGGCGAAAGTCCGCATCAAGAAAGAAGGCGGCAAGGTCTCCATCGAGTGCGCCGAGGCAGTTCCGATGGTCAACTTCCGCTCCCCGAACCTCGACTACTACACTGTCTATATGCTTGAAGATTACACGACAGAGATCGCAAGAACACAGAGAAAATGGGAGATCACCCCGACCTACGTCGAAGACTTCTTCAACAGTGTATTCACGACACGCTACTACGAGATGAAGCAGGACTGATCTTTCACTTCTACTCCATCTTTATCCCAATTGCATATACAGATGAAGATTTGAGATGATAGTCCTTTTTCCGCTCACTTGATTCCAATCCCTATATCACCACAGCTTATGTTGCGATCCGCGCAGACGAACCGGCGGACAGTCCGGCCCGGCTGCTGTATAACTGGATCGGCTCTGAAAAGAGCATCGAGATCATCGAGGCGAACAGTTCCCTGTCCGTGGTTGTCGGCGAATCCGTTATCCTGAAATACGATTCCTAAAGATTGTCATTCTTTAGGTTTCCCCGAAAAATAGCGATATCATTTTCCCGGGAAACAACAAAAACGGTCTATATCTAGAAAAAATCACGTTGTTTTTTCTAGATAAGCATGATACCATTGTTTTTGAAGAAAAAGTGCTATGAATTTTTCAAGATAATGATATTATGTCCTACTTAACATTAAAAAAATACGAATATATGCATCATGGCAAATCGTCTGAAGAGTACAAAAGGCGATTTGATAGTTATGACTCCAAACATATAGAGTTTAATATAGGTTCGTATCCTGCTTTCTTTGTCGAAACTAAAGAAATCCGAGAGAGTGTTTGTAATCTCTATAAGATGGACAGAACGGTCATTTCACTATGTCACCAGTTACCTGAGGAAGCAATTGTTCATTACAAATTTAGATGCCTAATAGATGAGGTACAGATAACAAACAGCATCGAAGGTGTTAATAGCACAAGAAAAGAGCTTCAAGATGCATATGAGAATAAAAGCCAGCGATTCAAAGGGATCGTAAACAAGTATCTGCTCTTATTCTCCGACGAGACGATTCCTATGAATAGTTGTGAGGATATAAGGAAGCTTTATGATGACTTAGTTCTGACAGAGGTACTCGAAGAATCAAAGAAAGACCGGCCTGACGGTAAGATCTTTCGAAAAGATCGCGTCAGTGTTTATGGGAACAAGATGGAGTCTATACATGAAGGTATCTTTCCGGAAGAAGCAATAATAGATTCCATGAATTTGGCACTAAAGTATCTTAACAATGATAGCGAAGAACTTCTTTATAGAGTCGCGGTTTTTCACTATATGCTGGGATATATTCATCCTTTCTATAATGGAAACGGGAGATTAAATCGGTTTATCAGCAGTTATATGCTGGCTCATGATCTTTCTCCTCTTATCGGATATAGATTGTCATATACAGTAAAAGATGAACAATCATCATACAACAAGGCGTTTGTAGAATGTAATGACAAAGCTAATCGCGGTGAACTCACAATGTTCGTCGAAATGTTTTTGAATATACTAACGGAAAGCATGAGTAATCTTATTATTTCTTTGAATAAAAGAAAGAATGCCTGGGATAAGTATGCGGGTTGTATTAATGCTTTACCTTTTGGAGAGCAGAAGTATTATCCGGAAGTGTATAAGGCTCTTATATTATTTGAACTATTTGCCATAGATGGAGCAGGTATGGATGATATCATAACTACTACAAATATCAGCAGACCTACACTAAAAAAGATCCTAGATAAGATAAAAGAAAAAGGGTTGCTCAAGATCGACAAATCAAGCAGGAAATTTGCTTATGGTATCAATCTCGAACGAATAGATGCATTGATTAAGGAAGCATAAAAAACGAGCCGTCTCATCCGAGGCAGCTCGTTTTTAGCAATATCTCTTATTTGAACATTCCTTTGACTCTCTCGAAGAAAGAACCGCGTTTCTGGTAGTTTCTCTCATTCAGTGTCGCATCAAAGCTAAGAAGCTTTGCCTTCTGTTCTTCCGTAAGTTTCGTCGGGACTTCAACGGAGAAGCGGACGGTGTGATCGCCTCTCATGCCGGCACGGTTCTTATACGGGATGCCTTTTCCCTTCAGTGTCAGGGAATCGCCCGGCTGAGTGCCTTCTTTAACATGTACGACCTGCTCGCCATCGATCGTGACGACCTGGACGTCTGCACCAAGTGCCGCCTGCGAGAATGTGATCGGGACTTCACAGTATGTGTTGTTTCCCTGTCTTTGCAGGATCGGATGCGGCTTAACACGGAACTGGATATAAAGTGTTCCGTAAGGTCCACCGCGGAGGCCCGGCTCACCTTCGCCTGCGATCGGGAGCATATCACCCGTATCTACGCCTGCCGGAATATGAACCTTCAGTTCTTTTCTGATGATTGCACGTCCGCGTCCACGGCAGTTCGGGCAAGGGTTCTTAATGACCGTACCGCGGCCGTTACATGCCGGACAATCACGTGTCACCATCGTCATACCAAAGAGAGTCTGCGTCTGCTGCTGAAGTCGTCCGCTACCCTTACATGTAGGACATGTTTCGGGCTTGGTACCGGATGCAGCACCGGATCCCTTACATACAGAGCAGGTGTCTTCCTTATTGATCGTGATGGTCTTATCCACACCAAATGCCGCTTCCATAAAGTCCAGCGACATATTGTACTTGAGGTCGGCACCTCTGACTGGTCCGTTGTTTCTTCTTCCGCCGCCGCCAAAAGCACCGCCGAAGAACGATCCGAAGATATCGCCGAGATCGACTGCCGAACCCGAGAACCCGGAGAATCCCTGTCCATCGACACCGGCATGACCGAACTGGTCATAGTTTCTTCTCTTTTCCGCATCGGACAGAACGGCATACGCTTCGTTACATTCCTTGAATTTCGCTTCCGCTTCCTTATCGCCCGGGTGAAGATCCGGGTGATACTGCTTGGCCATCTTTCGGTATGCCTTTTTGAGTTCGTCCTCCGATACGTTCTTGTCTACGCCAAGGACCTCATAGTAATCGCGCTTTTGTTCAGCCAAAGCTTTATTCCTCCTTCATCGGCAGGAGGCTGTGCACTAAATCAGTGTACAGCCCCGCCTGTTACGTCATTTCCTTAACCGGCTGTCATAACCGGTTCTTACTCCGAAGATCAGACCTTTTCCGATCAGAAATCTCCGCCGGCGCTCTTGAAGCCGTCAGATCCTTCAGTTCCCTGATCCGGAGCAGCTCCTGCACCCGGGTTGAATCCTGTGAAATCCTGCGGATTCGGCTGGCCCTGTGCGCCTTCCGGCTGAACCTGAGCGTAGATCTTCTCAGCAACCTTAGAGAATGCATTGGTTACATTATCTGTCTCGGTCTTCATGTCTTCGGTGTTGTTTGCTTCGATAGCCTTCTTCAGACGGTCGAGAGGCTCCTGGATGGAAGACTTGTCTGCCGGATCCATCTTATCTTCGAGATCCTTCATGGTCTTCTCTGTCTGGTAAACACAGGACTCTGCCTTATTCTTTACTTCGACTTCTTCCTTACGTGCCTTATCTTCTGCAGCGTGCATCTCTGCTTCCTTGATCGCCTTATTGATATCTTCCTCACTCATGTTGGAAGAAGCGGTGATAGTGATGTGCTGCTCACGGTTTGTACCGAGGTCTTTTGCACTTACGTTAACGATACCGTTGGCATCGATATCGAAGGTTACTTCGATCTTCGGAACACCACGCGGTGCCGGAGCGATACCATCGAGGATGAAGTTACCGAGTTCCTTGTTGTATCTTGCGATCTCACGCTCGCCCTGGAAGACGTGTACATCTACCTGAGACTGGTTATCTGCTGCAGTAGAGTAAACCTGGCTCTTCTTTGTCGGGATGGTTGTATTTCTCTCGATCATCTTTGTGAATACGCCGCCTTCTGTCTCGATACCGAGAGAAAGAGGTGTAACGTCGAGGAGCAGGAGACCCTTGACATCACCGGTAAGAACAGCTGCCTGAATTGCAGCACCGATTGCTACGCACTCATCCGGGTTGATGCCCTTGAAAGGCTCTTTGCCGAAGTGATTCTTAACTGCATCCTGTACTGCCGGGATACGTGTGGAACCACCGACGAGAAGGATCTTCTGGATATCACTTGGTGTCATGTTTGCATCGGACATAGCACGGCGTACCGGCTCCATCGTCGCCTCAACGAGGTCGGATGTCAGCTCATCGAACTTCGCACGTGTCAGTGTGATATCGAGATGCTTCGGGCCTGTTGCGTCTGCTGTGATGTACGGCAGGTTGATGTTGGATGTTGTTACACCGGACAGCTCGATCTTTGCCTTCTCCGCTGCTTCCTTCAGTCTCTGCATCGCCATCTTATCGTTTGTCAGATCGACGCCCTGTTCTTTCTTAAATGTATCTACGAGGTAATCTACGATCTTCTTATCGAAGTCATCACCGCCGAGACGGTTGTTACCGGCTGTTGCCAGAACTTCAAATACACCGTCGCCGATCTCGAGGATGGATACATCGAATGTACCGCCGCCGAGGTCGAATACGAGGATCTTCTGATCGGATTCCTTATCGAGGCCGTAAGCGAGGGATGCTGCTGTCGGCTCGTTGATGATACGCAGAACTTCAAGACCTGCGATCTTACCTGCATCCTTTGTTGCCTGACGCTGTGCATCAGAGAAGTAAGCAGGAACCGTGATGACCGCCTGTGTTACTGTCTGTCCGAGATAAGCTTCCGCATCGCTCTTCAGCTTAGAGAGGATCATTGCGGAGATCTCTTGCGGAGAATACTGCTTATCATCTATAGATACCTTGTAGTTCGAGCCCATCTCACGCTTGATGGACATTACTGTTCTCTCCGGGTTGGTGACGGCCTGACGCTTTGCGACCTGACCGATCAGACGCTCGCCGTTCTTAGAGAAAGCAACGACGGACGGTGTCGTACGGTTACCTTCCGGATTCGGGATAACGACCGGCTCGGAGCCTTCCATTACCGCTACACATGAGTTTGTTGTACCTAAGTCAATACCAATTACTTTTGCCATATTCTTTTCCTCCTTCATCGGGAAAAGCACTCTACCAGAGCTTTCCCGCTTCGTTCTTTTTTTTTGGAAGGACCTTTTGGTTTTATTCCTTAAGATCTCTTCTCCATGATGTGATCGACCAGACCATACTTCAGAGCTTCCTCAGCTGTCATCCAGTTATCACGCTCGACATCCTTCTCGATGGTCTCGAGGGATTGGCCTGAAGCATCTGCCAGGATCTTATTGAGCTTCTGCTTTGTTCTCTTGATGTGATCTGCTGCGATCAGGATATCGGTTGCCTGACCCTGTGCACCGCCCAGAGGCTGGTGGATCATGACTTCCGCATTCGGCAGGATAAATCTCTTGCCCTTTGTACCTGCTGTAAGAAGTACCGCACCCATGGAAGCTGCCATACCCATGCAGATGGTCTGCACGTCCGGCTTAATGTGCTGCATGGTGTCGTAGATCATCATGCCGTCGGTAACGGATCCTCCCGGGCTGTTGATATAGAACTGGATATCCTTATCCGGATCCTCTGCCTCGAGGAACAGAAGCTGTGCAGTGATCAGGCTTGCTGTAACTGCATTTACTTCCTCGGAAAGAATAACGATTCTTTCTTTCAGAAGACGGGAGAAGATATCGTATGCACGTTCGCCACGATTTGTCGACTCAATAACGGTTGGGACCAGACTCATTCTCTCAAAGTTTTCCATAGTGTGTACTCCTTTATATTTTTGTTTTCGTTGTTTCTATGTCAGTTCGAACTATAAAGCCCGTGCTGTTTTTTTAGTTTGCAACCTTCACGACAGTGTGACGGATGACCTTGCCCTTGCAGGTATATCCTTTCTGGAAGACCTGCGCGATCTGCTGCTCACCGAAGTTCTCATCCTCCACATGCATGACTGCTTCATGCAGATTCGGATCAAATGCTTCGCCTTCTTTTCCGGAGATCTCTTCGACACCGAGTTTTCCAAGGACCGATCCGGCCTGCTTGCCGATCAGCTTGATACCCTCGGCGACTTTCTCGACCGAAGTCTCATCCATATTCTCGGAAGAAGCAACAGCTCTTTCGATATCATCTACGAGCGGCAGCCACTCCTTTACGACTTCCGCGACAGATGCCGCATAGATCTCTTCTTTTTCCTTCTGCGTACGTCTTCTGAAGTTGTCGTACTCGGCAAGAAGTCTCATGTAGCGGTCCTTCAGATCTGCAAGTTCCGCGTCCTTATCTTCTTCAGATGCATCGCCTTCGGATGTCTCCGCATCTTCGGCTTCCGCTGTCTCAGCTGACTCTTCCGAAGCGCTCTCCGCTTCTTCTGTTTCAGCTTTCTTCTCTACCTCGTCCTCCGGAAACTCCAGAACCTCTTCTTCATTTCCGGTATTGAGCTCGATCGGATCTTCGTTGTGTTCGTGTTTCTTCATTCCTTTGCCTCTTTTCAGTTCTTATTATCGTTAACAGCCTTTGCATCTTTCCTGGTTTCACCCGGATCCCTGCTACGGCTGATTCAGTTTCTCATCGAGCATCATCCGCACGAAATTTATCTGCGAGATGACCTTACTGTATTCCATCCTCTTCGGTCCGATGACTCCGATATTTCCGGCAACCTTGCCGCCGACATTATATGTCGTGGTAATGAAGCTGCAGTTATCGAGTCCCTCGAGCGTGATCTCCTGACCGATACGGATCATGTACTCTTTCTTCTCATCCTGCTTCGTGACCTCATCGACATATCCGGCGACCAGTCCGTCATGCGACAGCGTATCGAAAAGGCCCTGTGCTTTTTTCGTATCGGAAAACTCCGGAAGAGAAAGCATACGGTGCTTGCCCTGCATATAGACATCCAGGTTGTCCGCCTGCTTGATCGCTGTATATGCCTCATAGAGCACCTGGTTCAGAAGCGACTCCGGAAGCTCGACCTTCTGGTTGTCTTTGGCCGCTGTCGCTACCGTGATCAGGGAGATCTCCGACAGCGGAAGTCCGGAAAGTCCCTGCTCGACCGCATTACTGATCTGCGCGATCTGCTCCTGCGTCAGGAAATCCGGGATACGTACCATACGGTTCTTCACGACACCTGCCGAGAGCACTACGACCACCAGTACTTTTCCCGGCTCGATCATCAGCATCTTCAGCTGTGTCAGATAGCTGCTCGTAAGCTTCGGCGTCATCGCCAGGGAGATGTAGCCGGTCTGATCGGCAAGTGTCGAGGACGCCGCCTTCAGGAGTCCTGCGATCTCATCAAAACTCATACTGAGCTTCTCCTTGATCTCACGCCCCTCCTCATCAGAAAGATGATCGACCTTCATGAGGGAATCGACATACTCCCTGTATCCTTTATCCGAAGGAATACGTCCTGCGGAAGTATGCGGCTTCTCGAGGTACCCCATCTGCTCCAGCTCGGCCATATCGTTACGGAGGGTTGCGGAGCTTACCATGAAATCATGACGATCGATCAAAGCCTTTGAGCCGACAGGTTCACATGTCGCGACATAATCGTCCACGATCGCCTGAAGAACTTCCTTTTTCCGATTGTCCAAAGCCATGTCCGCACCTCCTTCATCTCGTGTCAAAGTACGGTTTAGCACTCTGTCTTCTCGAGTGCTAAACCTACTATAATTCTAAAGTCAAAGAATGTCAAGATATTATCAGAGAAAGATTGCAAATATTATAGAAAGACCCTCCGGCAACCCTCCGAAGTTCTTCCGGAAATGCTATAATATCGAGTATGAATCAGCAGCTGATCAATAACACTATTTCCTATATAAAAGCACTTTTCGCAGGTAACGCGGATGGCCATGACGCGGAGCATTCTCTTCGCGTCTATAAAAATGCACTCGCGATCGCTTCCGGCTATCCCGAGTGTGATCTTTCGCTTATCTCTCTTGCTTCGCTTCTTCACGATGTGGATGACCACAAGCTTTTCCAGACAGAAAACAATGCCAATGCGAGAGCTTTTCTAGAGAAGCAAGGCGTATCTGAAAGCACGATCGAAAGAATCGTAACGATCATCAACTCGGTTTCTTTCAGTAAAAATAAAGGAAAGACGCCGGATACACTCGAAGGAAAAATCGTCCAGGATGCCGACCGGCTCGACGCCATGGGCGCCATCGGCATCGCAAGGACATTTGCCTATGGCGGTAAAAAAGGACGGAACCTTAAGGACTCCGTCCAGCATTTTTACGATAAACTCCTTCTCCTCCGAGACACTCTCAACACCGACGAAGCCAGAGTCCTCGCCGACAAACGTCATGCCTTCATGGAGCAGTTCCTGGGAGAACTAAAGGAAGAACTCTGATCCCCCGCTTAAACTGCACTTCCTTTTCCAAGTCTTCTCAGATATTCTTCTACATTTATATACGAGATATCTCCTTCCCGCTTGCTCTCGCCGCGATAAAGAACTGACTTTCCGGTAATCGTTCCATATCTGAACTCCACCGCATCGCACTTCTCCCTATCAGCAAGGTTCTTCAATTGTTCGGGAACCGCCTCCGTACTGTGCTTGATCTCAAAAATCTCACTGGTTATATTTTCCGGATCGACGATCACCATATCAAACTCACCATACTCGAACTGCAAGCGGAAAACTTCTTTGTCCGGGTAAGCAGCTTTGGTTTCCAGCAGAACGATATCTTCCATCATTCGGCCGAGGATCTCATTTCGGATCCGATCAAGGATCGACGCTCTCTCCTTCGCAGAAAGTTTTTGAAAGTCTTCATCTCTCAGCAGCTGTCTGACCAGCGCATCCGCCTGCGAATACCGAAGTCCTGGTTGAGCGATCACAGTACGGAACAGCTTTTCATTTCGAACAGGAATAGTTTCCGTCGTAATCTCTACCGTCAGATCCAGAAGATCCAGATACTCCTTAATTTCGACTCGATGAGCTTCCGAGATCTCGACAGTCAGCTCACTCTTATTCAGAATCTCCAGCATAACTCTCAATTCTTCGTTAAAGGCACTTCCACCGATCTGATCGAGGACTTTTGTCGGAGCCTTTCTGTCTTTGCGAAGATTTCTTTTCGAAATGCCCAGATCATGCGAGATGAAATCTCTGGTAAGTACATCGATCGTAAATTGATGGTTGATGTCCTCTACCACACGATTGATTGCACTGGTCAATTCATTCTTCTCATATAATTCTGCAAGATGCCCGAAACGGCCGCCTTTCTGATAGAATCGAAGGGAGTGCTGGATATTTCTCGCAATTGCGCTATCGATATACTCATCCGTTCCTTCCTTCGTTTCAAAAGTACTATGTCCGTTATAGTGCTGTCCGCTCAGAGACATTGTCCCACCATAACGGATGTACTCATCTATACCTTTCACTCCCAACACACGTTCGAATTCCCTATAAGGGATAAATGTCGTGTGAAGCAATATACATCTGTCATACAGTTCTCCACTTCTTGAGAACATGAACCCAAGCGAATCCGTTCCGGACAGAACGATACGCATTCCCGATGCGGCATAGATATCCGAAAGGAGTGCTGCACCTTCTATAAAGTCTTCCGCAAGTGTAACCTCATCGATAAAAACATAACGAAAACCCTCGTCCCGTAATCGACGGAGATTTGTGTTAACCCCTGCCAGAGTACTCTGTGAAGTTACTTGAATAAAAGCCGTTTTCTTAAGTTCTGTCTTTGACAGCGACGCAATCGCCTGCTTGATTAGTGTAGTCTTACCAGTTCTTCTTAATCCGTAAAGGACAAAGACCTTGCCCGCCGGTCCATTTTCAAGATAACTCTTAAGCTCCCCGAAACAATCGCGTTTTTTTAATTCACGGATCGGCGCAATGAATTCTTCAAGACTCTCTCCAACGATGATCTCTGATCTAGCCGAATTCACGCCATTATAGGAAGCACCTTCCTCCGCAAGATAGAAAGATCCGTAAGAACCTATGCCCTGACGTTTCTTATAAGATAAAGACGAATACGGATCAATATCCGTTTGCTTTCCAGGGAACTGCTTTTTCAGTGTTTTTAGTTCCTGCTGTTTTTCTCTCCGAATATCGATCAGTTCTTCTAAATCTGACGCAGCCTCATCTTTAAGGTACCGGCTTTTCTTCTTCCCATCTTCGGTCCACTGATAGTACTTCCTTATCTTGCCGCCAATGGTTTTTCTTGAGATATAACCCCTTGGGAGCTCAGAAATCTCTTTTTCAAGTTGTCGTATTCTCTTCTCAATACCAGCCATCTCTATCACCCACTCCTCTTTAAACATAGTATAACCCCTTGTAAGAAAACTCACAAGGGGTTAAGGGGTTAAATCATATTTTCAAATGATTCAACGCGAAGAGATTTTATCCGGGACAATGCATCATTATCATTGAGACAAGAATCATTCTATTCAGTATTGGATTGATGAATAGTAAATCACTACCGAATCATATTTTTTCCTACTATCAAGCTGTTTGGAGATAGTCGCTCCCGGCTTAAGTTCAAAATCATCATCAGTAAAATACGTTTCATCATGAGCTATAACTTTTCCCGAAGAATCTAAGAACAAGGCATGAGCACTAACGAATTGTAAAGGTTCCGTTCCATTGTTTTTGATAGTCACAACCACGTTTTTGTCGTTTTTACTCTCTGTAATCTCCATATCTTTTAATGCAGATGAGAAGTACGGAGATGTATCAAATCCCATTGTGTATTCGACATGATGAATATTGTTTACATTATTAAAGTAGAACGAAGCAAGTGACTCTTCTCCAGGAGCGAGTGTATTAATTGAACCATCAGCTGCACCTATTGTGCTTCCAGCCGAATCAAATGCAGTCATATTTATACTGATGCTGACATTCTTATCACTGTTATTCTTTATTCCAAGGAAGTATATGGTATCTCCGATACTGTTTTCGTACACATACTTCTTAATCTCAAAATCACTCTCTGTAACTTCAGTATTCTCTGAAGTTCCTTTTCCCATCGATCTTCCTGTAAGGTAGCATTCAACATGGTCAAAGTCTTTTCTTGCATCCAGCTGAGCAGATAGAGTTGCTCCCGGCTTAAGTGCAGCATCTCCATCTGTAATATATTCAGAATCATACGATACCAGTTTGTTATCCTTATCAAAGAACAACGCATACGCCTGAAGGAGAAATGCATCTGTGTCGCCATTATTTGTGGCCCTTACAGTGAGGTTATGGTCATTTACGGTCTCATCTAATTGAATATTCGAAATAACAGGAGAAAAGAAAGATTGCTTTTCAAATGTAAGTGAACAATCAAATTTCTGTATATCTTTCACATCACTAAAGTAGAAGACCATTATACTGGTTTCACTCGGTCCAAGAGTATCTATATCAGCTGTTTCTGCGCCCACCGTATTTCCTGCGCTTCCATATGCGACTGCATTTCCAATCACCTTTACAGTACTCTGCGAATTGTTCTTAACAGTATAAAAGTATAAAGTATCACCAATCATATTTTCGTAGGCGTACCCTTTTGATTCAAAAGCCTCATCTGTAACTTCCCGAGTAGTCGGTTCTGTTTGTTTGGGATCTTCAGTCACATACTCAGAAGATGCTTTTGTTATCGAGGACTCAGAAACACTTCTATTATCCACTATTCTCGCTTCCGTTGTGGTCACAGTCTCATTCGGTTTAAATAGATCGTGCGTGGAAAGATAATATAAACATGCAGATAGTCCTCCAATTAAAAGAACACTTATAACACATATAGTAACTGGTTTTTTCATTCTGATCACCTCACTGTCGTTGTCATTCCAAGATGTCGATATCAGATGTTATTGATATGCTAATTGTAAGGAAGACACACATCCTCTTTTACAGATATGTTTGAATTTTCTGTTAAACGTGACTTGATTCGATCAAGCAGATTCATCAAACCTGAATCTCGAGAAGTCAAAGAGATCTCCTAAAGTTACTGTTGATTTTTCGCACTCTGAATAGCAGTGAGTGTAATTCACGGTCTTAAGGAATTCTTCCTGATCGGACATCTCGACAAACAGGAATGATGTGTTTCTTGCATCATCTAAAGCATCATGCATTTTTCCATCAAAAGATTTCCCGATCGATGCAAGAGCCCTGTGTAAAGCTGTCGGTTTAGCTGCTTCTACTGCTTCATCATATTCAGCCTGAAGATCTTTCCATGAATCAATGACTTTTTCAAGGTCTTCACTGAAAGACAAGCCCTTGAGAAGATACTCGTTCTGAATCTGGGAAAGGTCATTCTCACTCCAGGCATACACGACTACATCTTCTCCATTTGAGAGGCACCAATGAGCAAAGGCATTCAGTTCCTCTTCGATCTCATTGCAGGCATATAACTGACAATCATCGATTCCCGTCAGGTCGTGAATCGCATTTGAAATATGTCTTGCATACACCGGACGCACATATCTCTTGAACGAGGATATCTCTGAAAACGATTCATCCAACATAACTGCACCGATTTCAATGATTTCCTGTCGGCAGATCTTCCGGAGTTCTCTGTACTCTTTCCCAATAAGCGACATTTCAAAGTCAACAAAAACATAGTTCATAGTGGTTACCTCCTATTGCAATCTCTCATCTGACGTCTCATCCGACGTCTCATCTGTCTCATCTGTCGCAATAGTACCAAATGAACTGTCCAAATATTATGCCTATGAATATCGGTGGCGAAGCGGATCGATTACGATGAAATATTTTCACCCATCTTTTCGGTGAGGTCGTGGAAGCTTTTGTCGTACTGGGCCTGTGTGATCGCTTTCTTTTCGAGGAAGGTGTCCAGGAGCGCCTTCTGCTTGAGATAGAGCTCGTGGCGGGCACGCTTCTTCTGCTCATCGGCAGATAAGTTTTCGTCGCCGGGTTTTGACGATGTACCATCCAATTTGTTATCCAGATTATTTTCTGACATGCGTTCCATCTCTTTTCCTGATAAATCTTCTATCCTCGTACTGATCACTTCTTTGCATCCCGGGTGAACTTGCAGTCCGGGAAGTTCAGGCATCCCCAGAATTCGCCGAATCTGCCGTTCCGCTTGATTAGGGAACTGCCGCAGCGCGGACAGCGGAGTGTGCCGGGAAGGATCCCGGGAAGAACTCCATCGATCGTATCTGCCGGCGCCGGTGATACGGTACCTGTACAGAACTGCGGCTGCCCTGCGAGTTCTTTTGCCAGATGCTCAAAGACCTGCTGGTTCATGCGGCAGTCATTCAGTGCGCGGTGTGCGCCGATGACCGGGATATCGTAGTAATCAGCCAGATCGGAAAGGCGGTAGTGATCTAAGCCTTTCAGGACTCTTCGGGCGAAAGAAAGCGTATCGATATAGTCGTTGCCGATCGTTTTGCCCCAGTAGTTCTGTGCATCGCGATAGAGAAACTTCAGATCGAAGGACTGGATATTGTGTCCGACAAAGACCTCATCTCCGGCAAAATCAAGAAAGTCCGAAAGTGCTTCGCGAAAGCACGGACTGTCCTTCACCATATCATCGGAGATCCCGTGGATCCCGACCACGAAGCCGGGAATATGGCGCTCGGGATTGACCAGAGTAGTGAACTCATCAACGACAGATCCGCCCTTCACTTTAACTGCGGAGATCTCGACGACTGCATCCGAATAGCAGGATGTGCCCGTCGTTTCCAGGTCAAAGACCACATAGTCCGGAAGATATGTATTCAGTTTTCTTCCACATGCATCAGCGAGCAATGGCATCGGACTCCTTCCACTTTTTGATATATGCATTATAGCATTTTCTTTTTTCCGAACGCAGCGTTCCTTTCATCGAAAGATACAAAACCGTCAAGCAGGTGCTCTGCGGTGGCGAAGAACGATATGTAAGTTCTGACGGGCGTGATCTAGGCGCCTGGGGAGATCCGATGAAAGAGCTTCCTGAAATAGGCGAGTGATTTTCAAAAAAAGCGCAAAAAAAGCCGAAACCCGAGAGAAATCTCGGGTTTTTCACTATTGCATTAAGAATTTGACCTATATTTATCTATAGTTTATATAATTTACATCATCTGCGATTTCTGTTAATGTTACCGTGAACTACGTTGGGTTGGACATAAACACGACATAAAACAGATTCATCATTGGTTGCATTGGAGGACATGACATCATGCATCGCAGGCTTCTTGCTTTATTTACGTCGCTTATTTTTATTATCGTTTCTATTCCCTTTTTCCAGAACACAAGCGTTCACGCCGCAGCTTCTACCCCGTTAAACGAGGTCACAGCTCTTACCGGCGGAGATCTGGATGCCACGCTCACCATCAGAGGAGTCGACCTTACCGATAACTCGGAGGTCAACTACGGTGATACCATTGTCTGCACGCTGAACTGGAAACTTCCCAATAACGATATTTTTCAAATCAGTGCGGGCGACTCTTTCACCTACGAGCTTCCGGAGAATATGGACTTCGTCGGAAAATCCGGAGACATCATGGATGGA
>OCTX012170181.1_pt1 | contig 22584 bp, 24 predicted proteins | sample 1539691 | NCBI WGS metagenome assembly OCTX01 (sample SAMN02144231, study PRJEB22623) | gut metagenome | biome: sheep rumen | host: Ovis aries | place: New Zealand
GAAACCTCGCGCTCCATATAGTAGACCTTCATCATCTGAGCCAAGGTATCAATCACATACTGGTCAATCACACCATCGAACGTTTCCTCGTCCACAAGCGAAATAGGCTCGATTTCTACGGAATATTGAGCAACAGCCTTTTTCAGCCAAAGCAGTTCAAGTTCGAGCGGGATGATGCTCTTATCCTGGAACGAGGCTTCAAAGCTGTCGATAACTTCACCGACGCCGGTCGGAGTGACAGTGTTCTCGCCCATAAGAACACCTCCTATATTTTACAGGCGATAGCCCGTATGTTCTTCTGCAAACCGAATCTTGCGGTAATCATTGATACCAAGACGCTTGATTGCATCAAGCACGGCAAGCTGTTCTGAGCTAATCTGAAAAGCGTTCTTGAACGCATCTTCAAATTCACGCTGATCCTGGATACCGAAAACTTTCTGCACCAGTTCGTCGCTGAAGCAGAGTTGCCTCTGCTCGCCATCTTCGCTCTCAAAGCCGCACTCAACACGAGTAGGCGCATCATCGATCAGCAGTGTCGCGTGGCTTCCTTTCCCGTCAGTTCCGGTAAAAAGCTTGTTGCCGTTGTTGCACTGAGAGATAATCTCGTTGCGCGGCAGACGGAACGTGCCCTTCGGCGTAAAGGTTACGTCTGCATCGATGTCTGTGCGGTGAAAGCCAGTGTTCCACTCAGCAATACTGCGCACCGTTACCTTCTTATCAAGATCCAATTCTTTTTCTTTCGCAGTTCTTGTTCCTGCCATTTCTTAACCCTCTTTTAACTATGAAAATGATTTTAATTAAACTTGTGCTTCATTTCATTGTAGGATGCAATAATTCTGTCGAGTCGCTCTGATTTTTGAAAAACCCAGTAACGCTTTCCGGTATTGCTATTGATCCGCGAATCGAAACACTTCTCAGAAAAGGCACTCAAATAATGGAAAAGCCTGAAAGAATAACAATAAAAGTTTGAACTATTTTCCATTACGAACCTCAATAAAGCGCCACACCGGATATTGCCGGTGTGGCGTTAATAATAAAGGATTAGCCGAGGTTGGTGTCCTTCAGGATGCCGATCTCGAACTCGTGGCCCTTAGCCACATCGCAGCCAACTTCCAAATCGAAGCGGCTCAAAATTCTACCGGTCTTCACATCGTTGCCGCTGAAGGTGGTCAGACCGCCGCGAGTGTAGGTGGCGATAGGAGACTTACCACCGGTGGGCAGCACGAAGGCCAGACCCTGTGGAAGCATGGTGGCGAAATTGTCGCCAGCAGCATTCTTGGCGGTGAAGTCGTAGGGATTATCCATTTCAGCAAGGATAGTTCCGTTATACAGGCCAAGCACGCCGTACTGCTGCAGCTCGTCTCTGACCTTATCGGAGATACCGAGGTTGGCATAAACGCTGCCATCAGCATAATAACCGGCCCAAGGAGTAAACTGGGAAATCATAGCATAGTCGCCAATAACGGTAGGACGACCAATACGGCGCACCTTGCCGATCACATCGTCAACACCGGCCTTGGTCAGACCCGCACCCTGGAAAGCGTACTTCACGCCGGTAGCATTGACGATCGCGTTATACACCTTGTCAATAATGGCAGCCTTAGCGCGATTCATGATGTCAACGCGCACCTGAGCCATGCCTTCGTTCTCCTTGGACATATCGCCCAGAGCAACGCGGCGGTAATCAACCTGGTAGCCACCGGAGACAGTCCAAGTAGCAACAGGATAGGTCTCCTTGACCAAGGAGGGGAACACAACGTCGCCATTCGCAGCCTGCTCGCGAGACTTCTCACCAACGTGATTCCAGACCTCGCGCTCAATGCTCTCGTCCCAGCCAACATTCTGGTAGGAGCCGAAAATGCCCAGCAGTTTGATCTCTTCCATCAGCAGGGGCTCAACAACGAGACGACGGATGGAGTTCAGCTCGGAAATGGCGGCGAAGTCGTTATTGGAAGCACGCTCGCCAAGAGCCTTGATATAGGCAACAGCCTTGTCGGCCTTGGCACCGAACTTGTCCAGGGACTCGCCATTGGCCATAGCAGCAAAGACTTCGACAACAGGGGAGTGGGCGGTGAGCTGGCTGTTGACGGTGATGTCCTTACGCTCGTTATTCATCTCAAAAGTAGTTTTCATCTATGTAGAACCTTCCTTTCAAAGCATTTACGCTGATTACTCAACAGCGCCGATCTTCACGATCACAGCGTCGCCGGTGAGCTGGGTCTTGGCAACGGCGGTGAAGGAAACGGTAGGAGTGCCAACCAGATAATCGGACTTAAAAGTCACGGCGTCGCCAGTATTCAGACCAGCATAAGCGTTGGTGATGTGCTTGGCATCCACAACCAGCTCCTGGCCGATGTTCGCGCTCAGGTTGAAGCCGTTCAGGAACTCGCCGGCGGGGATCACAACGTCATCCTTGTAAGCGCCGTCGCCGTTGATTGTGTTCCAGATCATGTAGGTGTCGCCATCGGCAACAAAGATGGAGCCGTTCTTAACAGCGGCATTGTGAGTCAGCACGGGGTTATTCTTGGCGATCTCGATCTCGCCAACAGTGCGGAATTTAACCATTTGTATTTACCTTCCTTTTCTTCAAACATTAAAAAATGCTGGTGTCTTCGTCATCCTTGGGATCTTCAACAACACCAAAGATGTCATCGACATCAGCGTTCGCAGAATTGTTCTCGACAACAACCACATCGGCCTCGGCGGCTTTCGCAGTCTTGCCGATCTGCTCATAGATCTTGCTAACAACAGAGTTGATCTCGACACTCATCGGATCAGCCTCAAAAGCCTTCAGCTCCTCGGAGACACAAGCCTTCTCCTCGTCGGTGAACTTGGACAGAGCCTCGTTCATCTCGCCAACGCGCTCGCGGGCCAGGGCCTCGCCAAGCTGCCTGCGCAGGACCTCTGCCTCAGCATAGAGGCGAGACATCTCTTCGTCCTTCTGGCGCATCTCTTCGTGAACCTGATCGAGCGCCTCCTGAATCTTCTGGGAACTTGCAGTAGCCTCGTTCTTTTCCGCGATAGCAGCGTCGCGGGCTTCATTTGCCTCGGTGATCTTTGCCTCGCAGTCAGCCTTAATCTGCTCAATAGCAGACTCCTGGCTATTCAGTTCTGAGACGGTCTGCTCCACCAGAGACTTAATTTCCTCAGCAGTCATCTGATTGCCTTCCTCCTTATTCTCGTTGATTTCCAATAAAACTGCAGACGGGTCTGCCTCCTTTACGGAAAGGATTGCATAGCCACTGTACTGATAGAATTGTGGTGTTCGTGACTCTTCGTGATATCCGTTTTCGTATATGATCGTGTCATGGTCTGCGTCCTTGATGATTTCAACGCTGCCATGGATCGCTTCGCCGTTTTCAAAATCTTCTTCCAGCTTTTCAACATAAGCCGGGTAACACATCGCATCAACAACGCCATAACCTACAAGACATCTGCGCACGTCGTTTTCGCCGAATTCCACATCCTCGATCTCAGCCCTCTTGAAATGACCGATCACCGTTGCGTCTTCAAAATGGGGAAGCATATCAGCGCCAATATCAGTAGCGCCATGTCCCCATGTTTCTATGCGGTCGTCATCCAAAAACTCTACGCGTATGCTTTTGTCCGCGACAGAATCTTTATTCACTTCCACCCACTTTTCTCTCCAGGCCAAGCCATTCAGATTTGTTTTGCTGCCGGTGCCATCGGATGAGAAGCTGTCCTCTGGATATATTTCATGCAGAACAATTCGGATATCTCGCATACCGTCTTTTTCTTTTTTGTTGGATAGCTCAAATCGTTTTATCGCTCACACCACCTTTCTTTTGCAGATTTATATATAAAAAGAGACCCACCTGATCGGCGCGGCCTCTTGTCAACGGATTGCGCTCATCAATTATCCGAAGGGGAGGGGAGCGCATTGCCGTTATTGTCCCTCGACCTGATCGTGTTCTCTGTTGGGGTATCAGTTGTTGGCCTTCCGCCAGCATCATTCCCCGGTTGTGTGTAGCTTGTACGATGTACTGGCCAGCGATTTTCCCAATCATTTTCCAATTCATAGTCCAGCATAGATTCGAAAACATCTGGGGAGATCCCGCATGACGCAGCCCAAAATGCAAGACTGCCTTTCCCTTGCGTGTAAAGCTCTTTTGCAAAACCAACCATTTCTTTTTTGTTTACGTGTGTGATTGGCAGATAGCGAACCTCTACACGGTTCTTTCGATCACGAATCACATTATTGACAATTACTTTATTCAATTCCTCCGTGATCTGGTCGATCCATTGAAAGATCTGAGAAGCAACAAGCTGTAGGTTGAGCTGCTGGGAAGCATACGTACCGGAGCCGACGCCGTTCAGAAGCGCAGAAGCAATGCCGAGGTCAAGAGCAACGTTGTCGTTGATGTTGTTCTCATTCTTCTCGTCAAAAATGTCTGTGTTCTGAGTGTCAAGAGAATCAATTTTCGTGCCGGCTGCCACCGAGAAGAAGTTTGTTCCGCCCCTGGAGTTCTTGCTGAAAATCGCTTCCTTGATCGTGTCATGCTGGCTCTTCTGCTGTTTCTGCGTCAAAGCGCTTACACCCTTTGTCTGGCTTTCCGGAAACGTCTCATAAATAACCCTGTTATTCAGATCATCCAAGATGCCACGTTTGGTATCCGTGAAATAATCTTTATACAGAATGTCACGTATAGCGGCAAGCACGAGCGGGCGCCCATATTTCTCATCTCGCTTTGAGCGGATCTTCGTAACGATCGTCTTGGAATTGTCTAAGACAACCCAGTTGTTTATGTTCTTTTTCCCGCTGTTTTTAGCCTCCCAGGCATCCCTGATCTCCTTCGGCCATTTCTTGATAGCCTTTTCAGGCTTCTCAAGCCGGTGGTCAAAATAGTCGAGGTTGAATGCAATGACATAAGAATTATTTTTGATCCCTATGATTTTGGTGTAATCAGCGGGAAGCGGATGACAGTATGCATTTATGCCGACATCATTGATCTCTACGATGCTTTCCACGTCTATATCAGAAAGCGTTTTCTGACGTGTAATCGGGCGCTCAGCCGTTTCAAAATAGTAATAAGCAGCACCCTCGACCATATCCTTCCACAGAATATCTCGAATGATTTCCTTGTGTCGGATTGTCCGCAGAGTAGATTCGAACAATTCTTTGTTCTTTTTCCGTTTAGCCTTATCTTTACCATATGGGATAATCACACTGTCAAGAGTCGGCAGCGCACACATATAATCAACCGTATTGGTAAATGCACCATTTGTGCCATACAGCATCAAGGAAATCTCACGAAGGATTTTATTATTTCCCATTGGGTCTTTTACCAAAGCAATCAACTGCTCCGGTTTGTATGTGTCAAGAAGATCCATCCCAAAGAAATAAGAGCTGTATGTATAGCGATCGCCATATGAGTTGTATTCGTTAACCGGCGGCTGCACTTGCCGCTGCTTTTCAGTTTTGCTTTTGTTGTTGCTTCTTGGGGGACGATTGATCCCATTTGGTTTATTTATCTCGGACATTCTCGCCCTCCTTTCTTAGTTCACAAATGTAGCAAATTCATATTCTTCCTGATTCGGAAGCAAATCAAGCTCGAGCTGGGAAACGAAATAGGAACCGTAGCTGCAGCTCGTGTATCTATCCTTCGTGTTGTTGCCCTGCTCGCTGATAACTATGGCACCAGTCTGTGCCTTCTTTTCATACACAAGACTTGTCGTTTCGCTGATAAGCTCCTGCGTCTCCAGAAACGGCCTTTCATAGAAAAACTGTGTCTCCGCATCTGGAGCCACAGTATATTCTTTGATGTTCGGAAGAATTTCTTCGCTTGCTTTTTCAAAATTTACAAGCAAGTCAATCATTTGTTCATTCAAAACGCGGCGGAAATCTGTTGCGATTTCGCTGTTCAATTTCTGCGATGCAGTAATGACATAGATACATTCTTTCGCATCTTCAACCGTGATCCTGTTTGCCGTCGCCTCGTCGTTCATACATTTAAGAGGGGAGTATTCCACTCCGCGTTCCTCGTCATACATGACACGCGCCAATAAATCATACACAGAAATACCGGCGTTTCTCAGGTCCAATACAATATAGTCAGCATCAAAATCTTCATATAGTTGTCGGATTCGGATGGCCTGCTTCAATGTTTCTCCGCCTTGAACGGACTCCATATACGGCACGATTCTGCGATAACCATTGCTGATCTCAAGGTCGTCCGAATCATCCCTTTTATACCGAATGCTTTCAGGCAGCAAACGCATACAAGAGAATATGGAGTTATCGTTCTTCTTGTTTTCAACAAATGCCATATCACATGATACGATTCTGATTTCGCCGCTCTGGCGCGGGATCGCATAAGGATTTTTCCTGCCGAGACGGAAGTCTTGCGTCGTCCTTGGGTAGAATGGCTTTTTCGCCCGCTGGTTTTGCTCCAGCATTCCATATGTGAAATAAGCAGATGTGTTTTCCTTTACGCGGAAATTCATGAACTCAAGGAGCCATGTCAAAGAGTCCTGCTTTTTAAGCTGCGTCTGGAAATACCGCATCGTTTTCAGTTTGTGCTTCAATGCAACAGATTCATCAAATGCAAGCAAGCAGGATGGCTCTCCTTTTAGCATATCGGATTTCGCTTGATCAACGATTGACCATAGCCAGTGCCCATTGTCAAGCCACGAGCTGCTGATATAAATATCAACAGGCTCTTCCTGTAGCTCGGGTATGTTCGCATAATAGTCATCCATCATATATGGCACTTGGCGAACAATCTGATACGGAGAAAGAATACCGTCTTCATCTTCTTTTTTGATTTGGCGAAACTCTTCTCGAACAAGGATCGTTGAACGATAGCCTCTACCTCCATCGCCAGGGGCTACAACTGTGATCGTGCTGTGGTTTTTAAAATACACAACAACTTCGTTCTGATTGTCCTTGACTTTTAGGATCTCTTTTCTAAGGGCTCCCGACATATTCATGAGCTCTTTTTCTATTTTTTCAGAAACGAGCAGTTTTGCCTGCTTTTTCGTTCCAGATGCAATAACTACCATTGAACCTGGATATAAAATGCAATAGATGCAGGAAGCCAATGCAACGATAAATGATTTTGCATCCGCTCGGCTTGCAATAATAACAAAGAACGAATTGATCCCCATCAAATACAGAATAAAGATCTGGTACAGATGAAGCTTGATCTTGAGATAATCCATGGCAAAGCGATGGAAGTTACGTCTGAAGAAAGTTGTCCAAAGGATAAAGTGGTCTGCATTCTTCTCATCACCAAGGAATGTATCAGGCGGAAACCGTTTATATAACTCCGCTTGGCGGTCGTCTGCGCTCCTGTTCCGGTAATGCTTCCGCTGAGTCTGTTCATTCATCGTCATCACCACCAACTGATTCATCTTCGATCACATGATAATCCGGGTCCTTATCCCGCGTACCGAAGATAATGTTCTTCAGAGGTCTGAAAATATGCCTTTCTGCATATTCCCCAATGCCATCAAAGTCTCTATATAATTCTCTGTTTTTGTAGTATTCCGCCGGCGTATACTTCTCAATGGTCTCTGCGGTCACACCATAAGTAAAATCCTCAGCAACAGCACCGTCTCCAACAGATTTCAGATTGCCAGCCTTATACGTCTTGGTATACAAATCCGTCATCTTCTGGAAATCATCGAGGCGTCCTTCCCTGGATGCCTTCAACTGATGCATCTTGATCCGACAGCAGTCCATAATGTAGTTTTCCTGGTTGCCATCTGCGCGTGGGTTTGCCGATTTCAGCATGGTATAATGACGGTCCATTTCCGCATAATCTTCTTTTGCAAATCCGGCGCCCCATTTTTTGATGTCGGCAGGATCAATCTCTGCGTCTCTTTTCTGGTCTTCTTTTTCGGCTGCAAGAATCTTGTCCCGCAGATTGCGTGCCTTCTTGTCATACATGACACCGGCAATGTTTATTCCTTCGTCCAGAGAGTTGTCGAATGTTTTCTTGCGATATTGCGTCATGTTCATGCGCTTCAAATATTTTCCGATAAATGCTTCGTCGTCTTCTACGGCATCGAAGATCTCATCGCTGTAATAAATATCAAACGCCATGCATGCCCGCTTCATGGCCTCTCTTTGGCTTCCATATTTCATCGAATAGATATCGACGATTTTTGTGAAGCAGTTTTTGCACACCGGCATATAGCCTGTATCAGAGTACAATTCGCTGGTAGTTCTATAAAAGTTTTTCGCGAGCTCCAGCGTTTCTCGGCAGCGGCAGCAAGTGTATACCGCATTAGCTTCAAGCATAGGTTTTGGCATCTTGCCACCTCCAATCACAACTATGAATTGATTTTAACTAAAAAGTCTCCCCTGGGACACATCGCGCATTTCTGCGGAGAGGTGCGGGGAGTCCTGATAAACAGAAGTCGCGGCGGTTGCGCATCATAGATAGGCTGCCGCGACAATCAATTATGAAAAGAATAAATCAAGAAACTTTTCAAATGCAATTTCACCATGATACTGATGGTGGTCTCCATTGGCGTACACATCAAAGCTGAATTTCACGTCAGAATCATCACATTTCTTGCAATCTGAAAAACAGAAGTCGCATTCATCGCATGCCAGATCATCACAGTCAAACACGGCCTCATATGTTTCAGCATTCTCGTGCCAGTTCTTAGACAGAATTGCACTGTTTGCATCGGCACCAAGGATCAGGCAATCATTTTCAAAAGAGAGATAACCTCCATTTTTGCCAATTGCTTTTTCAACGTAGAGCTCAAAGTCTGGCGTAAATGTAATGTAGTATTCTTTGTTATAACCGTCCCAGGAAGGATCGTGAAATTCTGCGCTCACCAATTCTACGCCATCCTGTTTCAGCAGTTCGCGCATCAATTCCTTTGTTTCATCATAGTACAGTGCGGCGACAGAACTGCGTTTGTCTTTTGCCTGACTAATCATGAACTCGGCAAGCTTATCCATTGTTCCAAAATATACAATCTTCATTGTTTATCTCCCGTTGATTCGATCCTTTAATACCTTGCTCGGCTTGCAGCGAATAGACTTGTGGGCAGGGTACTCTTCAACATCTCCGGTCTTTGGGTTGCGTCTGCGCTGCGGACCTTTCTCAACGACCTCAAAAATCATGAATTCCTTAAACATCAGCCTTTCGCCGGAGGCCAAGGAATCAGATACAGCCTCAAAAAATGCGTCAACCACACGTTCACACGCATCTTTGCTGTAACCAGCCTTTTTCGCAATTGTACGTAACAATTTCCCTTTTGTCATAATAACCTCGATTTCAACTATTTTTTCAAATCAATCCAGATCGATAGGGTAGCATGCCTTTACCCCTCGATCATCTACTACACAAACCATCTGCGACGGTGCTCCACTGATCCTCTTTGAAACAGTGTAATCATCGCCTGTTCCGCAGAAACTGCCGCTGCGAATGATTCTGACGCCGGCGATGTCGTCATACGAGCAATGGTGCATATGTCCATAAAGAATGGCATGCGGCTTTACGCCAAGAGCCATAACAAGCTTTGATACACCAGCCTCACTGTAAGAATCGTAATCGCCGTGAACCATAAAGTAATACTTCTGGCGAATAATCATTCTGGCAATCGTACTGTCGATATTGTCCTTGTCCATGAATACAATATTGTCAAGATGAGAAAGCTTCGCCTTCATGTACCACGGAATCAAATCGTCCACGCGCTCATTCCGCATGACCTGATCTTTCAGACCAATACGGGAATGATTTCCTGCAACGCTGTTGATATAAACAACATCAAAATACTTGCTCAGTTCATAAGTAAAGGATGAGATCAGCTCGGCGCTTTTCTGCACCTGCTCGATTACGTTCTCTCTGTTTTCAAGCTGCGTAGTCGTATGAATGCTTCCGGATACCAAATCTCCCAACAGGACAAGGTAGGCATTCTTGGACTTGTGAACTTTCTGAATTTCCAAAATATTAGATAGATAGTCACGCAGTCTTTTTGCGGCAATATCAGAATCGTAGCAACCAAAATAGTTTGCAAAAGTTGCCCCTAAATGAAAATCGGACAACGCAATCAATAAATCGTTGTCCGCTCCATTCTGACTGCCATAGTGAACTTCCGGCAGCGCCGCTCTTCCGCTCTCTTTAATCAGATCTTCCAGGCGAGACAGGTTTTCTTCCGCTCTTGCAGATTCTCTTGAGATTTTGTTTAAGGCTCTTCGTTCATCGAAAAGCTTCTGCTTCTCTTTTCGGATCTCGTCTTTCGCAGACAAAAGCTCCTGCATATAAGCACTTTCATCGTGCTTATCAAACACACCTGATTCATGAAAACGTCTCGCGTTTGCGTATGCTTTCCTGTATGCCGATTCTTTGCGATATTCGGTTTCATCTTCGCGAAATTCTTTGTTCATCAGGTCTGCGATCTCGGACCAATCCATATCAAGAATCCCGGAATCCTTCGCCTGCCCGATTCTCCAAAGAAACTGCTCTTCGTTTTCATTCTCTTTTCTCGTATAAATCAAACTCATTCTCCTAAAACAATCAGATTATCTCGTCAAGATCACAATCAATGCCAACGATGTAATCAACAACACCGAGCTCCTTTGCTTTCTCGGGAAGGAAATACCACTCACAGCGGTACTTCTCTTTGTAAAGGTCCTCATTGATCTTTGTCCGTGAAAGAACAAATGCTCTTGTCATTTCTTCCATCTCGCCAGCTTCAAAATCAATTCGATCTTTTGCCTTTGACATGTTATCGAATGCACCGGCATAACCCTCATGCATCAGATACTCGCAATGCGGCATCGTATACCGCTTATGCCCGGAAATTGCGATCAGAAATCCCATAGAGGAACATTCAGCAAGATTAACGGTATATACGGGAGTCTTGCTGCAGATGATCGCATCGACAAGACCGTATCCGCAGATAACACTTCCTCCAGGTGAATTGATATAAAGAACGATCGGCTGGCGCTCTTCGACCGGTTTGCCTTTGTCAAGGCGGTTGTATCTCAGTATGTGATACACAAGCTGGTCAATAACATCTTCGTCAACGTCACTGTTCAGATACAGGTGGCGGTTCTTCTCGATATCTTCGATGTCAAATTTGTCGGCATAGCAGTAGTTATAATTATGAGTCATTTCTTCTCGATTTTTCTCTTCTTCCATGTTTCCTCCTACAGATGGACTACCATTCCTCTGAATGCACAGAGCACACGGTAGGTTTTATCTTTTTTGGAAATGGCATCTTTCAGCTTTTCCGCGAGACATTTCTTGCTTTCCGCCTCTCCATGAACCAGGATAAGCTTTCCGCAGTTCAATGAGCTTCCGTACTCCACAAGATCTTCATGTCCGGCGTGACTGCTAAAAGAAGAGAGCGTGATGCAATCTGCGAGATTTGCAACGCGCTCTTTGTTGATGCTGATGTATTTGTGTTCTCTATAGTTTTTAATGCGATAAGATAGGTAAGAGGGGTTGTCTCCGGTATATCCGGAGAAGATCACCATGCTCTTTCTATCCGCTATATACTTTTTCAAATAGTTCACGACGCGGCCATTCGTGCAAAAACCGGAAGCAGACAAAATAATTTTTGCTCCGTTATCTGCGACGCACGCTTGCGAATCTGTTTTTTCTGAGATGAACCTAACGTTTCCCCATCTTTTAACGGACTCCCATAGTTCCCGGTCTGAATCCTCCAGAATTCCAGAATAAAGATCGCTGATATCGCAGCTCAATTTGGAATCTACGATGACCGGAGTTTTAAATTTTTCATCTTTTCCATAGATAGAGTACAGTGTAGTAAGCATCTCTTGTGTCCTGCTGAAACTGAAACAGGGTAGAATAACGCTGCCGCCACGTTCAAGCACCGTGTTGATTGCGGATGCCAGGTGATTTGTGTCCTGTTCTCGCGTCTTTGTTACAGAACGTTTTGCATTTCCGTAGGTCGATTCCATCAGGACAACATCGTTATATCCAGACGGAATCTCCGTATCTTCAACATAGTGATTTTTCGTATGAAGAGCCCCTATATCAGAAGTATACAGAATTTTCTTTTTCTTTCCATCCGCCGTAAGGATCAGTTGAAGCTGCGCCGCGCCTACGCAGTGCGCGTTTTGCAACCACTGAAAACTCACAACGTCATCCAATTTATAGACATGGCGATATTCGTCATACTCATAAATCAGGTCGAGCGTATTATATACGTCTTTCTCTTCGTAAATAGGGGAGTATTCTCTCTTATATCTCTTGGAAAGCACCCTTGCTTCATCGTTTATGATATAGCAAGAATTCAAAAGGAGCGGCTTTATTACGGAAGCTGTTTTCCCCGTTGCGATTATTTTCCCTTTAAAGCCTTCTTTTACAAGGCGAGGCAATAGCCCCGAATGGTCGATATGCGCATGAGCAACAAATACGTAATCAATCTCGGCTGACTTGAAACGGAACCTGTCAGCATTGATTTTATAGGAATCAAGATAGCTGTTGCTCGATGATTGATGCAATCCGCATTCAAGAAGGATCTGGCGTCCGCCGAACTTTATAAGATACTGGGAACCTGTAACCTCGTCCGATGCCTTTCCCGTAAAAAAGATCCCGTCGCCCTTCAGCTTCTTCGTGCTCATAGGCACAACACCTCTACTTACTCAGCTTTTTGGCAAGTGCAGCGTACTTGTCTCCAATGTATCTCTTGTTCATCGTGCGAAAGTAACTGGCAAGATTGCCGTTGCGATCCACATAACCGCGAGAAGTATTCCGAATAATACCCTTTTTAACCAGAAGATCGATTTCTTCTTTTGTGATTTCCTTAATTGTGATTACACATCCTTCAATAAATTTGCCTCCGCTCTGAGCGGGAGGCTGGCTCTCGGTGACACAGAGTCACATAGACATTGTTGGCTGTCTACAATCGACTGCACCATTGCAAGAAATCAGACCGTCGTCCCAACACAACAGCCTTACAAGACCACATCCTTTCGGCCTACTGCGGTCTTTCCTTATGGCGGTTCCTGAAGGGCTCGAACCTTCGACAAACGAATTAACAGTCCGTCGCTCTACCAACTGAGCTAAGGAGCCAAATACCCGCACATCCTTAGAATATGCGAGTGCGATCTGGTTGCGGGAGCTGGACTTGAACCAGCGACCTTCAGCTTATGAGGCTGACGAGCTTCCACCTGCTGCCACCCCGCAGAATATATAAAGACCCAACGTGGTACGCATCGTTGAGAGTCGTGCCGGGTTCTATGTAGGAATTGAGCATATCCGGCACAGCATAAGCCGTGCCGGCAGCTCCAGAGAAGAGAAAGATAGAGAAATGAGAACTGGTACATTTTTATTTATATACCATATTACTAAAAATATTTGAAGAACCTGAAACCCGCATAAATACTGGTTTTTTTCAGGTTTTTAACTTTTAATTGCTGTGCGGAATCCTCTTTCTTTCCCTATCATAAGCGCGTCGATGTTCACGCTGACAATCGTCGCATCTGCAAGTTTTTGTGTTCTTCGCACTGATACGGAAGTCTTTACCACAATCGACGCAGGTAATGATCTTAAATTCTTGTGGCACATACCCTGCACAATCTTTGCAATATTTCTTAGTGCCGGCCTTATTCCCGCGCATTAAGATCCCGCATTGCTGGCAGGAAACAATGTTCTCGCCCGTGTATTGCAGATAGAGATAGCCGAGATCTCTGAAATCTGATACCGCCAAAACGCAATCTCCATCGCTGTCACAAAAGGTAACACGAACTGAGAGATTGTCGTTCTTCTTTGGTAGCTCAACAAGATTTCGAATGTAAAAATCATTTATCATGAAATCCTGTTTGACCTCGCTGACGGAAACATGGGCCATCTGAAATACATCTTTCGTTTTATATATCTTATATCCGACCCATCCGTTGTTCTTTTCATTCCTCAGATTTCCCAGTTTCGCAAGGCAAAGGAAAGAGAACAAGACTTGCTGATGTTGTTTGGACAGTCCGCAGCCACTGATCGTTTCCAGTTCCGATCTCGTGATCGGCACAAAGTATTGCTGGAACAGATCATACTTTCCTGCAGACGCAGCAAGAGATTCAACGTTCTCCTCCCACCGGAGCCTGCTTTTCCGGTACAAGGAATAGTTCTCCAGGAGAAACTCATTCAGCGCTTTTTGAATTCGTGCTTTCCTGTAACCAAGCTCATGGTAGTAGTATTTCGCCAGGATCTGCGCAGTCTGCCAAGCGTTATCTCCTACAGTCTTTTCACGCAGGCACTTCTCTGCGTACTCCTTCTCATTCAGAATAATTTTCATTGAGCTCCTTCCCGGCCTTCACCTCCGCCATCACATACGGTTCTCCGCAATATGTAAAATCATAAGCCTGCTCATCATCAATATGCTTCGGGAAATACATCGTACCGTCATGCTGCTCCAGAAGGTTTTCAATGATTTGCTCACTGGCCACATCCCACGCGAATTGCTTGGAACCTTCCTTGCTGTAACAAAGATCCAGAACAATATCGCACAATTCTTTCGCGTTCGGGCAAATGATGTCGGCTTTCATCTTGAATCGCTTTACAAAGTCTTCCTTCGTCTGCGGCAGCTCGTCTTCCACGATGTATCCGTCCTTACGCAGGAATTTCATATACTGCTGAAGTTCATGCAAATACTCGGCATACAAGTTTGAGATCGCCTGATAGTCTTTTAGGCTGTATTCGACGCCGGATTTCATGATCGTATAATCAAAGTCCTTCGGCTTCGGGAGCTGACCATAGCTTTTGAATTCTTTTTCAAACAGCCAGCAGATCCGGTTGACTGTGCATGGATTCGTGCCAATCTTCTTATCTGTATCATAATGCGAAAGAAAATCGTTGACCCTCTTGATCTTGAAAGTCTTTCCGCGAAGCTCGTCAATATTGCAGATTCCAAGATGTGCGAAGTTTCTCCTGCAGCTTTTGTCGTTGCCCTTCACATAATCGTCGATCTGCTTATTGAGATGCCCGTAGACATAGCGCATGAAGTATGGCTTATACGGAGCGCAGATTTTTCTGCACAACTTTTTATAGTTTTCATCCTCGATGCTATCGATATCGCGGTATGAGAACCAGTATTTTGCCATTGGCTTGCATACAATGCCCTTGATCCGGTCGATGGTTTCCTGCTGGAACGCCTGCCCGCACATGATCCTGTATCGAAGCGTTTTATATTCTTCGGATTCATGATCCTCAAACCCTGCGCACATTTCAATCATGGAAGTTACATGATTTGTGACTACACCAATATCGTCATTGAAGGCTTTTTTGTTGCCTTCAACAATATCTTCTTCAGTAGGAACCTTCTTTTGAGCCTTCTTCTGCATGCAGATCAAGGTCCTTGAATTCAGCGTGTTCTTCAGAAGTACCGGGTCGTTCGTTGTGTAAACAGTATCCCCGTCCAGGTCAGCGCCGTTCAGCGCATCCAGCATGGTGTCCCATGCGTTCACAAGGCACGCCGTCTCAATGTAACGAAACCAGTACATTGTGGCAGCCTCACTGTTGACCTTCATCCTTCTGATATTATGCATGGAGGTCATTGGCGCCCGGAAACAACTGATTTCTTCTGCACCACGGTTAATCCAATACCTGTGATAGACTTCGCCGGCGCGAAGCAGCCCGGTTACGGGAAGTCCGAACATGCTCTGACAAAGAGCGTACATGTCACCGCCGAGCATTGCAAAATTGGCATTCAAACGGATGGAACCCTTCTTTGCGGAATCGATTCTCTTCTTAATCATGGAATGAATGTTTCTCCGCACATAGGGGTCATCGATCATCTGCGGGCAGATCATCATGGCCTTCACGTAGTCAGGGGAGTGGTAGACTGCTTCTCTTTCATTAAGCCCCTGTCCGCACAGGAACGCAAGGCTCTTCCGATAATCACCACCAAGAACATCCCGGATCTCATTAACCGTTGGCTGGCACAGGTCGGCTACCTCGTCGTCGGTTAGAGTGTAATCCTGAAGAAATTGATAGTTGCTGTCCCGAACATTTTCCAGTCGCTCCGGCGTATCCTTCGTAGCGGAGAACAAATAATGATTTGCCTCACAGTTCTCGGCGTAGTCTTCCCAACTATCATAACTGTCGTAGAGCTTCAACATAGATTCCGTCAGGATCATATCCGCCTCACGAACGTCTCTCCAGTCGCCCCACACATCCTTGACGAAGAAATTGCCGGCTACCTTCTCCGCGAACTCCACGAAATCAAATGTATACAGCATCCCCTTCGTCCACGCATTTCTGCAGTTGAATCCAGAGAGTGTATGTTCCGGATCGCCATTCAGAAATCCGTTTACGCGCATGGAGTAAGCAGGGGAGATCATACCGTTTCCGTCAGACGCGTCATGATCTATATCGTACTCGTCCTCATAGGAAAGAGCGGGCTCTCCATCTGTATCCGTGTTGATGGTAATAACGTTATCCCGAAACTTCGTCATGCAGTCATGCACAACAATAACGCCATTCGGCTGCGGAATCGGTGTGGAACCGGAGCAGGTCAGAGCGCAGTAAGCTTCAAACTTCGCCGGCACAAGCTCTTTTTCCATGTTGCGTCCGTTGTCGATTCGTTTCCTGAGCTCCGGCCAAAGTTCGGCGTTCACATAAACGATAGTGCTGGTCTTTACGCCACCGTTGGTTCCGAGCAGACGCCGATAGGATATACCATTGATCTTGAATCCCTGGTTTGCACGGTCATAGTCCTTGTTGCTGTCCATCACGACGCAGACATAATCAGGCTGGAACTGAAGCCGATACAGGGCATTGTACAGGCTTCTGATCCTGACCTTGGTTTCTGCGCTCTTCGGACGCTTCTTCTCGTTCTTAATGCTGCGCTGGATTCCCTTGACCTTCGCGTCATAGTCTTCCACGCCGTTGAGCTCGTCGATCCACCGAAGCATTTGGCTGTCATTCAGAGCAACAATAAGATCCGGGTAGTCGCGCATGGCAGTCTCAAGCGGGAGATTCAGATTCCAGTTTGCTCTCTTGAGCTGTTTCGTGTGCATTTTATAGATAAGTTTCTGAGCTGCTTTTTGTCTCATTCATCATCCTTCTTGAAAAAGTTGATTTATTCTTAATCCTGCGAAAAAATCTTCCAGATTATATGGAAAAGAAATTTCATCTGACTGGTTCCGTGGGCATCCGGATACCCGAAAACAGAAATCATTTTCTTCCCATATTTTATGGAGCATTTTTTGCAAGTCCGATTTCAAGCCTCTGACGCAGCACCTCTTTCTGCTCGTCCGTCAGTTCTCGTTTGGCACGGAACGGATTCTTTCCGAATCTAAACGGATAGAGCGGGCAACCGGACACAGGGCAGAGTTTTACCTCACTTGGTTGCTCGCAACAACAGTCAAGACACTTTGCGCGGATCGCCTTGAGAGGAGATTTAATATCTGGCATTTCCGCCTCCTGCAATCGAATTTCTAATATGTTCATCCCAATAGTGAATAGCATCCTGTGCGCGTTCGATAGCTTCAATGCGCTGCGCGAGCACTTCACGAAACGGGCTTGTTGCACCGAGATCCTTTAATCCAAGATATAAATCAGTTGACATGCAGTTTAGAATTTCGCTTGCCTCTTTATTTGTCATCGGGTTCTCCTTTCATATTCGCAATAAGATCATTCCACCAGCGGTCGTCTTCTTTCTTCTGTGCGCGGGCGCCATCCAGGTATGCTGCCCAGTAGGCCATATCAGAGCGGGCGTGCTCGGAGCCAAGATTATACTGCCGTTCTGCGTCTGCAAGACTGAGCCATGCAGAATCTATAATACTTTTAGTTTTATTCATATGTTAATAAATACCTTAAAACAAGATTCGCTCGGAATCCATTCTGCTTGCAATCGGTCATGCTCAAATTTTAAAAGATCAATGATGTGCTCAACTTTAAAGCAATAGTCTTCTTCTCCAGAGCGGATCACTCGCAAAATATTGTTGATGAATTGGGTGTAGCGAAACCATTCGGATTCTCCGGTATATGTATATGATGTATTTTCAAACGAATATCGCTTGGAAGGGAAGCTGTGGTTGACGCTCGGTTCTGTTTTATGGCGCAAAAGGCGAAATAGTGGCTTCCACTGGTCGTCAGTCATCCGTGGAAGGTTATTGTTGATTTTCTTGCATTGCTGGGATGTAAGATTCACTTAGTCATGTTACCTCACTTTCTTTGATTGCAGCTTGACGAGCTGCTCCGTTCCAATAATGAATATGGGAGTGGCAAGCACCGGAAAGATCTGTGGGCATCCAGACTGACCGGTGCCATATCGCAGGAAGCAAGATCGGTTTTGACCCGATCCTGTTCAGCTAAGAGGATTCTATCATAATTAAAAGCAAATGTCAATAACTAATTTCCTGCATAAATAAGCGCAATAGAAACTGTCATGTTGGATGGCAGACATGAGATATCTGGCCGGCAGCATGACAGCCTATTATTCGTAAAGGAATTGCTCAGTCACCAGAATTCCAAGTACCTCACCGTGCCTGATCTTGCTCATAGAGGATTCTCCGATTTGTATTTGAACATGTGCCCTCCTCCGCAAGCAGAGATCTGATCTCGACCTGCTGCTTTCTTTCTTTTTCTTTATATATTTCTTTTTTCTTTCTTTTAATAGTAATATATTAATATAGTAATATAAGTAAAATATATCTGACAGTAAGAATTCAGTAAGATATAAATTACTGTTAGAAATAAAGTAGGACATAGATTACTGTAAGAATAGAAGTAAGATATAGATGACTGTAAGAATAAGATACAGTTTACTAACAGACATAGTTTACTTTAGTACAAACTAAATTTATTCACTAATTATCTTATTACTATTATGTATTATCTAATTCGTTCATAAATTTAGTTTGTATCGAGCCGTTTGTGACCAAAAGAAATTTTTGTCTCACAGAAAGAAAAATCAATTCTGTCCAAATTCAGAACTTTTTCAGCAAAATTCAAATGCATACGGCAATTTGTATATTTTTCACAAACAGCGAATGATATGCGCCATGGGATGGTTGTTTCGGCGCGTCAGATGATCCTGGCGCAAGAAATTCACGCAGCCAGATTATACATCTCTTCGAGAGCAAAAGCAATTTGAATATTGGAATCTTCAATCTGTGGGGAGTTGAAAGCCTGTACAAAATTCTGTGTCCAGGATGACAACTTCTCATTTTTTGCGGTTCTGATCTGAACGTCGGAAACCAGTTTCGATGAAGTGTCTATCTGTGGTTACTGGAGGAATGAAAGAATTTATTGCCGAACAGGAGATCCAGGGAAAGAAAGCAAGCAATGTGCAAACTGGAAAGGGAATGATGGGGTGGGAATTTGTGTGAGTGATGAAGAACACATGGGGGCCTGGCTTCCTCCAGGCAAGCGCCACGTTATGTAAACCCAGCCCCACGGTTAGAGGGATCTAACCGCCTCCCTCCTGCTAACTACAGAATCCCGCATTTTCTGCAGTTTAGCAAGCTAAAGAAAAACGACCCTGGCCGACTTTGGTTGCGTTCAATCAAATTGTGCAAAAGTAACAATTGCACAACTTTTCCGGCGGATCGCAAAATTTCAAAATTTTGAACTTTTTCGGCTGTCAAGTGAAAATACTTGACAGTCAAAATTCCCCCCTGTCAAGCAAAATCCCTTTACACCCTTACAAGTAGCCTTTTTCCTGGCGCGTTCTTTTTCAGATCGTTCCCACCGCGCCCACCGTCAGAAAACGCGCACGCAGCAAGACAAGTGCCCGGCATTTTCCCGCGCATTATATTGTATATATATCAATTCTCAGCAAAAAGAGCTGAAATTTTTTCTTCAACCGCTGATTTTATGAACGTATTCAATGGTAAACCGGCTATTTCAGCGGCTTTTTTCCATTTTTCATAACTTTTTATGGATACGTCAAGTGGAATTCTCTTGTATTTCTCGCGGGCAAATTGCAATTTGTATTCTACATTTTTTTGGCGTTTTTTGTTCTCAATTTCCAAGAAAAATCACCTTTTCCATAACTTTTTATGCCGGAATTGTGCGCTTTTGTTAAAACTGCCCAATATCGTACGTGATATTTTGTGCATTTTACCACTTGTTTTCCGATCTCGTACGTGATATATTCAGGCCACGATATGAAACACGGCACCGAGCCCCACACCACCGGGGGCAAAGTCCAAAAGTCCAAAAGGCCGGGGTGCTTTCCCGGGGTAAAAAAAGGCAACAGTTAAAAGACTTCAGAACGCCGCAAAAGGGGGATAGACAAGCGGCCGGGAACCTTGACAATTTAACAGCGATTCCTTGAGAAAAGAAGCTCTGAAAATGCGGCGCGGTGTTGACTTGTCCACCGTGACAGACGCGCAAAAAGGAAAGCGGTGACAAGGAATGCATACCACGGCAAAAACATTTTAGCACTGAACAAAGCACTTTTCAAGAGTGCTTTCTTGAGTGCTAAAGCACTACAAAAAAAGGGGGTTAATATTATGTCTCATTCCATCAATGTTAAAACACTTTCTGAAGCGTGGGATCTTGTGAACAAGCTTTTCCCGTCTGACTACGAAAAAGACGAAGAGTGCAGCGAGCGCGCCGGTTATCCGATTTTTCGTAGCACTTCCAAGGTTCTAAAAAATGCGTGGTACAATTACATTTGCGATTTAGGGAACCGTCTGGAAATCAATCTTTGCGGCGAGAACTGGGAAAGCACCACCATCAATATCAACTTTGAAACGCGGGAAGAGCCGGCCACGGCTACCGAAGACAAGCCCGTTGAAACTACGAAAATCTTGTATATTGGGTTGAACGATCAGAAAAGCAAGCGCCAGGAAATCAGCACAATTGACGCTTTCAAAATTGTTGCCCGCGTATTGCGCGAAAAGTGCGGCGGGGCGACGATCACGCAAGCCACGGGTATTTATACCCACGACGACGGCACAATCGTCGAAGAAACTACACTCCGTTGTGAAATTTTCGGGGCGACGCTGGAGACCGTCACGGAGGCGGCCAAAATGCTCAAAACCGTCTTGAATCAGGAAAGCATTGCACTCTCCGAAGTTGTGACAAAATCAACTTTCATCTGAAAAGCATAGGAATATAATTAAAACGGAGGGGAACGCCATGAGAAAATACTATCAATCCTTGACCATGGGGAACATTGTCGAAAATCGCCTTGCGATCCTTGCGCAAATTCTGGAAAGCCTTGTCAAGTACAAAACCGCCGATTTTCGGTGGATTAAAATTTATGTGGAGGGTTAACTATGAAATCTTTTGAACTGCCTTGCTACGATTCTCGCAAATCCTTTTACGGAAAAGCCGTTGTTCTGGAGGAAAACGGGGAAAAGACGCTCTACAGCTACGGCACCCGGGTGTGCAAGCTGGACAAGTCCGGCCACTTCCGGCGCTTGTGGGGTGGATATTCCGCCACTACCATGCGGCACGTTAATAGCTTTCTCATGCACTACGATCTGGAGGGAGGCGGGAAAAACTGGTGGACTGCGCAGCCCGTCGCGTAAAGCGGGCACACGATCCCGGAAAAACCGGCGCGGACTTTTTGACGGACTTTCCCCGCGAAAACAACGGAAAATCCGATCCCACGCAACAAAATTTTAGAAAATCCAGGAGGAAAAAATCATGGAAAATTTCATTGCCCTATTCAGCAGCGAACACTTTACCGCCGGAAAAATCTATACAATGGTGGACTATTTGCCGGAAAATATCGGCGTGATTGTCTACGATAACCAGGGGCAGCCGCACGGCCTGAGCTATGACTTTCTGTGCAAGAATTTTCGGAAAATTTGATGGAGGAAAACATCATGGAAAAAATCACAAAATCGGACTTTATCCGCACAATCACGGAAAATTTGACCACGTTTGTCGGCAATGCGCGGAACATCACGGAGGACGCGCTGGAGGCAAAGCTGGACAGCTTGCAATTCTATGACGATGAAATTTTGGAAAAACGCACGGCCACGGCTCGCGCCACGTTCGTGGAATTTTCGGGCGGCAGCCGTCTCTATCTGAACCAGGCCGGAAAATATGAGTTTTTCCGCAACATCGGCCCCGCATGGGGCAGCCCACTCGGAAACAAAGGGCGCTTTGTCAATGGAAAATCCGGCGCGGAATTTGTCGCCGTGAAACATACGGAAACTTTGAGCGACGGCGAAGACTGGACGCTTTGGACGGTTTATCTCGTGCATAGGTAAAGGAGGATAACCATGGAAATCAAAATCACGCGCAAGCAATTTCTTGGAAAATCTGGTAACTGCTGGAGCGATTATATCAACTATTGGCTGATTCATGGAAGAATTTACAGCGACAACGGGCAGTATTATAAGCGTTTCCGCTTTGTCGCCTCCGTCAATTTCTCTTGCGACGGATGGGACGAAGAGACCGGAGAAGAGCGCCAGGAGGCGGAAATTCTGGAAGATATCATTGCCGGATATCTTGACGCGATCCGCAGTTATGACGATTTGGAAGACTTCATTGCCCTTTGCAATGCGTCAATTGAAGACTGGAACGCCTACGCACGGCGGAGATTTTAAGGAGGAAAAAACTATGTTCAATTGTCCGCTGAGAAATTACAAAGTTGCCTACCACTTTGAGCGGGACGGAAAATATATCCGCAAAGTGGAAGAAATCTGCGCATACAGCGCCCAGG
>OCTX012268989.1_pt1 | contig 22584 bp, 16 predicted proteins | sample 1539691 | NCBI WGS metagenome assembly OCTX01 (sample SAMN02144231, study PRJEB22623) | gut metagenome | biome: sheep rumen | host: Ovis aries | place: New Zealand
CCCAACGTGTGCCGCCATATCCATCTGCCGGTGCAGAGCGGCTCAGACCGTATCCTGAAACTGATGAACCGCAAATATACCCGAGAGTGGTACCTGGAGCGGGTGGCTGCCATCCGCCGCATCGTGCCCGACTGCGGCCTGTCGACCGACATCTTCGTGGGTTATCACGACGAGACGGAGGAGGACCACCAACTGTCGCTGAGCCTGATGAGAGAGGTGCAGTACGACTCGGCCTTCATGTTCAAATACTCGGAGCGGCCCGGCACCTATGCCTCGAAACATCTGCCCGACAACGTGCCCGAGGAAGAGAAGATCCGCAGGCTGAACGAACTCATCGCCCTGCAGACAGAGATTTCGGCCAGTCAGAACAAGAAAGACGAGGGCAGAGAGTTCGACGTGTTGGTAGAGGGCTTTTCGAAGCGCAGCCGTGAGGACCTCTGCGGCCGTACGGAGCAGAACAAGATGGTGGTGTTCAGGAAAGGCAGCCACCACATCGGCGAGACGGTGCGGGTACGAATCACAGGCAGTACAAGTGCAACCTTATTCGGTGAAGAGGTATGAAAGAATTCCTGCAAATGGTGAAACGGTTTGTGTGGCCGTATAAAAAGTATGTGGGGCTGTCGGTGCTGTTCAACATCCTGTCGGCCCTGCTCAACATCTTCTCCTTCGCCGCCATCATCCCCATCCTGCAGATCCTGTTCAAGACGGGCGACGGTGTGCAAGTGACGCAACTGATGGAATGGGACAGCGGGAGCCTGAAGGACGTGGCCGTCAACAACCTATATTATTATATCAACCACTTCATCGTGGAGGAAGGAGCCACCACCACGCTGCTCTTCATCGGCATCTTCCTCATTGTGGCCACACTGCTGAAGACAGTGATGTACTTCCTCGCCTCGTCGAGCGTCATCCCCATCCGTACCGGCATCACCCGCGACATCCGCAACCAGGTGTATGGGAAAATCACCCAACTGCCGCTGGGTTTCTTCACCGAGGAGCGCAAGGGCGACATCATAGCCCGGATGACAGGCGACGTGACCGAGGTGGAGAACTCGATCATGTCGAGCCTCGACACGATGTTCAAGAACCCCATCCTCATTCTGTCGTATTTCACCACGCTAGTGGTCATCTCGTGGCAACTGACACTCTTCTCGGTGGTGATTATCCCGCTCATCGGCTGGTTCATGGGCTGGGTGGGCCGTCGGCTGAAGGCACAGAGCATCAAGGCACAGGCCCTGTGGAGCGACACGATGAGCGTGGTCGACGAGACACTGGGCGGCCTGCGTATCATCAAGGCCTTCTGTGCCGAGGAGAAGATGCGCGAGAAGTTCAACACCATCAACTCCACCTACCGCCACGACATCATGTGGGTGAACATCCGCCAGAACCTGGCCCACCCGCTGAGTGAGTTTCTCGGTACCTGCATGATTGTCATAGTGCTGTGGTTCGGCGGCATACTGGTGCTGAACAGCGAGTCGCTCTCCGGTCCCACCTTTATATATTATATGGTGATACTCTACAGCATCATCAACCCCCTGAAGGAGATTTCGAAGGCCGGCTATGCGGTGCCCAAGGGTCTGGCCTCGATGGAGCGTGTGGACATGATTCTGAAGGCCGAGAACACCATCAAGGATCCTGAACATCCGAAGCATATCGCCTCGTTCGAGCACCAGATAGAGTTCCGCCATGTGTGGTTCGGCTATAACGCCCCGTCGAAAGGCGATGGTGCCGACGAGGAGGTGAAGTGGGTGCTGCGCGACATCAACCTCATTATACCCAAGGGCAAGACCATCGCCATCGTCGGACAGTCGGGCAGCGGCAAGTCGACACTCGTCGACCTCATTCCCCGCTACTATGACGTGCAGAAGGGCGAGGTGCTCATCGACGGCATCAACGTGAAAGACCTGGGCATTCACGACCTGCGCCAACTCATCGGCAACGTCAACCAGGAGGCTATCCTGTTCAACGACTCGTTCCACAAAAACATCTCGTTTGGTGTCGATACGGCTACAGACGAACAGATAGCCGAGGCAGCCAAGATTGCCAATGCCTACGACTTCATCATGCAGTCGGAACATCAGTTCGACACCAATATCGGCGACCGTGGCAGCCGGCTCTCCGGCGGTCAGCGTCAGCGTGTGTCGATAGCCCGCGCCATACTGAAGAACCCGCCGATACTGATTCTCGACGAAGCCACCTCGGCCCTCGACACCGAGAGCGAGCGACTGGTGCAGGACGCGCTGGAACGTCTGATGAAGACCCGCACCACCGTGGCCATCGCCCACCGCCTGTCGACCATCAGAAATGCCGACGAGATCTGTGTGCTGCACGAAGGCCGCATCGTGGAACGCGGCACTCACGAGGAGTTGCTCACCATCGACGGCTACTACAAGAAACTGAACGACATGCAGAAGGTGTGAAAAAGGGGAAAAAGTGAAAAAATAAAAAGGTGATGAGACGTCGACTGGACTTTTTGGCACGGACCTATCTATGGACCCTGGTGGTGTTTTTCGCTGCCAAGATGGCTTTTATGTTTTTATGCCGCCGGGGTCACGACATTGGCATGGGCGAGGTGTGGCAGGTGCTGGGCCATGGGCTGTCGCTCGACCTCTCGACAGCACTCTACGTACTGACGGTCCCCTTCCTGCTGACCATCGTCAATGTATGGTGGCAAGGCGAGAAGGTGCTGCGCCGGCTCCTCCTGATCTTCTTTGCCATCATCTCGCTGGCCTGCAGCATGGCCTTCGTGGCCGATACCAGCCTCTACCCCTTCTGGGGATTCAAACTCGATGCTTCGTGCCTGCAATACCTCGACACACCGACCGAGGCCATGGCCAGCGTGACCACGGGCTATCTGGTGGTGCGCCTCATCGCCTGGCTCCTCGTCGCTGCCGCTATCTTCCTGGGCTATAGGGCTGCCGTCAGGAGCCGTTCCACCGACAAGCAGCAGTCATCGCTGTCGAAACGGATCGGCGAGACGGTATGCTACATAATAGCCATCCCCCTGATTGTCGTCGGCATCCGAGGTGGTCTGAGCGAGTCGACCACCAATATCGGACAGGTATATTTCTCGCAGAACCAATTCCTGAACCACTCGGCCGTGAACCCCGTCTTCTCGTTTCTGGCGTCGTTTGAGAAGACTGCCACCAACAATACCATCTACAGTTTTATGGACGAGACCGAATGCCGGCAGATCATCAGCGACCTGTACAACACCGAGAGCGTGGACATCGACACACTGCTGACCACGCAGCAGCCCAACATCATCGTCATACTGCTGGAAGGCTGCGGCGGCGAGTTTACGGAGATTGGCGGCCGGAGCGACGTCACCCCCCGTCTGAATGCCCTGACCCGCGAAGGCGTCTATTTCGCCAACTGCTACGGCAACACGTGGCGCACCGACCGCGGCACCGTCTGCACGTGGAGCGGCTATCCGTCGTTTCCCACCATGTCGGTGATGAAGATGCCATCGAAGTCGCGCACCCTGCCCACCATTGCCGCCACCCTGAAAGAGCAGGGCTACAATACCTATTATATATATGGTGGCGACATCAACTTCACCAATATGCGCAGTTACCTGATAGGCGGCGGTTTCGAGACCCTGAAGTGGAAAGCCGACTATACAGCCGAGGAGCAGGAGACCTCGCAGTGGGGCGTCTGCGACAGCATCACCTTCGAGAGCCTCTTCGAGATGGCCTCGACAGCCCGCGAGCCCTTCGTCATCGGCTATTCGACACTGAGCAGTCACCAGCCGTGGGATGTGCCCATCCGCCATTTCGACGACGAGGTGCTCAATGCCTTCTACTACCTGGACCAGTGTCTGGGCCGTTTTGTAGACCGGCTGCGTCAGAGCGACCGTTGGGCGAACACGCTGCTGGTGCTCCTGCCCGACCACGGCATCCCCTATGGCGACATCGACGAGAGCCACCCATTGCTGAACCATATCCCGATGGTCTGGGTGGGCGGCGCTGTCAAGGAGCCCCGCCGCATCGAGCCCGTCTGCAACCAGACCGACCTGCCAGCCACCCTGCTGGGACAACTGGGCATCAGCCACGCCGACTATCCCTTCAGCCGCGATGTGCTGAGCAGTACCTACACAGAGCCATTTGCACTGAACACCTTCGACGACGGCTACTCCGTGTACGACAGCGTGACCTTCGTCAACTACGACTTCATCGGCAACCGGGTGGTGGTAGGACAGGGAGCCAACCAAGCCCTGCTGATGCGCCGGGCACAAGCCGTCCTACAAGCGGCCTCAAATGATTTGAACGAACGATGAAGCAATGGCAGAATAAAATCTTTGCACCCGTTCCGGCCCTCGTGTGGAACCTGCTGCTGGTCTATCTGGTCTATCAGATAGCCCGTTTGGCCTACTATCTGGAAAACGCCTCCTACCTTAACTATACATACGACATGTTTGTCGGCGGTCTGCTGTTCGACACCTCCGCCATCCTCTATACCAACGTGCTCTATATCGTGATGATGCTCTTTCCGCTGCACTGGAAAGAGACAACCGTCTATCAGCATATCTGCAAGTGGGGCTTCATGGTGGTCAACGGAGTGGCCCTGGCCATTAACCTGAGCGACGCGGTCTATTTCCAGTACACCATGCGGCGAACGACCACCACCGTGTTCAGCGAGTTCTCCAACGAAGGCAATCTTGGCAGCATCTTCGCCACCGAAGCCCTGAACCACTGGTATCTGGTGCTGCTGTTTGGTGTGGTGATGGCGGCCCTGTGGAAACTGTATGCCATGCCCAAGATATGGAGCAGGGAGGCGGCAGGAAAGGACGGGGGCGTTAAGAACCTCTCGCGTAAGGCACTGGGCGGCTATTATGCCGTCTGCCTGTTGTCGCTACTCGCCATTGCCCCACTCTGTGTGGCCGGTATGCGAGGCGGCTTCACCACGGCCGTCCGTCCTATCACCATCTCCAATGCCAACCAGTATGCATCGCGCCCCATCGATGCCGCCCTGGTGCTGAACACCCCGTTTGCCCTTATCCGCACCATCGGCAAGGATGTCTTCGTCGTCACCCGCTATTTCGACAGTGAGGAAGAGATGGCTGCTGTCTTCAGTCCTGTTCACAAAGGGCACACCTCTCCTGCAGCAGACTCTCCTGACTCTGTCCTTATTGCGTCGGCCGATTCGTCGACGCCAATCAAGAAGAATGTTGTCATTCTCATTGTCGAGAGTTTTGGACGTGAATATATCGGAGCACTCAACAAGACGCTAGAGGATGGCCACTACCGAGGCTACACCCCCTGTGTCGACTCGCTCATCGCCCATAGCACCACCTTCCGCCACTCGTTCTGCAACGGGCGGAAAAGCATCGACGGCATGCCCAGCATCCTGTCGAGCATCCCGATGTTTGTCGAGCCTTTCATCCTGACCCCTGCGTCGATGAACGACTATACCGGTCTGGCCGGCATCCTGGCGGCCGAGGGCTACGAGACGGCCTTCTTCCATGGTGCCCAGAACGGCAGCATGGGCTTTCAGGCCTTTGCACAGAAGACCGGTTTCCAGCACTACTATGGACGGACGGAGTATGAGGCAGCCCACGGTACTGACGACTTCGACGGCACGTGGGCCATCTGGGACGAACCCTTCCTGCAGTACTATGCCGAGCAGATGAGCCACATGAAGGAGCCCTTCATGACCGCCGTCTTCACCGCCTCGAGCCACCACCCCTTTGTGGTGCCCGATCACTACAAGGACCGCTTCCCCGAAGAGCATCTCCTCATTCAGAAATGTGTACGCTATACCGACATGGCTATAGGCCGCTTCTTCCAGACGGCCAGCCGTCAGCCCTGGTTCCGTAACACTATCTTCGTGCTGACCAGCGACCACACCAACATGAGCGACCATGCCGAATACCAGACCGACCTGGGCGGCTTCTGTTCACCTATTATTATATATGAGCCCGGTGACACGGTCAGGACGAAGGGGGAAATGCAGGATAAGATAGCCCAACAGATAGACATCATGCCCACCATACTGGGAATGCTGGGCTACCGGAAGCCCTACTTCGGCTTTGGCATCGATGTGCTGAACACGGCAAAAGAAGACACCTGGGCGGTGAACTATCTGAACGGCATCTATCAGTATGTGAAAGGCGACTATGTGTTGCAATTCGACGGGCAGCAGACAAAGGCCGTCTACAGCCTGACCGACACGCTGATGCAAACAAACCTGAAAGGAGAGGTGCCCCGGCAGGCTCAGATGGAACGGGAACTGAAAGCCATCATTCAGCAATACATGGAACGCATGAAGCAGGACCGCCTCAAGCCCTAATTCTCAATTCTCCGCTTTCTTAATCACCTTCCCGTCGACCACCTCGTACAGCCGGTTGAACTCCTCGCGGGTTCTCGACCACCGTTTGTGGCTCCACAGCCAAGGTGCCGGATCGCGGCGGATGCTCTCCTCCAGCATCTGATGGTAGATGTCGGTCAGTTCGAACTCGCGCATCTTTTTAGGTTCCATGGTGATTGGTTTGAAGGTGCCCACATAGCGGCTTCGCCCAATACGCCGCATGTCGAGGTAGAACACCGCCTGGTCCATCTTTCGCATCACCCGTTCGGTGCCTGTCAGCACGGGGGTGTCGTGGTTGAGGAAGTCCACCCAATGGTGGATACTCGTCCAGAAGGGTTTCTGGTCGGAGATGTATCCGATGATCAGCGGCTGTCCTTTCTTATGATATTCCAGCACCTTGCGCAGCGTGTCCTGCATGGCGAAGCACACCGTGCCGAAATGCTGCCGGGTACACAGGAACAGACGGTCGGCAACCTGATTCTCCAGCGGGTGGTAGATGGTAGACACCTGTCCCTTGCTGCTCACCCACAGCGGGAGTGAAGCCACCCACTCGTAGTTGCAGTAGTGGCCCATAAAGATGCCGCAGGTGCGACCCTGTTCGATGCACGCATCAAGCAGGTTGGTATTCTCGAATATCATGTGTGCTTTCTGCTCCTCAGGGCTGATGCTCATCATCTTGATGCTCTCCATCAGATAGTCGCACAGGAAACGGAAGAAGTCGCGCTCGATGCTGAGCCGCTCCTCGGCCGTCTTCTCAGGAAACGACGATGCAAGGTTTTCGCGTACCACTTTTTTACGGTAGCCTATGACGTGGTATATGAGCACAAAGAGCACATCGCTGATGAGGTGGAGCGCCCAAAATGGCAACAACGACACCAGATACCATACGGCCACAGCGATGTGGAAACCCACATTCTTCAGAAAGACATACCGTTCCTTATTATATCCCATCCCTTCTTAATTTTCAATTCTCAACTCTCACGTGTTTCTTGCTCAGCCCTAACAGCCGCCGTATCTTCTCCCACGGTGTGAGATGCCAGGAGTGGGCACACATGTGGATGGCATAACTGTTGTCCGTCACCTCGTGCTTGTTGCCGGCAAAGGTCTCCGAGGGGTAGATATGGATGCGGCCCGGCAACTGCTGGTCAATATCCTTATATACAAAACCTTTTGTCTCCGCCACCCGGGCATAGATATAGGGCGACAGCACATCGGTGCGCAGCGAGCCGTCGGGTTTGACGAAGTGCTTGTCCTGGTACCAGTCGAGCACCTCCTTCACAAAGGGGCTGCCAGCCTCGGCTCCCATCACGGCAGCCTGTATCTGGATGCCCTCAATGAAGACATCGGCCGTGCGGTGGCCGTCGGCATCGATATACTGCATGGTACCGCATTTCTCTATCTGCTGCGGGTGATACTCCATGCTCGAGAAGAAAGCATTGTCCAGGAAGTCGTCGAACCGCTTGAGCAGCACCACATCGGTGTCCAGATAGATACCGCCCTGGGTGTAGAGGGCATACATACGGATATAGTCGGCGGCAAAGGCCCACTTCTGTGCCTCGTAGGCCTCTTTCACATAGGGCACGCTGTCGATGTCGAAGTTCTTAGTGCTCCAGTGCACCACCTCATAGTCGGGGTGCGTCTGCTGCCAGGTGGCCATACAGTCCTGTATTTTCTTGGGAAACGGGTTGTCGCTCAGCCAGCAGTAGTGTATCTTCTTTGGAATCATCGTCGGTCATCAATCTGTTTTAGGCCACAAAGATAATGAAAACCCTTCAAACTACCAAAAAAAGCACCTTTTTATCTCATAAAATTGTATATATCAGTTTTTTTTCTTATCTTTGCCTATCGTTTTCTATCAATATCGGTATATGGCAGAGAGTCAGGTGCTAGTCATCCATGTTCGCGGTCAGGAAGAGCGCAGGGCATTCATCCAGCAACAACTGGATGGGCTCGGTCTGCCCGTTCATTTCATCTTAGAGGGCAACGTGGCCGACCTGACACCGGAGATTCTCGACCACTATTTCGTCTGCGACGGGAAGCCAGACACCATGCACGGCCCCTTTCCCCGCACCAGTTGTGCCTACAAGCATCTGTTGGCCACCCGGTATATCCTTGACAACGGTCTCGACGGGGCCCTCATCGTTGAAGACGATATCCGTTTCTACCCCCGGTTCAAGCGGCTCTTTGCCGAGAGTCTGAAGGAATGTGCCGACCGCTATGCCTCCCGACCGGTCGTCATCAACTACGAGGAGAGCAGCCTGCTGCTGGTGCCGCGCAGTCAGCGGGTGAAAGGGCAGTTGCTCTACCCTGCCGACCGAGACCGCTATGCCGGCTGCTACTATCTCAACCGGCAAGCCGCACAGGTCATCGTCGACTATGTGGCAGCCCACAAGTCGGATACGACCAGTGACTGTCTGCATTGCCGGCTCATTCAGAGTGGCCGTTTGCTGTCCTTATGGAGCCACCCCTGTCTGGCCTGCCAGTGCAGTGCCGACGGTTCCATGCCCACAATGATTCCCACCAAGCCGCGTCCGCTGAAGCGGCTGAAGTGGTGGTATAAGCGTATATATAAACACATACTCTACTTCTTCAGGTGAAAGTCTTCCTGCTGACCCCCTCCCGGCCTCTCCGAGAGGAGGAGTGTTAACATCAATGTTCAATAATCAGTGTCCAATGTCCAATATTCATTATCTCCTCCATAGCGGCAAGAACAGCAACATCAAGTATTACCTACGAAGTTATCTGCGGGAGTACACGCCGAAGTGCTTCTCACAGTGGCAACTAAAAGGCTTGCTAAAGTCCACTGACAACCGTCCGGACAAAGACGAGATACTGCGGCGGGCCGACTACTACTGTAAGTTGACACCCGACAGTACCTTTGACCGCCGTGCATGGGAGGCAAAGGCCATCCGACTGTGCAACCAGGAAGTGACGGGCCAGAAGACCTACTATTTCGATGCGATGGAGTATGGCCGCTATTTCGACCAGCAACTGCGGTGGATACTCGATGCCGGCGACAAGCCCTATGTGGCACCCGAGCCGGCCATCGTCAAGAACAGGCCCATCGCCGAGCATAACGAGAACTCTGTCATCCTGAACCTCGACAAGAACCGCCACTTCCTGTTCGTCGACGACCATAAACCCTGGCGTGAGAAGCGCCCCATGGCCATCTTCCGCGGCGACTTAGGACCGCGCAAGCAGAACCGCGACCTGTTCATGCAGCGATGGGTGGGACACCCCATGATCGATGCTGCCTCTACCAACCGCTCCGACGAGCATCCCGAATGGCAGAAAGAGAAACTCACCATCGGCCAACATCTTGACTATCGGTTCATCATGTCGCTCGAAGGCAACGACGTAGCCTCGAACCTGAAGTGGGTCATGTCGTCAAACAGCATCGCCGTCACGCCCCGGCTGACGCAGGAGACCTGGTTCATGGAGGGGACACTCATTCCCAATTATCATTATATAGAGGTACGCGAGGATTTTTCTGATTTAGAAGAACGGCTCTGCTACTACATCGACCACCCCCGCGAGGCAGAGGCCATCATCAGTCATGCCCACCAGTATGTGGCGCAGTTCAAAGACCGCCATCGTGAACGGCTCATCTCCCTATTGGTGCTCCGGCGCTATTTCGATGTGACCAACGGCACTGACCATCGGTAACGGTGGCTTCGCCGTACATGATTTTCGTTCAGAAAAAAAAGAAGAAAATATCGTTTTTCTTCTTTTTTCTCCTACTTATTTCGTAACTTTGTACCCTCAATGCTGAAACACTAAGATGAAAAAGTTTGTCTGGATAGTTTGGTTGATGGCTTTGGCGATGGGTGTCTGTGCTCAGTCGCCTAAGCAAGAACTGCGGAAAAACATTCGTCTGTCTGCCGGCAACCTGATGGTCTATCCCCGGCCTCATCATAAGTTGACACCGGCCCCTGAAGGGAAGAAAGCCTTTTACATCAGCCACTATGGTCGTCACGGCTCCCGCCATCAGACCAGGTTGAGCGACTTCGAATATGTGGCCAACGCATTAAGAAAGGCTGATCACGACGGGGCGCTGACCCCCCTTGGACTTGATGTGCAGGAAAGGATTGGCTTGATGTTAGAGGATTCAAGACTTCATGTCGGTGAACTGACCCGCATCGGTGTCTTTCAGCATCGCGAGATAGTCAGTCGCATGTACGAACGCTTCCCTTCGGTGTTTGAGAAAGGGACGGTGGTCGATGCCCGCAGCACACCGTCGGTACGCTGTATCCTGTCCATGAACCAAGCGTTGCTGCAGTTGATGAAACTGGCACCACACTTACAGTTCGTTCAGGATGCCTCGATGGCCGACATACCTTATCTGGCTCCTGTCGATAGGGATTTGCAGTCTCGTGCTCAGACGGCAACTTCGAAAGACTGCTATCAGACCTACTGCAAGAAGCACGAATGCTGGCAGCGCGTCGTTGGCCAGTTGTTCAACGATACGGCTTACATCAACCGTCACGTCAACGGCGAGCGGCTCAACTACTTCCTGTTTCGTCTGGCCTCCGGACTGCAGAACACAGAACTGGGCCAGCAGGTGACGCTCTACGATCTGTTTGACGATGAGGAAATCTACCAGAACTGGCTGCGCGAGAATGCCTTCTGGTATATGACATACGGCTCTACACCGCTCAATGGCGGCGAGCAGCCCTTCGTTGCCCGTCAACTGTTGCGCAACATCATCGAGCAGGCCGACAGTTGTCTGCATCTGCGTCAGCACTCCGTACATCTGCGCTATGGTCACGACACCACGCTATTGCCGCTGGTCTGCCTGTTGGGCCTTGATGGTTACGACCTGTCTGTCGACAACCTGGAGTTGCTGGAGAAAAACGGCTGGGTGAACTATCGCATCTTCCCGATGGCCTGCAATGTGCAGTTCATCTTCTATCGGCAGGATGCCAACGACAGCGACATCGTCTTCAAGGTGCTGCTCAACGAAGAAGAGGCGACACTGCCACTGAAGACTGACATCGCCCCGTATTATCACTGGTCGGACTTCCGCGACTACTACCTGCAGCGCATCAATGCTTACGAGGAGAGTCAGGCTGGTGATTGAGCGAATGCCAAGGCGTACATCCTCATCTGCTTGACCATGGCCAGCAGTCCGTTGCTACGGGTGGGCGACAGATGTTCACGCAGTCCGATTCTATCGATGAAATAAAGGTCGGCATCCAGAATTTCCTGTGGGGTGGCTCCATCCAGCACACGGATGAGCAGCGTCACAATGCCTTTGACGATGAGGGCGTCGCTCTCGGCTTGGAAGTGTATGCGCCCATCGGTATAGTCGGCTTGTAGCCACACACGGCTCTGGCAGCCGTCAATCAAGTTCTGCTCCGTCTTGTATTTCTCGTCCAAGGGCTTCTGTTCGTTGCCCATGTCAATCAGCATCTGGTATTTGTCCATCCAGTCATCGAAGTCCTGAAACTCCTCGATAATCTCGTCTTGCCGTTCGTTGATAGTCATATAGAATAAAGTATTGTCGTGATTGTTGCCTTTTTTCAAATTTGTGCAAAGGTACGAAAAATAATTGATAACAGACCATGGATAATTGATAATTATTTCCTACCTTTGCAAAAAATAGAATAGACGATGAAGACATTTGAAGAACTGGGCGTCTGTCAGGAGATACGGCAGGCCATCGAGGAAATGGGATTCGTGCAGCCGATGCCGGTGCAGGAGGCTGTCATCCCGAGTTTGTTGGAAAGCAGGCAGGACACCATAGCACTGGCTCAGACCGGCACCGGCAAGACGGCAGCCTTCGGCATCCCACTGCTGCAGCGGCTGGATATCGACAGCCGCGAAACACAGTCGCTGATACTCTCACCGACACGCGAACTCTGTCTGCAGATAGCCGACGACCTGCGTGACTTCTCGAAACACATGGAGGGTGTCCATGTGGAGGCTGTCTATGGTGGCGCCGCCATCGAGCCGCAGATTCGCTCGCTGAAGAAGGGGGTGCAGATCATCGTGGCCACCCCGGGCCGTCTGATAGACCTGAAGAACCGTGGCTTTGCCAAGTTGGAGAATGTACGCAATATAGTGCTCGACGAAGCCGACGAGATGCTCAACATGGGTTTCTCGGACGCAATCAACGAAATCTTCGAGTCGCTGCCCGATGAGCACAACACGCTGATGTTTTCTGCCACGATGAGCCGCGAAGTGGAGCGGGTGGCCAAGAAGTATCTGAACGACCCGCAAGAAATCGTTGTCGGTTCGCGCAACGAGGGAGCCGAGAATGTCAATCATATATATTATATGGTACACGCGAAGGACAAATATCTGGCCCTGAAACGTATCGTTGACTACTATCCGAAGATTTTTGCCATCATCTTCTGCCGTACCAAGTTGGAAACGCAGGAGATAGCCGACAAACTGATCAAGGACGGATATAATGCCGAGTCGCTGCATGGTGACTTGAGCCAACAGCAGCGTGACCTGACCATGCAGAAGTTCCGTCAGCACCTGACCCAGTTGCTCGTGGCCACCGACGTGGCTGCCCGCGGCCTTGATGTGGACGACCTGACGCATGTCATCAACTTCGGACTGCCCGACGACATTGAGAACTATACCCACCGCTCCGGTCGTACGGGGCGTGCCGGAAAGAAAGGCACGTCAATCAGTATCATCCATTCGAAAGAAAAGCACAAGATCCGCAATATCGAGAAAGAGATCGGAAAGGCATTTGTCGAGGCCACCATCCCTTCGGCTGAGGAGATATGCAAGAAGCAACTCTACAAGGTGATGGACCAGATTGTGAAGACCGATGTCAACGACGACGAGATAGCCCCGTTTATGGACGACATCAACCGATACTTCGAATATATCGACAAGGATGAACTGATCAAGAAGATTGTCAGTCGCGAGTTTGGCCGCTTCCTGCTCTATTATGCCGATGCGCCGGAGATAGAGAAGCCTGTTGCCGATAAACGGGAGAAGAAGCCACAGAGCGACAAGCAGAAACGCATGAACAAGGCGCAAGAGGGCTACCACCGCCTGTTTATCAACCTGGGCAAGCGCGACGGCTTCTACCCGGGCGAACTGATGCAGACGCTCAACCGCTATGTCGGTGGCCGTCAGGAGGTGGGCCATATCGACCTGCTCGACTCTATTTCCTATTTCGAAGTGCCGGAGAAAGATGCCCGCAAGGTGATGTCGCAACTGACCGGTATTCGCTACAAGGGTCGTGTGGTGCGCTGCAATTCAGAGGATGATAAGCCTAATGAGGCCAATAAGCCCAATAAGCCCAATAAGCCCAATAAGCCCCATAATCCTTACTCGAAAAAAGCCGACTGGCGCGAACTGATGAAGCCTGCCCCCAAGGCTCTCCGTGGGGAGGTGCCCGACTTCTCCGAAGAAGGTTGGGCACGTCGGAAACCAAAGAAAAAGAAATAAGCCGCTGTCAGCAGATCACGGTACCGTGCTGTCCGTCGATGGCGGTGGCACTGGTGATAATTACCCGCCTAACGCCCCTGTCAATAGCCGCAAGGGCGTTTTCTATCTTGGGCAGCATGCCGCCACTGATAGTGCCATCGGCACGATAGCATTCGAAGTCGTGACGGTTCATCGTGGCGATAACTGAAGCGTCATCGTCAGCATTGCTCAGCACACCGGGTTTCTCGAAAGCAAATATCAATGTCACATCGTAGATCTCAGCCATCGCTTTGGCCGTTTCGCTGGCCATCGTGTCGGCATTGGTATTGAGAATGTTTCCCTGTCCGTCGTGAGTCAAAGGGGCTATGACCGGGATAAGGCCGGCATCGATGAGGTGTGCCAATGTCTTATTGGCGACAGCCGTCACATCACCCACGAAACCATAATCGATACCGTTTTTCAGAGGCCGCCTCACCGAGCGGATGATGTTGGCATCGGCACCTGTCAGTCCGATGGCATCGGCATCGAGAGCCTGCAGCGATGCTACGATGTGCTTGTTGACTAGTCCGCCATAGACCATTGTCACTACCTGCAGCATCTGTGCATCGGTAATACGGCGCCCATCGACCATTTTCGTCTCGATGCCCAGCGATGCTGCCACCTTTGTAGCACGGCGTCCGCCACCATGTACCAGTATCTTTGCTCCTCCGATTTTCAGGAAATCGTGGAGCAACTGTGTGAGTTGTGTCTCGTCCTCGACGACGGCCCCGCCGACCTTGACGATGGTTAGTTGCTGTTTCATTATTCCAAATAAGTGTATCCATAGAGCCCTGAGCGATAGTTGCTGAGGAACTCCTTACCCTCTTCAAGTGTAATCTTGCCGGCCTTGACGCTCTTGGTGACCCATACCTCCAGTTGGCGAACCAGTTTCTTGGGGTCGTACTGCACGTACTCCAGCACTTCTTCTACCGTCTCGCCGTCGATGATTTGATCGATGTGGTAATGACCGTCTTTCACCGAAACATGCACGGCGTTGGTGTCGCCGAAGAGATTGTGCATGTCGCCCAGAATCTCCTGATAGGCTCCTACGAGGAAAACGCCGAGATAGTAAGTCTCGTTCTTTCGCAAGGTGTGGACGGGCAGTGAGTGCGAATTATGGCGGTTGGTCACGAAGTTGGCAATCTTGCCATCTGAGTCGCAGGTGATGTCCTGGATGGTGGCATTACGGGTGGGCCGTTCATCGAGTCGCTGAATGGGCATGATGGGGAAGAGTTGGTCAATGGCCCACGAGTCACTGAGGCTTTGGAAGAGCGAGAAGTTGCAGAAATACTTGTCGGCCAACAGTTTGTCAATGTTCATCAGTTCCTCGGGAACATGCTTGAGGGTCTTCGAGAGTGCATGAATCTCGTGACACACGCTCCAGTACATCGCCTCAATCTCGGCACGCGTCTTCAGGTCGACGATGCCGTGAGAGAAGAGGTCGAGCACCTCCTCGCGTATTTGTTCGGCATCGTGCCAGTCTTCGAGCACATTGCGTGCCGAAAGGTTGTCCCAGATCTCGTAGAGGTCTTTCACCAACTGGTGGCTGTCGGCATCGGGTTCGAATTCCTCGGGCATCTCGGGCAGCGAGGCTGTCTCCAGCACGTCGATGACGAGCACGGAGTGGTGGGCAGCCAGCGACCGTCCGCTCTCGGTGATGATATTGGGGTGAGGCAACCCGTTCTTGTTGGCAGCCTCCACAAAGGTGTAGATACAGTCGTTGACATACTCTTGGATGGAGTAGTTGACACTACTCTCCGACGATGGCGAGCGTGTGCCGTCGTAGTCGACGCCCAGGCCACCGCCACAGTCGACAAAGTCGACATTATAGCCCATCTTATGCAGTTGGATATAAAACTGTGAAGCCTCGCGGAGGGCTGTCTGGATACGGCGTATCTTGGTAATCTGGCTGCCGATATGGAAATGGATAAGACGCAGACAGTCGCGCATATCCTTCTTATCAAGCATATCAAGTGCTTCGAGCAGTTCAGCACTGGTCAGTCCGAACTTCGAGGCGTCGCCGCCGCTCTCTTCCCACTTGCCGGCACCACTGCTGGCCAGTTTGATGCGAATGCCGATGTTAGGGCGAACATTCAGTTTCTTGGCTACACGGGCAATAATCTCCAGTTCGTTCATTTTCTCAACGACGATGAAGATATGCTTGCCCATCTTCTGTGCAAGCAGGGCCAACTCGATGTAACTCTGATCCTTATAGCCATTGCAGACGATGATGGAGTCGCTCTGGCACTGCATGGCGATGACGGCATGCAGTTCGGGCTTCGAACCGGCCTCCAGGCCGAGGTTGAACTTCCTGCCGTGCGAGATAATCTCCTCGACGACGGGCTGCATCTGGTTCACCTTGATGGGGTAGACAACATAGTTCTCGCCTTTATAGTCATACTCCTTGGCGGCTTTCTTGAAACAACTCCAGGTCTTCTCGATGCGGTTGTCGAGAATATCGGGGAAGCGCAGCAGCACAGGAGGCGTGACATCGCGCAGCGACAGTTCGTCCATCACTTCACGCAAGTCAACTTGCGCTTCGTCCTTGCATGGTGTCACATAGACATTGCCTTTGTCGTTGATACCGAAATAACTGGTGCCCCATCCATTGATGTTATAGAGTTCACGGGCGTCGTCAATGGTCCATTTCTTCATAACTTCAGTAGTTCGCGAATCTTTTCTATGGTTATTTTTATCTTCTCGTAGTTGTCCATCAGGCTGACGTCGAGGGTGTACTGTGCCTTGGAGTAGAAGGGTTCGCGCTTCTCCAGTTGCTCCCGGATGAAGGCGATGAGTTGTTCGGGGGTCTTGCCTTTGAGCAACGGGCGGTCGCCTTTGCCCATCAGCAGGTGCTTTACGAGCACTTCCGGCTCTGCCTTCAAATAGACCACCTGCCCCTGTTGATTCATGTAGTCGATGTTGTCGAAGAAACACGGGGTGCCGCCTCCGCAACTGATGATGACATCCTCGAACTCGGCTACCTCGTGCAACATGTTGTGCTCTATCTTGCGGAAGGCCTCTTCGCCCTGTTCGGCAAAAATCTGCGACACCGTCTTGCGGCGACGGTTCTCGATATACCAGTCGAGGTCATAGAAGGGAATGCCGAGTTCTTTTGACAAGGCTTTGCCGACGGTTGTCTTGCCGGCTCCCATGTAGCCAATCAGGATGATGCGTATCATGACCCCTTCTTGATAATAGCCATGCACTCGTCGTAGGTCAGATCCTTAGCACGCTCATGTATCGGCTTGGGTATTCGGTAGTTCTTGCCGTCATAAGCCAGATAGGGACCATAACGTCCATTGAGCACCTCCAGTTTGGGATCTTCGCTGAAGGTCTTCAGGTGCTTCTGTGTGTCTTGCTTGCGCTTCTCATCAATGAGTTTGATAGCCTCATCGAGACTGATACTCATAGGGTCGCTATCTTTGGGCAGTGAGGTGTAGACCTTCTTATGAAGCACATAAGGTCCAAAACGACCGGAACCGATGGTGACCGGTTCGCCTTCGTAGTCGCCCAGCAAACGTGGCAGTTTAAAGAGGTCGAGTGCCTGCTCCAGCGTGATACTTTCCATGCTCAGTTCTTTGGGCATATGGGCAAACTGAGGCTTGTCCTTGTCGTCAGCAGAACCGATTTGCACCACTGGTCCGAAACGGCCGATTTTCACGAACACCGGTCGCTTTGTCTTGGGGTCGATGCCCAGTTGGCGTTCGCCGGCCTTATGCTCTGAACGGGCGTTCATCGTAGATTCGACCGTAGGTTCAAATGTTTTATAGAACTGGTGCATCATCTTGTTCCACTGCTGCTTACCTTCAGCAATCTTGTCGAAGTCCTGCTCCACCTTGGCGGTGAAGTTATAGTCCATGATGCCAGGGAAATGCTCCATCAGGAAGTCGTTGACCACAATACCGATGTCGGTGGGCAACAGTTTGCCCTTGTCGCTGCCGACGATCTCGCTACGCTGCTTTCGAGTGACCTGCTTGCCTTTGAGTGTGATGACCAGGAACTTTTGCTCCTCGCCTTTTTTGTCGCCTTTGACCACATACTCACGCTGCTGAATGGTGGAGATAGTGGGAGCGTAGGTAGACGGACGACCGATGCCCAACTCCTCCAGTTTGTGCACCAGCGAGGCTTCCGTATAGCGTTGCTGTCCCTGGCTGGTGCGCTCCATAGCCGATATTTCCCGACGGGCCAGTTCCTGACCTTTCTTCATTGGCGGTAAGACGTGGGCCAATTCTTCACGATTCTCATCCTCTTCGTCAGCCGACTCGCGATAGACCTTCAGGAAACCGTCAAACTTGACCACTTCACCTTGGGCCGTAAACATCTCGTCAGTGTTGCTGATCGTGATATTGGCAGTGGTCTTCTCAATCTCGGCATCAGCCATCTGCGAAGCGGCAGTACGCTTCCAAATCAGTTCGTACAGACGCTTCTCCTGCGATGAGCCTTCGATAGATGTATTCTCCATATAGGTAGGACGGATGGCTTCGTGAGCCTCCTGGGCACCTTTGGAACTGGTGTGGTATTTCCTAATCTTGCTGTATTCAGCACCATAGAGTTTGGTGATCTCCGCTTTCGAGGCATTAATACAGAGATCCGACAGGTTGACCGAGTCGGTACGCATATAGGTAATCATACCATTCTCGTAGAGGTGCTGTGCCACCATCATTGTCTGGCTGACGGTGAAACCCAGTTTGCGGGCTGCCTCCTGCTGCAAGGTCGAGGTGGTGAAGGGGGGAGCCGGGGTGCGCTTCAATGGTTTCTTCTGGATGGAGTCGATGCTGAAAGTGGCATCCTTGCATTTCTCGAGGAACTGCTCCACATCCTGCTCTGTCTTGAAGCGGGTGCCCAGCACGGCCTTGACCTCCGACTGCGAGCCGTCGGCATTGACGACACCAAACACACCGTTGACGCTATAGTAGGTCTCTGCCTTGAAAGCCTGTATCTCCCGCTCACGTTCCACTATCAGTCTGACTGCCACACTCTGAACACGGCCTGCCGACAGGGCGGGCTTGACTTTGCGCCAGAGCACCGGCGACAACTTAAAACCTACCAGACGGTCAAGTACACGACGAGCCTGTTGTGCGTTTACCAGATTCATGTCCAGCGTTCGGGGATTCTCGATAGCAGCCAAGATGGCGGGTTTCGTGATTTCATGGAACACGATACGCTTGGTCTTCTGCTCGTCGAGACCCAGCACCTCGCAAAGGTGCCATGAGATGGCTTCTCCCTCACGATCTTCATCGGATGCGAGCCACACCTGACTGGCTTTCTGAGCCTGAGTGCGCAGGTCGCTCACCAACTTCTTCTTCTCATCCGGAATCTCGTATTCCGGTTCCAGCGTCTTATCGTCGATACTCAGTTCGCGTTTTTTCAAGTCGCGGATATGTCCGTAACTGGACATTACCTTGTAGTCCGAGCCGAGGAATTTCTCAATGGTTTTAGCCTTGGCAGGCGACTCCACGATGACTAGATTTTTCTGCATACTCCTATTGCTTAATTTTCTGTTGTCTCATGTTTAGGGGTGCAAAAGTACGCAAAAAGTTTGCTTCCACCTTATATATATAGAAGAATTTTAATTTTCTTAACGATTCGGACAAGAATTTATGCAGAGATACATTATCAGTAGTCAGCAAAAATGCTTACCTTTGCAAGCGAAATAAAAAGACAGACTCGATGAAACGTATCATTTCCCTACTTCTTGTGATGCTTATGACGATGACCATTTCTGCTCAGAAAGTGATAGACATCTGGCCCAATGGTGCCCCTAACGATAATGGCGACGAACAGGACAAGGCTCAGTTAACCATCTTCTTACCCGATGAGAAAAGGGCTACGGGACGCGCCGTTGTGGTGTGCCCGGGTGGTGGCTACGGCCATCTGGCCATGGAACATGAAGGCACCCAGTGGGCCTCGTTCTTCAATCAGCAAGGCATAGCCCTTTTTGTGCTCAAGTATCGGATGCCCCACGGCAACCGCAAGGTGCCCATCAGCGATGCCGAGGAGGCCATGAAGATGGTGCGCCGCAATGCTGCCGCTTGGCATGTGGACACCAAGCAGATAGGCATCATGGGCTTTTCGGCTGGCGGTCATCTGGCTTCTACCATCGCCACCCACTCTAAGGACGATGCCAAACCCGACTTCCAGATTCTGTTCTATCCGGTCATCACGATGGACCCCAGTTACACTCATAAAGGCTCAATGGTCAATTTCCTCGGTGAAAAGCCGAAGAAGAGTCTCATCCAAGAGTTCAGCAACGACCTGCAAGTGACGCATAAGACGCCACGTGCCTTCATCGCCCTGAGTGATGACGATACTGCCGTGCTGCCAGCCAATGGTGCTAACTACTATTTAGAATGTTATCGTCACGACGTGCCGGCCACGATGCATATCTATCCTTCTGGCGGTCATGGCTGGGGCCATCGCGACTCGTTTGCCTTCCACCTAGAGATGCTGCTCGAACTGAAGGCTTGGCTGGCTAGTTTCTAATATTTGGCTGACCAATTCCTGATATAAGAATGGCTAGTTTCTGATATAGGGGACACATCGGCGAGTATCCACAGGGATGGTCTTCGCCACGACACAATCAGCCGTGATGGTCAGTTGCACCATCGCGGCTTTACTGTTGGCAGACTTCTGTTGGTCGAAGATGAAGTTGCCGATACTGTAGTAGATGGGCTTTCCTTGATAGTATTCTATAGACTGCAGGGTGTGGGTATGGTGGCAGATCAGCGCATCGGCGCCGGCCCGAATCAGCCGGTGGGCATCCAGGCGCTGGCTGGGCACCGGCTTGAAGGTATGCTCGCCACCCCAATGGAGTGAGACGATGACCACTGCCGACGGGTCGGACTGTTTCAGTCGGCGGACACGGGCTATGAGTGTGTCCATCGGTTCCTGACTGACGCAGGGCCAGTTATCCAGATAGGAGAAATTCTCTAGGGCCAACCGCAACGAAGCCACCAGCCATACCTTTCTAGGCCGCACTGTCAACAAAACAGGCTGTGCCGCTGCCGCCATTGTGGAGTCGGCGCCGACGGGGGTCATGCCGGCTTTGACGATTTGGCGACGGGTGTCCATCAGTCCCTCGCGGCCTTGATCTATGGAGTGGTTGTTGGCCAGGTTCAGATGGGTGAACCCGTGGCGTTTCAGTACTGCCAGCCATTCGGGCTCGCCTCGGAAGATAAACTGTTTCTGGACGGGGGCTTTAATCTTTGTGGCCGGGCACTCCAAATTGCCCACCACGATGTCGGAAGAACGAAACACGGAGTCAACCCCCTTCGAGAAAAGGTGGTCGGCTCCGTGGTGGGTAATGGCTGTTCTGACACCACGGTCCAACAGGATATCGCCGGTGAAGACGATAGTGGTCGCCAACGGGCTGGCAGCCGGTGCCGCCGTGGACCGCTGACCGACCGCCATTACCGCTGTACACCACAGGCTAGCAACCAGTGCTGTAAAAGACGCTCTCATTATCGACGGGGGCATTGTCGAGCGGCACGATGATAGGTTGCATCCACTGGGGCACGCCTTCTCGGGGATGCTTCTCAAGATACTGCTGCCACTCCTCGTCGTTCAGCCGCTGGTCGTCCAAAGGCCGTTTGAACTCACGGTAGGAGAACACAGCGCCACGCATCAGATGCAGGTAGCCGCCCACCTCGACCACGACATAAATCTCGTCGGCATCGCCGATGGCCTCGAAGAGAATACTCTTGTTGGGGTTGTTGTCGGCATTGGCCGTATAGACATCGGCCACGAGGGCCACCTTACGGTCAGAACCCTGAACGGCCTCCCAATTCCATAACTCGTGCTCGGCATCGCGGAGCAGTTCGAGGGAGATGTTTTCGAAGGCGGCACCGATATATTCCAACTGGTCGTACTCTTCGTCCTTCAGCACCTCGCCTTTCAACTCTTTCTGACTGACGGCCAGCAGGAATTCTGCTTTCTCCAACAGACTCTGATTAGCCACCTGCATCTTCTCGCTCATCAGACCATATCGCTGTAGCATGGTCTTGGTGGCTGTCAGCAGGTTGATGGCCTTCTGCCAGAAGCGGACATTCGGCTCCACATAACCCTTCACCACCGGATCGGGGGGACCGCCGCCGCCACATTCGGCACCGAAGGGTTGCTTGGCATAGAGTATGGCATCGTGTTTGAGTTCGGTCCATGAGGCGAGGGCTGCATTGAGCGACTTGCGGTCCCACTCGTCGCTCATCATGAAGTAAGGGGCGTTCTGCGGTTTCTCAGTCACGATCTTCAGTGCCGACAACCACTGCACAGAGGCATTCTCGGTCCAGTCGACAGAGTCCATACGCTGCTTCATGCGGTCTAAAGTGGGCTTATATTCAGTCCAGCGACCACCTTCACCCAGTTCGTTCAGGAGGATATTCTCGGCACGAGCCACCCCCATGGCGGCAAAGACGTCGAGTCCCTTCGGGGTGTCGCGTTTGGTCTCCACCGATTTATAGTCGACCAGTTCCTGAAGCACCTCGGCATCAGGCTGGTAGCGCTGTGGCATGAGATTGATCTTGTACTCTCCACTACGGTTGAACTTGGGCTTGATGCGGGTCTGCTCTTTGGCGATGGCCTCGATGCGCTGACGGACGGTCTGCAGTCGGTCCGGCTGACCGATGAGTTGGGCGGCTGTCAGCGACGACTCACGGATGCACTGTGCCACCTGTGCGGCACTGACATTGTCGGGCTGCCCCATCAAGTAGGTCATCGGCTCAGTGAGTTGACGGTACAGGTTGTCGGCTGTCTGGTCCTGGCCTATCCACTCCGAGAGGATAAGTACGCGATTCAGTTGTTCCGGTTTGTCTGTGCGGAAAGGCACCGTCTGCAGCCACATCATCG
>OCTX012218062.1_pt1 | contig 22546 bp, 28 predicted proteins | sample 1539691 | NCBI WGS metagenome assembly OCTX01 (sample SAMN02144231, study PRJEB22623) | gut metagenome | biome: sheep rumen | host: Ovis aries | place: New Zealand
AGATTAAACGGCTTGAGCCCGGCACAATACCGAGCCCAATTCTTTAATATTTAATTTTTTTTACCGTCCAACTTTTGGGGTGCACTTCATGTCCCCCGTCTTTTCTATATTATATGAATTATGATCTTATTTTGCAGCTTTTAGCACAACCTCATCTTTCTCGTTGCTGAATGTAAGTTCTCCGTTAGACAGAGTGAAAGAACGAGTGTTGTTGAGTGCGTCGATCAGGGCCATCTCAAGAGAGTCTTTGTCCGGACACATCATTTTAGTGGCTCCCATATTCTCAAATGCCAAAGAATTGGCTGCGCGACCATTTCTGTTGATCGCTCCAAAGATTGAGTTGCAACCTGCAGTTGCGTTGATTGTCTTTTCAGCAACGTTAAGGATAACATACGCTGAAGTGTCTCCTTCTGCGACAGCTACACTTTTTGCTGACTTAATCATCCACTTGCCATCAAGTGCCTCGAATGGCACAGGACGCGCGTCTACTCCGGCTGTTTCCTCAGAAACCGTTACGGCTGATGAATCAAGGTCAATCGCCTCATTGTTCTCATTATTCTTAGGAGCGTTGCCGCATGATGCCATAGCTCCAAGAAGCATAAGGAAAAAAAGATTTTTTTTCATTTTGTATAATTAGTTTGAAACAACTTTCAAAACTGACATCAGAGAAGTGTCCATCTTCTTCTCATGTTTGATGGCTTTGTTGAATGGTACGTAGACGACGCGGTCGTTCACTACTCCCACCATTATATTTCTCTGCTCATCAATAAGTGCGTCGATGGCCGCAGCCCCAAGACGTGTGGCCAGTATACGGTCTGCCGCTGTTGGCGAGCCTCCTCTTTGGATGTGTCCAAGGATTGTTATGCGGGCCTCATATTCAGGATGCTCTTTCTTTAGACGTTCTGCGACACCTATCGCTCCACCAGTGATGTCGCTTTCCGCAACAAGCACTATACTGCTGTTTTTCGACTTTCTGAATCCTCTTGAGATGAAAGCCTCAAGCTGGTCTATTCCAGTTTCGATTTCAGGTATGATGGCAGCCTCCGCTCCTGTGGCGATCGCACCGTTCAATGCGAGATAACCTGCGTCGCGACCCATGACCTCGATAAAAAACAAGCGTTCGTGTGAGTTGGCTGTGTCTTTGATCTTGTCCACCGCATCCACGATTGTGTTTAGAGCGGTGTCGTATCCTATTGTGTAATCTGTGCCAGACAAGTCGTTGTCGATGGTGCATGGCACACCTACGATTGGAATGTCGAACTCTTGCGCGAACAGACGAGCTCCGGTGAAAGTACCGTCTCCACCACATACAACTAATGCGTCAATGCCTTCCGACCGCAGGGTAGTGTAGGCTTTCTGCCTTCCTTCCTGAGTGTGGAATTCTTGGCACCTTGCGCTCTTAAGAATTGTTCCTCCATGTTGGATGATGTTGCTGACGCTTTCTGTGTGGAATTCCTCAATCTCTCCCATCATCAGTCCCTTGTAGCCTCTGTAGATACCTTTGACACGGATACCGTTGTAGATAGCAGAACGAGTGATCGCTCTGATTGCAGCGTTCATTCCTGGAGCGTCGCCTCCAGATGTTAAAATGCCTATGCACTTAATTTTCATAGTGTTGGTATTTATTTGTTAGCGTTCAAGATATAGTCTCGGACTGCTTCCATCTGCCACTTTGGTGTTGACGTCGCACCGCATATCCCGATTTTTTCTTTGCCTTTAATGTCCGACAAATCAATATCTTCCACTCCTGAAATCAGAAGTGTCGTAGGATTTGTCTTTTTGCATTGTTCGTAGAGCACCTTGCCGTTTGAGCTTTTCTTTCCACAAACAAAATAAATCAGTTCGTATTTCGAGACAAAACTAATGATTTTTGGGATTCTATTAGCCACTTGTCTGCAGATTGTATCGAAATATTCAAATTTGATACAGTCTTTTTTCTTTTTTTGGATCTCCGCTATTATTTCGTTAAACCCCTCGATGCTTTTGGTGGTTTGCGAAAATAGACAGATATCTTTTGAAAAATCAATTTTGTCGATATCGTTCAGATTCTCCACTACGATTGCGGTTCCGTTTGTCTGGCCTACAAGTCCGTTCACTTCCGCATGGCCCACTTTTCCGTAGATCACAATCTGTGTGTTCTTCTTATTGTGTTTCTCGTATGCTGTCTTGATTTTGCGTTGCAGGGCGAGAACCACTGGGCATGTCGCGTCGATGATGGAGATATTGTTCTTTTTTGCCAAGTCGTATGTCGACGGTGGTTCTCCATGCGCACGCAGGAGCACACGAGTGTCTTTCAACTTCTGCAATTCGTCGATTCCGATTGTTTCCAGACCTTGTTCGGTAAGCCTTTCCACTTCACGTGAATTGTGCACGATGTCGCCCAAGCAGTAGAGTGAGTTGTTTTGCAGAAGCTCATCCTCCGCTTTTTTGATCGCTGACACCACTCCAGGGCAGAAACCAGAATTCTCGTCGATATCGATTATCATCGTCTTATTTTGTCTTTTCATTAAAAACCTGCATCAACCATTTGTTCTGCTCCTCGATTGTTAGCAGACCGTTGTCAAGTTCAATTGCGTCTTCAGCCTTTCTTAAAGGAGATTCCGCGCGGTTCATATCAATATAGTCGCGTTCCTGCACATTTTTCAAAATGTCATCGAATGAAACTTTGTCTCCTTTGGCAGTAAGTTCGTCGTATCTTCTTTGAGCTCTGACCTCAGCAGAAGCCACCACGTATAGTTTCAATTCAGCGTTAGGGAAGACGGTGGTGCCGATGTCACGTCCGTCCATCACGATTCCGCCTCCTTCTCCATAGCTTCTCTGCAGATCCACCATGGCGTGGCGAACGAATGGCACTGCTGCCACCGGGCTTACGTTTGACGACACCTCCATGCCTCGGATTTCCGATTCTACACATTCTCCGTTCAGGTAAGTGTCACTTTTTCCTGTCTTTTCATTGACACGGAATTCTATCTTTACCTCGTTCATGCGACGCTCAAGCTTTTCTGTATCTACAACACCGTCCTTGATAAGGTTGTTGCGAAGGCAGAACAGAGTTACAGCACGATACATCGCGCCAGAGTCGATATATTTGTAGCCTACCTCTTTGGCAAGCCATTTTGCCATTGTGCTTTTTCCGCAAGACGAGAATCCGTCGATTGCTACTACTATGTTTTTCATCTTTTAATTTTTAGTATTGTTCGCCAGGCTCTATTGTCTCAACATATTCGGGCCTGTTTATTTTGTATCCCACTGTCGCGCCGAATACGTTTGCTGCCTTTCCATATATTGAATATGCTGCCCCGACGTATACATTCTTGATATTCAGATTAAGACCGAAATTGAATCCGGCTCCAGAACGAGAATCTGCCAACTGATATTCGCGGCCACGTCTGCAGTTGTAGCCTACTACCAGTGAGAATTCATCTCTTGGCACAAATTCCACAGAGAACACGAAGTGGCGCATAAGCATGTCTCCCCACTTGATTTCCTGTGTTTCCTCCAAATCTTCTCCGTCTAATTTGTTCTTGTCGACTTCATTGTATTTAGTGTACGACAAATCCCAGCGGTTGATATCTGTGTATGTGACAGAGAATTTGAATGGAGCGTGTTCAAGACCTTTGGTAAATCCAAGTTGCATGTTCCAAGGGAGTCTGTCTCTTGAATCAGGCGTGTCTGTATATGTAGCCAGCTGAGCACCGATATTTCTCACGGCAAATCCCAAAGAGATGTCTTTGTCTTTGTTGAAATAGTTGGCACCGACGTCGAAACCGAATCCGAAACTTCTCTCTTCAGCTATAGAAGAAAAAATCAGTTTGAATCCCAGACCGACACGGAAATTTTCAGCCAACAGACGGCTATACAGACCTTCCGCCATAAAGTCGGTGGCACTGAATTCACCGATTTCATTTCCATATATGTCTGTCTCCGTCATTTTGCCGTAAGGCGCGAACACAATTGCGGCTCCCCATGAGTTTTTGTCGTCGATGGCTCTGGAATATGCAGCTGTCGCCCAACTTGAGCCGGCAAGATAGTTCTGGTAGCTTAGAGAAGCTGTGTTGTGGGTCTCTTCCGTCATCAGAGCAGGATTGCGAAGAGCCATGTCTATTTCTCTGCTATGGGAAGATACATTTTCGACTCCTATGCTTCCTGTGTATGCAGAAGTTGACGCGGAAAGAAATTCCCATCCGTAGATGTCTCTTTCTGCGAATGCTGGAAATGCGGCTCCAGCTGAAAGCATAAGTGCAATAACTTTATTCATACGAATCAGATATTATTTTTTCTTCTTTTTTGCTGCAGTTGTGGCATTAGCCTTAGCACTTTTCATGATCTCAGCGGATGAGATAAGAGAAATTTTTTCTGGATCAAGAAGGATCTCGCCTCCCGACATGTCTCTCAAGTCTTTGATGATCTTAACGTCGTCAGTCTCCTTATTGTGAGCAAAATAGCTCTTTTTCATTTGGTTGGCGATAAGCACGGCCAACGACATTTTTTCATCTTCGTCTTCAATAGTGCGGCAAAATCCGATCAATTTTTGGATGGAAGCACCATAGTGCTTGAATATCATGAAATTGTCGGGATATGGCATAGGCTCTGGTTTCTCATACAACTCCTCCTTTTTGATTATATCGTAAGGATAGTCGATGTCAAGTTTGAAATCAGCCATGATAGCCAAGTGATCCCAAAGGATATGCTTGAAGTCATTAACATCTCTCAGATGAGGGAACAGGTTGCCCATTGTCTGGATTATGCTGTATGCACAATTGGTGCGTTCCTCCCTGTCTTCAATTGTAAGACAGTAGTTCACCATGTTTTGGATGTTTCTCCCGTATTCTGGCAGTGCAAGTTTGGGCATCTGCGTATTGTATGGCATTCCGTCCATATTTTATTTCATTAATCTCTTTAGAACTGTTTCTACTAATTTTTCCATAGTGCCGTGGTATTCAGTGTTCATGTCGCCTGATGTTCGTCCTGCGATGATACAGCACACTGTCATTGCCCTGTGTCCGAGTAGACGTGAGAGACCTGCCACTGCTGAGCTTTCCATCTCGTAGTTTGTGATCTTTTCTCCGTTGTAGTCGAACGTGCGGATTTTGGCATTCAACTCCGGATCTTGCGGTTGGAGTCGGACCCATCTTCCCTGTGGCGCATAGAATCCTGGGGCTGAAATTGTCACGCCTTTTATCATGTCGTATCCAATCTGCTCAACTAGTTTTTCGTCCGCGCTGATCACGTAAGGACGGGCGTAACGTGCTGAATATCCGACATGTTTGCAGAATTTATCCTCGAAATCCAAGTCGCAGACGTTTTCACCGCTGTAGTAGTTGAGCACACCGTCGAATCCGATGCTTCTCTTAGACACCACGTATGAGCCGATAGGGCAGAAGTCTTGCATTCCACCGCTTGTTCCGACCCTTACTATTGTCAGACTTTTAAGAGTGTCGCACACCTCACGTGTCTCAAAATTGATGTTGACGAGAGCGTCAAGTTCTGTGAGGACAATATCGATATTGTCAGTGCCGATTCCATGGCTTACGCAGGAGACTCTGTGTCCGTTGTATTTTCCGGTGATGGTATGGAATTCACGGCTCTGAACGTCGCACTCAATGCTTCCCTTGTCGAAAAAAGAAGCCACCATGTTCACTCTGGCAGGGTCGCCGACAAGAATCACTTTGTCTGCAAGCTGGCCTTTCTTCAAATGTAGGTGGAACACAGATCCGTCTTCATTCAACGGCAGTTCCGATGGTGCTATATATCTTCCCATATTTTTCTCTTTAAGTAAAATGTTGCTTTTCTGTGCTTTATATACGTTTGCCGCTGTGGCTGCGTAGGGGCACATTTTTTATCGCCTTTCCTGATGGCGATATCACGTCTTCTTCAATAACTGCAATGATTGCATTTTATTGTGTAGAATGGTACGTATTTAGCAAAAATAAGAAAAATATGCAAAAGATTGGTGGATAGTGAAAAAAAAGAGTGGGGGAAAGTCAATTATTATAATGTATGTCGCTTGATAATAAAAAAGAGACGTCGCATTGTGCACGTCTCTTTAGTATTATTTTATTGTGTTGTTTTTTTTACTTTATCGGAACAATTCTGAAATTGTCTACACACAAATAGTTTTCTGTATGGGTCTCACCAGGATCTCCAATTATTACGAAAGTAAAGTTTGTTGCGGTTCTAAGGTTGATAGGACCAGTTTTTATTTCGTCACTTTCATAACTGTGGTTGAATTCAGTAAGAGGTATTGTAATGGTTTCCCATCCGTCTTTTGTGTAGAATTCGCCAGTTGGGGTGTTGCAAGGCGTCCAAGCATAGATAGGGGATTGCTCACGACCGTGCTTGTTGATTGATTCATACGGACCAAAGAACATTTCTACACGAGGACAAGATTTGAATGTGCACTCTTTAGGAACGTACACTTCAAACTTTAGGCATAACTCTTCAAGAGGCATTCCTGCGTTGTCTCCGGCAACTGAATGGTTTCCTCTGCCATCATACTCTGTTTTGGCACAATATTGAAGGAATGTCTCTCTTTTCATAGTCCATGCTTCTTTATATATGCCATATAGTAAACCGTAGTGTCCGCTGATTGCTTCTGGTGGAGTTACAGGAAGAGATAGGATACTGTCATCTTTGCTGACAACTTTGATAGGTTCACCATCTTCGTCGAATGGGTCGAAACCGCCCCATGTTGAGCGATAGTCATCAAAGTCAATTATTATTCCACGGTTGTCTCTAAACATAAAGTTGGAATATACTTTTTTGCCATGTTTAGGGATATAGCAAAGTTTTCCTGGCTTTGCATCTTCTGGAACAATGACAGTAAGTATGGAATCATTTGTCTTAGACGCAACAATTTCACCTTTCAGATTGTTTTCAAAAAAGATTTCGTCATCTGCGGAGAACCCACTTCCATAAATGACTGCTTCGTCTCCAGCTTTGACAAATTCACATTTCATGCTCTGCATGGTGATGTTTTCTTCATGGCATCCAGTTGAGGCAAGCAACATGGTGCCGGCAATTACGGTATAGACAAAATTAGATTTCATTTCTTTTAATCCTTAATTCCTTTTATGTAATTTTATTTTGACCGATTATTTTATTTTTTGTTTACTTTATCGGGACAATTCTGAAATTGTCCACACACAAATAGTTTTCAGAAGGTTTGTCTCCAGGATCTCCCATCAACACGAATGTGAAGTTTGTTGCTGTTTTAAGATTAATTGGCCCAGCTTTTATTTCATCACTTTCATAGCTGCGGTTGAATTCTGTAAGAGGAACGGTGATGGTTTCCCAACCATTCTCTGTGTAGAACTCGCCTGTCTTTGAATCACATGGAGCCCATGCGTATATTGGAGAGACCTCACGTCCATGTTTGTTGGCTGATTCGTATGGTCCAAAGAACATTTCTATACGAGGACGACATTTGAAAGAACACTCTTTAGGAACAAACACTTCAAATTTCAAACACAATTCTTCGATAGGCATTCCCACATAATCGCCCGCAATGGAGTGATTTCCTCTGCCTCCGCCGCCATACTCAGGATTTGCACAATACTGAAGGAAGGTCTCTTTTCCGTTCATAGACCAAGCTTCTTTGTACATACCGTAAAGTAAACCGTAATGGTTGCTTATTTCCTCTGGTGGAGTTGCAGGTAGGGTAAGAATGTTGTCTTCTTCGCCCTTTACTATTCTGATCGGTTCACCTTCTTCATCGAATGGCTCGAAACCTCCCCATGTGGAAGGGTAAGTGTCAAAATCAATAATTATTCCACGATTGTCTCTGAACATAAAGTCAGAATACACTTTTTTGCCATGTTTGGGAATGTAGCAAAGCATTCCTGGCTTTGCCTCTTCTGGAACAATGACGGTAAGGATGGAGTCGTTTGTCTTGGATGCGACAATTTTACCTTTTTGGTTGTTTTCAAAAAGGATCTCGTCGTCAGCAGAAAATCCGCTACCATAAATGACTGCTTCGTCTCCTGCTTTGACATATTCACATCTCATGCTCTGCATGGTGACGGTTTTTTCTTGGCATCCAGTTGTCACTAACAACATTGAGCCAACGATTATGGAGTTGAAAAAATTAGATCTCATGTCGTTTTGCTTTTAATCCTTAAACATTAATTCCTTTTATCTCTAGTGTTAATCACATTTGTGATCGTGGAATGCTTTGCGGAATTCATCGTTTTTGAGTTCTTCCTTATATTTGACAAGAACATCTTTTTTGCATTTTGCTCTGTCCAGCAAATCACCCTCGTCACATCCGCAGTATTCTCTTCCTGCCCAATCGCCTTTCATAGACATGGTGCATCCAGAAAACATTGCAGCCAATACAAACAAAATTATATATTTCGTACTCATAATATTATCCTTTTTTTTGTTAAACAACATTGGATAAGTCGCAACAATTGACATTCTCATCGTCTTCTAAAAAATTATCCAACCAAAAGTTGCCATCCTCCAAGACTCCAAATGTATATTTATTTATCCAATTTCCCAAAATAATTACACGACTTTTTGCATTTATCATCAAATCTAATTCAATATGACGATGTCCAAAGATATAAAAATCGTACTTTGGTCCATTGTTTTTTTCGTTATTTTTTGCGAAAATCACAAGATGCTCCTTGTCTTCTCCAAGATAAACATCCTCTTTTTCACTTTCTTGTTCTGTCACTTTGTCCCATCTGCTGTATCGGTTGCGACGACTCCACCAGTTGCCGAATGGCATTGTCACGTCCGGATGAATCCATTTGAATAGTTTTTGGCATGGCCCGTTTCTGAAAAATCTTCGTAGAAATCTGAATGTGCGGCTGGGATCTCCCAATCCGTCGCCATGAGCCATATATATATGCTTGCCTTGAAGTGTCGCTGATTCTTCACTTCTGACGACACGTACACCAAGTTCTTTTTCCAAATATCCGAAAGTCCAGATGTCGTGGTTGCCGGTGAAATAGACTACCTCAATACCTTCGTCTACAAATTCCTGAATCTTTGCCAGCACTCTCGTGAATCCTTTTGGAATCACAGTGTTGTATTCAAACCAATAGTCGAAAATGTCTCCGAGCATGTACAAACTTTTGCAGCTGCTTTTGATGCTGTTCATCCAACGGACAAATTTTTTTTCACGTTCTATGGACGAATCTTTGGCGTCAAGTCCGAAATGACAGTCGGATATGAAATATATTCGGTTTCTTTCGTTTCCCATTTATATATATGTATAGTGTCGGCTTAATGGCTGTCCTACTATTATAAGAATCCCAATTCAAGTTTGGCCTCTTCGGTCATCATATCTTGATTCCATTCTGGCTCAAACACAATCTCGACGTTACATGTCTCCACTCCGTCTATCGACTCCACTTTCTGTTTGATGTCCTCCACCATAAAGTCGCCTGCCGGACAAGATGGGGCAGTCAGTGTCATTTTGATGTTGACTGTACTGCCATCTACGTCAATCCCATACACTAGTCCGAGCGCATATATATCAATAGGAATCTCAGGATCGTAAACGGTCTTGAGCATCTCTACCACTTTCTCTTCTATCTGCAAAAATTCGTTTTCTGCCATATTACAATTGGTTATATTTTGCAAAAGTACAAAAAAATACTAAATGAATTATCTCATTTTTATTCTTCTTAAAATACAGGGCTGAATAATCTTGCTATTGACTCTTTGATCCTCATTGAGAATGGTCTGCTTTTCCAGCGTTTCATGTCAAACGATTCACTATCAGCCATGTCTTGCTCGAAGATGTTGCGGAAGATGGAAGCTGTCTCGTCTCCATAAAGAATGGCATTTGTCTCGAAATTATGTTCAAGACTGCGAAAGTCCATGTTCGCGCTGCCTAAACTGACAATCTTGTCGTCCGACACGATTAGTTTGCTGTGGATGAATCCAGCCTTGTAGAAATAAAAGTGTATGCCTGCCGACGCGAGGTCTTTCACATATGAATATGTACTCATCAGCACTATCCTGTCGTCGCTAAACAATGGAATGATGATTTTTATTTCCACTCCGCTTTTGGCCGCTGTCACCAATGCTGATCGTACTGCTTCATTGGGCATGAAATATGGCGACTCTATGTAGACGTATTTCGTGCTTTGCATTATGATGCGCAGATATGTCTGCATGATGGCCCTGTATTCCATGTCCGGGCCGCTGAATACTGTCTGCATGTTGCATGGTGTTAGTCCGTCATGCTTAGATGGCATTTTTGTGCTGATGGAAGATAACTGTCTGCTAACGAAGTGGTAGTCTTTCCTGAACACTTTTGCCAATCCTTGAACACCATCGCCTATGACCTTTATATGTGTATCCCTCCATTTTCCGAGAGACGGTTTGCCTTCTATATATCTGTCGGCGACGTTCATGCCTCCTATATAGCCGATCTCATTGTCTATGAGAAGAATTTTTCGGTGGTTGCGATAGTTGATTTTCCTGCCGAAAAAGGGTAGGGTGACGGGAAGAAATTCGTGATATTCAATTCCGGCATCTGCTAGCCTTTGTTTTGTCTTTTTCCTCACTTTCCAACTTCCGACTGCATCCACGACAATCTTGACCTTCACTCCCTCATTGGCTTTTTTTATCAAGGTCTCGATGAATCTTTTGCTGATTTTGTCATTCTCAATGATGTAGTATTCTGCAAATATTGTCTCCTTTGCAGACTCTATATCCGAAAAAATGGATTCGTAAAGGGACACTCCATCTGTGAATGGCTTTATGTATGTGTTGCTGTAGATTTTCTCGTTGCAGAGATTATATATGAGTTGGGAAAGATTTTCGTATCCTTCGACGGGATTGCCTTGGTCAAACTTTTCGTCTATGTCCTTCAACGCTTCCGCATAGGCTTTGTTGGCTTTCTTCACTGTGTTGCCTTTCCTGAAATCACGTCCAAACAACGCATATAATATGAGTCCAACCACTGGTAGTGATATGATTGTGATTATCCATGCGATAGATTTGATTGGATTTCGGTTTTCCAGCATCAGCACGATGATGGTCATCGCTACTGCGTATATATAGAGGGCGTTGAACAGCCAATATGTGATTTCTGCGAACACGATAGAAAATTATAAATGCGAAATGCGTAATGAAAATTTTAAGCGAAGAATATGTAAGGACATTTTTTAAGGTTGTCCTGATTTTTGTGTTACTGTCTAGTCTAAGACTAAAGTTATTTCTCTATGATAATTACGATAAAAAAGCGAGTCGCTGGTAAGTGACTCGCTTTTATAAAGAAAATATTGATTCTTATTTCTTTGAGTAGTGACGCTGAGGTACACCGTAATCTTTCTTCAAGTAAAGAGCACCAGCACCATCGTTAGGTACGATACGGATGTTGTCCATAGCAACTTTGTACTTCTCTCTTCTCAAGCAGCTGCCATACTCGTTAACGTTGATTGTGAATCCACCCCAACGCTCAACCTCTGTTGGATCGGCGTGAAGCTGCGCGTAGTTGTAGTGGTGCTTGTAGTCTGTCCATGCACCGTTAGTGTACTGACCGTTGTGAGAAGCGTCTGCACAAATACTCATGTTCTTACTCTTCCAAAGCAACTCTGAGAATGGGATAGTCACTGTCATCCAACCATCTGTGTAGAATGGCTTGGCATTGTCGATCTCCCATGAATCTGTCTCTTTGATCCATACATATTCTGATGGACACCAGTAAGCTGCGCAATTACGGATGTTTCCGATTGGATCCTCGTCGTTGCCACTGCAGAAACCGAACTCAAACACCTCACCGATGATTGGGTGATCTTTAGGAACATTCACCTCAAACTTGATAGCGAACTCACGGATGTTGAGCTGCTTGTTCAAGATGTCGTTAGTGAATGAACCGAACACTGTAGAGTCTGCTGCCTTTGCATTCTCGCGTGCACTCTGGTAAACAATAGCCTGCCAGCTCTTGATGTCATCGAACACACCGTAGTCGCCAGTGTTCAATGAGAACAGGTTAGCGTACTTTTCAGCTGCACCGCTGATGTAAAGTTGATCTTTCTTGTTGTCGAAGTCAACGATGATGTTACGAGCATCACGGAAAAGAACATCTGTCTTGACAGAGTCTGAACCGTTGACGATCATTACAGGGAATGAATTAGCCACGTTTTCTGGAACAACTGCCCAGATTTCGTTGTTTCCTTTAACCTCTACTTTTGGAGAAGCAAGGTTGAATCCATTACCGTCGTTGAAAAGAACACTTACTTTTGCTCCTTTCGCATACTCGCCACCTTTGATCTTTAGAGGCTGGCCTGCAACAGTAAACTCATTATAAAATAAGTATGCCGCATCCTTCTCCGCGATCGCTGTAGTGTCTACAACAAGTTCTTGCTCAGCTGGTTTGATTGGTCCCTGTGCATTTTCTACTGGCTTCGCCTGATCTTTGTTGGCACATGACGACATCGCAACCGCTACTGTAGCAATCATTATTGATTGATATATCTTTCTCATTTTGTCTAATTGTTTTAATCCGTTTCTTGCAAAAATAGACATAATAATACGATAATTAAAACTTTTTAACTGTTTTTTTATTAAAAATTATTGAGATTTTGTGGAATTGTGAGATAAATGAAGTAATATTGCTGAAAAATTTAATTTAAAACTGATGAATATGAAATTCAATAAGTATTTAGCAATGTGCTTTTTGGCCTCAACTTTGATGTGTGGCTCGTTCACATCTTGTGGTGATGATGACGATGAGAATGGTATTGAGAATGGAAAAACTACAGTTGATCAAGCTAGAGCTGATGGAAAGAAGTTCGGCGAAGATTATAAAGTTGTGACTGGTCCAGGAGAGACATTGGACAAGACAGCCTCTGCTATCAGTTTGATTTCTGCTGCAGACAAGTACAAGAAATCAACAGACAACACTTATAAGACTGCGTTTGCAGAAGCTGCTGTAGAGGTTGTTACTGGTACTGAAGCTACAGGTGATGCTGCAGTTGAAAAACTTAACGGTTTGCTAGAAGGCCTTTCTGATGTAGAGGCTCTTAAGGGTACACTTACTACTGGTTCTACAGAGGAAAAAGCTAACGCTATTGTTAAAATTATGGATTTGTTCTCTAAGAAGAACTAATTCTTATTCAGAGATTTTGTGGGAGGTGGTGTTTTCTGCCTCCCTTTTTTATTTATGGCGGTAACGTCTGTATTATTCACATTAATTTAATGGTTTATAATGAGTTGCAATAATTACGATTCTAATAATGGATATGAAGACGACGATGCGGAAATCAATTTTTCTGTAGGTCGCAGATTCCTTACTGGAAATGGAGTGGAGAAGGATGTCAAGAGAGCCCTTGAATTGTTTAGGGCGGCAGCCGACGCCGGTCATCTGCTTGCCAAACAGATGGTAGAGACTATCACCAAGGGTATGCAGAATGAGCTTGAAAACGCGACATCGCAAAACGCAGCAACGTCTTCTCCAATGACTGAGAATGATTTTTTTGCGCTTGTCAAGGAAAAAGGATATGTGGAGGCGGGTAGCGACGCTCATAAACTGATGCATGAGATGGCAATGAACGCTCGTCGCATAACGATGGAAATGAATACCAAGTTTCATACAAATGATGAGTTGAATGCTCTTTTTTCTGAGTTGACGGGAGAAAAAGTTGATCCTTCATTTGGTATTTTCCCTCCTTTCTACACTGATTGTGGCCGCAATATACATGTTGGCAAGAATGTGTTTATCAATTCGTCATGCCATTTTCAGGACCAGGGAGGAATCTATATCGGTGATGGCTGTCTGATCGGTCACAACTGTATGATGGCAACGATCAACCACGATGAGATACCGGAACGACGTGCGTCTATGTATTTCCGCTCTATCACCATAGGGAACAATGTCTGGATTGGCTCAAATGTGACTATCTGTCCAGGTGTTGTCATTGGCGACGGTGCAATTATCGCTGCCGGCTCTGTGGTGACGAAGGATGTCGCTTCTGAGACCGTGGTCGCTGGTGTGCCGGCTAGGTATGTGAGAGATGTAAAGTTGGACTGATTCTAATTTTAGGCAATCTGCATATAAAAGCCACTTAATTTTGTTTCTTTTGTTAGAAATTTTATAACTTTGCAAAATAAAGAGTAGCTAAAATTAAGATTATGCTAACACTAAAAGTTATTACAGAGAACACGGATGAAGTTGTCCGCAAGTTGGCGAGAAAAGGTTTTGACGCCAAAGAGGTGATTGGTAAAATCATTGAACTAGATAAGATTCGTAAGTCGACTCAGGCTGAGCTTGACGCTAATTTGGCTGAAACAAATGCTATCTCAAAGAGCGTTGGAGCTCTTATGAAGGAGGGCAAGAAGGCAGAGGCAGAAGAGGCTAAAAGCAAGGTGGCTTCTATCAAGGAGAAGTCGAAGGAGCTTGATGCTAAGATGAGTGACGCAATCGAGAAGATTAACTCACTTTTATATACTATCCCTAATATGCCTTACGACGACGTTCCTGACGGCAAAACTGCTGAGGACAATGTTGTTGTAAAGATGGGAAATGAAATTCCACAGTTGGGTGAGGATGCTCTTCCTCACTGGGAGATCGCTAAGAAGTATAATTTGATCGACTTCGAGCTTGGTGTGAAGATTTCAGGTGCAGGATTCCCTGTATATATAGGTAAGGGTGCCCGCCTACAGCGTGCGCTTATCAATTTCTTCTTGGATGAGGCGAGAAACGCTGGCTACACAGAGATCATGCCACCTACAGTTGTAAACCAGGCTTCTGGTTTCGGTACTGGTCAGCTACCAGACAAGGAAGGTCAGATGTACCACTGTGAGGTTGACGACCTTTATTTGATTCCAACAGCTGAGGTGCCAGTCACTAACATCTATCGTGATGTCATCCTTGATGAAAAGGATCTTCCTATTAAGAATTGCGCTTACACTCAGTGTTTCCGTAGAGAGGCAGGTTCATATGGTAAGGATGTACGTGGTTTGAACCGTCTTCACGAGTTCTCTAAGATTGAGATTGTAAGAATTGATACTCCAGAGCATTCTAAGGAGAGCCACAAAGAGATGTTGGCACATGTAGAGAGCTTGGTTAAGAAGCTTGAGCTTCCATACCGTATTCTTCACCTATGCGGTGGCGATATGAGTTTCACAGCCGCTACTTGCTACGACTTCGAGGTTTATTCGGCAGCTCAGAAGAGATGGTTGGAGGTTTCGTCTGTTTCCAACTTCGACACATATCAGGCAAACCGTTTGAAGTGCCGTTATAAGGGAGCCGACAAGAAGACTCAGCTTTGCCACACGTTGAATGGATCTGCAATGGCACTTCCTAGAATCGTTGCTGCGTTGCTTGAGAACAACCAGACAGAGAAGGGTGTACGTGTACCAAAAGTTCTTGTACCTTATATGGGTTGTGAGTATATCGACTAATTTGATATTCGTTATAAAATAAAAATAGACGTTGCGAAGGCAGCGTCTATTTTTTTTGTTTTCATCTTGTGGGATGTAGTGAGGGTGGCAATAGCCTTTTGAAACCATAGAGATTCCCTACTGCAGTTTTTCATTTAGACATTGTATCTTATATAGTTTTTCACTACAAAGGCAATGAATTTTAAGAATAGGGTGCTAGTTATGAAATAAGTGATTGATGACACCACAACATAACATAAAATATCAAGCACGTGATATTTTTCAAAAAATGATTTTTCTTCTGGATCGTTATCAATTTCGTAATTGACGATTTCAGCTTCTTTGGCAAGTCTTTTAGCTCTTACCTTTGACTCATAGTAGTTGTATACAAATGTCACTATTGAAAGGAAGAGTGTGATAAATAAACCTTTGCCAAGTATGTAATGATTCTTCACTGTGACGATATTCTCTGTGGCAAAACGAATGATTGCTCGTGTATTAAGCTGATATTCAAGCAATACCGAAATGTTGCATATAAAAAACAGCAATAATGAGAATGTCGCAAAACTAAGAATCTTCTTTATTTTGATCTGTTTCTTGTCGCTGACGTTCAGTTTCTTGTTCAGAAAGTAAGCGATTATGGAAACAACTATAGCATAAGGCAATATCATCATATCTTATTCAATGTCGCACGTTTTTATTCCCGTTCCTTCCTTATTGGATGGAATTGGATAGTTATTAATCAAAATAAAACAGATGCTGTTGCTCACAGCACCTGTTGTTTAGCCGGAATCTATTAAGCGTTCTCGATAGCTTTCTTGATATCAGCGAAGATAGACTCGATTGAGCCCATACCCTTGATAGAAGCATACTTGCCTTCCTTCACATAGAAATCCTTCAATGGAAGAGTCTGGTTGAAATATGTAGACAAACGCTTCTTAGCTGTCTCTGCGTTATCGTCAGAACGTCCTGAAGTCTTACCTCTCTCTACGATTCTCTTGATAAGCTCGTCTTCCTCAACCTCAAGACCAACCACTACATTGATCTGAGTGCCGCGCTCCTTCAACATTGCGTTAAGAGCCTCTGCCTGAGCGATAGTACGTGGGAAACCGTCGAAGATAACACCTGGGATGTTCTTGCCTTTGCTGTCTAGCACTGAAGCAAGGATGTCGATGATTAGGCTGTCTGGCACCAACTGTCCGTTGTCCATGTAACCTTTAGCTGTCTTGCCAAGCTCTGTGCCGTTTGCAATCTCAGCTCTTAGCACATCACCTGTTGAGATGTGAGCCAAACCAAACTCCTTGATGATAAGTTCGCTCTGTGTTCCCTTTCCTGAACCTGGAGCTCCGAAAATCACTACGTTTTTCATCTTTATTTTTTTTATTTTTAGATTCGTTTAATCTGTTTTTAATCAATGCATTTGTATATCGAATCAAGATTTCTTGCGTTTCCGTCGAAATCTAATCCGTAGCCGACAACAAACTCTTTTGAAATAGAGAATCCGTAATAGTCGGCTTTTATGTCGGTCTTGTTGTTTTCTGGTTTGACGAGAAGGCTTGCAATCTTGACTTTTGCTGCGCCCACCTCCTTGAGATCCGCTACAAACTGTTTCATTGTGACTCCTGAGTCGATGATGTCCTCCACTACGATGCAAGTCCTGCCTTTGACGCTGGCGGGTAGGGCAATCTCACGTTTTAGTGATCCGCTGCTTTGTGTGCCTTCATATGACGAGTATTTCACGAATACCATGTCGACCGCTGCTGGAATGGTACGCAACAGATCTGCGGCAAATACGTAAGCTCCTGAAAGCATCACTATAAACAGTGGATTTTCCGACGCATTCTCCTGCCATATCGTCTTACCAAGCTCGCAAACGCGCGCGTGCAGTTCTGCTGAGCTTATCATTGGTATGAACGTTTTACCAGCTATTTTTATTGTGTCTTTACTCATCTTTTTTGATTTTTCCAATAAAATCATGCAAATTTAATGCATTATTCGCAAAAACGCAATTTTTTTGGATTTTGGGAAAGACAAATTATCAAAGTTTTGCACTGTATTTTCTCTTTTTTATGCCCATTTTACAGACATCAAAAAATAGAGCGTTTTTATTTTTGCATAAACAGTATATCGTAGCTGGTTTGGATCTGCTCGAAACGTTTCAGCAGCTCGTTTGTCTCAGCTGTGGATTTTCCTTTCATTTTATGAGGGTGACATTTCTGCACTAATGTGTTGTATGCCAGTTTTATGGTGTAGTCGTCGGCATCATCGTTGAGACCCAATGTTTGTAGGGCTTTTTTGCGCAACTCAGCTTTCGACTCCTCTTTGTCTGTAGTTGTGATTATTATTCCGTGGGCATGTTCCATCTGACGGATAATCTCGTTGTCTATCCTCAATGTTTTTCCTATCTGACGCATTTTGTCTGCCTCTTCCTGCACCATACACCCATCATCAGAAGCTATGTCGTACAATGCGTAAAACAGATCAAGAGGGAATGTCTCGTCTACTTTATCTGCGTATGCCAGCACCGTCGCACAATATTTTTTATAATCCGTCGCATGATATCCGAGAGTGAGTTTGAACGTGTTGTTCATCTCGAAGCATTCTTTGGGAAATTTTCGTTTGAAGAAGTCGAACACTTTTTCTCTTTCACTGTCTGTGATATTGCCGTCGCTTCTTACGACCATGCTGAAAAGGAATGGTATTCCGATGCTGTAGGCATTGGTGTTGTTGGCTGAGTCGTCGAGATATTTGAGATGTTCGAAATAATGCTTTTTCTCGTTGTTGTCTTGCAGATGCAGACTTATGACGAGTCCTCCGTAGATTCCGCATAACACTACTGCCGGCAACATTATGATAGGAGAGAACAGACTGTATCCGATTATTATTCCGGCAATTGTGGAAAAGAATGCCGCGTGCAGATATACTCTTCTGTTTGTCACATTCAGAGTGATGCCAAAGGCGATTATGGAGAGCAACAATAGACAACGGTCGTATTCATACATTGAAAGGATTATGCCGATCACAGAAAGAATGAATACGATTATGGATATTATGTCAAATATGTTGTTTCTCATTATTCTTGTGGACAATTTGATTCAGATGCAAAATTAATATTTAATGTGTAATGTTCCACATAATATAACGTGAATTAGACGAAATTAAAAATAGGAGAAAAATGATGGTTGGAGTGTCATAAATGAGGATTGTTAAGGGCCCATGTTTGATTGATATTGGCCCTAACCCCTCCCCACGTGCGAGCCGTAGGCGAGCACATAAATTTAATAAAACCACAGAGAAATAAAGTTTACAGAGAAAGGCTACGCCTTTTTATGAGAAAAAGAGGTGAGGTTCCAATCAGAAAGTGGAAAATGATCCGCAGATCACAGTTAATATAGAATAAAGACGCTGTGTTGCAACGTCTTTTCGTAAGTTTTCAAAATTATATTTTTACGATCTTTTTCTCTTCACTGATGAAGTATTGGATCAGTTTTTTGTAGATATCTTCGATGACGTCGGGATTTAAACCACGTTCCTCTGCCATTTTTCTACGTCTTTCCAAGACAGCTTTTTTTCGGTCGGTAGCTTCAATCCCGTCAGCGGTCTTTTCTTTGTATTTGACCACTTCTTTTACATATTTGAAACGTTCGCCTAATAAAGAGATGATGGCATTATCAATATTGTCGATTTCGTTTCGTACATCGGTGATATTCTGACATTCCGATGGCTTTTTATTTGTAACGGTTGTTTCCAAAGCTGTAAATCAATAAAGATGACAAATTTCCTGCAAAAATACAACTTTCTCTTATTGCTTGTCGATAAAATCCAATATAATTCTGTTTTAGTTTAGCGAATAATATAGCAGAGCCGTTTGTCTGAAAGATGGCAACCGAGCAAAGCGAGAGCGATTTGGAACGAAGTCTCGTGGGAGAGATAACATCAAAGAGGATTGTTAAGGGCGAAACGCCATAACCCTTTCCTTAGTGCGAGCCGTAGGCGAGCACACAGAATTGAAATCACATTAATTTCTGGTTCATGATTATTAACATGATAAATCCTGTACACAAAATACCGGTAAAATTTTTGAATTCTTGAGATCATATTGTCATGATATTTTTGGCTCTATTCTATTTGGCTGTTTTTCCATCTCTTTCCCTCATAAAGGTCGAAAACTTTCTTGGGAAAGCTCTGTCCTTTATATTTTTTTCTATGTGCTCGCCTTCGGCTCACACTTGTGAGGGAGAGGTTAGGTCGTTCCGCCCTTAACAATCCTCACAAATTGGAAAATAGCCAAAATTTTTGAATTCTTGAGATCATATCGTCTTGGGTCTAATGATTCCTATCTGAAAAAAGCATCCCATATTACAGGAATATATATAGGCGAAAACGTAGTAAAAATAATATATCTCCAGACAAGAATTGTGCCTTTTCTTTTTTCCTCTTTTGTCTCATTTTCAAACTCTTTGAAATATGTTTTCCATTTGCTAGGTCTGAAAAAAATAAGGAATTGAATGGCAAAAAATAAGATAACCAATAGTGTCCATTCTGATTTGTCCAAATCATGAGGATAACCAATATTAAATATTATATCAAATATAATTAACCCAGACACAACAAGAGAACTATGAACCATACATATAAACATCATCACTTTCATTTCAGGATCATTGTTGTTTATATGGTATATCCTGTACACAAAATACCGATAAAATTTTTGAATTCTTGAGATCATATCAATATCATTTTAATGATTTTTCTATTGCTTCTTGTCCTGGGTTGAAGAAATAATAGGTTTCGTCTATCGCACTATCCCATACACCGAAAACATCTCCTGCTATATATGCTATTCCGATTCCCCAACCGACAGGGCCTCCTAAAACACAAAGACCAGCTGCTACTGCAACATCAAGACCTCCTTTTATAGCTATTCGTCCTTTACGTGGATCGTTTTTTGTGTACGCATCATATATTGTGGCTCCACTAACAACTCCTTGAATTACAACCGCAGCTTTGCCAGCACCTTTCATATAACGTATTCTGCTAGCCGTTTTTTCTCCATACGTAGCCACATTCAAAGCTTCTCTGTCTATGCCTCCTGTGGTATTGCTTATTATTTTAGATGCGTCAGCTCCACGAATGGATCTGAATTCACTTAAAACCTCATTGCGTTTTACGGCTAATGGGTTGTAGCGTTGACTATAGGATATACTATGGAAATGATTATCTTTACTAATGATTCTCATCAAATCCATATCAGTCATTTTGTTGACACCTATCTTAGCAAAGGGTTTTATATTCTGCCAACTTTTGACAAGTTTCTGATCAATCATTCTATATGGTTCGTATGCCATACTCTCTAATCTTTCACCACCGAAATAGGAAGCTGTGGAAAGTGCGAATTGAACGCAGTTATTTATATTATTGACAGAATTACTATTATTTGATTTCTTGTTTGCCACACTTTCGAGTTCTTTTTCTCTCTCGGCTTTTGTTAGTTTTTGTGGCATCGCAGGTTTTTCTTCAGACCGTGCATGATGTTGCATTCCAGACAAAATTTGATCTGCTGTGACAACTTGTGATTCTTCATACTCAAATGAGTTCTCATATTGTTCGTATGATGTGTCAAGATACTGGCTTTCACCCATTTTTCTTACTCTTAAAAATGGATCCAGATATTGATAGAATGCCTGTTCATTTGTGAATGCCAAACCTACACCGATAACGTAACCATCGAATTTACAGTGATTCATCACCAATACGTTGAAATCTTCTTTTGTGATATATCTAACTATTCTGTCTGCCATATTATTTCACCCAGTCTTTGTCAATAAGTATATCATTGATTCTCAATGTCGGAGAAGAAATAGAAAACGATGTGGTGCTGCCTGTCCCTAAATTTATGGATTGACGCAATCCGACACACACTCCATCGTTGAACTCAATACGCAGAGATGGACTCTCCGTCTCATTCTTGAAAATGATGGATCCGCTCATCCGCAAATGATCATTTGTCGCCCATCTGACAATGTTGGAGTCTGGTATTGTGGCAAGCACTAGGCTCAAAACTCCGGAATGAACTTCGCTCTGTGGCTCTCCTTTGCCATCCGTAGGCTGAAAAAATGATGTGGAAAACTGTTTTACTTCATACTGCTTTCCAAAGCACTCGAAATAGGCGTTGAGATTGCCGTCGGGATGCTTGAATATTGAATTAATCGTGTTTTGTATGTCCATGGCTGTTACTTATTTACCCAGTTGTTGTCGACGGAATAACTGTCTATTGAGATGCCTTTGGCGGCTATCTCGAATATTGTTGATACGTATCCTTTTCCTGCTTGATTATAATCAAATCTAAGCTTTACGCATGTGCCTGTCGTAAAGGAAATCTCCTGCAGTTTTCTGCCTTCGTTGTCGATCACAGACACTGATCCATCTTTGTATCTGTATGGATTTGTCATGTAATCAATTAGTTCCTTGGTGGGGACACCGGGAAAAATACAGTTGACAGCCCCCAGATAAACATTGCTCTGTGGCTTACCTTTCACATCTATGTGCTGATAAATATCATAGGAAAAATCAACTAATTCATAGGCTGAACTCACAACCCCTCCATACGCAAATTTTAATACTGTCTTGTATCCAAACATAAATCTTAAAATAAAATTGTTTAACTAAACATACGTCGCATTCGAAAAAACTAGGTCTAGCAATTAGATAGTTTATTCCTGTTACCGTAATTGTTCTGTGCAAAATTAATTTGTTCTAATGTATTATCCAAATAAATTTTATAAAAATCTAACTCTGACATATATTTATGAATGATACCCCGTCTCTTTCCATCATAAAAAGTCGAAGACTTTCTCTCTGAGATCTTATGTCCTCTGTGGTTTTCTATGAGCTTGCCTTCGGCTCGCACTGTGGAGGAGGGGGTAGTGCGTTCTGTCGCTCCCCCGAGACTCCGTCCCGGATTACTCTCGCTTTGCTCGGTAACGTCTTTCAGACGTTTTCCCGTCTCTTTCCTCATAAAAGTCGAAGACTTTCTCTCTGAGATCTTATGTTCTCTGTGGTTTTATATGAGCTTGCCTTTGGCTCGCATTGATGAGGAGGGGTTAGTGCGTTCTGTCGCTCCCCCGAGACTCCGTCCCGGGTTACTCTCGCATTGCTCGGTAACGTCTTTCAGACGTTTTCCCGTCTCTTTTCCTCA
>OCTX012290006.1_pt1 | contig 22545 bp, 21 predicted proteins | sample 1539691 | NCBI WGS metagenome assembly OCTX01 (sample SAMN02144231, study PRJEB22623) | gut metagenome | biome: sheep rumen | host: Ovis aries | place: New Zealand
GCAATGTTTGACCGCCACGACATCAGTGGTTAGTAGGCCATACGGACAGCCGGGTCAAATGCCGAAGCGGCAGTTTTTACTGCCTTATTGAGTGGGAAGTTCGAATTCCCTTAATGTTGATAAGTTGGTTATAACTTGTGAATAATCAATAAGAGTGCGATGAGCTTTGGCTTTGAGGACCTCTTGCCCGTGGGAGTGAAGTAGCGTTTTCCCGGTGTAGAATATTCAGCAAGTTAGGACCATCTTGGAAAGGATGGATCAAATGGCGCAACAGAAGCTTCGTCTTTATGGCTTTAACAACTTGACCAAATCCCTCAGTTTCAATATCTACGACGTGTGCTACGCCAAGACCGCACGCGAGCAGAAGGACTATATTGCGTATATCAACGAACAGTACAACTCTGAGCGTCTGACGAATATCCTGACCAACCTCACCGAGATGATCGGTGCAAAAGTACTCAGCATCTCCAAGCAGGACTACGAGCCGCAGGGCGCATCTGTCACTCTTCTGATCGCGGAAGAGTCCATGATCCCGCATATCGAGTCCGAGACTGTCGTGGCGCACCTGGATAAGAGCCACGTTACAGTACATACCTATCCGGAATATCACCCGGACACCGCTATCGCGACTTTCCGCGTGGATATCGATGTCGCGACCTGCGGTGAGATCTCCCCGCTTTCGACCCTGGATTATCTGATCGGAAGCTTCGATTCGGATATCATCACGATGGACTACCGTGTCCGCGGCTTCACCCGCGATGTGGACGGCAAGAAGATCTTCCGTGACAAGAACATCGTGTCCATCCAGAACTATATCGATAAAAAGACGCTCGAGCGCTACGATGCGATCGACATCAACGTCTATCAGGCGAATATGTTCCACACCAAGATGCTCATCAAGGATGTGGATCTGCAGAACTATCTCTTTAAGACCGATGTCTATGAGATCGCGCCGAAGACGAGACTCGAGATCACCAACAACCTCCGCAAGGAAATGATCGAGATCTTCTCCGGAGCCAATGTATTTGAATCACCGGAAGAGGATGAGTGATCTTGAATAGTGATTTTCTCAAAAAACAGGACCGCGCGCCGATCGCGGAAGCACTGGAGGCCTACTCTTCGGAGCGGGTCGTTCCTTTTGACGTGCCCGGACATAAGCACGGCCGCGGGAATCCCGAGCTGACCGCCTTCCTTGGCGAAAGAACTATGACGCTCGACGTCAATTCCATGAAGCCGCTCGATAATCTCTGCCACCCGGTCTCCGTCATCAAAGAGGCGGAAGAACTCGCGGCGGAGGCATTTGGCGCAAAGGCGGCATTCTTCATGGTGGGCGGCACCACTTCTGCCGTACAGGCCATGGTCTTTACTGTCGCCGCCCGCGGTGACAAGATCATCGTCCCGCGAAATGTACACAGGAGCGTCATCAACGCGATGGTCCTCTGCGGCGCTGTGCCGGTCTATGTCGATCCTGGTGCGCACGAAGAACTCGGTATCGCTCTTGGCATGCAGCTTAGTGATATCGAAGCGGCGATCCGTGAAAACCCCGATGCAAAAGCGGTCTTTGTCAATAATCCGACCTATTACGGCATCTGCAGTGACCTTCGCGGCATCGTGAAGCTCGCGCATAGAAACGGGATGCAGGTCGTCGTGGATGAAGCCCACGGCACTCACCTGTCCTTCTCCGACCGTCTTCCGGTCTCCGCGATGGAAGCAGGTGCGGATATGGCCTCCGTCTCGATGCATAAATCCGGCGGATCGCTGACACAGAGTGCTTTTCTGCTGGTAGGCGGCGCAAACCCGATAGAAGGATCCGGCTCTGACGCCGATTCGGTTTCCGGCCTTGATTCGAAAAGCACTGTTCCCCCGGACGAGAACCGTGCGCCCTCGATCGATCCTGCATATGTGCGCCAGATCATCAACCTGACACAGACCACCTCCGGGTCGTACCTTTTCCTCTCGAGCCTTGATCTTTCGAGAAAAAGACTGGCACTTCACGGCAAGGAGCTTTTCGATAAGGTCATCGATATGGCGGAATATGCCAGAGAAGAGATCAACTCGATCGGCGGATATTATGCCATCGGATCTGAGCTAATCGATGGAAATGAGATCTACGATTTTGATAAGACGAAGCTCGTCATCCACACCCTGCCCGTAGGACTTGCCGGCATCGAGGTGTATGACCTTCTTCGCGATGAATACGATATCCAGATGGAGTTTGGGGACTTCGGCAACTGCCTGGCCTATCTCTCTGTCGGCGACCGCGTGCGCGAGGTCGAGCGCCTGGTCGGCGCCCTCTCCGAGATCCGCCGTCGCTTCGGCAAAGATCCGATCGTATCGCTTCCGAACAACTATATCGCACCGGTAGTAGTCCTCTCCCCTCAGGAAGCATTTTATGCGGATGCGGAGCATGTGGCCTTCGAAAAGACCGTCGGCCGGATCGCTGCAGAGAGCATCATGTGCTACCCTCCGGGAATTCCTGTTCTTGCCCCCGGCGAGAAGATCACGGAGGAAGTTCTCGAGTATCTCCGCTACGCGCAGGAGAAAGGCTGCCAGATCACCGGCGCCGAAGACGCAAGTCTCAGCACTTTGAAAGTCGTCAGAGAACGAACAGGATATTGATTTATTGCAGGTTTTAAAAGAAGAAAAATGACACGAAAAAGATCCCCGAAATTCGAGGATCTTTTTCAATAGCTTTTATCAATTCCTACAGTGGAGAATCACATCATCGGCTGAGCCTGTGCAGGAGTAGATTTCTTAGAGTTCATATTAATCAGAACGATTGCACCGACAATAGCGATAACGCCGAGGATCAGTACGAAGAAACCGATGGAGAAAGAAGTGGATGCATACTTGTCAACACCACTATCCTTGAAGTCCTTCTTTGTTGCAGAAAGTCCGGTAATACCATTGATGATACCCCAGAGACCTACAGCAGCAGAAGCGCCCAGTGCAGAATTGAGGAACTTCTGTCTGTCGAGACCAAGCACCAGAATAACTACAGTAGCAATAGCAAGGATCAGAAGGAAAATTCCCTGATGATGATAGTCGCCCATCAGATTACGGGAAGTGCTCTCACTCATGCTCATAAAAGAAACCTTTGCTGTCTCGATCGGCAGGAAGCTGGCAAGCAGAAGAAGAACACTTCCGACGAGAGTAGCGATCGTTGCCGGCTCCTTAATATCCAAGCCGGGCTTTAAATTCTTGAAATCCATAAATAATACCCCTCCTAATGAGTTTTATAGTGTTTTAATTATATAACAAAACTCATTGAAAACAACAAAAAAACATTTATTGTTTTTCGAAGCTATTTTGTTCCTATAAAGATAGATCACATCATCGGCTGAGCAGGTGCTTGTGTGCTCTTTTTAGACCTCATTCCAATAAGAACAAGACCAGCGACCAGAGCAAGGGCACCGATGATCAGGAGATAGAAAGCGATCTGAAGTGAAGCGGCATTCTCGCCTGTGAAAGCTTTGTAGAGTTTATTTGCATCGCTGACATCACTTCCCACGCTACGGATATCCCAGATAGCCCATATGATCTCAGCTGCCATTACACCGCTTGCGATCTTCTCCAGATTGAAAACCACCAGTGCAGCGATTGCAATTACGAGAATAAGATGTAGGATACCATGGTGGTTTCCACCCATCAGACTTTCTGTATCTCCGAGTACTTTTACGATCGGCAGGAAACTTGCTAAAAGCAGAATAACACTTCCTCCCAATGTGCACAGTGTTGCAGGATCCTTAAAATCCACACTAGGCTTTAAATTTTTAAAATCCATAATAAATACCCCTCCTTGTGAGTTTTTTGCATCTCAATTATACACTATGCGCTATTGGCTACAAAATACAGAAATACCGCCCTCTTCTTCCCCTATGATTCATTATGCCAATATCAATTAAGGTGGTATTATATAGATGTTGGTTTCGGTGGCGCTATTCTTGCTGCCACGCTAACGGCGAAGATCCGATAGCACACCAAATAAAAGAAATCGGAAGGAGGATCTTATGGATCTTTGGTTTTCTGAATTTCATACTCCATCCGTCAAGCTTGCGATCAAGGTCAGCAAGCAGCTCTACAGCGGCAAGAGTGACTTCCAGCAGATCGACGTTTTCGAATCGCCGGAGTTCGGCCGTTTTCTCACGCTCGACGGCTATATGATGCTTACCCAAAAGGATGAATTTATCTATCACGAGATGATGGTGCACGTCCCGATGTGTGTCCATCCCGATGCGCGAAAAGTACTTGTGATCGGCGCCGGCGATGGCGGTGTCGTCCGGGAGCTCGTCCGCTACGATTCCATCGAGCATATCGATGTGGTCGAGATCGACGAGGAAGTCGTAAAAGTGGCGAAGGAATATCTTCCCTTTACGGCCTGTGGTTTTGACGATCCGAGAGTCCAGTTTCACTTCGAGGATGGTCTGAAATATGTGCGTCATCACGAGGATGAATACGATCTGATCCTCGTCGATTCCACCGATCCGTTCGGACCCGGCGAAGGTCTTTTCACGAAGGAATTCTACGGCAACTGCTATACTGCGCTAAAGGAAGACGGCATCATGGTCAACCAGAATGAGAGTCCTTTCTATGCGAACGATGCCCGAGCGATGCAGCGCGCGCATAAGCGCATCCTCGCGAACTTCCCGATCTGCCGCGTGTATCAGGCACACATCCCGACCTATCCGTCCGGCCACTGGCTCTTCGGTTTTGCTTCGAAGAAGTATCATCCGGTAAGAGACATGCATGCTGCCGACTGGAAGTCTCTCGGCATCGAGACGAAGTACTATAACACGAACCTGCACCGCGGTGCCTTCGCGCTTCCGAACTATGTGCAGAAGCTCCTGGAAGCGATGGAAGAGCTCCCCGGAAATGATACAACAACCACTCTGAACGGCGGCGCGAAGCAGTCCGCTGACGAGAAAAAGAACGGAGGGAAGTCCTGATGGTCGATCGTATTGAGAAGAATTTCTTCGCACTGAACTGTCCCTATGAAGATGCGAAGGCAGTCATCTTCGGCGCCGGTTTTGACGGCACCACTTCTTTCCGTCCGGGCACGAGATTCGGTCCCTCTGCGATGCGCAGTGAGAGCATCGGACTTGAGTCATTCAGCCCGTACCAGGACAAGGATCTCGAGGACGCGCCGATCTGCGATTCCGGAGATCTGGACCTGCCTTTCGGTGATGCGGAGCAGGCACTTTCCCTCATCGAAGAAGAAACCGGCCGGATCTTATCTGACGGCAAACTCCCGATCATGCTCGGCGGCGAACACCTGGTCACGCTGGGTGCTTTTCGCGCGGTAGCGGAAAAATATCCGGACGTTGTAGTCCTGCACTTCGATGCGCACTGCGATCTCCGTGATGATTATATCGGAGCGAAGCTCTCGCACGCCTGCGTCATCCGCCGCATCCATGACATCGTCGGCGATGGCAGGATCTACCAGTTCGGCATAAGATCCGGAACGAAGGAAGAATTCGAGTTTGCCAGGAAGCACACGAAGATGGAGCGGTTCAGAGCGGATAGCTTTGACGAGGTACTCGCACTTCTGCGCCTCAGTGAAAAGCCGGTCCCGGTCTATCTGACGGTCGATCTGGATGTGCTCGATCCGAGAGAATTTCCGGGAACAGGTACTCCGGAAGCAGGCGGACTGTCCTTCGAGGATCTTCGGATCTGCCTGATGCAGCTTCAGGACATCAACCTCGTGGGCATGGACTTCGTGGAGCTCTCCCCGCCCTACGATCAGAGCGGCTGCAGCACGGCGCTGGCATTGAAGATATTCCGCGAAATGCTTATCATGAAATACGGGAAATGATTCACGATCCGGGCGCCCGGCAGGGAATCCCGGCATCACGAAAAAAAGATAAAAAGCAATCGGCGCTTCCTGCCGAAATACAATTTACGAAGGAGATACTACTATGGGAAAAGCACTTATCATCGGTTGTGGCGGTGTTGCTTCTGTGGCCATCGCCAAATGCTGTCAGAACAGCGAGGTCTTCACGGAGATCATGATCGCGAGCCGCACATTAAGTAAGTGTGACGCGCTGAAGGAGAAACTCCAGCCGACGACAAAGACCATCATCCACACACGTCAAGTCGACGCGGATAAAGTACCTGAGCTCGTCGCCATCATGGAAGAGTTCAAGCCGGACGTTTGCCTGAACCTCGCACTTCCTTATCAGGATCTGACGATCATGGACGCATGCCTTGCGACCAAGACGCCTTATGTCGATACCGCCAACTACGAGCCGCTCGATACCGCGAAGTTCGAGTACAAGTGGCAGTGGGCATATCACGACAGATTTAAGGAGGCCGGTATCACCGCGCTTCTCGGCTCCGGTTTTGATCCGGGTGTAACAGGTGTCTTCTCCGCATATGCACTGAAGCATCAGTTCGACGAGATCAACTACATCGATATCCTCGACTGCAACGGCGGCGACCATGGCTATCCTTTTGCTACGAACTTCAACCCGGAGATCAACATCCGTGAAGTATCCGCGAAGGGCAGCTACTGGGAAGACGGCAAATGGGTCGAGACCGAACCGATGGAGATCAAGAGAGTCTATAACTTCGATCAGGTCGGTGAGAAAGATATGTATCTTCTCCACCACGAAGAGCTCGAGTCCCTCGGCAAGAATATCCCGGGCATCAAGCGTATCCGCTTCTTCATGACCTTCGGCCAGAGCTACCTCACTCACCTCAAGTGCCTCGAGGACGTCGGCATGACATCCATCGAGCCGGTCATCTACGAGGGCCACAAGATCGTGCCTCTGCAGTTCCTGAAGTTCATGCTTCCGGATCCGGCAACCCTGGGTCCGAGAACCGTCGGCAAGACTAATATCGGCTGTATCTTCAAGGGTAAGAAAGACGGTAAGGAAAAGAAGTACTATCTCTATAATGTCTGCGACCATCAGGAGTGCTATAAGGAAGTCGGCTCCCAGGCCATCTCCTATACCACCGGTGTTCCGGCCATGATCGGCGCGATGCTCATCATGCAGGGCACCTGGAAGCGTCCGGGCGTATATAACATCGAAGAGTTCGATCCGGATCCGTTCATGGATGCACTTAATAAGTGGGGACTCCCGTGGATCGAGGACTTCAATCCGGTGGAAGTCGAGTAACCGCCATATAGAACAGTAAGTAAAAAGACGGCTCGCCTCGGTTTTCAGCGAATCGGGGCGGGCCGAAACATTATGAAGGACATTTTTCGTGTCCTGCGAAATAAGAGAGGAAACAGATCGTGACCGGTAGCATTGACAGAGCAAGGAAGAAACAGACGGAACTTGTGTTTTTCGCCCTGTTTATCCCGTGGATCACTCTGTGTATCATCTCAGAGACCACGCTCTCCTATTCTTTTTCAAAAGCAGCCGACTATATCGTCTGGCTGCTGAAGAGTCTCATCCTCCCGGTCTCCCTCGTTCTTCTGAATCTGTTTGTCATAAGCAGGACCGATCTTCGAAGAAAGCTCCTCGTCCTTATATCCATCGTGCTTCTGACCGCGCAGTGCTTCATGCTGACCTATAGCGATGATCTTCTTCTTTGCATCTGTCTGATGATCGCCGCGATGAATATTGATTTTAAGAAGATCCTCAAGGTCTATCTATTCACGTCCCTTACTCTGGTGATCCTGATGACGGTTGCCGCGTCCACCGGCATGATCTCAAACATCGTCAGCCACCGCTACGGGGCCACCAGATATGCTCTGGGTACCTTCTGGTGCACGGATTATTCCTCGAGAGTATTCTTCCTTCTTCTGATCGTGCTTTATCTATATAGTGCGAAGATGAAGCTTCTTCACTGGCTCGCCCTCGCTTCTGCCGTCCTTCTCGTGTACCACTTTACCGTGGGGAAGATGGATCTCATCTGCATGATGACGGCACTTCTTCTGTTCTTCCTGCATGAACTGATCGTAAACAGCAAAAAGTCATTCGCACTCAGGACGAAGTGGCCCAGGATATGGGGAAAACTCGCACCTTTCTTCACACCGGTATCCGCCGTCCTGATCACTTGTCTGACGCTTCTTTACTCCCTAAAGAGTGAGATCCTTCTGGATCTGAATACTATCCTTTCGGATCGTCTGCTCTACGGAAACCGGGCATTTTCCGAGATCGGGATCACGCCTTTTGGCAAATATGTCGAGTGGATCGGCATGGGCGGCATCTCCGACGATGTCCTGCCGGAAGGCTACAACTTCGTCGATGCATCCTATCTGAATATCCTCTTTTCCTTCGGCATCATCGCCGCCATCCTGATGATCGTACTTCTTTCTTATATCGCATATCATCACAGGCGGGACACACGTCTTGTCATCGTGATCGCCCTGATCTCGATCCAGTGCATCCTCGCACACCACTTCATCGATATCGCATACAATCCCTTCTGGGTGGTCTTCCTGGCCAAAAGAGAGTATAACGCCCCTTCGTCACAGCCATCTGATGCGGAGCAGCCGGCGTCTGCTATAATAGGGACAAATCTTCAGAAAGGTGAGTGAAAAGGATTATGCCTGACCGCTACACACTAGAAACTATCCCCACCCCGGCTTTCGTGGTGGACATGAAGGCTCTCCGGAAGAACGCCTCGATCCTGAAGGATGTATCGGACAGATCCGGCGCGCATATTCTTCTTGCGCAGAAGGCTTTTTCCTGCTATGCCACCTATCCGGAGCTGAGCAAGTACCTTTCCGGCACGACCGCGAGCGGCTACCATGAGGCGCGTCTCGGCTACGAGGAGATGGGAAAGCCTTTCGGAAAAGAGACGCACGTCTATGCCCCGGCATTTACTTCCGAGGATATGGACAAGCTTCTTCCTATCTGCGATCACATCATCTTCAACTCGATCAATCAGTGGAAGACTCACCGCAGCCGCGCGCTTTCCTTCTCGAAAAGCACTCACACCGCGGCTTCAGATCCCACCGGCGATGCAGCCTCGAACTGCCCGTCCTTCGGTCTTCGCATGAATCCGGAATATTCCGAGATCGAGACGGATATCTATAATCCCTGCGTAAAGGGCTCCCGCCTCGGGATCCTCCGTGAACTCCTTGACCGCGAACTGTGTTCTGCCGCATCTTCAGAAAGCGCCACCGGTTCGGTTACCGGATCCAAAGTCCCCGTTACAGCAGAGATCTGGGATGCATCCGTATTCTCCGGTATCGAGGGGCTTCACTTCCATACCCACTGCGAGCAGGGCTTCGGGCCGTTGTCCAGGACCATCAGGGTCATCGAGGAAAGATTCGGGGATCTTCTTTCTCTTCCGCAGATCAAGTGGCTGAATCTTGGCGGCGGACACCACATCACGAAAGACGACTACGACAGAGAAGGCCTGATCTCCGAGGTCAAGCGTCTCTCCGAAAAATATAATGTAACCGTGTATCTTGAGCCCGGCGAAGCCGTGGCGATCGACGCGGGGTATCTGATCGGCACCGTTATGGATATCGTCGAGAACGGCATGAAGATCGCCATCTTAGACGTTTCCGCAGCATGTCACATGCCCGATGTACTGGAGATGCCCTACCGTCCGCCGCTTAAAAGTGCTTTTGACGCGGGAGAAAAACCATATACATACCGTCTCGCGGGAAACACATGTCTGGCAGGAGATGTCATCGGCGATTACTCGTTCGGGAAGGAACTTCATGCCGGCGACAGACTATATTTTCTTGACATGGCTATGTATACTATGGTAAAAGACAATACGTTCAATGGTATGCCGCTTCCTTCGGTCTGGCTTTTGGAAGAAGGCGGAGATGCCGTGAATATAAAAACATTCAGCTATGACGATTTTAAGGCACGTCTGTAGAAAAGCCAAGAGATCCAATCCGAACGTATCCGTCGGAGAGGATTACTTCCCGGAGAAGACTTTCACGATACGTGACATGGACGGGAAAGCAATCGATGAATCGGTATTCTCCCTGCACAAACTGACCATGATCAATTTCTGGGAACCATGGTGCGGTCCCTGTATCAACGAGATGCCGTACATAAAAAGGAGAAACGAATGAAAAAGAAACTTACCGCTATTGTCGCAGTTCTGATGGCATTGTCGCTATCCGCCTGCTCTCCGGACAAGGCAAAAGAACAGGGTGAGAAGATCAAGAAGGATCTCAATGACAAGGTCGAGAGCCTGAAAGACGACGTCTCGAAATATGCCGATGAGGAGACAGACCTCGAAGCATTGACCGGCACGACCACTTCTCAGGGCACTTCGGAAGAGCTTTCCGGTGCGATCATCTCCGAGTCGGAAGAAGAGTTTCTGGAATTCACGACATCCGAATCCACTGAGATCTCTACTGATGAGTACTACTCTCCGGATATCATCTTCACCATCTCCGACTTAAATGGTAATAAAATCAACGAGAACGAGTTCAGCAAGCACAAGGTCACCATGATCAACTTCTGGGAACCCTGGTGCGGACCCTGCGTCAATGAGATGCCGGAGATCGAAAAGCTCTACGAAAACTATAAGGATAAAGGTCTTTACATCATCGGAGTATTCTCCTCTACCGATCAGCTCGAGGACGTGAAGTCCGTCATCGCCTCTGCCGGCACGACCTACCCGATCGCGACCTACGATGAGGCCTTTGACATCTACCAGACAGGATATGTACCGACCACGATCTTTATCGATCAGAACGGCCACATCCTCCCCGCTTCGAACGGCTACAGCGAACACGCGATCGTTGGCGCCAACTCCTACGAGAAGTGGGCGGAGCTCATCGAAAGCTTTCTGAAGTAAAAGCACTTGTCCCCAGAGGTCTTCTATGAAGAAACTCCTTTCCAACAAGAACCTGCTCGCCGTGATCTTTATGCTGATCGGCATCGGACTGATCGTGACCGGTCTTATTTCCGGGCAGGCTGCCTCTGTCCTGAATAAGGCCAGAAGGATCTGCATGGAGTGTATCGGCATTGGATAAGGAAGTCTCGGGAAAAAAGACCATACAGGAGAAGCGCTTCACAAGAAGGCACGGCATCCAGGCCATCGCCACACTCATCCAGAATGCGAATTTCAAAGGTTTCTTCACAGGGAAGATCTATACCGGCGCGGCAAAGAAGGTCTGCGTCCCGGGCCTGAACTGCTACTCCTGCCCGGGAGCCGTCGGTGCCTGTCCGGTCGGATCTCTCCAGAATTTTCTGAGCGGAATGTCGTTCCGTTTCCCCTACTACGTCTTAGGTCTTCTGATCTTCATCGGCGCCCTTCTCGGCCGCATCGTCTGCGGCTTCTTATGCCCTTTCGGATTCCTGCAGGATCTTCTTTATATGATCCCTTTCTATAAGAAGAATCAGTTCAAGATCGACAAATATCTCCGGTATCTGAAGTACATCGTCCTTCTGGTCCTGGTGATCCTTCTTCCCCTGTCCCTGCCGCTGACGCCGGCATTCTGCAAGTATGTCTGCCCGTCCGGCACCATCGCAGGCATCATCACGTGGCTCACCACGGAGTTCATCCGTCCGCAGTTCGGCTGGCTCTTCAACTGGAAGCTCATCGTGCTCGGCATCATCCTCGTATCGGGGCTTATCGTTTACCGCCCGTTCTGTAAATATCTCTGCCCCTTAGGTGCTTTTTACGGATTCTTCAACCGCTTCGCGCTTGTCCGCATGCACCTCGACGAGACCGCCTGCGTCCACTGCGGCGCCTGCGCGAGATCCTGCAAGATGAATATCGACCCGAGCAGAAAGCCGAACAGCATGGAGTGCATCCGCTGCGGCGACTGTGTCCGTTCCTGCCCCGAAAACGCCCTTCACATCGGCGTCCGCTTCTCCGGCGGCAAAGAAGAAAGCCCGGCCGGAAAGCCATCAGAGCCTCATATGTAAGTCCCCGGAAATCAGATCCGGATAGGACCGTCTACATTATTTCCGCTTCAAAAGCACTCGTTTTTGCAACTTTCATCTCTCAAAATTTCATTATTCTCCATTCTTCCCATTTTCTTCCACGCGAGTGCAGCTATGCGCATTTATCCATTCAACAGTGAAAACAGGCAGATCGTCAACATTTTGCACAAGGTGAAAAAAGAAATAGTTTTTTGCAACGATTTTTATTCTTCTTGCAAAATTCCGTATATTCCTATTTGCAAATCGTATTTGCGGTTGTATAATGACAAATGTTGAGCTGGAACTCCGGGTTCAAGTGCTTTTCAAAAGCAAAAAACCGGGGTAAAAGCGATTTTGATTTCAGATATTTTATATGGAGGAAAGAAACATGGCACTTAAGAATGAGTATTTAAAGCGTGTTTACGAAAAGATCCTGGCAAGAGATCCTAACGAAAAAGAATTCCATCAGGCTGTTCTCGAGGTTCTCGAGTCTCTCGAGCCGGTCATCGACCGTCACCCGGAGTATGAGGCAGAGTCCCTCATGGAGAGAATGGTAGAGCCGGAGCGTATCATCACATTCCGTGTTCCGTGGCTGGATGATCAGGGTAAGGTACAGGTAAACCGTGGTTTCCGTGTACAGTTCAACTCCTCCATCGGACCTTATAAGGGCGGTCTCCGTCTGCATCCTTCCGTTAACCTCTCTATCCTGAAGTTCTTAGGCTTCGAGCAGTGCTTCAAGAACTCCCTCACAGGTCTTCCGATTGGTGGTGGTAAGGGTGGTTCCGACTTCGACCCGAAGGGCAAGTCCGACCGTGAAGTTATGCGTTTCTGCCAGAGCTTCATGACAGAGCTCAGTAAGCATATCGGTCAGTTCACAGACGTACCTGCCGGCGATATCGGAACAGGCGCTCGTGAGATCGGTTATATGTATGGCCAGTACAAGAGACTGAACAACGACTATGTTGGCGTACTTACAGGTAAGGGCCTCTCCTGGGGCGGTTCCCTCGCTCGTACAGAGGCTACAGGTTATGGTCTGTGCTACTTCACAGCTGAGATGCTGAAGGCAAAGGGCACATCCTTCGAAGGCAAGACAGTTGCTATCTCCGGTTCCGGTAACGTTGCTATCTTCGCTTGCGAAAAGGCAACACAGCTCGGCGCTAAGGTCGTAACACTTTCTGACTCCAACGGTTTCATCTACGATGAGAACGGCATCAACCTCGACGTTGTTAAGGAGATCAAGCTCGTTAAGCGTGGAAGAATCAGCGAGTATGCTAAGGCTGTTCCGTCCGCTGTTTACACAGAGGGCAAGCGTCCGTGGGGCACAAAGTGCGATATCGCTCTTCCGTGCGCAACACAGAACGAACTCGACCTCGACAATGCTAAGGAGCTCGTTGCTAACGGCGTGAAGTTCGTAGCTGAGGGTGCGAACATGCCGACAACTCCGGATGCTACCATCTACTTCCAGCAGAACGGTGTTTACTTCGCACCTGGTAAGGCTTCCAACGCCGGTGGTGTAGCAACATCCGCTCTCGAGATGTGCCAGAACTCCGCTCGTCTGTCCTGGACATTCGAAGAAGTTGACGCTAAGCTCAAGGGCATCATGCAGAACATCTACAAGAACGCTTCCGCTGCTGCTAAGGAATATGGCGATGCAGACAACCTCGTTCTCGGCGCTAACATCGCTGGCTTCCAGAAGATCGCAGACGCTATGATGGCTCAGGGTATTGCTTACTAATACTCGCCGAAATTAAACTAAAAAAGAATATCCCGCTTGCGGTTCAGACAGTTTGCTTACGCAAAACTCACCGCTAGCGGGATTTCTTTTTTCTTTCAGGCGAGCATTAGTAAGCGCTGGTGTTGGCTGGAGTGAAACTCGCCACTTGAGAGATTTCTTTTTGCTTTATTAGGTTTCTTGAGTATCGATTAGTAGCGCGACGCAGTCTCAAGATTTTGTGCAGCGGACGGTGTATCTTTCTTTGCCGCCGAAGGTGCATGTGAAGAGGGTCAGGTCCCAGGAGCCGTCTAGCATCTGCTCTGTGCCGGTTCCTTCGATGATCTCGATATCGGATACCGTATAGAGGAATTGTTCGCCGTCCATCGTTGTCAGGAGCACCTGATCGCCCACCTGCAGTTCTTTGATCTTACGGAAGATCCTGCGGTAGTTATGTCCTGCGATGACCATGCCGCCATCGTAAGGATCACCGTAGAAGCGGCAGAGGAAGTATTCCAGGTATTCTTCGCTGCAGGAATCGACGACCGGCATTTCCAGGTCGATCGCCGGGATCGAGAGGTATCCGTCATATGGGTAGCCGTCGATGGTAACGACAGGGAGTGTCTTCTTTTCCGGCGCAGCCGTCTCCGATGCACCTTTCTCCGCCCCATCTTTTCCCGCCGACGCTGTATCGCCGGACGGATCAGCGGACGCCTCGCCCGCCTTTATCCTGGAGATCTCGTCTTTTACCTTGACGATCTCATCGACCGACATGGCGTAGGCGCGGTTCCCCTCGTGCTCGTTGACACCATAGAGGATCGCGCCGCAGACGATAAGACATGCGCCGATGGAAAGAAGGATATTAGAGAGGATCTTATAACTCTTTTTCATCTTCTTTTCTCCCTGCAAGTCTTACAATTACGCCCGCGCTTACCAGAAAAGCACCCGCCACGAGCAGTACCGGGATCGGCCAGTTGAGCTGCCCGGTTTGCGGCAGTTTAGGAGGAGTATCTTTCTTCGGCGGCTCCTCTCTTGGGGGATTCTGTGGCTCGCTTGGTGATTCCGGCGAAGTCGGATCCGGTTCACTCGGATCTCTCGAGCCGGAGCGGACCTGATAGACGATCTTCGGTTCCGCTACCACATCGTATTTCCAGTGGTTTTCTTCGATACAAGGCAGATAGACGAGGAACGGTTCGAAGGTCGAAAAATGCATGACCTCATCGGTCTGTACCACGAGATAAACGCCCTGCGGAAGATCCGGATAATAGACATTTCCATCTTTATCCGAAGTTTTTTCGATACCGGTCAGCTGTTTCTTCTCCGCCAGATCCCGCATCTTCAGGATCTCTTCTTCCGAGACCTCTTTACTAAGATCCGCCGTCAGTTCTTTCCAATCATCGGTATAGACATACTGGAGGTCACTGCCCTGATATTTCATCCCGGCGATCTTGTAGATCTTTACCTTGGCGCCTTCTTCTTTTTTCACTTCTTCTACTACGGATTCGAGGTGAAGAACAAGCCTGTTTGTCCGGTCAAGATCCGCGTACTCTGTTGTGTCTGCCCAGACGGCATGCGAAAAGAGCCCTGCGATCAGGACCGCAATCAGCATCTGAAGCCGGAAGAGATTCTTTCTTCTCATGCCTGTTCTACCTCCTTTCTCCGTTTTTTGCGCAGGTGGCTTCTAATGACCACCACTGTATTGATCACGGCGAGCATCACGATCGACAGGATCGCCGTTGTTACGAGAGGATCCACCATGATCGCATCATTCGCGACACGGACTGTCTCCGGCAGCGAAGCATCCGGATGGATACGTTTTCCACGGACCAGCAGGCGGTGCGAGTTCACTCCGTATGGTGTACATGTCACCAAGGTGCAGAGGTCCTCTCCCGGGACGATATGCAGATCTCTCATCTCCTCCGGAAGGACCGTCTTGATCTGGTCCACTTCGTAGATAAGAACTTCATCGCCCACCGTGATCGTAAAGGTATCCCCGATCTTCATCTGATCCAGGTCGGTAAAGAGCTTCGCCGTCGGAAGTCCCCTGTGGCTCGAGAGCACACTGTGCGTGTCTTCTCCGCCTACAGGAAGACTGCTGTTCGGCATATGCCCCACACCGATCTGGAGCACTCCGCTATCCACATCGTGATAGATAGGGAGCTGGACTCCGATCTTCTCGATCTCGATATATCCCATGATCCCTGTGTCAGTCACATTCAGCTGATCAGCATAGGCTGGGACTTCTTTTCCGGGAACAGAGATCCCTTTCCCGGCCATTACCCGGTTATATTCGCGGGCATCCTGAAGCATCTTCTCTTTCTCTTCTGTGTCTTTCTGATTGATCTCACTATTGTAAGTAACGATCACGGCAGATGCATCGGAGCGGTTCTTGTGATCACTGATGATCGGGAAAAGAAACAGCGCCACGCCTGCCAGTATCAGGACAACTATGAGGATGTCGAGAATATACTTCTTCAAAGGCTCACCTTACTCTTTTTCAGAACCTTTTTTCTTCAGTACCAGGAGCACGATACCGCCCAGAACGAGGACCGCACCACCGGCATAGAAGATAGTTGTACCGATACCACCGGTCTTCGGGAGATCCGATGTCTTCTTGTTTGTTACCTTAAACTGAAGCTGATTCGGAACAGCTGTATTGGAATCCAGCTTATAGCTCCATGTCGGCTTGTTATTGCTGTCAAATGTGCAGGTGATCTCAACCGTGCGAGGTGTCGGATCCAGAACATATCCGTCCGGAGCCTTTGTCTCGGTGATCGTATAAGTGCCGGCGCCCAGTCCGTTAAATGTCAGTTCACCATCTGTACCTACCGCACTCTTTACAACACTCTCACTTTCTTCCACAAGAGTTGTATTCTCTACCAGTTTGTACTTATCTGTCTTGCTGGCATACTTATCCTCAGTAGCAGCCGACGGTGCTTCTTCTGTATATTCACCGGTCTTGAGCTTGTAATATGTGCCACTTGCATCCGGAGTAAATTCATTTGTCTTAGAGATGACCTGCTTGGAAGAGGTTCCGTCGATCTTGAATTCCGCACCCGGAAGGCGAAGGGTCTGATCGTTCTCATCGACCTTGATCACGCTGACGCCTGTGGTATAAGTGATGGTCTCCTTGTCCGGAGTCTTGCCTGTCGGATCGCCGTTTCCGGGTTCGTCACTGGTGTAGTTGTGACTCGGATCGTTCGAGTAAATGAGGTTTGCCGTATTCGGGTTACCTGCATTGGTAACGTCTGCTTTCTCATTGAGCTTTGCCTGATAGGTAACAACGATAGGCTGACCGTACAGGGTCTGTGCTTTTGTCAGCATATCCTTGAAGACGATCTTCAGAGTAGTCTTACCATCAGTAGCCGTTGTCTTTTCGAAAGTAAAGTCTGTGTTTTCTGTAAGTGTCGTGCTTCCGATCTTAACTGTCGGAGCGGCATCACCGATATAGGTAAGACCGGCAGAAAGCGTATCGTTCATGACGAAGCAGTATTTGTTATATCCGGAATTACGGAGATCCGGAACTTCCGATGTCAGTTCGAAGGTGATCGCGTCACCGACGGAAGCCTGATTCTTCACGTCTCTGGTCTCACCGGTAACGATCTTCTTATCGAGCTCCGGAACTACTGCTTTCGTATTCACGCTAACTGCTGTCGTAGGTTTTACGACGTCGAGCATGAACTTGGAGACCGCGCCTTCCTGACCGTTCGCACCACCGGTGATCGTATCTTTTACCAGATAATAACCGGTTTTTTCCACGCCGATATTCGTGGTGGTTTCTGTCGCTGCCATCGCACCTTCCTTCTTCGTGGAAGTGAGGTGCTTCGATACTGCTGTGGCAAAAGCATCCACTACCGCAGAGTTATCTGCCTGTGCTTCCAGAACAGCGAGCACGTCCGGAAGAGATGTGCAGTCCTTGAAATCCTCGAGCTTTTTCAGTTCCGTAAGTGCAGCATCTCCATCTACACCGGAACCCCATTTGAAGTCGTAGAGCTTGTCGTTCTCTACCTTCGCGTCAAAGATCTGATAGACTTCGTAGTTGTGCGCGGATTTGTCATTGGCGCTGACTTTGTTGATCGTAATGGTATACGGATCCGGATCCGCAGCCATTACCGTTATTCCCAGAGCGAGGACCATTACTGCACTCAGAAATAATGAGATAAACTTTTTCATTGTCTTTGTCATAATTGTGTGTTCCTTTCTAATATATTTCATGTCTTATTATTCATTTTTATCCTGTGTTCATAGGTCCATCACCTTGGCCTTCTTCAGGAAAAGCAGTATCGCGGCGGATATCAGAAGCACCGCGCCTGCCTGATGGAAGATGGCGGTCCCGCCACCGCCTGTATCCGGCAAGGTGTACATTACCTCGTTCACAAACTTATAATCCACGTCGGAAAGATCTCTGTGCGGAAGAATGATCTCCGCTTCGATCAGTCCGTCTGTGGTCTCCGTAACCTTGATATCCACTTTGTAGGTGCGCTCATCGTAATGGATGTTGGTCTGCGTCGGATCGACTGTCTCTGAAATATAGTATGTATATGTTCCCGGTTTTTCGAAGTGTATCTCATCGAAAAGCACTGTTCCGTCCGCGCTGTTTGCCACCTGCTGGATAAGATTTCCGGATGAGTCCCGAAGTTCGAATTGAAAAGCACCGTCTCCCAGTGTTCCGTGCAGGAGCTCTTTACTTGCTGCCAGCTGGATCATGGCGGAATTCGCATGAAGCGTGAAGTCCAGGCCCGAGTGATCCGGGCACTTATTGTAAGCATCCACCACGTGAGTATGAGTAAGATCAAATACGATATGATCTATACTCGTTCTCGGAGTCTTGGGATCATTAATCGAATACGCGGTGGATTGTGCGAACTCCCATTCCTGTCCCTGCGGCAGATTGGGATTAAATTTATATGTTTTTGTTTCTGAAAGAATGCGATACATCTTTACATCGAAAGAAGCGTGATCGACATCACTGTAATTAAACTTGATATTACTAAATGAATTCGGGTCAACAGAGCCATCGTCCTTAAACTTATATTTTGACGTTAATTCGTATTGGGACTGTCCTACACTCGCATTCGGGTTCTTGGCATAATTCAACCTCGTATATCCGCTTCGAGGGATCCCCTGCGCTTCGTCATACCAGAGGGTGTCCCCATTTCCATCGAAGAACCGGACCGTGTCACCATTCGATTGATATAGGATACACTCATTTACCTCTTCAACATAGGTGAAATAATAGTTCACCTGCTTATAGAGTTGTCCGTTTTTGATATAGATCCTGGTGGACGTGTATTTACCGCCGTCCGCGATCTCAATATCCGCGTGGTCAAGCGTCTTTCCGGGAAGTACTCGCACATACATATTTCTGGTCTGCCCATCACAAGTCACATGTACAAGATTCGTTCCTTGCCCTCTCGCATGAACGTCATTGTATTTATATCCGTCCCCATTCGCGGTATCCATATACCGGCCGATGACACCGTCGCCTCTGTAATTACCATACTGCGCCTCATTATGTTCAAACCAGAATCCATCCGCATTGGAGAGAAACCTGATCCAGTCTCCTTCAGAAACACAGTACGGGTTCTGCGAATTACTGTACTGCTGCCAGGAATCGTAATCACGCATATCTACCGTAGTATTCGTTTCAGACGGTACAACTGCTATATAGAAGTCATTGGCATTGTCGTGACTTCCGTCTGCAAATGTGAGTCTTACCATGCCCGGCGTATCCGCTTTATAAACCGCCTTTGTATTCCAGGTATTTGTTGTTTCATCCAGTTCCTGAACCATATTGCCGACTAATGAAAGATGCGCGTTTCCCCCAGTGAACCCGGTATCAATTCCAAATGTATCTGCCTGGTTGGTTGACTTGCCTACCAGCGTGATGCTGTCACCCTGTTTCACGATATAAGGATAGTCATTACTGTTCGGAATAGTGTATCTTCCATCACCATTAACATCCACACTCGGGAACCACGGTAATGATGGCAGATAATCGTGCACCTGCTGTCCGTGCACTTCGCCGACAGCGGTGAGTACATAGATCGAGAAGCTCTCTGCAGTGAAGCTTCCGCCTTTCTCATCGATGTCCGCGTCTTCCACTTCCGTGGCCCCCTCATCCGTCATGTGAAGAACAGAGAAAGTATCGCCTTCCAGTTCTTTTTCCGCGGGAAGAGTAATACTGACCTGCACGGTCTCGCCGGCAAGCGGTTCGAGGACATTTCCATCGTCGTCGATAAAGCGGATATCCACGGCAAGCGCATCCTTGACTTCTTTGTTCTCCTCGAGTGAGGAATTGGCCATCGCCATCATCTGTGCATCGACTGTTACATCGTCCGCATGCATCGTTACGTTTCCGGCAAAAGCACTTGTCGTTGCGGCTGCCTGCACTCTGATTCCGGATGCTGTCGTCGCCTTGTAAGTAATATAAGACTTATTCCGGGAAGTGGATTCATCTTTGGACTTAGGCTTCGTTTCCTGCTCCGATGGCTCCTCCGACGGATTTTCGGGAAGATCCGTATCCGATGTCCCGGTAAGGTCCGGATCTTCTTTCTCCGAAGCATCCGGATCAGCGCCTGCTGAAGGATCCGTCGCGCGTGTATCGGAATCATCCGCTTCAGGATCCGAAGAAGATGTTTCATTTTCCGGGGCGCTTATTTCTTCGGTGCTTCCCGATGCTTTCGGGTCATCCGCGATATCCGGAGAAGTTTCCCCGGACTGTTCCGGATCCGTATCCGAAGTACCGCTTTCGCCTGTCTCACTCAGACTATCTGTAACCTCTGTCAGATCTTCCGAAGATATCTCCGTATCATCGGCACGAAGACGCATCGAAGCCAAAAGAGGAAGGAATCCATTCCCCGAAAGGAGCACGCATAAGGCGACAGAAACCGAGAGCAGCTTCTTTCTGAGCTTCCCGGTCATCTTCACGCTATTCTCTGCTTTTCCCCATCTTCGGGCCATAGCCCCTCCTAGTATCCTCTAGATACTTTTCTTTTTATGTCCAGGGCCAGATCTTGCCGATCACGTGCCCCTGTATGTCATCTTCATCGATAGCACCCATCGCTTGATTTCTGCTATCCACTGCATTTTCACGGTCATCTCCCAGAACGAAGACTTTCCCTTCCGGAACCTCGTAGGGAAAGACCAGATCACACTTTCCAAGTGCTTTTGCCGTAACATACGACTCGGTCAGGAGTTCCCCATTCAGGAACACATTCCCGGTTTCGTCGATGCTGACCGTGTCTCCGGAGCAGGCGATCACCCGCCGCAGGATCAGCTTGTTCTGCCATTTGATCGCACAAAGCTGACCAGGCCTTCCGGAGAAAGGCTTCATCAGAAGGACCACATCACCATTTCTGTAGTGCGGATCCGCATTCCCGGAGATCGTCACCACCGGGAAAATATAGAAGGACAGGAGCACCGACAGTGCACCTACGGCAGTGAGAACAGCGACTATAGATACGATCGTTTTTCCGAACTTCCCGCCGGGAAACTTCCGGATCTTCTTCGGTTTCAAAGCGGCTTCATTTGTCTCCAAACTATCTTCTCTCTCCTTTTCAGCCGTGCTCTGGTCACTCGCCATCAAAGTCTTATTCTTTTATTATTGTAGAGACATTATATTGCGAAACGAGCGTGAAAATTATTATATTTTTGTTAATTAATCTGCTGTAACGTCCTATTTATCAGGGAAAACAGTGCTTTTCGCGCGAAAAAAGCTGTCCCGGTGCGATTTCTCACATCAGGACAGCTGGCAAGTTTAGGGAGTGTATTTATGGAAACGAAATGTTTACTGTGGGGTGACGAGGGCCGATCGCCCGGCCCTGCCACATAAACAGGAGGTATCAGCCTTCGATGTTTATCGTATTGTTGCCCGGGAGATTCAGTTCTCTCTTCGGGATATCGAGCTTGAGGACACCGTCTTCAAACTTCGCTTTGATGTCTTCCGTCTTCACGGCGTTACCGACGTAGAAAGATCTGGACATCGCACCGGCATATCTCTCCTGGCGGATGATTCTGCCTTTCTTATCTTTCTTTTCCTGATCGAGGCCCTTTGCAGCACTGATCGTCATGTAGCCGTCCTCGAGCTTTACATTGATCTCATCCTTCTTGAAACCCGGAAGGTCGACCTCGAGTTCATAGTTCTCGTCCGTCTCGTTGACATCGGTCTTCATGACGTGACTTGCATTCTTGCCATAGAGTCTCTTGTCTACATTCGCGAGCTCTCTCATCGGGAAGCCCATCCAATCATCAAATAAGTTCTCACCAAATAACGATAACATACATCATTCCTCCAATCATAAATGTTATCGGACTTGGGGGCGGAGATCTTATCTTCTTTCTGGATCTTCGTTCCTTTGTTCAACTCCTATTATAGAACCGAAATTAGCACTGTCAAGGTGAGAGTGCTAACTCAATCTGCACAACTTTTCCGCCCCGAAATTGTGCATTTTTTAATTCGTCATTTCTTGTCAGGGGAACTATAATATATGGGGATTATGTTTTTTGGGGAATTGAATCATGAAGACGTGAACCCTAATCCAAACGTTCCGGGAAAAAGCCACATCCTTCGGAGTTACCGATGTTGACAGTAGTTTTGTTGTCCCGGACAATCAACTGGTTGCCCCTGCTCCATACAATCTTCCCACTCCGTCACCGAGTCCTACAGCTACTCCGAAACCGACACCTGCAGATGATCAGGATCCGACTCCTACCCCTGCCAAAGGAAAGAAGAAAAAGTCTATGTGATAGTCACTGTAATGGTCACTGTAGAGGGCATTTACAGTGACCACTTTGGTGACTTTTGAAGAAATTCCAAGTAATGGTCACTGTAGAGGGTATTTACAGTGACCACTTTGGTGACTTTTGAAGAAATTCCAAGTAATGGTCACTGTAACAGGCATTCACATTGACCATTACAGTGACAAAGGGAGCGCCTCAGTATTTTGAGCAATGTCATTAAGTTAAGACAGCCTCTTCAAAGATCCTCATACCTCAAATGAAGTGAACCCACTTTGTTGGACGATTTTAAGCTGA
>OCTX011770998.1_pt1 | contig 22539 bp, 19 predicted proteins | sample 1539691 | NCBI WGS metagenome assembly OCTX01 (sample SAMN02144231, study PRJEB22623) | gut metagenome | biome: sheep rumen | host: Ovis aries | place: New Zealand
TGCAAACCAAAAATTTTTGGGTAACACTCAACCTCTGAAAATTAAGTGTTCCTTTTTTATTTTATGAAGTTTCCCTCATCTGTATACATAATATCATACTTTTATATCTTTGTCAAAATACCATAAACGTATATAGACTTAAATAAACAATTAAAAATATCAAATTTTTTGAATTTTTGGTATCTGTATGATATCTAGAAAAAAGCCAAAGCTTCGCAAACCTTTATAAAATGAGCATAAAAATGAGAGCACGATTAAATACTCTCTTCAGGGGGCGATTTATAATTATAAGATTATTTAGCATTTTGTCACATTTTTAACAAAGTGTTTTTTGTCTTATAAATGTATTGATAAGTTAAGAAATATTGGAATAATCAGACCTTAAATGAGTCCAAGATAATTTATTACCACTTTATTGTAATTTGTTATAAATAACATTCTAGGAACCATATTTTAAGTCCTAAATACTTGACTTTTAGCAATAAATAAGTGATTAATACTATACCTTTTGAAAGGAGGCATTAGTGTGATTGCTAAAGAAATATTAGAAATAATATCTAAGCCGTGGTGTTCTAATCAAGATATTATGAAGATAGCTAATGTATCAGCTACTACTGCTAGTAAAATCAAACAAGAAATTGAAAAAGAATTCAGGAAAAAAAAACCAAATAAATATATGCCAGCATACTGTATTCCTACGAAAGAAGTAATTAAATATTTTGATTTAGATATAGAGTTTTTAAAATCACTTGTTTTCTTGGATAATGATGATCATGCAAAATAAAATCCAGAACTATTTTTCTGGATTCATTTCAAATAAATATTTTTCCGGTATTTTTTGAAAGTCTTCTTCACTTTTACTAAAATGATGATCTTGGCCTTCTTCTATAAATACCTTTATTTTATCATTTTCTATACTTTTTAATAATTCTACATATCCGATAGATTGATCATATTCTCCATATATAAAGTTTATGCTTTCTCCTTTAAATGATAAAGCTCCTTCTTTTGTCTTATATAAGTTATACATTAGTGGTCCATTAACAAGGGCCATTCTTTTTATTTTGGGATACTTTATTCCAAACCAGGCTCCTATTAATGCTCCATTAGAATATCCTAAATAATATATCTTGAAATCATCAAATCTTTTAGCATAATCTTCTATTACTTCCATTGCATTATATAATGGATTATTACCATCAAATGGATTTGAAGAACATATGACAGAACATCCATATTTTTTGTTTAATCTTTTTGCCATCTTTATATACTTATTTTGATATCCATATAAAGATCCATTTTGGCCTGCCTTAATAAATACGATTATATTATTACCTTCTACAATTCCATAATCAATAATTGCAATATCTTCAAATTTACTATGTATTTCTTTATCAAACTTTAATTCTTGCATGCTACTCTTCTGAGTTCTCAACAGTTTCTAAATCAAAATCATAATAGTTCTTTAATACACTAATAAATTCATTTGTATCATTCTTTTGACAAATACTTCTAACATAAATATTCATACCATTGGCTTCAACTTTTGTATATGAATAATTATCAAGTAATTCATTTTTTTCGTCAATTATCAATTCATGAGAATACATTTTGAAGTTTCTAATATTTTCAGGAATATCATCATATTTTTTTATATTATTATCAACTATATAATCTTGAATTAGTGCTCTTACTAATTTCGCATTATCATAGTAAACATTTTTATATAACCATTTAGACTTTCCAGTCTTTCCACCTGTAGATTCTTCTGATAATTTTAAATTAATATCTTCTCTACTAATTTCTAACATTTCTTCTATTTTAGATATCAAATATTTTTTTCTTTCTAATATTTGATCAATGTTCCATGTTGTATTTCCTGAATCATAATATTCAATAATCTTTCTTGTAAATTCAAATGATGTAATTCCTGACTTATTATTTCCTTCTTCATCTTGACCTTTATATATTCTGATTTTTCTATCAAATCCACAGTTAAGAGCTTCTTCATTCTTAATATCTTGGAGTAAGGACATATTACCTAATCCATTTATTTCAGGTAATACTTCTTCATCCTTAATATAATTCCATTCATCATTTTGCTTATAAGCTCTCGGTAAGATGTGATCCATATGTAATGTATTATCTAATGAATAAAAACTTTTATCTGTTTTTTCTCTAATTTCATATTCCAAAGATAACATTAATGGCTTTAAGAATTTTTCGTTATAAACATCATTGTCTAATGCATCATAGAATTTTGCATACATTCTTCTTGATATTATTGTTCTATTTAAATCTTCTTTTATTTCATCAATACTATTTCCATTAACGATTGATTCAATTAATTTAAATGAAGTTTGTTTTATTTGGTTTAATGTACATCCTGAAGTTAATGAGATATAGAAAAATCTTCTAATTTCTTTAAATAATTTATCCTTTTCTGGATAATTTACTTGATATGCACTTGTTAATGCAGTCATAACATAGAACTTCCATGGTATATATCTTAAGCTTAGAACTACTGGATTATTTGACTCATAAACTTTCTTTAATGATTCTGAGAAACTATGTAGTTCTGCTACCAATTCGTATACATCACTTCTTTGAATAATATCTCTTAATTCATCTACTACTTGTCTTTTAGGATTTGATTTTAATTTATAATATTCATAAAATACTACAAAGTCATCAATTTTAAATCCATATTGTTTAGATAAATCCTCAATATTCTTCCAGTTATTGTTAAATATTTGTTTACCTGTTTCATCATCTTGCTCATATTTTCCTATTATATAGGATTTAACTATATCAGATGGTGATAATTCTAATCCTCTATCATTTAATACTTGGAATAGTTTAATTGCAAATGATTGATTAGTACATTCTATCTTAATAATGTTAGTAGAATAGAATATATAATTTACAAACTCATCCAATTCTGTTTCATTTAACTCAGATAATTTCTTATAAAAGAATACTGCTGAATTAATATATTTGTATTGTGGGTCATCTAATTTTAATTCTTTTTTTGTTGGTTCATCAATATCTGCAAATGATTCACAATTGATTATTAAATCATTAAATATAGAATCATATTTAGGATCCGTTTGTAATTGTAATCTATTTTTTCTTCCCTGGAATAAAATACAATTTTGAATTTTATCTTTATCTGCAACGAATATTTCATCACTATTTTTATTAATATCTGGAAAGTCTTTTACTAATACATTCATTAGTATCATTAATGTTGTAATTCTTTGCTGTCCATCTATTAATTCAAAATATCCTTTACCATCATTAACTACAACTATTGATCCTAAGAAATAACAATCATTATCAACAGTTTTGTTTTGATATGCTTCATATAAATCATCCCATAATGCCTCTAATTGATCATTAGTCCAACTGTATTGTCTTTGATAATTAGGTATCTTATAAATACCATCGCAAGAAAATATTTCACTTATTGTTTGATTAATTGGTTTAAATGTATCTACTGCCATAATTTCACCTCTAATCCACCATATTTCTACATTTTAATTCAGCTTGCTTTATAACTGTTTCTACTGCATTATCTCTCTTAATTGGAGGATAGTTATATTTTATTAATAATTTCTTAATTTCAATTCTCATATGTGCTCTAGCTGATTTTTTGATATCCCAGTCTATCGTCATATTGCTATTTACAACATCTACTAATTCTTTTGCTATTTGAACTAAAACTTCATCTTGCATTAGTTCTTTAATATCAGGATCATTACCTAATGCATCAAAGAATGCTTTCTCTTCTACAGATAAATTATATTCATTACCAGATTCAACTTCTTTTTCTATTTCTTTCTTTAATTTAATCATTTCTTCTAGCATTTGCTCAATATCTGCTATTGAAGTTCTTTCATTATAATTCTCAGCTATTTGTTTAAATCTTTCAGAAAATTTTTGCATCATTATAAAGTTAGTTGCGCCTATTTTTTCTATGTATTCTTTAAGTGCGTGTTTCATTACTTCTGCTGCAACATTTTTAGATTTCATCTTTGATAGTTTTGCTATCATTTCATCATTTAATAAGCTAAAAGCATTACTTTTTTGAACTGTTCCTATTTGAATTAGTTCATCATCTTCAATTGCTTCTTCTAGCATTCTTGCAACATTAGCATTTATTTCTTTAACATCTAATTTACCACCATTTAGTTTACTTAAGAATGATCTAACAGAAATGATATATAATACTTCTTCTTTATACTTATAATCTAATTCTCCGGTACAAACAGAATATAACCCTTTAACATCATAGCTATATCTTAAAAATCTTTTTCTGATATCTTCTTCTCTTAAAATATAGTTTGCTCCTTCATTGATTAAATCATATTTACCCTTATTATCTAATTTACCAAAGTTACTATAATCAAATCCGTGGAATAAGTTTCTTATTAATTCAATTTTATCAGATAACATATTTACAATATCTTTATTATCTACAATCTTTCCTTGATCTCGTTCTGTATATGTTTTTAAAGCTTCTAATAGCCATCTTTTTAGTCCAATGTAATCTACTATCAATCCACCTGTTTTGTCTTTATAAACTCTATTTACACGAGCTATAGCTTGCATTAAATTATGAGCTTTCATTGGCTTATCAATATACATTGTTCCAAGAGATGGAACATCAAATCCTGTTAGCCACATATCTACAACAATTGCTATTTTAAATTCTGAATTAGCATCTTTAAATTCTGTTTCTAATTCTTTTTTATCTTTTTTAGATCCAATAGCTAATTGCATTTCTTCAGGATCATTATTACTTGGTGTAATAATCATATGAACTTTATCTTTATAATCAGGTCTTAATTCTAAAATCTTCTTATACATCGTAAAAGCACTATATCTTGAATATGCTACTATCATAGCTTTATTAGCTACTAAGTCTTTTCTATCTTCGTAGTGATCAATAATATCTTTTACAATCATTTCAAGTCTATCAGGATCTTCAAGTATCTTTCTCATACTTGCCATTTCAATTTGTGATTTTTTTATTTCTTCTTCATCGGCTTTTTCTTCATCTTCTAATGATTTATAATATGCATCTATTGCTTGTAAGATTTTTTCATTTAATCCTACTTTAGCCATTCTTGCTTCATATAAAATTGGAACTGTAGATCCATCCTCAATAGCTTGAGTCATATCATAAACATCAATTATTTCTCCAAATACATTTGTTGTTGAATGATCCTTTGTTTCAACTGGAGTTCCAGTAAATCCAATATAAGTTGCATTTGGCAAAGCATCATGTAAGTATTTTGCAGTACCATATTTTTTTACTGCTTCAAATTTAGCCATATCAAATTTCATTACAGCATCTATTCCATAATGACTTCTATGAGCTTCATCAGCTATTACAAGGATATCTTTTCTCTCACTTAATAATCCTGTTTCTTCTTCGAACTTTTGAAGTGTTGTAAATATAATTCCACCGGCAACTTTTCCGTCTAATTGCGCTTTTAAATCACTTCTGGATTCTATTTGTATAGGTGTTTGTCTTAAGAAATCACTGCATTTAGCAAATGTTTCAAATAATTGATTATCCAAATCGTTTCTATCTGTTACAACTATTACTGTTGGATTATTTAACTCTTTTATCATATTACCAACATAGAATACCATCGAGAAACTTTTACCAGATCCTTGAGTATGCCAAATAATACCTGCTTTACCATCTGTTGATTTTAATGTTCTTTCTATTGCTTTCTCTACTCCATAATATTGGTGATATGCAGGTAATATTTTATTGTCATCACTATATAAAATATAATTATTAATTAAATCCATTAATGTTTCTTTTTTAAACATTCCTTTTATTAAAGATTCATGAGTATTTAATTTATTAACTTTATCATTAATACCTGTTTTCTTCCATTCATTAAATCTAGAATAATTACAAGTTATAGTTCCTGCTTTAGCTCGTGCACCATCACTTATTACTAATATTTGATTATAGTAAAATAAACTAGGAATATGAACATTCATATAACCCTTTAATTGATTATATGCACTTTCTAAGTCGACTTCTTCACGAGTCATGCTTTTTAATTCAAAAACTATTAAAGGAAGTCCATTTATGAAGATAATGACATCAGGTCTTTTTTCACTGTGTTCAATAATAGTAAATTGATTACTAACTAAGAATTCATTATTATCTATATTTTCAAAGTCGATTAGTTTAACAGTATGATATCTTACACCTTCCTTAGTATACTCAGGCACACTAACTCCAGTATGAAGATATTTACTAAAAACTTTATTATTATTAACTAAATTATTTTGACCAAGATTTTTAATTATTCTAACTGCTTCAGCAATTATATTTTCATTTAACCCTTTATTTATTTTAAACAAAGCACAAGTCAAATTATATTCTAATATTACTTCTGAATAATCTCTACCAATTGACTCTCCAGATTCATAAGAATATCCTTGTTCTTTTAATAAATCTATAGTCATTAATTCTAAACTTTCTTCATTAAACATAAATTTCACTTCCTATTTTATTTGAATAAGTAATACAAAATACTCTTAAATGTTAATTTGCAAATTATTAATTTTTCTTGTATACCATTTTTTCCATTATGTGATATTGGCATACTGCATCTCATGTAGTCATCTCTTTCAAAAACTACTATATAATTCGGAATTCCACAAGTAACCCATGCATTTATTTTTACACTTTGGTTATAATAAATCTTTTCTGTTTTAAATACACATTCACTTTTTGAATGCTTTTCAAAATCATATCTATATATTTTTAACCAATTATAATATTTACTTGTAGGGGTTATAAGCATATATTCAGGACATTTTTCATCTAATATACACTCATCTATTATTTTATATTTTGAGAATGCTTTTTCATTATTTGTAATCATCAAGTCCACTTTTTCACATTCAGATTTGCGTTCATTTATAATTACAAAAACTTTACCAATAATTGCTCCAATAAATAATATAACAGTTATTATTGATGCTAAATTGCTTATGAATTCCAATTCTATCACCTCTAAATCGCAATTTATATATTATCTATATTTAATACCTCATTTAACTATTAGCTTAATAAACAAATTAGTTAATCCAAAAACAAAAGCTATTTCATTACTATTTATATTTTCATTATGTTTAACATTATCATTGTTGTACTTTAAATAATAATCCAATAATTTTTGAAACATATTGATAAATTCTTGAGAACAATTTTTAGTTTTTAGATATGCACATATAGCACTAATATTATTTTCTAAAGATTTCTCATTAGATAATACTTGTTTACAAATTAATTCCAAAGATAATCTTAAATTATCAATTAAATTTCTTTCATATAATCCCATAGTAAACAATGAACAAGCGTCATCATATATTTTCTTTGCTTTCGGAAAATCTTCTAATAATTCTCTATTCTCCAGAATATCTTCACTTAATTCATTATCATTTATCTTATCTACATATTGTGGAAAAATAGTATATAATTTTATTTTTACCTCTTTAAATTCTTTTAAATCACTATATTTTCTTAATTCACAAATATGTTTTATAATTTCAAATGCTTGTTGATCATTAAATCTTTGAAGATTTTCTTTTAATGCGGTTCTCTTATTTGAAAATGTCTGACTAAAACCTTTATAAATTTTAGTATGAGGAATATTAACATTATATTCAGCAGCAAATCTATTACAAATACTTATTATTTCACTCGTAGAAATTCCTGTATCAGTATCACCTAATATGTCACTAGCATAATCAATAAAAGAATTCATTTTGCTCATAATATTCCTCCTTTCATGAATTATAATATGTATACTATATTTCTACATTACCTAAATCTATTTCACCATTCATTAACTTGGGTAATAAAGCATCTTTTAATTGCTCTAATTTTTTATTTTCTTCAATAATTTGGGAAATCTTTTTATAATTAATTTCAATAACTTTTGATAAATCCTTTAATATTTTTTCATTTGGTAATTTTAGTGTATATTCCTTAAAACAAATCTTGTTTAAATGTAATACAGTAGTTCCAGATTTATAGCCTAATGCAAAATTTTTAAAATTCTTTGAATTGACTATTGCATAAAGCATATAATTATCCACAAATTTTGTTGTTGGAACTAATTTTACTAAATCCATAGACATAATTACTTCTTTATAATCTGAATTGTTTAGTAACATAATTGCATTCCCAATAATATCAGCATTTTGTGTTAAATCTGTACAAGCCACCAAAACTTCAAAAGGATTAACATAATGATCATTTTTGCATTTTTCAGGAATTATATCTTTAAATCCATCCAGTTTAAATCCACCTGTTCTTTCAAAATTTTTTATTGTAGCCATTCCAATATCTGATTTGTCAATTAACTCATTACCTTTATATGAATATCCATTAATCACTTTAGAAATATCAGAAAGCTTATATTCCTTCCAATTTTTTTTATCTCGATTTTTTATTATTTTTTTTTCAAACAATTCATTAGTGATTTCATATAAATTATTGTTTATAGTATTATTATTTGTAATTTTATCATCAATGCATTTAAGAATTTTGCCTATTTTTTTTTGATGTAAATAATTACACGGTTCAATCAAAATATTATTCAGTATTTCCTGTGTCATCAACGGCTGACCTGAACCAACATGTCTACTATTTAAATTTAAATATTTCAACAAATAGTAGCAGTAATAGAAATCATTTTTGCCTTTTACTTTACCAACTATTGCATTATCAGAAATCCAACACTTACCGTAGTGGTTGTAAACACATCCACAATATGCTCCAACACGACCAATTATCAAACTTTTACCATCATAATTACTTTGATCTGTATAATCTAAAATACCATTCCCACCATATATTGGAATATTACCTTTCGAGGACGGCTTCTTTTTACCATTTTTAAATTCAATTATATCTTTTAGAAGCATACTTAACCTTCCTTTCTATTAAAAATTTCAATATGCAATTTTTAAAAATCATATCCTATCGACTTTAATTCTTTTATTATTTCTTCTTCCAATCGATGAGATTTTTCAAATAGCTTAGATAATTCTGTTGTAATTATTTTCATTTTTTGCTCAAAGGGAATATCATCTTCTTGATCCGCTTCTATTCCAACATATCTTCCTGGAGTTAACACATAGTCATTATTCTTTATTTCATCTAATGTTGCTTTTTTACAAAATCCAAGTTTATCTTCATAGTTTTCATCATTCTGATAATTATGATATGTATTTGCTATTGTACTTATATCATGGTGGTTATCATCTTCTAATAATTCCCTAAGTTTTCTTGTAATCATAGTTCCCATATTTGAAGCATTAATAAACAAAGTATGTCCTTTTTGTTTTTTGTTTCTATTTATTATCCAAACGGAGCAAGGAATAGTTACTGTATAGAATAGATTTGATGGCATTGCAATAATACAGTCAACCAAGTCGGCTTCAATTATATTTTTTCTTATTTCAGCTTCTTGTCCACCAGCTAAAGATCCATTTGCTAATACTATGGCTGCTTTTCCATTTGCAGATAATTTAGATATCATATGTTGTAACCAAGCATAGTTTGCATTACCTTTTGGTGGTATTCCATATTTCCATCTATAATCATCAACTAATTTTTCTTGTCCCCAATCACTAATATTAAATGGTGGATTTGCAAGAATAAAGTCTGCTTTTAAATCTTTATGTAAATCCTCATGGAATGTATCTGCTGCAAATTTTCCTAAATCTCCATCTATTGATCTAATTGCTAAATTCATTTTAGCTAGTTTCCAGGTTGTAGGATTTTTTTCTTGACCAAATATAGATAGGTTTCTAACATTTCCTTGATGTCTTTCTATAAACTTTAATGATTGAACAAACATACCACCAGAACCACATGCTGGATCATATACTCTTCCTTCATAAGGTTCTATCATTTCAACCATTGTTCTAACAATACATGCTGGAGTATAGAATTCTCCACCTTTTTGACCATCTTTACTTGCAAATTGTCCTAAGAAATATTCATATACTCTACCTAACATATCTTTTTCTGATGCATCTTTTGTTCCTAATTTTAAATTAGTAAATAAATCTATTATTTCTCCTAGATTTACATTTCTAAAATCTGGACTATTATATATTTTGAATAGTACTCCTTTTAATGAAGGGTTTTCTTTTTCAATTAAATCTAAAGCATTATCTAAAATTTCTCCAATATTATAGTCTTTTGAATGTTTAACAATATATGACCATCTTGATTTTTCTGGTACAAAGAAAATATTGTCTTCCATATAAGCATCTCTATCTTCTTCTAATCCATACCCTTCTTTTACTAAATCGTTATACTTTTCTTCAAATGTATCTGATATATATTTTAGAAATATTAATCCTAATACTACAAATTTATAATTAGTTACAGAAAGACCTCCAATCATCTTATCTGCTGCTGCCCATAAAGTCTTTTCTATCTCTTGCATATCTTTACCCATATCATTACCTCACATCCATTAAAATTCCATTAATTATCAAATAAAATTATATCATAAAAACAGCAAATTTTGGTTATTTGACTAACAATTTGTGACAAAATTCAATATTTGCTATGAATATGTTGACTAATTATAAAAATTAAGTGATTAATACAACACGGAGGTGTGTATGTTAAGAAAATGTACTGATGAAGATATAAGTGATGAAGAATGTAGAAAAGTAATTGATCCTTTTTATGACAATTTTGATGAATATGTTGTAACTTATGTTATGCCTGAAGTAATTGCATTTTATATTGCTAGTTCTTTTTATCGTAATGCAATGTGGGAAGCAACATTTTATCAACACTATAATTCTGCTAAAGATATATTTAATATTAGTGATGATGAAAACTATGATAAAGTTAAAGCTGAAGTAGTTAAATTATTAAGAATAAAGTATTCTTTAGAAATTATTTGTGAAGATCCTCTGGACTTTAAAAAAATAGAATATCCATTATGATATTCTTTTATATCTTTATCTATATATTACTCTTTATCTTATCTCTATACTCTATATCTATACTCTATCTCTTATAGGACATTGTCCTTTTTTTATTTGGACATTTTCCAAATCAATTTAAATTCGTTTCAACCTGTTTTCCAAAAAACTCACGGAAAATATATAATTGTGTGAATGTAGGTGGCAGGTCGGTCTAGAAATTCAATCAAATAAAAAGAGCTATCCCCAGGGGGGACTCTCTAATTGTTATTATTAATAATACTGTGATTGCCAATCTGTTTCTTGCCTTTCCCAATCTTCATTTAAGTAACTATCAAAATTATCTCCAAATAAAGTTATTGGTCTTAGATATTTATCTAGATCTCCATTTGATAACCAACATTCAGTCATTTTATCTATTACCTTATAAAAATCTTCTTCTGTATATCCTTCACTTAATCTCAATTTTATTAAATCAATTGTTTTTTTAGTATCAGCTTTAAAATTTTTAAATGCTTTTTTGTTAAGATAACTAACTATTCGATAGACTATATCCTGCAAAGCAGGATGGGTATCTACTTCTAGTCGTTCGGAAGAACAATCTTTTTTATTATTTATTATTTCTGAATTCTGATTTCTTAATTCTAGATTCTGATTTCTATTATCTTCTTCTGGTGGACAATTAGGTGGACAAATTTCTTCATTATTTCTTTGAAGTTGTTTTTTAAATGCTCCTACTGTTTGATTAGTGTAATTTAATGCATCTTCAATAAATAGCATTTTATCCTTTAATTCTAAAAGTCCTACATCGTTTAGTTTTTTTGTCCATTTAATAAAGTTTTCCTTACTTGTATCAGTCTTTTTATATAATTCTTCTGTTGTATATGGTTTTAATTCTCCAGCGATTATTCTTCCTAGATATCCCATTTTATTGGTAGCAAGTAATATTAGTTTTAAATATAATATGACGATGCTTGGTCCATCATCATCTTTTAGTATATCTTCTATTTCATCGCTATCAAAGAATGTATTTGGAAACTTGAAAAAGTATAATTGTGATTTATTATACTTCGCCATTAGCTTCTAATACTTTTTTTCTTTCTTCGATAGCATATGTTTTAATATTTTCCCAGTTTTCTGATCCTAATATTTCTTTCTTTGGCATTATTCCTAAATATATGTAGTTACATACTGCATAATAGAATTTATTCATTTCATAACTATTTGCTCTTTCTATTTCATAGTATACTTTCATAAAATTTGGAATCTTTTCAGTATTATTTGCTTTTTTATAATCTTTACGAATTAAATCGTAATATTCTTTTTGATCTGTAATCATTATATCCTCTCTTTCGTTTTCTATTTCTTTTTCTTTCTTATAGTGAATTTCCTTTAAACTTTCTCAGACCGTTTTTGGATTTCCTATTACTAATTCTTTACAATCATCAGAATATACAACATCGCCATATTTTACATTGTATAAACTTAAGATTTCACTCAATCGTTTAAAATCAGGATGAGTCTTGTTATTCTCATAGCTTCTTAATGTTTCAGTACTAATACCTAACTTATTACAAGCTTGTTTAAGAGTTAATCCTGCATTTATTCTAAGAGCTCTTAGTGATATTTTCATCTGGTTTCACCTCCTATCTTAACTATTTCAATTATACTACATCCTTATGCCAAAGTAAATACATTTTTGAGATATATAACACTTTTCTATGTATAATACTTGACATATATTACATTTTACTGTATTATGTAATTGTAGGAGGTAACACTATGAATAAAAAAGAGCAAAGATTAATAATAGCTGAGAATTTAAAGATTCTTCTTAAACAAAACAATAAAAAAAGAACTGAAGTTGCTGAAGATTTAAACATTAGATATTCTACTTTTGGAGATTGGGTTAGAGCTAGAACTGCACCTGATGCTGGACAAGTAAAAATGTTAGCTGATTATTTCAAAGTTACTATTGGAGATATTACTAATCGTAGTGATGATTATGATAGCAGATCTGATTCAGAGATTCTTGATAGTAAAGTAAGAGTTCCTGTATTAACTAATGTTCAATCTACAGAAGATGGTGGAACTACATACTCTACTACTATGGAATATATAGATAAATATCTTCCTGGTTCTGATGATTGTATTGGTTTCCAATTAAATGATGATTCTATGGAACCTGAATATCATAAAGGTGACATTATTATTGCTAGAAGAATTAATTATTTAAGAACTCCTGGAGATTATGTATTTAATATGTCTACTGCAGATGAATGGCTTCCTGAGTATAGACTTGCTAGAGTTATACCTAAAGGAAATGAAAATATCATTTATCCACTTAATGTAGATAATGAATTAAAGTATACAACAGAAATATTAAATGAAATTGAATACAAGAAAAAATATAGAGAAATATATTCTATTATTAGATTAATAAGAGATTACAAATAAAAAAAATCTCGTATTGGCGTACGAGATATAGGAATATTCCAAATTAATGTTTTACGGTCTGAGAAACTTTAAAACAAATTCACTATAATAGATATAATGATTTTTTTTGGTCTTCCCAATTAAAATTATACCATAAAATAGTAATTTCTTACAACTTTTCATTAATTTGGTCATATTCCTTAGAAAGGAATGATGATTAAAATGCCTGTATATAAAGATAAAGTTCCTGCTAAAAGTGGAAAGTGCTGGTATTTTAGAACAAGATATAAAAGATTAGACGGAACAAGAGCTCAATATCATTCTAAAAGATATATGACTAAACGTGAGGCACAAGAAGCAGAAGCAGAATTCTTGATCAAATCTCAAAATGAAGCTAGTGTTAGTTCTTTAACATTTAGTCAGCTAATTAATTTGTTTATAGAAAACAGATCCACTATAGTTAAAGAAACAACTATGTATGGCTATAAGAATAAACGTCCATATTTAGATCCTATTGCTAATGTTAAATTAAAGGATTTCAACATCGAAGTATATGAAAGATGGAGACGATATATAAATAGTTGTAATATTTCTACACGATATAAAAATGATATTTATAAGTTTCTAAAGTCATTATTAAATTATGCAACTGATTGGTATGGTTTCAATTTTGTACATGTATATAGAAAAATGCATAACTTTAATAATCCAAACGAACTTCCAAAAGAAATGTTATATTTTACTTATGATGAATTTCAAAAATTTTTATCTGTTGAAAAAGATATTAAATTTAGATGTGCATGGCAACTACTCTACTACTGTGGATTAAGAATCGGTGAGTTAAAAGGTATTACTTGGAAAGACATTGATTTTGAAAATAGAACTGTAAGCATAAATAAACAAATAACTCAGCAATCCTGTCGTTCTAGATGGTCATTTTCGCCACCAAAGACAGCTAAGAGTAACAGAGTTCTACCATTAACAAAAGTGCTCTTAAATGACTTAAAATTGCTTAAAGAAAGCGATTCTAAAATACTATTTGGATTTAATGACACATTTTTTGTAATTGGAGATATTGCACCACAAATTAGTAGTACTATCACTGCTAGAAAAAATCGCAATTGTGAAATAGCTGGAGTTAAACAGATAAGGATACATGACTTTAGACATTCATGTGCTTCCTTATTAATTTATAAAGGTGCTAATATTATTACAGTTTCTAAATTCTTAGGTCATACTAAAATAGAAGAAACGCTCAATACTTATACTCATCTTTATAAGAATGCTTTAACTGATATAACAGCACTTATTGATGATATGAATAATGAGCAAAAAAGCAATTTTTAATTGTATTAAATAGTCATTTATAAATGTTTATGATATAATATTTTTTGAAATTACAGAAGGTCGGTGTAACAATGAAGATCAATTATCAAGAAATATATATAAATATGGACGATTCAGGAGTATTACATTCCAATGAAAGATGTTGCATATATGGAGGAATTGTATTTACTAATAAGTTGGATCAAGAAAATTTTGGACGAAAGTATAAAAGTATTTTAAATAAAATTAAATGTAAGTATTGTCGTTCTGATATATCAAAATGTAGGCATAAATGTCCAGAGATTAAAGACACTAATATTAAACCACAACATAAAAGGTGGATTTGGAATTTAATAAAAAAAGAAACTTGTTTTGCGGTAATTATTGATAATAAAAGAGTCAACACATCAATTATGAATGATAAAGACTCACGAGGAAGGTATAGGGATTATACTCAAAGAATTATTATAAAGAAGGTTATCGATAAATTAATTAAAGATAAAAAAATAGATCCAAATCTACCTGTTAAATTAATTATTAGAATAGATCAGCAAGCCACAGCAACAAATACTAACAGAGCATTTATAAAAGACATTGAAAAAGAATTAACAATAGGTATGACAAACTTAGAATATAATATGATACACAAGCCTATTATTTTTTCAAAATTAAATATTGATCTTATGTATGTGCTTTCTCATAAACACATATCAATACAAGCTTCTGATTTTATTGCAGGCGAAACAAGAAGAATTATTTTGTCTGACTTAGATAAATTAACAATGTTGAAAAAATTAGAATATTTAGATGTCAAATTATTTTTACCATAATAGCTTTTTAAAAGCTTTTTTATTGCACAAAAAAACTATCCATAAAGGATAGTTTCCCACACAAGGCGTCGTATTTAAGAATACGATTAAACTCTCGTTCGACACTTGCGTGTAGACCTGACAAGATTTCTCTCCGGTATAACAATAGTATCAAAATATTTTTTATTTGTCAATACTATTGCATTTCTATTATATTCAAATATGTCAATTAATATACATTAATAATGATTTTAACATAATTTGTTTTGTATTATTAAAACATCCTCAAAAAACTTGTAATACTGGCCAAAATGTGTAAATATGCTAAATAAAATTGGGCCAAAATTGGACCAAAAATTATAATTTTAAAAATTATAAACCCTTATAAATACTGGTTTAAAACAAAAAGTGAGCCGATTTCTCGGCTCTTCAGGGGGCCGCCAAAGTTGCACTAGTCATATTAAGAAAAGCCCTGTAAAATCAACGTTTTTATATATAAGCAGTTAAAAAAAATACCAATTTTTACACAACAGTTTAACTGAATTGTTGTGCAGAAACTGTGCAGACAATTAATAATAAGATAATAAAATAACTCTTTGAAAAGATAGAGTTATTTTATTTTAAAATATATATTTTTTAATTTCACTTTATATCCCATTTTAGTTAAATCTTGTACTAAATATTTAATAGCAACCTTACTAAAGAATGGTATTTTTGGTCGTTCATCCATCTTATTGGTTATTATTCCTAATATAATAGTATAATCGGAAGATTTAAAATCTTTTTGAAAATAGTCTTTACCTATTTTTTTATTTGCTTTATTTCTAAATTTTTCATAATATAGCAAATCAGATGATACTCTTGCTTGATTAAAAAGATGACTCAAATAACTTGAAGATTCTCCTCTTTTAACATGAATTAATTCTTTATTATTAGTTAATACATCGCATAACTCGACAGGAGATCTTCCACTTTCAATAGCTTCAATATTTTTACAATCCATTAAAATAGAGTTAGCTATACTTTCACACAACTTTATATTATAATCCTTTTCATATTTTTCATTACATTCTATAAAATTTAAATCGGACAATTGTAAATCATTATAATATTTTTGAATATCAATACCATAATCTTCATTTACAACATACCATTTACTAGCATTATAACAATATATATTATTTTGATATTTAATTTCACACATTAAACATTTATTTGCTTGCCAACAATATGACTCATTATCATTTAAATCATATGCATAAACAGACTTGTTTGTTATTTGCTCAAAGGTATTAATATATTCATTTTCAAAAGTCTCAACAAAAGATTCAATTAATATATCATTTTCAGGTAAATCACGTTTGCGAAATTTAAAATAAGATACCTTATCCCAATCAATAACCTCTGGAACAGCCATCCATACCTTATCAAATTCTTTATTATTAATACAATTAACAAGTTCCACTTCCAATTTTTTCTTTAATGTTGAGTCTTTAACTTCTCTAATATTATCTAGCCACGAGAAATGTTCTTTATATTTGTCAGATTTATACCTTCCATAACATTCAATCAAAAAATTTTCAATATTATCACATTTATATGGTCCTGTTATTGTTATTCCATCACCACCTATTATATTATTATTTGCGAATAATTCATCATCACATTTGGCTACAGCTTTTTTTAATATTTCTGTATTAAAATCAAATACAAAATCATCTATAGAACCTAATTTTGGAAGTTGAGATGAGGTATTTCTAAAATTTTTGCCACAATCTGATATTTGTATTTGTCTAAATTGATCAATATCTACACTATTTAAAAGGATTTTTAATCCAAAATCATCAACGAGTGAATCACCAACCAACATGCTTTTTCCACCTCCAAATGGAATTGCAAATGATACTTCCTCATCGCCAATTTTTAATGAATAAATAGAAACCACTTTTGGAAAAGCAGTAACAACATTTTGATTTGATTCATTATAAAATGAGGAAAGCCATGAAGGATTCTTAATTATACTTTTAGCTACAAATGTTTTACAATTATCAGAATGATATAACTCTTCTATATTGTCACCGTGTTTAAATTCATCTTTAATAACATTTTCATAATTGTATTCAGATTTTAATAAGTAAACAGATATTTTATTGTTTTTTGCTTTACCTTCCATATTCTCACCTCATAAAAAAGAAAAAATCTTATATAATAATATAAGACTTTATTCTTTATAGTATATCACATTTTATATATTTTGTCTCTTATTATGACACTTATGACACTTGTTTTTAGGTAGGTATCCCATGTACATTTAAGTGACACAAGTGACATAATATTATTTAACTGACTCCTCAATTAAAGTTACTAATTTTTCTAAATCTGCTCTTTCTTTTTGGTAAAATCAGTCAATCATATACTTCATATCTATTAATAATAATGATATTCTTTCATAATTTCTAAATTGTGTTTTATCTCTCCAAGCACTATTAGCATAACCCATATATTTCATATTTTCTTCTGATAAAAATGGTTCAGAATGTCTATTAAATGGAATAATGAAGGCATTATAAATAGAGTCTTTCTCAAAACCATATGTTTCATAATGATTGGAAATATGATCACCATAAGTAATTTGTTTTTGAATTGAATCTGTGTGAGGTAAATCAGTTATATTACCAGTAATTCCATATTTATAATACTTTGCATCTAATATATATAGTTTATTGAATTTTCTATCTATATAAATAGAATCAGGTCTCAATTTTGAGCGATCTTCCTCTTGCTTTTTTCCTTTAATATTCCAATATGCATTAGGAAAATATTTACTAATATCTATTTTAGAGCCTAATGTATTATTAACCATCTTCTCCCATGCATATTCATATCTTCTTGTTCCATATGTAGCCTGATTCTCAAAACTTTCGTCAAAACTCATTTCCAATATTCTTTTTATATGAGTTATGAGTAATTTTTTTCTATCATTAAATGACTTTGATAATTCCTTATTAAGTATATTTATATAATATTTTAAATTATCATTAACAAAATGTTCTTTCAGATAGCATTCAGGGAGAACAATATTACCAAAAAGGAATCCTATATATTCTACACTTTTATGCAAGCAATAATTATTTAATTCTGTAATAATATTACTTTTTTGAATATTTGATTCATAAAATGGATTAATAAACACAACACTGTTATTAGTAAAATAATGTTCTGAATTTAATGTTTTTTTCCAATTGATTTTTCCGTGAGCTTTTTGAGCATACCTTTTATCTATTTCTTGATAAAGTCCATTATTAAAATAATCACTAATTATCCATATAAATGAGTTAAATGGAATTTCATTATTATCACCTGTATCCTCACCAAAATCAGTTTTACTATTATATGAACTTTTAACAAGTGATATTGTTTTCAAAAGCAATAATAAATCCAACGAAACCATATTCACTTCTTCTAGCTGTAAGATAAGTTGCTATTATACTTGCTACTATACTAAATGTACTAACAAGTAAATTATTTGTATTAAATACTTTTAATAAATAATAATAACCTATAAACATAATTGCTTGTGTTAATAAAACTATTATTAATTCTTTTTTAGATATTTCTTTTATAACAACTGTATTAGTATTATCTTGATGTTTTAACCAGTTTACTAACCCTACTATCATAAGTGGTAATGTGCAACACATAGCAATAATAACTTCTCCATAGTATGAATTACTGTATGATACAAATGCATAAAAGAAAGTACTTATTATACCAATTATATAACATGCATATTTTCCTTTAGCAAGTAGTAATACTGTCCAAAAATATAATAATGTATATCCTAAATCAATCCATGTTCCTTTGAATAAAAATGTTAATACAAAAGCAGTTATTGTTCCAATTATTAAAAATAATTTTTCAAATAAATTCCATTCCTTAAACATATTAACTCCTTTTAAAATGGTAACTTACCTTCATAAACATAGATCCATGAATAATTATTACTTATATTAGTTAAATCATTATTAAGATTTACTTTTACAAGATTATCTTTAATTTGATCAAATTGTTTTTTAGAAATAGTTTTCTCTATTATTTTATCTTCCCTAACCTCAAGTATTCCCATACCTGCCCAGAAATCAACCATTGAAGATGAATTAGATGCTAAATGAAGCCATAATTCTCCACCTGCTCCTAAACCAAATGATCCTAGAAGTGGAATTAGATTATCTTTCTCAAAATATTCTTTTCCTCTTAATTCATAATCTATATCTAAGAATGATTCATTTAATGTTCTAGATTCATAAATAAATTTCTTTTTTTCTTCTTCTGATAAATTCGTTAAATCTTCTTTACCATTCCACATAATATTAGTTTCAGCTCTTTTTAATCTAATTGCTTTTTCTTCTTCATCTAGAGCATCAAATCTTTCTTTTACTTCAGGTAAATAATCATACATCTTTTTAAGTAGTTCATCTCTATCATAAAAGTCTCTTGCTAAAACTACACTTAAATCTATTGAATAATTAGTTTTATTATTAACATAACTAATTAATTCTTTAAAAGCTTTATTATATTTATCCATACCTTCTTGAAGAGTATTATTCATATATGTTAATGCTACCTCTTCTGATTCAAATTCTATCTTTGTTCTTTTTTCTTGAGTTTCTGCAATTGGAAGAACATACTCCATTAAATATTTAATAGTAAATATTTCTGCCCAATCTGGTTCTGGATAAGTTGGAGCCCAAAAATGTTTATATCCACCAAAGCAAAAGCAAAAAAGAAAATCTAAATTATTATTTAAAATATTATCAACTTTTTCCTCAGTATATTTTTTAGCATCTTCAAATTGAGCCTTTCTAGACCATTTTCTTGAGAATAATCTATTTAATATACTTTCTTTTAAATCTAGTCCTTCTAAAGGATTAGTCTCAATATTATTAAAGTTTAATAATTCATTATTAATATAATCATTAACTCTCTTTTCTAAATTATCCATTCTATCAGCTCCTATATTTAATTATATCATATAATTATAAAATCATATCCTATATCAAAAATAGCAATATAAATTTTGGGTAGGTAGCTGGGTAGGTAAAATTTTTGATATTTTTCTAAAATTCTCAGATTTCTTTATAAAATAAAGGTAAAAAAAAGTGAGACGTCTCTCGACGTCTCTTCAGGGGGAAATTAATTAACCAGTCCGTAACAATATATCTAAATATAAAACCCTTATTTTATAACTATTTCAATTTTTATAAGTTTTTTAAAGTTTATAAAAATATCTTAATTTTTTGCAATTAGTATCTAGATTTGGTATCTAGAAAAAAATATGACACTATGACACAATCAATGTGAGATAGATACTCACAAACAATGTGTCATGTGTCATTTTTAGTTTATTAATAATATAAATTTCATTCATTTTATTTACTATGGTTATCATAAGTATATTCATAAAGACTAATTGACCTAGTTCTTTTACAATAAACTGTAAGAATTACATGTTGGTTAACTGAAGATTCTATTTTTGTATTATATTGCTTCGTATCAGTATTATAAAAAGAAACATACAAATCATCAAAATCATTCATTTTAGCAACAAGTGGAAACTGTTTATTTAAATCTTTATCTAAGTTTTTTTTATTAATCCATACTTTTGAATTTTTTATTTGTTTATCTAAATCTATAATACTTACTTTCTTATTATAATAAGCAGTCATATCTGTCAGATCATTAATACTACTATTAATATCGGATGATTGCTCATATACTAAAATACCAGTCTTAGGTAACTTCAATTGTAATACATTTTCATATTTTAATATTCCTTTATAATCAACCCTATCATTTGGAACAAATGCAAACAATCCACCAAAAAACAATAAAAAAGTAGCGATTACCCCAACAATAATATTCTTTTTAAAAAATTTACTTTCTTTATTCTTATATGAATAAAATATCGTAAAAATAGGAATAATCATCCAAATCCAATCAATCCAACTTTTATAGAACGATAATTCTTGTGGGAGACTCTTTGTTGTTTCTGACCAAGTTAAAAAAGCTCCAACAATACTAAGGATTGATAAAACTACACATGTATTTTCTTTCTTGATAAATTTCATTTGTTCCATCTCCATTTTTATTAATTATTTTTAATTAATTCAATAATATCATTTTTATTTTCTTTAAAATAGCTCTCAAAAATACTATCTTTATTCATAACATCACCTTATAATCATTTCAATTATAACATAAAATGATAGTTAAATGAAAAAATTCACAATATATGCTATAATCAACATGGTGATATAAGATGGATAAAAAAAATTGTTATGATAAAGAAATATTGTTAAATACAATAATTGAACACTTACCTAAAGCCGATTATTCTTTTAAAATAAATGATGATGAATTATGGCTTTTTAATGACTCATACATAATAATAAAGAACAAAAACAGTATAATTAAATACCCTATTAATGATCTAATTGTTATTTCGAAGAAAAGTTTATATGTATTAATTGTTAAAACAAATTCTATAACCATTAAAAATACTTCTATTGACGATTCATTTAAAAAGTATTTAGATAATATTAAGGAAAAAAGTAAAATAAAAAAGCACAATAAAAATGATATTATACTTGATATAAACAAGAATCACATAAAAAAACCAATAATAAATTGTTCAAATAATATTAATGAAAAAAATTTAAATACTTTTTATAAAAATAAACACAACTATTTTAAAACATTTCTTTCATCATACTTAATAATACTAATAATTACAATAATAATTGGAACCATTGTGTTTGTGATTCCACGAGCAATATACTCAATTAATTATGATTATGCTATGTTTTATACTTTTTTATCTTTAGGAATATTACTGTTAGTTTTCATTAATATGAAAAAAATTATTAATAATAAAGTAAAAGATAATATAAAAAATTTATTAGAAGAA
>OCTX012255131.1_pt1 | contig 22534 bp, 18 predicted proteins | sample 1539691 | NCBI WGS metagenome assembly OCTX01 (sample SAMN02144231, study PRJEB22623) | gut metagenome | biome: sheep rumen | host: Ovis aries | place: New Zealand
AGCGCTGGAGTCGAAGATTGCCGAATAAGCCATGCAGCTCTACGATCAACTGTTGCTCTTCCCGCTGTTCCAGGGCATGAGTCGCGACGATCTGGCACAGGTGGCCGGACAGACGAAGTTCGGCTTCGTGAAGTGCAGTGCCGGCGAGACGGTCGTCAGCGAGGATGCCCCTTCCACCCAGCTCTATTTCCTGCTGTCAGGCCAGCTGCGTGTCGAGACCCGCTCCGACGACCACGCCTACAGCGTCGTCGAGCAGTTGCAGGCCCCCAGCATGCTGCAGCCCGAGACCATCTTCGGCTATAACCAGCGCTACACCCACACCTTCGCCGCCGCCGCCGACAGCAGCTTCATCACCATCAGCAAGGACGAGGTGCTGCGCCTGAGCGACCAGTTCCTCGTGTTCCGTCTGAATCTGCTCAACCTCTACGCCACCCAGTCGCAGAAGCTGCTGGCGCAGCCCTGGCACCGCTTCCCCGCTTCGTTGACAGAGCGCATCGTCCGCTTCCTCAGCCGTCGTTGTCTCTATCCTGCCGGTCCCAAGACCTTCTATATCCTGATGACCCGCCTGGCCGCCGAGGTCGGCGACAGCCGGCTCGACGTCAGCCGTGCCCTGAACCAGCTGCAGCGCGACGGTCTCGTCATCCTGCGCCGCGGCCGTATCGAGGTGCCCCACATGGAGCGGCTGCTGATGTAGCATACCTTTTAGGACACCAGACTCCCAAAAAGAAGGAGAGGGCGTATCTGCTACGTCCTCCCCTTCATATAAAATGACCTCAATCACCAGGACATCTTGCCCGACGGTGCGTCCCAGTCGTCTTCGTCCTGGAAGCTGGGCTCCCGGTAGGGTGATTCATTGAAGCTGCGCGACAGGTTAGGGTCTTCAGAACCTACCTCACCATCTTTGATAGGTGTAGTAATCTGGGTCGCTTGTAGCAAACTGCCCAACTCCATTGCTTGTATCTCTATAACGGGTGTCTTATACTCCTTTTTCATAATCCTTCAGATTTTGTTCTTATTGCCTATAACTCTATTTCACAACGATCTTTTTGCCATTCTTGATGTACAGTCCCTTCTGCGGAGCATCTACCTGCTGACCGTTGAGGTTGTAGTAACGGCTGTCGTCAGTCGTCACGCGTTTGCTGTCTGAAATGCCGGTCGTGGTGGTATCGTCATCCTCGAACTTGACGGAGAGAGCTCTTGCCTCTCCTCCTCCTTCGGGAATCGTGTAATCCTTCAAGCGCAGGTAGGCCTTTCCTTTCTCTACTTTGCGCTTGCCGCTGTCATCTACGTTGAAACGATAGAAGCCAGCTTCTCCGTTCTTCACGCTCATCACGAAGTTGGTGTAGGTGTAATCCTCGCTTTCACCGTCTTCCGTCACTGTGATGGTGGTCGTAGGTGCAATATACTTGTCAACGGTGCATCCTACCAGCATCTGCTCGTAATAGCTGCAGGCATACTTGATGGGCACGGTAGCCGTAGCAGCACTGCCGTTGGTGCTGTAGAGCACCAAGCCTGTTCCTTTCGGCACTTCATAGACACGTGTCAGCGTCAGGGTGTTATAGCCGTCGAAGCCCGAGACGATATACGCCTTTACATTGTCAATGTCAGTGAAGTTGAGGTCGTAGTTGCTGCAGAAGGTGGCCATGCCGTAAGTACCTACGTTGACTGTAACCTCAGTCGGAGGAATACCAAACGACAAGTACTTGGCAGGCGTATAGGTGTACTCCCATTCGCCTTCGTCGGGATTATCGGGGTCTTCCACCCATTCTTGTTCTTCTACGCCATAGACATCATATAAGAGCCGTGCACCCTCCAAGTCTGATTCCAGCAGTTCATAGCGCATCCAATTGCCGGTTTCCTCATCTTCATAGCCGAGATTATCCATGTACATGGGGCTAAAACCGCTGATAGCCTCTTGGTCGCCTCGCATCTCCAATGTCATGCCCTTGCCAAGGGTCAGGTTGCAGTTGGCGGGATTATCATAATCATTAGGGTCGAAGCCCTTGAAGCGAATGCCGTAGTCGCTGCCATTGATGTCGGCCGTGAAGTTCTCCATGTGGACTGACGACTCGACAAGGTAGATGCCACTCTCTCCGTCTTCAACGGTGAGCGACGCTCCCTCTTCAAGTCCGACGATGCTGATGTTGCCGCCGCCCCAGTAGTCCGCCGACTGCATGGTACCCATCGAGATGGCGGCACTTCCGTCGGTCGTCTTGATAGTGTTCTTGCCGCGCAATTCAATGACGAAGCGGTCGTGGCTGTTCACCTCGATGGCGGGACCATTATTGCTGGTGAGGGTGGCGTTATTGAGAATCAGCACCGGGTAACGCGTGGAGTGTGCCGGAGTGTCGCCGCCTTCAGGGTCGTCCGGCCCCAGTCGCCGGCTTCCTGCCGGCTCGTCTGTTTCCTCATCTTCACGCCATTCGAAGCCGATGGAGCCATCGCCAGTGATGTCGTCAATCTCTTCTTCAATGGCTATGCCGCCAATGCTGACATCGACCATCTCGGTGTCTTGGGGTATAAACTTGACATACTTGATATAGCCGTGGCGGTCGGGCGACAGACTGGCGCCATAGATGTAGGCATAAGCCTCGGCATCAGCGTCAAGGGCATAGTCGTATGCGACCTCGCGGTCTTCGGTTCCTGAAATCAGCAGCGGAGCGTTGCCTTGCACGCAGATGCCCATCTTGGCATTGTCAGAGTCTGTGAAGCCCCTGACCTTGATGGTTCCCGGCCCTTTCACCTTGAAGCAGATGAAGCCACCGAGTGTAGTTCCAGGCTGTTCGTTGTGAACAGAGGCATTGGTGCCGCCATCGTCATAATACAAGCCATAGTTGGGTGACAGGAAAGCTGGGGTGCAACTCAGTTGCAGGCAGTCGTAGGGTAGGAAATCGTTGAAGCAGTCGCTCGACCATCGGTCATTTCCTGACTGCCAGTAGGCTGACACGTAGAAAATTCCGTCCATCATGTGTGGCATATCCCACATGTTGTTCTCCATGTAGAGTCGAGCATTGGGCGACCATGTCGTCAACTTGGTCAAAGCCACACAGGTGTTATACTGGTTCTGATTCGTCTGATTCTCGGCCAGCTTCGGCTCACCACGACGGGTTATAACCGTCTGCACACTCAATGGCGTAGTTACTGGGTATTCGTCGTCACCAGTGAATGTAGCCGTAAGTGTTGTTGGCCCTTCAGCCGTTCCTAACGTGATGGTTCCGTCTTCGTCAATGGCTGCGACATCGGGGCTGGAGCTACCATAGGTCACTGCAAGTCCGAAAGGATTCTTCAGCTCGGGAGCCTCATATTCCCCGCTGATGTCAACAATGGTTTGTTCTGTACTCCACTTCAAACCTAACGTTGCCGGGTCGAAGAGTGCCACATGGCTGCCTCCGTTCCAGTAGTTAGAGATAAGCCATGACCTAAAGGCGGATGTGGAAGGATAGCGTTCGGCACCGTTCTTGCCGTATGCCTTGTCATATATCTCTTGGCAGACATACAGATAAGTACTCGTCTCGTTATTACCGCTATAGGCGAAATAGTTATTTGCCTGTGTCTCGTACCAATCGATGTCGCTGGCCGAGGTGTGCATCATATATACGCCATCCACCTTGTGCGTTCCGTAATAATCTCGATAGAAGATATCAGCACGGGCTACATCGGGATGGCCAATCTGGCGCACAGTGGCCGGGATAATCAGATTTCCCTTCAACTCACTCAGATACCTGAAAGCCTGCACGCCGATATGGGTGATGGTGGAGGGAATCTTCAGATTGGTGATATGGGTATAATAGTTTGAGGCATATTCGCCAAAAGCCCCGGCGCCGATGACCGTGACGGTATAGGTCTTCCCCGACTGGTCGGTCACGGTCTCAGGAAATACCAGCTTGACATCGTCGGTGAGTGCATTCTTGATGACGGCATTGGACCCCGACTTCAAGATGTCGCCAGCCGAATAACCCGTAGACGGGGGACAATAGAGTGCGGCAGTGGGGTTCTGCTCATCCGTGCTTGTCACCGTGAAGCACAAGGCCAATGACCCCACGCTGTTGCCTTCGCCATTCGTCATGGCCAGCTGATGCATGAAGATAGCCCCCTCGGTACTATCGTAGGCGACAAATATGTTTGCGTCGTTGTTGTATTTCTGTTGTAGCACGGTTCCTGATGCCCAGCCATTGGCCAACATGGAGATGGTGGCCTGGGATACGTAGAGCTTGGTACCGGTATTGATAGCCAGAGCATTAGTAGCCCGGATGATTGGCCGCAAAACACTGGGAAGGAAGTAGTATGCCTCTATACCGTTGCAATAATCGAATGCCTCAGCCTGTATATCAGGGCTTGACAAAAATCTTACTGACTTAATGTGGGTGGAGGCACGGAAGGCGCCTTGCTCTATCAGCGTGACGCTCGAGGGAATGACGAGCTCGCCTTCCAAGCCTGAACCAGCAAAGGCTAAGGATCCAAACGACTTGAGCCCATCAGGAAATACTACGCTTTTCAACTTTGCGCAGGCATAGAAGCCTGACTTGTCAATGCGCAACAAGCCCGTACCAAAGGTTACCGACTCAAGGTTTGAGCAGCCTTCGAAGGCACTCTCGTTGACGTGGGTGACATTATTGCCAATCGTCACCGACGTAAGCCTCGTGTTACCCTTGAAGGCCTCCTTTCCAATACGGATAACGGGATATTGGCTCCCATTATACTCCACAGCATCGGGAATGGTCAGGGCGCCCTCAATGGCCTGATTAACAGCAGAGCTCTCGGTAACGATGGCAGCACCATAAGAGAGAGTGTACTCCACAGCCTTGCCCTCCTCCGACTGTACAGTAATCGCCGCATTACATACGCTCCCCGCCATCCACAGAGTGGCAAGAATTAACAAGATTTTAAATGGTTTCATAAATATAAATGTTTAGTTTGACTTATTTGGCCACAAAGTTACAAAGAATTGTTCTATTTTACCACGTGTGGCCGTTAAAAAACATTAAAGGACGTGGGGTTGTTGTTTTTTCATGTGACTTGATCGTCTTATGGGGGGCGATTCAGGTAGGGAATGGGTGTTTTATGAGGTTTGCGTACTAAAAATATTCAGCCGAAAGTTTTGCGCTTTCGGCTTTTATTTGTACCTTTGCACGCTGTTATAGAGAAAGTTAGAGTTATGAATCAGGAGAACGAACGGAAGAATCCGTTTTTTGAGCCATACAATACGCCGCACGACACGGCGCCATTCGACCGTATCCGTCTGGAAGACTTCGAGGAGGCCTTCATGGAGGGCATACGCCGCGACGACGAACAGATTGAGAAGATTATTAACAATCCTGAGAAGCCGACGTTCGACAATACCATCATCAACGTCGACGACGAGAAGGATAACTACTACGACCTGCTGGACCGCGTCTCGACCGTGTTCTTCAACCTGCTGTCGGCCGAGACTAACGACGACATGGACGCCCTGGCCCAGAAACTGAGCCCCATACTGACGAAACATGCCAATGACATACGGCTGAACGAGCGGCTGTTTGAGCGCATCAAGTACGTTCACCGCCACCACCGTAAGCTCTCGGCCGAGGAGAAGATGCTGCTCGACACGTGCTACGACGGCTTCGTGCGCAGCGGCGCGCTGCTCGACGAGGAGGGCAAGCAGCGCCTGCGCCAGCTGACGGAGGAGGCCTCGGTGCTCGGCCTGCAGTTCTCGCAGAACCTGCTGAAGGAGCAGAAGGCCTACACGCTGCACCTGACCGACGAGCAGCAACTCGACGGACTGCCCGAGACGGCCCGCGAGGCCGCCGCCCAGACGGCCCGCGAGCGCGGCCTGGAGGGCTGGGTGTTCACGCTGGACTATCCGTCGTACTCGCCGTTCATGACCTATGCCACCAACCGCGAGCTGCGCCGCCAAATGTACATGGCGCGCAATACCGTCTGCATACACGACAACGCGGAGAACAACCTCGACATCTGCAAGCGGCTCGTCAACCTGCGCCGCGAGATAGCCCAGCTGCTGGGCTTCAAGACCTACGCCGACTACGTGCTGCGCCACCGCATGGCTGGCTCGGTGCGCGGGGTCTACCGGTTGCTGAATGAACTGATAGACGCCTACAAGCCGGCAGCGCTGAAGGAGCGCGAGGAACTGAGGAGGATGAGTTGCGACAGAGTCGCAACGCACAAGAAAGGGGAGACGCTGGAGCCGTGGGACCAGGCATACTATGCGCACAAGCTGCAGATGAAGAAGTATAACATCGACGCCGAGATGCTTCGGCCCTACTTCCAGCTGGACAAGGTCATCAGCGGCGTGTTCGGGTTGGCCACCCGGCTCTACGGCATAACGTTCAAGGAGAACAAGGCGATACCCGTCTATCATCCCGACGTGAAGGCCTACGAGGTCTTCGACAAGGACGGCTCGTTCCTGGCCGTGTTCTACGCCGACTTCCATCCGCGTAAAGGCAAGCAGGGTGGGGCGTGGATGACCGAGTACCGCGGCCAGTGGATGGAGCGCGAGGACGTGAAGCGCCCCTTCGGTGCTGACAACTGCAAGAACGTGCGGCCCCACGTGTCGGTGGTGATGAACCTGACGAAGCCCACTGACGACAAGCCGGCGCTGCTGACGCTCGGCGAGGTAGAGACGTTCCTGCATGAGTTTGGGCACTCGCTGCACGGCATGTTTGCCAACACGCGCTTTGAGAGCCTGAGCGGTACTAACGTGTGGTGGGACTTCGTCGAACTGCCCTCGCAGTTTATGGAGAACTTCGCCGTTGAGAAGGAGTTCCTCCAGACCTTCGCCTTCCACTACGAGACGGGCGAACCGCTGCCCGACGAGCTGATACGCCGCATCGTGCGCAGCCGCAACTTCATGGCCGCCACGGGCTGCCTGCGCCAGGTGTCATTAGGACTGCTCGACATGGCGTACTACACGCAGAAGAGTGAGTTTACCGACGACATCATGACCTTCGAGAAGCAGGCCTGGCGGAAAGCCATACTCGGACGGCAGCGCACGGACACCTGCATGACGGTGCAGTTCTCGCACATCATGGCCGGGGGCTACGCGGCGGGCTACTATAGCTACAAGTGGGCCGAGGTGCTCGAGGCCGACGCCTTTGCCGTGTTCAAGCGCGAGGGCATCTTCAACCCCGCCACGGCCCAGCGCTTCCGCGACTGCATCCTGTCGAAAGGCGGCACGGAGAATCCGATGATATTATATAAGAGGTTTAAGGGCGGTGAGCCCACGATAGACGCATTACTGAAACGCAATGGAATCAAACGACAAGCAAAGAAAGCTTGATGAGCGCTATCTGAGGATGGCGCGTATCTGGGCCGAGAACTCATACTGCCGCCGGCGCCAGGTGGGCGCACTGGTGGTAAAGGACAAGATGATCGTCAGCGACGGCTATAATGGTACGCCGACCGGCTTTGAGAACGTGTGCGAGGATGCCGACAACGTGTCGAAGCCCTACGTGCTGCACGCCGAAGCCAACGCCATCACCAAGCTGGCACGGTCGTCGAACAACAGCGACGGCGCCACCATCTACATCACCGCCTCGCCCTGCATAGAGTGTGCGAAGCTGATTATCCAGGCGGGCATCAAGCGCGTGGTCTATGGCGAGAAATACCGGCTGAGCGACGGCATCGAGCTGCTGAAGCGGGCGGGGATAGAGGTAATCTTTATGAGTTGCGACGGGGTCGCAACAGACGAGGAAGGAGAGAAGTAATATGAGCAAGAATAAGTCAAACCGCTTTATGCCCTTGTGGCTGGCCCTGAGCGTCGTGCTGGGCATCTTCGTCGGCACGTTCTTTGCCAACCGTTTTTCTGGCAACCGGCTGAGCATCATCAATTCGGGCAGCAACAAGCTGAACGACCTGCTGAACATTGTCAACGACCAGTATGTCGACACAGTAAACGTGAGCGACCTTGTAGAGAAGGCCATGCCGACCATCCTGTCGGAACTCGACCCGCACAGCGTCTACATCTCGCAGAAGGATGTGCAGACGGCCAACGACGACCTGAAGGGCTCGTTCTTCGGCGTAGGCATTGAGTTCACCATCCGCAAGGACACACTGCACGTGCAGAACGTCATCCATAACGGTCCGTCAGAGCGTGCCGGTCTGCTGGCCGGCGACAAGATTGTCGAGATTGACGGCGTACCCTTTGTGGGCAAGGACGTCACCAACGAGGAAGCCATGCACCGACTGAAGGGCGACAAGGACACGAAGGTGAACATCGGCGTGCTGCGCGGCAAGGAGAAAAAGCTGCGCCACTACACCATCGTCCGTGGCGAGATACCGATGAAGAGCGTCACCGCTACCTACATGCTCGACGAACAGACGGGCTATATCAAGATTAAGAACTTCGGCGACAAGACCTACCCCGAGCTGCTCATCGCCCTGGCCCGCTTAGGGCAGGAGGGCTTTGAGAACCTGGTCATCGACCTGCGCGGCAATACGGGCGGCTACCTCGGCTCGGCCGTGCAGATGGCCAACGAGTTCCTGTCGCGCGGACAGCTCATCGTCTATACCGAAGGCCGTCGCTCGGCGCGCCAGGAGTATCGCAGCGATGGCCGCGGCTCCTACCAGCGGCTGCCTTTGGTGGTACTCATCGACGAGGGGTCGGCATCGGCCAGCGAAATCTTCGCCGGTGCCATCCAGGACAACGACCGCGGAACCATCATCGGACGGCGCTCGTTTGGCAAGGGACTCGTACAGCAGCCCATATCGCTGCACGACGGTTCGATGATTCGCCTGACCATAGCCCGCTACTACAGCCCTTCGGGCCGCTGCATACAGAAGCCTTACACCAGCGGTGCCGACCGCAACTACGAGGAGGACCTGCTGAACCGCTTCCAGCACGGTGAGTTCTTCACCGGCGACAGCATCAAGCACGAGGGTCCCGAATACCATACCGGCAACGGCCGCATCGTCTACGGCGGCGGTGGCATAACGCCCGACATCTTCGTGGGCGAGGATACGCTGGGCCTCACCTCTTATTATAAGGAAGCCTCGATGTCAGGACTCATCCTGCAGTTTGCCTACGAGTATGTCGACGAGAACCGCGAGCAGCTCTCCAAGTACACGACGAAGAAAGAGCTCCTGGCCTACCTCAAGCGGCTGAACACCGTCGAGCTGTTTGCCCAGTATGCCGAGAAGAACGGCCTGAAGCGCCGCAACCTGATGATTCAGAAGAGCCACTCGTTGCTGGAGCGCTACATCAACAGCCGACTCATCTACAACATGCTCGACGAGCAGGCCTGGACGGAGTATCTGAACGACGACGACCCGGCTATTCGCGAGACGCTCCGCGTGTTCCGCAACGGTGAGTCGTTCCCCAAGCCGGCTGCCGAGGGCAAGAAGGCTGCCAAGGTGGCCTACGACTATCGTATCGGTAAACTCCTAAAAGACATTAAACGGTGCTAATATTGCCGCCCTTATACGTTGTATCTCAATTATTTTGCTTAACTTTGCAGCCGAAATGATAGAGACGTTGCTGATAAGCGGAGTGCTGCTGGCCGTGGGAATGGCCTTGCTGCTGGTGAAGGTGCTGAGCCGAAAGGACGGTACGTTCTCGTCGCAGCATATTCACGACAGCAAACCCATGCGCGACCGTGGCATACACTGCGTCATGGACCAGGACCGCGAGATGCGCTCGCAACATAGACTGAAGATTAATAATTAAAAAAATATTGAAAGAAAGAATGAAAAAGACCTTTTTCGGTGTACTGGCCTTCGCTGCCGTGATGGCTTCGTGCAACAATGCAAGTCCCAAGATGGACGAGAAGCCCCAGGCTGCCGGGGCAGAGAATGCTGGCGGCATGAAGATTGCCTACGTCGAGGTAGACTCGCTGATGACGCAGTATGACTTTGCCAAAGACTACAGCGTGACGCTGCAGAAGAAGAGCAACAACGCCCGCAACACGCTGAACCAGAAGGGCAACGAGCTGCAGGCTGCCGTAGCCAACTTCCAGCAGAAGCTGCAGAACAATGCCTTCCAGAGCCGCGAGCAGGCACAGAGCGTGCAGGCCGGCATAGAGCGCCGCCAGCGCGACCTGCAGGAGCTTCAGGCCCGTCTGGAGAACGAGCTGGCCAACGAGACGCAGAAGTTCAACGAGGCTCTGCGCGACTCGCTCAACAGCTTCCTTGCCTCCTACAACAAAGACAAGAACTACGACCTGATACTCTCGAAGGCAGGCGATAACATCCTGTTTGCCGACCGTAAGTTTGATATCACCAAGGACATCATCAACGGTCTGAACAAGCGCTACAAGCCGGCTGCCAAGAAGGACGAGAAGAAGGAAGAAAAGAAGGACGAGAAGAAAAAGTAAGGCTGCATGCTGGAGAAACTGGGCATAACGGAACTGAACGAGATGCAGATCGAGGCGGGCGACGCCATCCTGCGAGGTAAGCAGGACGTGGTTGTGCTCTCGCCGACGGGGTCGGGTAAGACTCTGGCTTATCTGCTGCCGCTGGTTCAGATGGTCGATGTCCAGTCAGACCAGGTGCAGGCGCTGGTTATCGTGCCGGGACGTGAACTCGCCCTGCAGTCAGACCGTGTGCTCCGCGACATGGGCAGCGGCCTGCGGTCGGCAGCCTGCTACGGCGGGCGTACGGCTATGGACGAGCATCGCCGCCTGAAAGAACTCCGGCCGCAGATTATCTTCGGTACGCCAGGCCGGTTGAACGACCACCTTGACAAGGGGAACATCAGTCCTTACGGCGTGAGGTTCCTCGTTATCGACGAATTCGACAAGTGTCTCGAAATGGGCTTCCACGACGAGATGACCAGGTTGCTGAAGAAGTTGCCTGGCGTTCGTCGTCGTGTGCTCCTCTCAGCTACCGACGCCGAGCAAATACCTGACTTCGTCCAGATAGACCGTGCCTGCCGCCTTGACTACCTGGTCGAGGAGCAGCAGGTATCTGACCGCGTTACACTCTACGAGGTAAAGAGTCCCGTCAAGGATAAACTGGCGACGCTGAAAGCACTGCTCTGCAGCCTTGGCGACGCCCAGAGTGTCGTCTTCCTCAGTTATCGCGACGCCGTTGAGCGGGTGGGCGACTACCTGCGCCGAGAGGGCTTCGGCGTGAGCATTTTCCACGGCGGGCTTGAACAGAAACAGCGCGAGGATGCACTCTACAAGTTCTCGAACGCCTCAGCCAGCGTCATGGTATGCACCGACCTGGCCAGCCGTGGACTTGACATCCCCGACATCGAGAACGTCATACACTACCACCTGCCGCAGAACGAGCAGGAACTGATTCACCGCGTCGGCCGCACCGCCCGTTGGAAGCGTAGCGGTCGGGCGTTCTTCATTGTCGGTCCCGAGGAGCATATCGCCGACTTCGTCGAGGGCAATACGGAGCCCTATGAGCCGGCAGCCGCCGACCTGACGCCCGTGGCTCCGAAAATGGCTACCGTTTATATAGGCAAGGGTAAGAAGGACAAGATTTCGAAGGGTGACATCATGGGATTCCTCTGTAAGAAAGGCGGGCTCGCTCCCGACGAGATTGGGCGCATCGACGTCACTGACCGTTATGCCTATGCTGCCGTCAGCCGCCCCCGGTTGCAGCAGGTGCTCAGACTGACCAAGGGTGAGAAGATAAAGGGCGTGAAAACTGTAGTAGAGCCAGTGAAATGACACGTCCACTTGACAAAGTGAAAGGAAAACGCCCTCTTTTGATGAATTTCTGCTTAAATATTTGCCCAATTCGAGAAAAAAGTGTAACTTCGCGGCGCATTTCAAGAACATAGTAATTAAACCATTAAATAAGAACAAAAACAACATGAAGAAGTACAACTTTAATGCTGGTCCGTCGATGCTTCCCCGCGAAGTCATCGAGAACACCGCAAAACAGTGTCTTGATTTCAACGGCTCTGGTCTCTCGCTGATGGAGATCAGCCACCGTGCTAAGGACTTCCAGCCCGTCGTCGACGAGGCTGTCGCTCTGGTGAAGGAACTGCTCTCAGTGCCCGAGGGCTACTCAGTCATCTTCCTCGGTGGTGGTGCCTCCTTGGAGTTCTGCATGATTCCCTACAACTTCCTGATCAAGAAGGCTGCCTACCTGAACACGGGTGTCTGGGCTAAGAAGGCCATGAAGGAAGCCAAGCTTTTCGGCGAGGTCGTTGAAGTGGCTTCTTCTGCAGATGCCAACTATACGTTCATACCGAAGAACTGGACCGTGCCCGCCGACTGCGACTATCTGCACGTCACGTCGAACAACACCATCTACGGTACGGAGATTCGTAAGGACCTCGACGTTGCCGTGCCCATGATTGCCGACATGTCCAGCGACTTCATGAGCCGCCCTGTTGACGTCAGCAAGTACAACGCCATCTATGCCGGTGCACAGAAGAACCTGTCAATGGCCGGCGTCACCATCGTCATCGTGAAGGACAGCGCCCTGGGTAATGCTCCCCGCGAGATTCCCACGATGCTTGACTACCGTACGCACGTCGAAAAGGGTTCGATGTTCAACACCCCGCCCGTGGTGCCCATTTACTGTGCACTTGAGAACCTGCGCTGGATTAAGAAGCAGGGCGGCGTCGAGGCTATGGACAAGCTGGCCCAGCAGCGTGCCGAGATCGTCTACGGCGAGATTGACCGTAACAAGCTCTTCGTCGGCACAGCCAAGGAGGAGGACCGCTCGCTGATGAACATCTGCTTCGTCATGGCTCCTGAGTACAAGGAGTTGGAGAAGGAGTTCCTCGACTTCGCCGTGTCGAAGGGCATGGTCGGCGTCAAGGGCCATCGTTCGGTCGGTGGTTTCCGTGCCAGCTGCTACAACGCCCAGACCATCGAGGGCTGCAACGCTCTCGTCGCCTGCATGAAGGAGTTTGAGGCTAATCACTAAAATTATAACGGGAAACCAATTGGCACTAATTAAGATAAATTTTTCATAATTCGTGCCAATTTGTTTCCACTAAATAGAAGACATGAAGATATTAGTTGCAACAGAAAAACCGTTCGCAGCAGCCGCTGTGGAGGGTATCAAGAAAGAAGTAGAGGCTGCCGGCAACGAGCTGGCACTGCTTGAGAAATATACCGAGAAGGCTCAGTTGCTCGACGCCGTTAAGGATGCTGACGCCCTGATTATCCGCTCTGACAAGGTTGATGCCGAAGTGCTCGACGCTGCCAAGCAGCTGAAGATCGTGGTGCGTGCCGGTGCCGGTTACGACAACATCGACCTCGCAGCCGCTACGGCTCATGGCGTCGTGGCTGAGAACACGCCGGGCCAGAACGCCAATGCCGTGGCTGAGCTGGTCTTCGGACTGCTCGTGATGGCTGTCCGTGGCTTCTATAATGGCAAGAGTGGCTCTGAACTGCTCGGCAAGAAGCTCGGCATCCTCGCTTTCGGCAACGTAGGCCGTAACGTGGCCCGTATCGCCAAGGGCTTCGGTATGGAGGTTTACGCCTTCGATGCCTACTGTCCCGCCGAGGTCATTGAGAAGGCCGGCGTTCATGCCGTAGCCAGTCAGGATGCCCTCTTCGAGCAGTGCGACGTTGTCTCGCTCCATATCCCCGCCACGGCTGAGACGAAGCAGAGCATCAACTACGCCCTCGTCGGTAAGATGAAGAAGGGCGGCATCCTCGTCAATACCGCTCGTAAGGAGGTCATCAACGAGCCTGAGCTGCTGAAGCTCATGCAGGAGCGCGACGACCTGAAGTTTGTTACTGACATCATGCCCGACCAGAACGCTGACTTCCAGCAGTTCGAGGGCCGTTACTTCTCGACTCCGAAGAAGATGGGTGCCCAGACGGCTGAGGCCAATATCAACGCCGGTATTGCTGCCGCTCGCCAGATAAACGCCTTCTTCAAGGACGGCGATACGAAGTTCCAGGTGAACAAGTAATACTAATTGCATCCGCATGCAATCGCAAGCCCCGATAAACACTGTGTTTGTCGGGGCTTAACTACTAACTTTGCTGAAACAATACCTAATTAAGAACGCTAAGACTATGACTGTTAAAGAAGTATTTGAACTGCGTAAGCAGGGACGGATTGAAGAGGCCTACGAGACCATCAGACCCATGTATGCCGTGCATCAGGGCAAATACACCACGCTGTGTATGTTTTGGACGGCCAGCGACATCCTGAAAAAGCGTATCAAGGAGAAGCGGCACGACGAGGCCGGGAAGATTTTCAAGGCATTGCTGCGCATCCTTCCAAACATTGACGACCGCGACGGCAAGGCTCGCAGCAGCATCCTTTACGACGCGCTGACACTCGACCGTGAAGTCAAGTCGTTCAGCATGCTTGACTTCCTAAGCGTAATGAAGGTCGAGCAGATAGGCGACAACGACTGGAAGACCATCACCGTACCTGCTGTGGATGGAACGCCGAGCCACCCGATTCCCTCGGTGGCCCAGCAACTGCTCACCTGTGCATTCCATGAGATTCAGGAGACGCCGACTGCCGACAACGCCCTGAAGGTGATGCCACTGTTGCAGGAGGCAGTCCGCCGTCATCCGCGCGACAAGAACAACCAGCGCTACATGGCAGTCGTCTACCGCATCATGGGCGAGCGCGACAAGGCTGTGGCCATCTACCGGCAATTGCTCTCAAAACACCGCGACAGCTACCTCTACTCAGAACTGGCAGAGCTGACCGACGAGCCAGGCCTGAAGGCCGCCTTGTATTGCAGGGCTATTCAGAATCAGCGTCAGGAGAAGTTCTGCTCAGGCTACCGATTAGAACTGGCTCGCCTGCTCGTCAGCCGCGACAAGGCACGAGCTGCCTACGAGCTGCAGAAGTGTATCGCCACACGCAAGGCGTCAGGTTTCGGTGTCACGCTCGAGATGCAGCAGATGCTCGGACAGCTTGAAGGCGTCGTGCCTGTCAGCGAGGCCGAGCAAAGGCTGTTCTACCAGCGCATGGCCGAGAAGTATGCCGTATAGTTACCTGACGACAAACTTCCGGCCGCGACTGATGTAAACACCAGGGTGGAGTGGGGTGGCAACTCGCTGTCCTGACAGGTTGTAGACGTTGTCATCGCCACTGGCGTTGATGCTCTTTTCCTGGTCAGGAGCAGCCACGAAGTCGATGCCCGTGGCCTTCTTGGTGGCGTGGACGTCGATGGTGCAGCCCCAGAACGGCGTTACGGCTGTGGCCACCTCCGTGCCGTCGGTCTTGATGAGCGTGGCTCCCTTGACTTCGATACTGTAATTGGCTGTCTGGCCGTACTGCAGCGTAATGCGGCGCACCTTGGAACCCAGTGTCGAGCGGTTAAGCGTCAGTGTGGTGCTGAGGGCCTGGGGCAGATTGCTGTATTGCTCCTTGCCGTCGCTCTCGCCGTACACCTTGATGCTCAGACAGCCGCTCTTGGGCAGCTGGCCCAGTTCGAGGCGGATGGCCTTGTAGTCGCTGAGACTGAATTCGAAGTTGCAAAGGTTCAGTTCCTGCCACTGTCCGGTGTAGTTGACGGTGTAGGTCATGTCGTAGTCGTCGACAGTCGGGAGCACAGGCTTGTAGTCGGAGCCGTACCAGGCTTGCAGGATAGCCTGTGCCAGGTCGGGCTGGGTGAAGACCGGAATCGAGCGCGAGGAACCGTCGCTGATGCCCATCCACCAGAAAGTGGCGAAGCCATACGCCTTAGCCTGGCTGACGAAGTAGTCGGCAAAGTTGAGCACATTCTGCCGGCGTACGACGTAGTCGTTCTCGCCATCGTTGGCCGTGCCCCACTCGCCGATGATGACGGGCGCGCCCTTGTCGGCCAGATGGGTCTTCAGTGCGCTGAACATATCGGCCATCTCGGTGCGCATGCTGGCGAGATTTCTTACGTTAGGATAGCTGTGTACCTGGAAGGCCAGGTGGCCCTTAACGTTGTCGGCGGGCAGCTTCATCTGCTGTAGCGGCTCCTTGAGGTGGGCGTTCCACGTGCCGGCCCCGCTGCATGCGCCGTAGGTGTTGACCACCAAGTTGCGCTGGGCGTTATTGCCGCCGGTGGCCCTGACAACGTCGACGAAGCTCTGGGCGTAGTTGTTGATGGCCTGGTAGGCATCGGCAGCGTCGGCAGCCACATAGCGTGCCGGGGATGCGTAGGAGGCAAAGCACCACGAATTGTAGCGGTCGAGCATCTCGTTATAGCTCTCGAAGAGCAGGTGCTGGTCATAGTCGCGGAATTCCTCGGCAATCTGTTTCCACAGCCCTTCGTAGCGGCTGCGCTGCTGTTCGTAGGTGGTGCCGTTGGCCTTGAGCCACGACTGGTGTGTGTCGCTGTCGGCACCGGTGTCGTGGTGTACGTTGAGAATACAGTAGAGACCGCTGCCGACGACATAGTCGACCACCTCGCGGACACGCTTCATCCACTGAGCGTCCACGCGGCCGTTGGAATCCATGTGGGGATACCACGTCACGGGTACGCGTACTGCCCCGAAGCCCGCCTGCCTGAGCATCTCCATCAGACTGCGCTGGGTGACGGGTTGCCCCCAGGTGGTTTCCGATTTAACGACGTCGGTCATGCGTTGGCCGTTATGGGCGTCGAGGGTATTGCCCAGGTTCCAGCCCACACCCATGTTGCTGATGGCCTGGGTGGCCGTCTCAAAGTTCTGCGCCTGCAGGTTCATTGTCAGGAGCAAGGCTGCTCCGATAGCTATCTTTCTCATGCTTAAAAAAGGTATAGTAACAGTTAATTGCGTGCAAATATACGGAATTATTTTGATAATTCAGAACTTTTCCGTATTTTTGCACCATAAATGTATAATTTTAGAACGAACAACTATGCAAAGTGACCCCAAGCAGTGCCTTTACTGCACTAACAATCAGACACTTCACGACCTGATGATCGAGATTTGCGAGCTCAGCGTGTCGCGTGCGTTCCTCTTTAAGGAGCAGACCTATCGCGGGCGTTGCCTCGTGGCCTACAAGGACCACGTAAACGACCTGAACGAACTCAGTGACGACGAGCGTAACGCCTTCATGGCCGATGTAGCCCGCGTAACCCGTGCCATGCAGCGTGCCTTTAATCCCGAGAAGATTAACTATGGCGCCTACAGCGACAAGCTGTCGCACCTGCACTTCCACCTGGCCCCCAAGTATGTTGACGGCCCCGACTACGGCGGCACGTTCCAGATGAATCCCGGCAAGGTCTACCTCAGTGACGCCGAGTATCAAGAGATGATAGAGAAAATCAAGAAGGAACTATGATAGTAAAACCATTCAAAGGCATCCGCCCGCCGCGTGAGCTGGTGGAGCAGGTCGAGAGCCGTCCCTACGACGTGCTCGACAGCGAAGAAGCCCGTGCTGAGGCTGGCGACAACGAAAAGAGCCTCTACCATATCATCAAACCCGAGATAGACTTCCCCGTGGGTACCAGCGAGTACGACCCCCGCGTCTACGAGCGTGCCGCCGAGAACTTCCAGAAGTTCCAGGACAAGGGTTGGCTCGTTCAGGACGCGCGCGAACATTATTATATCTATGCGCAGACCATGGCCGGCAAGACACAGTACGGACTCGTCGTCTGTGCCCATACCGACGACTACATGCAAGGCCGCATCAAGAAGCACGAACTGACGCGCCGCGACAAGGAGGAGGACCGCATGAAGCACGTCCGCGTGAACAATGCCAACATCGAGCCGGTGTTCTTCGCCTATCCCGACAACGACGTGCTCAACGCCCTGCTGATGCGTTACGCCGCGACGGAGCCTGAGTATGACTTCATTGCCCCCATCGACGGTTTCCGCCACCAGTTCTGGGTCGTCAGCGCCGACGATGACATCGCCCTGATTACCGCCGAGTTCAAGAAGATGCCCACGATGTACATTGCCGACGGTCACCATCGCTCGGCAGCCGCCGCTCTCGTCGGTGCCGAGAAGCAGAAGCAGAACCCCAACCACCGAGGCGACGAAGAGTACAACTTCTTCATGGCCGTCTGCTTCCAGGCCTCACAGCTCACTATCCTCGACTACAACCGCGTGGTAAAGGACCTGAACGGCCTGACGTCAGAGCAGTTCCTCGACAAGCTGCAGCAGATTTTTACCGTCGAGGACAAGGGTACCGACATCTATAAGCCCCAGCAGCTGCACGAGTTCTCGCTCTATCTCGACCAGCACTGGTACAGCCTCAAGGCCAAGGAGGGCACCTACGACAACAGCGACCCCATCGGTGTGCTCGACGTCGACATCTCCAGCCGACTCATTCTCGACCAGATTCTGAACATCGGCGACCTGCGTTCCTCACAGCGCATCGACTTCGTCGGCGGCCTGCGCGGTCTCGGCGAACTGAAGCGCCGTGTCGACTCGGGCGAGATGCGTGCCGCCCTGGCTCTCTATCCCGTCTCGATGCAGCAGATCATGGACATTGCCGACAGCGGCAAAATCATGCCGCCAAAGGCCACCTGGTTCGAGCCGAAACTTCGCTCGGGCCTTGTCATCCACAAGTTATCGTGACCGACGAGTATAAGACAATAGCCACTACAGGTGAGGGATTTTACTCCGAGAAGCGGAGTAAGTTCCTCGCCTTTGCCCACCACGTCGAGAATGTCGATGAGGTGAAGACGTTGCTTGACGGGTATCGTAAGAAGTACTACGACGCCCGCCACGTCTGCTATGCCTATATGTTAGGTCCCGAGCGCAAGGAATTCCGGGCTAACGACGACGGCGAGCCGTCGAGTACGGCGGGTAAGCCCATTCTCGGACAAATCAACTCTAACGAGCTGACCGACATCCTTATCGTGGTTGTACGCTACTACGGCGGCGTCAACCTCGGCACCAGCGGCCTCATCGTGGCCTATCGCGAGGCTGCCGCCGACGCCATTGCCCATGCTGAGGTCGTCGTGCGCCAGGTCGAGGAGGTCGTCAGCTACCAGTTTGCATATCCAATGATGAACGATGTCATGCGCGTGGTCAAGGAGATGTCGCCGCGAATAGTCGGACAGACCTATGACAATACGTGCGAAATCAAACTCAGCATCCGCCGGTCGGAGGCCGAGCAGCTACGCCAGCGGCTGGCTAAGCTGGCTTTTCTCGTTGCCATGCTGCTGACGGCCGTCAGCTCGTCGGCTCAGTCAAAGTGGAACGAGCGCTATCAGCAGTACATCAACCAGTATAAAGACATCGCCATCGAGCAGATGCTGCGCTGGAAGATTCCCGCCTCCATCACGCTGGCACAGGGCATCTTCGAGAGTGGGGCGGGGCAGAGCGAGCTGACGCGTCGCTCTAACAACCACTTCGGCATCAAGTGCCACGGCTGGACGGGCCGCACCGTACATAAGGACGACGACGCCCAGAACGAGTGCTTCCGTGCCTACGACTCGGCCTTTGAGTCGTTCGAGGACCACTCGCGCTTCCTCGCCACCGGCCAGCGCTACCGCAGCCTCTTCTCGCTCAAGATTACCGACTACAAAGGGTGGGCACGCGGACTGAAGGCCGCCGGCTACGCTACCAACCCCCAGTATGCCAACCGTCTTATCGACCTCATACAGCTCTATAAACTCTATGAACTCGATAAGGCAAAGGGTTACGACAAGTTCATGGCCCAGCACTCGCGCGACCATAGCGTCAGCGGTCAGCCCCTGCATCCTATCAAGATTTACAACAAGAACTACTACCTCTATGCGCGCCGTGGCGACACGTTCCGATCGATAGGCGAGGAGATAGGCATTTCGTACAAGAAGATAGCCAAGTATAACGAGCGCGACCGCGACGACCGTCTCCAGGAGGGTGAGATTATCTGGCTGAAGAAGAAGCAGAAAAAGGCCCCCAAGGACTATAAGGACCGCCTGCACTACGTCCGCCGCGGCGAGTCGATGTACAGCATCGCCCAGTCGTATGGCATCCGCCTGAAGTCGCTCTACAAGATGAACAAGCTGAAGCCCGACTACGAACTGCGCGTCGGCGATGCCCTCCGCCTGCGCTGATTCCCGTTCCCGCTTTTATGGTTGGAAGTAATAAGCCAGAGTTTAAATGGCTTCAATCTGTTCAACTGTCAGGCCGGTAGCAGCTGCTATCTGCTCGGGAGGCAGATTCATGGCTTTGAGCTTGCGAGCAATGTCAGTTTCCTTTTGCTGCAGTTTAGCCTCTGCCTCTTCAGCCTTGGCTTCTGCCTCTTCAGCCTTGGTTTTTGCTACTTCAGCCTTAGCCTCCGCCTCTTCAGCCTTAGCTTCCGCCTCTTCAGCCTTGGCCTCCGCCTCTTCAGCCTTGGCTTTCGCTACCTCAGCCTTGGCTTCCGCCTCATTTCTCGCCTTCTCAGCAGTTTCCATCTTGATTTTCCAGTCTTGTTCCCAGGTCCTTTGCGTCGACACGCGGTCCCAGAATTTGTCGTAGAAGAACATCTCGTCGTCGGTGAAGGCGGCTCGCTCAACAATTTCAAGTGCCTCTTTCACCTCGGCATTTTCCAACAGCTCGGAGGGAACCTCGCGGGTGTTCTCGTCAATCTCGGTCAGGAAGCGTAGCCAGAGAGCCTGCATCTTCCGTTCGGTGAAAGTCTGAGGCTTGAATTTCGGCAGCTCCACGAAGATGAGGTGCAGCCCCTCGATGACTTCGTCGGTGTATTTGTCGTGAACCAGGTGATAGTAGTGGTAGTAGTCGTCAACGTTGTGCATGAAGATGTCGTTCACGAAGTTCAGCGCATAGACGGGCTGCAGGTTGCCGAAGAACATCCCCTTGTTCGTCTGCGCCACGTAGGCTTTCGAGGCGTTCAGCAGCACGCGCTTCTTAAACGACTCCGTCCACGACATCTGCATCTCGACGATGAACTCCCGCTTCTTGTTGTCCTTGCAGCACACGTCCACGATGCTGTATTTCTCGACCTCCGTCCTGTCTGGAATTTTGTCGGCAGGCCAGTATTCAATGCTCTCAATGCGCTCGTCGTCCTTCAGTGGCAGCATGGCGTTGAGCAGACTGATGACGAGGTGCTTGTGCTCGCCGAATATCTTCTTGAAAGTCAGGTCGGCTTTCGGGTCAAGGTACTTTCCCATAATCTACTGTCTTTTGCAATTCTGCTGCAAAAATAGCAATAATTTCCGAGAAAGCCTAATCTTTGGCCGTTTTTCTTACCGGCCGCAAGTTTTTCTTCTTTTTCTTTGCCAAATTGCTTGGCGCTTCAAATAATTGTTTGTATCTTTGCAACCAATGAAGACTACGACCAAATTATGGACAAGTACATAAGATTCGACTGGGCTGCAAAGCGCATGCTGCGCGACAAGGCCAACTACGGCGTGTTGGAAGGACTGATGACGGTGCTGCTCGACGAGAAGGTGACCATCGTCGAGCTGCTCGAGAGCGAGGGCAACCAGGATGCTGATGACGACAAGTTCAACCGCGTCGACATCAAGGCGAAGAACTCCAAGGGTGAGATTATCCTCGTCGAGATACAGCAGACACGCGAGCTCCACTACCTGCAACGCATCCTCTACGGCGTAGCAAAGGCCATCACCGAGCACATCAAGCTGGGCAACAAGTACGACCAGGTGAAGAAGGTCTATTCCATCAGCATCGTCTACTTCGACCTGGGCAAGGGTGCCGACTACCTCTACCACGGACAGAACAAGCTCGTCGGCGTACATACCAAAGACCAGCTCGTCATTAACACCCGTACGAAGGATGCCATCGGCATGGTGTCGTCAACTGACATCTTCCCCGAGTACTACATCATACGCGTCAACGAGTTCAACAAGGTGGCCACCACCCCCCTGGAGGAGTGGCTCGACTACCTGAAGGACGGCAACATCCGCGAGGACACGACCACTCCCGGTCTGGCAGAGGCCCGTGAGCGACTGCGCTACATGCAGATGAGCGACGCCGAGCGGCGCGCCTATGACCGTCACATTGACAACATCATGGTGGAGAACGACATTCTGGAGACGAAAGTGATAGAAGGTCTTGAGCAAGGCCGTGCCGAGGGTCGTGCCGAGGGTCGTGCCGAGGGTCTTACCGAGGGTGTAGCCAAGGCCAACCGTGACAATGCCCGCCGCATGAAAGCCGATAACATGCCAGTGGACCTGATAGCCAAGTATACCGGCCTGACGCCTGGCGAAATTGAAGCATTATAACATAATAGGATTCTTTAATTATATTATTTCTGGCAATAAAGTAACAGTTGATTACAAGGGTGGAAGAACATATATAAAACATATAACAGGAAGTAATACCTCAACAAATATGTTGACGACAGCTTATTTGTCATCTACTCTTTCTTGAGGCTGATAAGCAAAGAAAACGAAAAAAACAAGAGCTATCAGACTGTTGAGAATTGTATTTGTGGCTGTCTTAGCAAGTATGAGTTTTTCTACTTGTATTATTCCTATGATGACTACCTACGACCGAGTTTTTAATAATTACAAAGCGGAATGGGCTATTTGCTCATTCCCATTTTAAATGGTACACTTCAAACTTGTGAATTCATCTAACCAACCACCAGAGAGAATTTCAAACCTAACGCTTTAGCAATAAGCATGAATGTTGAGAGTTGCATATCGATCTTGCCTTGCTCCAGTGAAGATATATATTCACGTTTTTTTCCAATACGCTCCCCCAGTTCTTGCTGCGTCAGCTTCTGCCGTTTGCGCTCATCCCGCAACAACTCAGCATAATACCAAGCTTCTGCCTTCGCCTGAAACTCC
>OCTX012101221.1_pt1 | contig 22527 bp, 21 predicted proteins | sample 1539691 | NCBI WGS metagenome assembly OCTX01 (sample SAMN02144231, study PRJEB22623) | gut metagenome | biome: sheep rumen | host: Ovis aries | place: New Zealand
TTTACGCAAGAAGTATACCCGATTCTGCCCCCTGCGGTCAAGCGCCGGTGACCCGACCGCGACTCGCTTCGCTCGCTGCATAAGTTCGCGTTAGCCAAATCAAAGATTTGGACGCTCACTTATCGAACCGCTGCTTTGTGTGTGGGACCATCGATACCAAAAAGCAGAGCGCCCCAAAAGGGACGCCCTGCTTTTTGGAACTGTTAACTTTAATGTAAACCATATAAGTGTAAAGTATGTAAACAGCTTGTTTTCCTTGTTTTTTCAAGCACTTGAGGGCTATCTATATACTTTACACCTCTTTTCTAAGTTTTTGCTGCTTCCATAGAGCATTATATACAGGATCTGATGTGAGCGCAATAGCTTTGCAAGCTACATCTTTCTTCATCCACACTATCCCATTACAGCAGCTTCTTTACTTTTCCAGTGCGGCAATCTGTGATTCCAAAAAAGAAATGCGTTATCTTGCGCGAGCATATACCGTGAATGCAGATACGACATCCTCATCGTTATCAAATCTCGGTCTAGCCATGAACTTTTTGTCCAGAATGTAGGATTTCTCAATGCCCTCGAAAGCTACCTTGATCCGGTTCATATCCTGCTCGATAACAGTCCCCTTACCGAGCTGATTCATCGTCACTTGCACACCGACGAGCGAGATATCCTCGCAGCCATCATAGCTGCGTTCCAGCTGGTCGATCTCATCCTGCATGGCTGCAATCTTGGCTAACCGGGCTTCTTCCTTGGAAGCAAGCTCCTCGGCAGTCGGTGCGCCACCACTTTTACGGATTGTCCGCCCGGTCGATGGAACAGTCAGGCCTTTGTAATAACCATAGGTCCGGCAGCAACAATACATGAGGTCAAATGCAAGCAGGTGCTTGCTTTCATCCCGATAATGGCGGGCATCAAGGTATTCACAATGCTTCTCCCAGAATTCTTTGTGTTCACTGATTGCTTCTACGATTGCGTCGCAGAGCTTGTAGTAGTTCGGGAGACTAAAGGTCATGCCGGCGCCGATATTGAACCCGAAGTCTATATACTTGGCCATAGCTGCGGCTTCGCTGCTCTTGAAGATGTAGTTGAACGACGGATCGACCATTGCAAGGAATACAGAGGCCGAGTGGCGATCCTGCTTATAAGACCAGTTGGACGCGAAGTGCCGCTGGCGCAGTTCATCATATTCCGTTAGGTATTTCTCTCCGCACACTCATTTTTCTGAAATCTGCGATCCATTCTCTAAAGGATTATAATGACTATCATTCAAACAAGAGCAATCCTCTCATAAAACTGCTTCTCTTAACACTAAGGTTTTCGGGTTTAAACCCAAGCTCTCTGCATACTCCTTCATAGAGCAAGCAACATATAGCATCATAATAGAGAGTTTTCCCAGTAAGAAATTCATCAAATAGCAAGCCTCTGATTATCCTTTCAATTCCCTTGCTTTTTATTTCATCATTGAACTCTGTTCCTATACTGTCATCTCGAAGAATCTGAAATGTCGAATCGGGAGAAACGTGAACCGTACTAGAAACATAGGCAAGCTGTCCAGACTCACGAGCTTTACCTTCACAGTGATAGATGTATTTCCCTTTAAATAGGTATTTGTTGGTGTCAAAAAGCTTGTCATATGTCTGTCTGTATAACTGTGGGAGTTTCTCAAACCATCGATCGATAATAGTATTGACTTCTTTATCAAATTCTTCAACGGAGAGCATACGCAATGGGAAGTTTGAGTAAGTCCAGACAGGAGTAAATTCTGTGATTGATCTGGTCTTCAGCTCCTGGAACACGCAATACACTTGGATATAATCCCGGTCCATAATCTCGAACATTTTGGGGTTGAAAACGGGCGACAATGTGGGATTAACAGCGCAGAATTCTTGGAATGATTCTCTTCCTCCCGAAATTGAAATATGGGATGCCAAGCGGCTAAAATTTCTTTCTCCGCCCAAATAGTTGCGGAGAATGATTTCTTTTATTTGCTTTTCGCTATTTGATAAAACGGTATCACTCGTTAAGAGGAAGTTAATGTAATTGGCAAGATAACAGAAACGGCGTTCTGCCTCGTCTACTCGAATCGTTGAATCGAGGCATTCTATTTTGAAGAGGCGATTGCTCTCATCAACAAAGCTTGCAGCAAGTTCTTCTAAAGCAATGTCAGGGAGACAACTCAGCGGAACACGACCTTCAAAGAAATTCTTGATTATCTTGTGAAGAGAATCTTTACTATACTCAACAGGTCTGCTTTTCCCGCCTAAATCAATTTGATTAAACAGGTCTGTAGCTTCATGATAGTATTCCCGAACACCTGTATCTGGAATTCCTTTTATTTGAGGATATAAGGCAATAATGGAGGAAAGTTCAGGCGTGTATTTATTGCCATTGACTTCAATCGACACCCCAGGGGTATTTGAACACTTAATTCCAAAGCGCCATAAATTAGGGAACATTGTTTTCTTGATAAATATAAAATCATGTTCAAGCAGGCCGTTAATATAGTCTACTGCTTCCTGCAATTCTCCAATCTCTTCTGGAGTCTTTTTTAAGAAGATTCGGTTTCTTTCAGTGGCAATCTCGTTTAGATTCGCTGTGAAAACATCAATATCAGATAAGATGTTTTCGTCCCCAAAAGCATAGGAGATCTTTTCGTGGCCTTCAAAGTTCAAACCCATCAGAGCAGAATCAGATAGATAGAGCCAGAAGATTCTCTTCGTAACGATATCGACAACAAAATAAATGGCGGGACTTTCTGTGACTTTTTCTTTCACATAATAGAGGAAATTTGTCTTTAATTGATAAACGTACTTGCCTTTGTCCTGACCGATTATGTTTGGCTTGAGATCTTCAACTTTCTTGATTTGGACAATAAATTGCTTTCGCGGAGACAAATCAGTTGACACCAGTTCAAAGAAGCCATCATAATTCGGTGTCTTATCATTTGCACTGAAAAATGTTTTGATCGTATGTTTAGCTTCAAGCACAGAAGACAAAAGATTGATCTCCTCAGACTCGTTAAATGATTCAATAGAATGAATTGACATCCCAGGTTTACTCATATCATATCTCCTCTATTCTCGGGAAAAATCACCACGCCGTCTTTCTTTGCTATGGTAATATCAGTTCCCCTCCTTTGCTGTGAGTTCCTGATACATTTTCATCAAGGCGGCCACACAATCGCTTTCGGTGAAGTTTTTGACCGGGAAACCGTATGCAGCCATAACAGCGCGATCGTTTGCCTGGTGAGCTGCTCAATCTTTGCTTTGAAAGCTATGTCGGCAGCCAGACGGCTGACCAAAAATGCGCTACTTTGTTTTATCTTGCTCCTGTTCTTCCCTTTGGTCGAGATATCCCTTGACAGCCTTCTCAATCACGAACGTCTTAGGAATGCCGGTTTCATCGCTATATGCTTCCAGGCGTTCAGCGAGTTCACGATCCATATAGATATTGACGTATTTCCCGTCTTTCTTCGGCTTTGCCATTTTCAGTCCCCCCCCGTTGTTACGACTCATCAGCAGAATCGGCTTTCCCGCGTAAACTCTTATAGATCTCACCGGAGAAAATACCAAGAACCTCTTTCTTAAGCTCTGCGTTATTCAAAAGGAGCGTGAAGAAGTCCTGATTCTGTTCCAGACCTTCGATCAGTGCATCGTCAATATCGTCGTAGAAGCTGAACTCAAAGTCCTGCTCGCTGTTGTTCTTTGCAGAGGTCCTCAGTTTATCAGACTTCATGAGGATGTCTCGGATTTGAAGCATGGCCTTGACCGCGACATCGCTGTTGTAGGCTTTGCCGGTACGGGAGTTGATTTCTTCGATAATTGCACTCAGCCGTTCGACCTTGTCTTCAGACAGATGGAAACCATCAGACTGAGGTAGCGACACCACCGGACGAGACACAAGCTTTTCACCGGTGTGTGTTTCTCCCTTTTTCTGAACGAACTGACTTGCCTTGATCTTACCAGTCAGGTCAAACCCGCTTCCTCCGCTAGAGACATTCAGATACGACAGGAGGTAGGTAATGAACGTATATTTCTTGTGAATACCAGGATCTTTAAAGCAGCTTGCCTGTAAAAGGAACTCATAGAAGCGCACGAAACCGCGCATGCGGAAACGGATCTCTTTCTGCGTCTCAGGAGCGTACTGCTTTACGGCCTTTTCAGCTTTGGACAGGTAAAACGTCAAGGCTTTTTTCTCTGCTGCTGTAACACTCTTGGTACGCTCTTTGAACAGGATCTCATTGAATTTCTCAATATCAAGGGGATCCAGTACCATGAACGCATCCAGGTTGGTCTCCAGATCGTAGATGTGCTTCGGATTCAGATTGCCGGACAGCAGCGTGGTAGTATAGAACGGCGCGAAGGCGGCCTGTACGTCAGCGTAGGAGTTTACAAAGTCCAAGATGAAGGTCTTTTTATCATACGGAGGGCAAATACGATTCAAGCGGCTGTATGTCTGCACAGCGTTGACGTCTTTCAGCTTTTTCAGAACGTACATCGCACAGAGTTTTTTCTGGTCAAAGCCGGTCTGATACTTGTTTGCCACGATCAGGACGTTGTAGTCATCGCTGTCAAACTTGCCAGGCAACTGTTCCTCGCGAAAGCCGTTCATTCCGGGCTCAGTGTACTCTTTATCATCATCGGGCAGCTTGACCTTGCCAGAGAAAGCTACGAGAGCCGAGATACCCGTATAGCCCTTGCGGGTGATGTAGTCCTCAAAAGCCTGACGATACTTCACAGCGCCCTGACGGGATGCCGTGATAACCATAGCCTTCGCCATGCCGCCAAGTTCATTCATGACCACCGTGCGGAAATGCTCGACAATAACCTCTACCCGCTGATTGATGTTGGTTTCGTGCAGCTCAATGAAGCGGGCGATCTGCTTTTTGGCGTCGTCCGTCTTCATGGTGGGATCTTCTTCGATCTCCTTGTTCAGCTTGAACATCGTCTGGTATTCTGTGAAATTCTGCAACACATCCAGGATATACCCTTCCTCGATGGCCTGCTTCATGGAATACAGATGGAAAGCCTCATAGTGGCCTTTTGTATTCAAACGTCCGAACAACCGCAACGTCTTCTGCTTGGGTGTTGCAGTGAATGCAAACATACTGACATTTGCCTGCTTGCCGGACTTCTCGATCTGATCATTGACCATATCGTCGGCATCAAGGTATTCCTGATCGCCGGAGCCAAGTGCTTGTGTAACTGCCTGCATGTCCTTTCCAGACGTAGAAGAGTGCGCCTCGTCAATAATCACAGCAAAGCGCTTATCCTTTAGGTTCTGGACGGAATCGACGATATACGGAAACTTTTGAATCGTTGTAGCGATGATTTTGGTGTTATGGGCCAGCTCATATGCCAGATCCGCAGAGGTGCAGGTATCATCCATCACCCGGATCAGCCCCGCTTTGTGATCCATACCCAGAATTGCTTTCTGGAGCTGCCGATCAACAACCACGCGGTCAGTCACGATGATGATGTTATCAAAAATGATCTTGTTGTCCGCGTCATGGAGTGAAGCCAGACGATATGTAAGCCAAGCAATACTGTTTGTCTTTCCAGAACCTGCAGAGTGTTGAACCAAGTAGTTCAGGTCAGAACCATGTTCATAAACGGAAGCCAGTAGCTTTCGGATCAGATCAAGCTGGTGATAGCGCGGAAAGATCAGCGTCTCAATTGTCTTTTTCTTCCCTGTTGCCTCGTCGATCTCTTCCTTGCGTTCGATGAACACAAACTTGGAAACCAGGTCAATGATCGTATCGCGAGTAAGAATGTCTTCCCACATGTAAGACACGCTGTAACGATCCGGGAAAAGCGGGTTACCGGCACCGGCATCGACGCCTTCGCCATTGCCCATATTGAACGGCAGGAATACCGTGGCCTCGTTGTCCAGCTTCGTGGTCATATAGACTTCGTTCAGGTCCATCGCAAAATTCACGAGCGTGCCCGACTTGAAGCGGAAAAGGCGCGTCTTCGAGCTGCGTTCATGCCGATACTGATAGATAGCATTCTCGTAGGACTGGCCGGCGGCATTGCATTTCAGCTCAAAGGATATGATGGCAAAACCGTTCAGAAAGATCACCAGGTCAATACGCTCATCATCCGATGCCCAGACCTCTTCCATCACAGAGAGGATATTGTCGCTGTAACGCCTGTTCAGTTCCTTATTGAACGTTGTGGCGGGCTTCGTATATATCAGATCCAGATGCCGGTTGCTGATCTCCACGCCGTTCTTCAGTACTTCCACGAGACTGGATTTGTCCGCGATCACCGCCTGATTGATTGTGTTGACCAGTGTCTCTTCCAGATCGCCCTTGAAGATTTTGGCCAGCTCAGCCATAACGTCCGGCTGAGTTTTTGTAAGAAACTCCATCAGCATTTCACGGTCTATAGCGAAAAGCCGATCATAATGGGTCGCTTTACGGATGCGGTATCCGTTCACTGACTCCAAATAGTCCATGATCTCATGCTGATATTGTTTCTCAGATAAAATGTCATTCATAGATCCACTCTCCCGTATTCAAATCTACGAATTTCTCAAGCTTTATTTTCCCTTCGAAATCCGCACCATATTCGCCGGCTCTTGTCTGGGAGTCAAACTTGAAACTATTGTTGTAGTATCTCCCTGCCTTTGTCTTTTTGATAAGGTCAAGCTTCATCATGAAGTCGATAACGCGCCGGTGATTAGCAATATCATCTCCGTTCAGATAGAAGCAAACTACGCCATTAGGCTGACCAATCAGCTCCAGATCCGAGCATTTGCATTCATAGCAAATGCCCTCATCTATTGCTTGAACGCAAATCTTTTGAGCAAATTCCTGATCTGCAAAGAAATACATCCATTTACCGCATTTCATTGGATCAAGCATTTTTTCTTCACCGGAATAATACCAGAACCAGCCGGATTTTCTTTCCACTCGCATTATATTGCCTCGCTTTCAGCCATCGCTTTTAAGCCTTTTGATAAGTTGTCTGGCAAAGAGGAGCGCGATTTCATCACAGGAATGCTTTGACGACTCAACTGCTTGAATATCCGCCACAGCAGGGTATTTTTCCCGTAACTGCTGGCTGGTAATGTTGTGCAGAATAGGAAGAATCAGCTTTTGGCCATTTCGGTTTTGCCGATTCAGAAATTCGTTCAATTCCTTCTCAGTCCATTCTCTGCCAAAGAAATTTTCGGAAATAACAATAATGGCAAACTCTGCCTTTTTCGTTCCGTCCAGAATGCGCTGCTTCCAATTGTCGCCCCACTCCAGACTTTCTTTGTCATAGAAAATCTTTACGCCAAGCTTCTTTAGAGATGAGTTGAGATCATCAACAATTTCAGGCTTGTCCGCATTGGCGTGAGAAAGGAAAACGTCATACTCAGGAAGCATTCGTGCTTTATACTGAGGAACAGTTGCTTTTGATATGCCGTTCATCCGGTCTATAAAATCCTGATCCTTACTGATGCTGGTGAGACAGGTGATGAGCTGACTGAATGCGTCCAGATTTCTATGGAAGAGAATTGTTTTCATTCTGCTTCCTAAGGGATGATCTTTCAGATACTTGTTATAGAAGATCTCGACATCGTTTACCCAAATCTCGCTTGGGCGATTATACGCATTGATATCGGTATCAATTGAAGCGGCGTTGATAGGGGCCTTGATGCTTTTCGCACGATCCAGTAGATCATTTAGTTCTCTTTCAAATTGCGACATTGTTAAACGCTCATCCTTCTTTGCTTCCTGCAGGTGCTGCGCATACAGATATCCATCCTTTTGAACAACAATGACATACGGATATCCGTCTGCCCATTGTGCGGTTGCCAGCCCATTTTCATTAAGCTCTTTGAAGCAGCCACGAAGGATCATGTCATCCTTATGTGAAAGGCCTTCAAATCGCTTCTGCCAATAGTCGGGTTCTGTTTCATGTGCCAGAATCTCAGCAAGAATATCAGCAGCTTCTTTTGAAACCTCTCGCATATCAGACGACCTCCTTCTTGCCAGTCACATACTCATAAATAATTGATTTCTTATAATCTGCCAGGACAGTAAGCTGCTCCTGCTTCTGAGCAATAATAGATTCAATCTCCGCGCATTTATCATTCAGATAGTCAACAATACTATTTTGTTCATCCCGAGGCGGGGCAAATATCATCAACTTAGAAAACTCGCTATAATTCAGTCCCTGACGAACACCATTGCCCATGTTATAAAACACTTTCTGCACATCATAGGAGTGCAGCAAATAATGGAAATAAGCCGAATTGATATCGCCTTTCGGAGCAAGATCAATATAAGCGGATGTAATAATACCTCTTTCTGTCGCCAATCCTGTCCGCAGGCTTCTCTTATCATTCTGCAAATCTGTAGGACGGATGATGATATCGCCAGCCTCAACGATATTATACGTATTAAAGCTTGCCGGAAGCAGACCGCCAACAGTATCAATATCCTTACGGACAATTCTTCCGTAACTCAGAGACAACAAATTCTGCTCCTGAAGAGCATAATTCTTGTTTTTACGCTCGCCAAAAAAGACATAAACGGGATGAATAATCCAAGTAGCAGGGATTTCACCTACCCACGCGATCCCACTGTCCTTCATCGGCACATTATTAATCAGCCCCTTTGTCACAGCTTCCGAGATGACAGACCGCTTATATGCTTCCAGCGTATCAATCTCAGATTGAATATCGGCAGAAAGAGCGTCGATTTCGGCACATTTGAAGTCGAGAAAAGTTGCAATTTTCTTTTGCTCCTTAATAGAAGGAAGAAAGTATTCAATTGACCGAAGCTTCCCCCAGTTTGTATCGCAGGTTCTAACTCTAATCCCTGTGGAAAGCGCCTGAAATAATTCACAAAACGCCATTGTTCGAAGTTCATACATCAGATAGCGTTTATTCTCTATCGTTTCCAGATTGTTCAACACAGGAGTCGCTTTGCCGCGAGAATCGGAGATTCCGATTGCGCCTGCAAATCCATCCATTCCATGTACAATAAGGTCCCCTTGATTGACACCTTGATATCCTGCTTCAGTAGTGGAAATTGTGAATCCTTCTTCTCTACGATTACTCCGAAGCGTTACTTCTCCATCTCTAAAACAAGTGATAATTCCATCATCCTCACGTACAGGTAAAGTTTGAATGTTTAAAAAAAACTTTCCTTTTTTGACCGCCCAGGTTTCTGGAATACTTCCCGCCCATGGAAGTCCACTATCTTTCATAGCTCTCATAGTTACCACCATTAGGCCTTTCTGAATAGCTTGCGTATACGCTCATCTACACCGCTTTCCAAGGCAGAGAAACGCTCTGCAAGCACTTCACTGGCCTCTGGCCGCTGATACTTGTAGAAATACCGAGTAAACGGAATCTCAGCTCCGGTCTTGATCACCGGTTTCTTGGCACCGACATTCTCTTCCCAGAACCACTTCGCATCTGGAATATGCGGTAGCACCTCGCGAGCCATGTAATCGTCAATGTCTTCATCCCAGCGGACATTCTCCGTGTCCTTGGACGCCTTGTCATAGATGATCTCGCCCTTGTTCTTGCCTTTGGCTACCGTCTGGACCACAGCTTCCTTATCCATGACGGAGAGCCCGTCCGCGATCTTCTCCAGCAGCTTCTTGTCACTCGTGACACCGGTCAGCACTTTTTCCAGAACTGGAGTGAATTTCTCAGGGCAGAGCCATTTCTGCTCCGTAATGGCGGCAGTCAGTTTTTCAATAATGGATTCATATGTAGGCTTTGAAGAATAGAAATCTGTCAAAGCTTTCTGCTCTTTGGCATTTGCAGTCGTGCCCTTCTCTTCCAGTTCGGCAACCTTGGCGTCGTCCCAAAGAGACTTCAGTGCACCGGCCTGCAGCATGTTCTGGATGCGTTCCTCCGTGAAGCCATAGCTGCGCTGCAGCGGCTGCATCACGGTGTATTCACGATAGATGAATTCCGTGTTCGGATAGATCTTGCAGATCTCATTCTCCTCAAAATTGGCATAAAGACGGGTGATCTCAGCGCGGTCTTCCGAGCTGAATTCATTTTTCTTTTTGCCCATGGGTTTACGCAACTTATGGAAAACCTGTGTGGCGTCAATCAGCTGGATCTGCCCCTTGCGCTCCGGACGCTTATTCTTCGATAGAATCCAAACATATGTTGCGATTTCAGTGTTGTAGAATAAGTCGGTTGGCATAGCGATAATTGCCTCAATTAGGTCATGCTCCAACAGCCATCGACGCACCTGAGATTCACCGGAAGAGACACCGCCGGTTTGCAGCGGGGATCCATTCTCAATGATGGCTGCACGACCGAGCTTATCATCCATCTTTGCAACGGCAGACTGCATAAACAGGAGCTGAGAGTCCCCGCCAGCAGGAAGGCCAGCACCCCAACGCCCGGAAAAGCCTTTCTCATGCTCGCGCTTGACGGCTTCTTCCTGCCCGTCCTTGGCGTCTGCACCGCTCCAAGGGGTCCCGAACGGCGGATTTTCGATCAGAAAACGCATTTTCACATCGGGGAAGCAATCTTCCTTCAACGTGTCTGCATGCCGGAAATTGTCTGCATTCTGCCCCTTGATCAGCATCTCAGCCAGGCCGACAGCGTATGACTGTCCCATGAACTCCTGGCCAAACAGGCGCACATCAGCAGTCGGATTGAAATGGCGAATATAGCTGTAGGCCGTCGAGAGCATGCCGCCGGTTCCACAGGCCTGGTCACATACAGTGATAACCTTACCATCGTCGAAGATATCATCACAGCCTTCTGCCGTCAAAACAGAAACCAGAAGCTTGATGATGTCACGGCCGGTGTAAAATTGACCGGCATCTACATTCTGATAGAATCTGCCGATCAGATTCTCAAAGATGTACCCCATCTTAATGGAATCGAATGTTTCAACAGAGAGGTCCAGTTCGGAAAATGCCTTTACGACCGAATACAGGCAACCATCCTTATCCATCTTCTTGATGTGGTCGTCCATATTCAGTTCACGCACGATCTCCTGCACGTTGGCAGAGAAGCCGTTCAGGTACTCGCGAAAGTTCGCTGCAATGTGGTCAGGATCATTGCACAGCTCTTTAAGCGTGTAGGGGCTGGTGTTATAGAACTGGTATCCCGAAATCTGACGCAGCTTCTTGAAAGGCGCTGTAGGCATTTTCTCCAGATAACTTAGTACATCTGCTTTCTTGGATTCCAGGGCGCACTCAAAACGCCGGATGATCGTCATGGGGATGATCACATCACCATATTTGTCCGGCATGTAGGATCCACGCAGTTTGTTCGCAATGCTCCAAATGAAGTTCGCTTCAGAAGTGATGTCGACTGGTGTATCGTCCCAAAAAGCAGCTTTCTTAACTGTATTCATAGTGCCCTCCACAGAGTATTATTATCTATCCTTATAGTACTACATTATAATTGAATAGTCAACATCAATGATGAAAAATAAAGCGCCGGGAGTGACGGAAGTGCCATTCCCGGCATGCTCTATTCAGATTACGCGCATTGTTCCTTCAGTCAAGACATCCAACATGATCTTTGCGCCTAACTTGAATGCAATACAGAAGGTCTCACAATCTGTAAGCACGTTGATCTCTCGCTGAGCTGCCATATAGTCTTCAAAGAGTTTTTTCTGATCATCCGTGAGAACATCGGTTAGGGCATCTCCAGCTTTTACAAGCTCAGCCAGCGCATTGGCATATTGACTGTTGCGTTTGAAAGTGCGCTCGTTAGGGCGGATATCGCCCAAATAGAGATCTTCAAGTACCTGCATCTTCCATCTTTCCAGAAAGAATCATTCTTTTACATCGAGAGGTATTCGTTTTCCAGATCTTCCACAATCTTTCTCTTTTCTTCATCAGAGACAGAGATTAAGAAGCGAACAAATACCAATTCTTTGGGCTTCAGATCTGCTGTGGCCATTGATTGTGGCAATGAGATCAATTGCAGCGTTCGGTCTTCGCCTTCAAGATGAGAGCCAATACATGTAATGGGGGCATTTGCCTCGGTAGCGATCTTCTGCAACTCTTCCAGCGGCAAAATCTCTTCTCCGCCGTCATTGTGGTGCGTGTACTTGTAAAGGTCCTTCGGGAATACATAGCCCGGTGCAAACTGAGAAGGAGTCGGGTTCATGATAGCAAGCTCCTGGTGAAACAGATGTTTGTCTGTCATGAATGCATAGCACATCTTTATACGATTTTCCGGTTCGGCCAATTCTTCCAGATCGAAAAGTTTCAATTCTTGGTTTACTTGTTCATGAAGCATTATTGCCCCTCCTATATACACATCAAGATGTGTATTATTATACACGTTTACACGTGTATGTCAAGAGGGTTGTATTATTTTTCTTGCTACCATTAGAAATGAAGCGTATAATGGCCTCATCCCGTCGTATGAGGTGGTATCATGCCTTTCAAATATAAGATTGATGTTCTTGCTGCATTGAAGGAAGCAGGTTATAGTACATATCGCATTAGAAAAGAAAAGATTTTCGCCGAAGGGACGTTGCAAAACCTTCGTGATGGCGTCATAGTTGCTCAGAGTACGCTGGAAAAGCTATGTGAACTTTTGGACTGTCAACCAGGAGATATACTTCTTTACGAGAAAGAAAATGAAACATGATGAAGCGGACGCAGAGGATGACCCTCCGCGTCCGCTTTTTGTTATGTTATTGTTAGGCTGCCCGCCTGATGTAATACGGAATGCTGCCATCGCCGATCAGAGTTCCATTTGCGTAGAACAAGATCAATCATTTGGTTCCCAATAAATATTCTTACTCAATCTGTGAAAAGAACCATGTTTTGGACAATGTATCAGAGTGCGAACATCTGCAAGCGTATGTCGGACTCCTAGGAAATCCTTTGAGTCCGATTTTTCTTTTGCAGAGTATTTGCTAACAGCTACTCTTCAAAGTCGCTTGCCTTCGCAATTTTTGAATAATCGGCGTTTACTTTATTCCGTTGGTTTTCCCTCTTGCGCCTGCGCGGTTCCATATGACGATCACACATACTCTGCGGATGTGATGTGTCGACTTTGAAAAAGGTGTGGCATTTCGGGTGTGCACATTCTTTGTATTCATCAGCGTTGAAATCAGAGATGAAAGACATCATATACATTGCAGTCAGCAGATCAGGACATTTATATACCACAGTAGAACTCTCAGGGTCAAATGTTATGTTCGCTCTTGAAGTAATTGTTGATACAAACGCCGCAACATCAGAAAACATCCAATTATCAACGACTTCATTCACTTGTTTTTGAACAGCCTCGTAATGCTTTTGGCGGAGATCTTCTCGACCTTCAAAGTAATCGTCCATCAAGTCCTGATATGACATATTTGGAGCCTGCTCCATGTACTGCTCGGATACAGCATCAACTCGATCGTAGGAATCGAAGTAATGCTCTTCCATATCGGATACAGATTGCCACGCTGCGTTCCGATTCAGTAGGCGGAAATATCTCGAATAGATTCCCAGCAGTGTTTTTCTGTTTGGAGAACCAGTATCCGCGGCGCTTTCGGCCTTTTCCCGCAAATACAAACGCCGGATGTCAAGAAATGTTCTCACATCATTGAACTGCATGACGGCCTGTACAATAGCTTCATAGTAGCGTTCCTCAGTATCCAGTTCATCAATCTTGAATGCGGGATGCATGTGGTACGCAAATCGTAGATGCGGATACGCCTTCGTAAACAACTCTGCATCTGCAATCGTTTGTAGGCTCATCAGCTCGCAATACAACTGATTGTTCATCTCTTCTGTGGGGGCGCGCCCAGTGTCCATTGGGCCGGTCATTCGCAACAGCGGTTTCCCATCACAGGTATAGTAGCCTGTTGTTGCCGAGAACGTACGTGTTTTTGCAATTATAATTTTAATAGGCATCACGTGAGTCGCCATGGTGTCACCTTTCCTCTCTAAAAAACGGTACTCAATTGGTACGCACGTACAATTCAAGCCAAACGATGAAAAGCGTTGATAATCATCGATATTTCATCATATTAGCAATCTTTCTGAAAGGATTATCTCACGACTTGGAAATAAAATCAAGAAAATTCTACGGTACTCATGGTACTCATTGAGTACTTAGACAAAAAGGAGATTATATAGTATAATTCACACCGCTTACTGATGTAAGACAATAACGGAAAGGGCGATACAAATGGAAAAGCTGGAAAGGAAGAACTTTCTATCTCCGCCGGAAGCTGCTGAAATGATGATGTGCAGCAAGATACATGTACACAATCTGATCAGAGCGCGAGTGCTTCCCGTATATCAAGTCGGTACGAGATTCTACATCCCCCGCAAGGCAATTGAAGCGCATATTGAAGCACATACATTCCCTGCTATAACGCAAGAAGAGAACCAGGAGAACCAGTCATGAGTTCAGAAGCGCAAAAGCGATATACTGTTCATCGCGCTCATCTCCCCAACGTTGACGGTACGCAGGCATGCTATCTCGTCCTCGATGAAGGACTGCCGGCTGTGGATATTAACAAAGCACTCATTGTGAAAGATAAGGAATACTCGCGGCCGCCATCAACCGACCGGTACCATCTATGTATCTTTTTGAACTATTTGGACGATGCAGGTGTGGAATACCTGGATGCGACGATGGAACAGATCTATCAGTTCTTGGTTCATATCTACAGTTTCGAGAATGTATCGTATGGGACGCTGAAGAAGTACATCGATGTTATCGGAAGGCTTTATCAAACCATGGCAATCATCGGAAAGCCGTTAGATTCATCACTCTATGTTCCCATGAAAGGATGCAAGCCAAAAGTGATCCGAGACAAGCATAAGGCGCCTTTAACGAAGGTGTGGTACCTTAAGAGCCTGTTTAAGCCCAAAAAGAACATGGCATGGCAATCGTACACCAAGTGGTATACATATGAGCAAGTCAACGCCATCGCAGAAGAACTCCCGCTTGTCCATCGCTGTATATTTCTCTGCACAGTCTACCTTGGGTATCGTTGTAGCTCTGCTTTGTCGATAAAAATATCTGGTATAGACCTTCGAAAGAAGCACATCCAGCCCACACATTCTAAGACGGGGCAGCTGCATATCTCTTCCATGCCAGACGAACTAGCCCTGCTCATTCGGTCCTATATTGAAAATGAACGCAGCAGAAACTCAGGAAATTCTTCGGAATGGCTTTTCTTGAATAACCGCGGTGGACAGATGACCTACGGCAGCTATTATACCGCGCTGAAGCGCGCAGCAGAGAAGGTACGCAAAAAGCACCCTGAGTTGGAGCTTGGTTCCGTTCACACCCATGCCGGCCGTAGCACCTTTGCCGCGGCACTGCGCTCTTACCAGCTGCGTGAACGCCGCTTGGGAAAAGAGACTTTATCAGACGAGGATTTCTGCATTCTGATGGACTGGACAAGCTTGCAGTGCATGAAAAACTACGACCTTGCCACGCGTATTCAAGAAGTTTCTTCTCTTTTGGAAGGGTTCTATCGCGAGCACAAGCAGATCCTCACGGAAACAAACTATATTTTTCGCCAATCCAACTAATTAAGCTAAACAAGTCTTTATCTAATCAGGGGGTTAATCCAATGCACGACATTTCATTTGAGAGCAGAACGCCAACGCACTATACAGCTGTGATCGATGGTGTTGCCATTGAATTTAGTACAGCAATGAACAAAATCTCATTTGGGGATTGTGCTGCTCTTTCGGAGTATGTCGATTGCGTCGAGCAACATCTTGCAAATGGGTTGCCCCTTGCCCCATTAAGTAAGCAAATTAATGGTGTCAATATGCTCCGATTGCTTGAAGAGCTATTCAGGAATGAAACTATTGAATATTGGCTGAGATGCGCAGCCCAAAATCTTGCAATCTCAACTGTTAAGGCATTTAATAATTATTTTGGCTTCAGACATAACGCAACACGATACCCATCCGAGTTCGGCGCAGAACTCGTAAAGCTTGCAGTACACAATCGCCGTATGATCTTCTCTGAAGAAAAACGAAAGGTTGCAGAGTCCGTCTTAGAAAGGAAGAGAATCAGCAGAAGAGATCAATCTCTACAAAACATAGTTTCAAAGATCGACAAGAATCTATTTGTAAATAGCAAATGGATAGTCGAGCAGTATGCTTATTCAATGAACGTAGTTTTATACAGAATCAACGGGTGTCAGTTTAGCTTTTGCTTGACAAATCACCCCGCTCTGAATTCAGCAAAAAATGTATCTAAAATCCTCTCTGACCTGGATGATGCCTTCAGTTCTGTGGATAGCTCGAAGATTCGGGCTGTTATCAAAGCCATAGGAGGAAAAGCAGCTTTTCAGCTCATGGAAGCCTTTTTCTGCGACGAGGCAAAGCAGTTTTTTCAATCTGATTTTTCAGAGTATGTAATCTCAAGGAGAGTTAGACCCGCGCCCACTGTTTATATGAAAACATATTTTGGCGGAAGTTGTGGTCAAGGTCATCCATACAATATGGAGCTGCTTGATACGCTGGAAGGCTGTATACCTCGACTCGAAAAGAAACTGATTGATTCTTCATATGATGAGATACATAAGAAAACTAATGAATGGAAGCTTTTTTACTATAGTCGAAACCAATTGAAGATGAACACTCTTCACTTTCCAGAATCCGCATCCATACGTGATGAACTCCAGCAATACTTTATTTATCTGTATAACCATCTTTCTGCTTCCAAGGAAGAACCTGCTTCTTTGCTCAATTTATACAACATTTCTATTTGCACGGTCATAGGCAAGGCAAATCGCCCGATTGCCTCTGTTTTAGAGCTATCGGCATGGGACTACAGAAACATTGTGTTAGCATTAAGCAAAGAAGTTTCTCTCCAGTCGGTGAGGAAAATGATGTTTCATATGAGAAGCTTATTACAGTATCTTGCCCCTGGACTGGTCGAAACGCTTCTCCCGTTGAGTATAATTCCGTCTCTAGTTTTAAATCCAAATAAGCCTGTGTCCATGTCGGTCATAAAAAAGATAGCAGCGCGCCAATCGGAGCTACCTGTATATATTTGGCTCGCATTTCAAATGTTTGCACTAACTGGTGCGAGGACCGGATCAGTGTTAGACTTAGTTGTTGATGATCTCATAGAAATTGATGGGGAATGGTCAGTACGGATTTATTACGGAAAAGCGGCTGATCGGAAAGAGAAGAGCTGCACACCAAGCTTTGTTACGCACAGGCTCCCTCATAAGTTTGCACAAGACTTACTTCAATACATTGAAGATACAGCTCCTTTACGCGACCTTATTACAACAAACTACATTTTTGTATATACAAGTTCTATGTTTCGTCAGCAAACACTTCGCAAGCCGAAAATACTCACTTCAAACGCCTTCTCTGACGCATTAAAAAAGCTTTGCATACAAAACGAGATATACAACGAAGATGGCTCCGTCCCCAATTTGTCGGTTCAGGGAATACGCGCCGAAGTAGGTCGAGCTTTATTTGCAAAAGGCGCCTCGCCGGAAACCGTTGCGGCCAAACTTGGTAACACAGCTCCCGTCGCCAAACGGCACTATGACAGCATGTATCCTGCTGATGAGGCATCTATGCGCAGGGAGCTTTATGCTCAGACTACTGACATGTCTATTGATCCTACAGGCACAGATGCAATCTTCCCTTTTGCAAAAAACGATCCAATGTACGGATCGTGCAAAAAACCTGGTGTGTGTATGAATGCTAACAATTGCCGGGAGTGCACAGAACGGATCCTGAAAAAATAAAAAAGGAAGTGTAACACATAAGGGATAATACAGTTCGAAAAGAAGCCCGTTTCGCTATTGAAGCGCCGTCTTCTTCTCTTACCAGGCTCCGGCCAACCATTAACGAGAGCACGTTGCAAGCTATGCAACAGATCTTAAGGCATTTCTCTAAGAGCTCGTGGCAAGCAGCTGTATGGGAGATCCATATCCCAGCATCCGGAAAGGCTGCGAAGATACGTTTCCCGCAAATTCGTGGGCTTGATGCAGATATTCTGCGCGCCACAGCTTTGTCTTTTCTTGTCCAGTGTGCCTCGGCAGAAGCCGCACAGCGCGTTGTCAGAGAAGGAGCCTACTTTCTCGAATACCTTTCCAAAGTCGGCATCCACATTGAGAGCATTCGTACATCCATCGTAAACCGGTATGTTGAGCATCTCAAAGCTCTTGATATTGGCCTTGGGCAGAAGAACTCGCGTATTCGGTCTGCGTGTTCCCTGTATGAGACCTGCCTCGAAAATGTAGATTTCGAGGCATATGTAACGGCTGTCGACTTTAGCTATAGGTTTTCGGAGCGCGCAGGTAAGAAAAGAGCACCGGACAAATGTGTTGTTGATGCGCTTGATCAGGCCTTCTTTAACCTGTCATATGAAGGGATCCCGTTGGTAATCCGACTTACATACTTCCTTTTGAGGCTCATTCCAAACAGAATTTCTGAGGTTCTCTCTATCAATCTGGAATGTATCTCTTATCCCGATCTCGGCATATTTGCTGTCAGCATTCCCACCTCGAAGGAAACACCACTGCACATTTTGCAGTACTCGCAGTACTGTTTCACCATGGACGGGAAAACTGAGAGTATCTTCTATCGGCTGCTCCGGCAGCAGCAGGATGCCATTCGATTCTATGCAACATCCGATGATGTTGATGTAAATTATCTGCTTTTTGACGTCACAAAGGGTAGAGCCCTCTCAGCAAACGACTTCAACACATTTCTGGATCAGTTCATTCGCGAGCACCACATTTTTGATGCAAACGGCAACTGCCCAACCGTCACATCACATGATTTTCGGCACGTATGCATTGGTGAGCGTCTGAGAAGTGGAGTGTATTCGCCGGAACAGACTATGAAAGAGGCCAATCACAGTAATGTGGATATTACTCTTTCCTATGGCTATCAATCTGAACATGACGAGGCCGAAAACCTTGGAGCAATCTCATCGGTTGTTCTGAAAAGCGATTTCAATGTGGTTGATCAAGAGGACGCTGTTCCGCACCAAAGCGTTAATCCGGCAAAATATGACCGGCTGCAGAATAATACAGCGTACATTCGGATCATCCCTGGAACTGGTCTGTGCAGCAATGCGAAATGCACACCCCAGTATGAAAAATGCGCATTCTGTGATTGCTTCACTCCGGACAAACTCTACCTGGAATACTTTACCGAGGCTCGTGAGATCGTTCAAAAACGGATTCTGAAGTTCATGAGCGGCAAGTGCTCACCTGAGGCAATAGCCTTCGAAAAACGGCAGCTAGAGGTCATCACCGCTTACATAACAAAAATGACAAGCCATTGTGCTTTATGTGGAGCAGAAGTGATAGACCATGATGAAGAGGGGTTGAGTTATGGGACAGCTTGACGGTCTAAAAGCCATACAAGAACAGCAGCGGCAAGAAATGAGAACACGCATCGAAGACGCAATTCAATCGCTGCGTGCACAAAAGAACACTATTACAATCACGACTCTTGCAGAGGAGCTTGGAGTGAGTCGGCAATCTCTCTATGCTGAATACATTCAACGGATTCTAAAAACATATAGAGAGTTCAACCCGAGCCTTCCGGAAACACCGCCCCCTGAAGTTATCTCAGATTTGGAAAAAACTCTGTCGGCGGTCAGAAGCGAACTGAAAGAAGAGAAAAAGAAGACTAAGGCTTTGCGGCTCGAAATCACGGTTCTTAAGCAACGGCTTCAAGAGGCTAATGAGCAGTATGAATATCTGCTTGGCCAATATCAGATCGATGTTGGTAATAAAATCATTCATCTGTGAATTAAAACAGAAAAGAGCCTACCAAAAATGGTAAGCTCTTTTCTTCGTACTGTACACTTTTTTAGAGTGAAAATGTGTCAAGTCTGTATGCTGTTTAGGAAATCCGCATGGATGTTCACTTTTTGTACAGACTTGACAACAGACTTTACACTCAAATGTATACATTCGTTTGGTGCCGGTGACCCGACTCGAACGGGCACGGTCTTGCGGCCAAGGGATTTTAAGTCCCTGGTGTCTACCATTCCACCACACCGGCATATGCTTTAACACTGTACCACCCCGCCGGCCGCCTGTCAAGATTTGTGCCGAGGCGGCCTTTTTGCTTTAAATCGCTGAAATTTTTCTTGACAAGGGCGCGGGCGCGTGGTATCATGCAGCCAAACCGAAGAGGAAGAGTGAGTAGGTCTCCCCTCCTTTCCCGCAGAGAGCCGCGGATGCTGTGATCGCGGCGGAAAGTGCCGGACCGAATGGACTTCCGAGGGCAAACAGAAACGCCCCCAGGGCGGAGTATGGGCGACGGAGCGGACTTCTCCGTTAACAACGATCCGCATATGACCGTATGCGAAAAGAGGGCGCTTTATCAGGAGCGCCAAGCCGGGTGGCACCGCAGGAAGTTTCCTGTCCCAGCACAGATGCTGGGATGGGATTTTTTGTTTTTTCAGGAGGGCTTGCAGTATGAAACAGATCCCCGGAAGGCGATGGCGGCGGTAAGCGTCAAGCAGGAAGAAAAAACCGCCCGTCATGATCATTGAAAGGAGAAAAAACCATGAGTATGAAATCCCCTGAAATTCCCTATAAAATCTATCTTTCCGAGGAGGAGATCCCGCAGGCCTGGTACAACATGCGCGCGGATATGAAGACGAAGCCCGCGCCGCTGCTCAACCCCGGCACCGGCAAGCCGATGACGGCCGAGGAGCTGGGCGCCGTGTTCTGCGAAGAGCTGGTGGCGCAGGAGCTGGACAACGACACCGCCTATGTTCCGATCCCGCAGGAGATCCGCGACTTTTACAAGATGTACCGCCCCTCGCCGCTGGTGCGCGCCTACTGTCTGGAAGAGAAGCTCGGCACGCCCGCGCATATCTATTACAAGTTCGAGGGCAACAACACCTCCGGCAGCCACAAGCTCAACTCCGCCATCGCCCAGGCCTATTACGCCAAGAAGCAGGGCTTGAAGGGCGTGACCACCGAGACCGGCGCCGGCCAGTGGGGCACCGCGCTGTCGATGGCCTGCGCGTACCTCGGGCTCGACTGCAAGGTGTTCATGGTCAAGGTCAGCTATGAGCAGAAGCCCTTCCGCCGCGAGGTCATGCGCACCTACGGCGCAGAGGTGACCCCGTCCCCGTCGCCGACCACGGCCGTGGGACGCCGGATCCTGGAGGAGTTCCCGGGCACGACCGGCTCCCTCGGCTGCGCGATTTCCGAGGCTGTTGAGGTTGCGACCGCCAACCCCGGCTACCGCTATGTGCTGGGCAGCGTGCTCAACCAGGTGCTGCTGCACCAGAGCGTGATCGGCCTTGAGGCCAAGACCGCGCTGGACAAATACGGCGTGAAGCCCGACATCATCATCGGCTGCGCCGGCGGCGGGTCGAATCTGGGCGGTCTGATCAGCCCCTTTATGGGCGAGAAGCTGCGCGGCGAGGCGGATTACCGCATCATTGCCGTGGAGCCCGCCTCCTGCCCCAGCTTCACGCGCGGCAAATTCGCCTATGACTTCTGCGACACGGGCATGATCTGCCCGCTGGCGAAGATGTACACGCTCGGAAGCGGCTTCATCCCCTCGGCCAACCACGCCGGCGGGCTGCGCTTCCACGGCATGTCGCCCACGCTCTCGCAGCTTTACGCCGACGGGCTGATGGAGGCCCGCGCCGTCGAGCAGACCTCCGTCTTCGAGGCGGCGGAGCTCTTTGCCCGCGTCGAGGGCATCCTCCCCGCGCCGGAGAGCAGCCACGCGATCCGCGTCGCGATCGACGAGGCGCTCAAGTGCAAGGAGACGGGCGAGGAAAAGGACATCCTCTTCGGTCTGACCGGCACGGGCTATTTCGATCTCGTCGCGTATCAGAATTTCAACGACGGATTGATGAGCGACTATATCCCCACGGACGAGGATCTTGCGAAGGGCTTTGCGGGTCTGCCGCAGGTGCCGGGGCTGGGCTGAAATCCGTTTTCCCTCCGCCATGACAGAGAAAGGGCTGTTGCCGTTGGCAACAGCCCTTTTTTCGCTATGTTTCTTCGGAAATCTGCTTTCCGTGCACCGCCGGCGTGCCGAGGAATTTTTCCATCACCCGGTACAGCGGCCGGTAGAGCGCCAGCGTGAAGACAAAGTTGCCGCCGCAGTGCGTCAGGTCATAGGGGATGCCCGCGACCCACATGGCAAAAAAGCCTTCCCAGCCTCCGTTGATGGCGAACCACTCGAGATACATCAGCGGCCCGAACACCAGGCCGAACACCGCCGCGATCACCGCCCAGAGAAGGGCGGAGTCGTTTTTGCGGAAGGCCATCGCGACCGCGACCAGCAGCGGCCAGGTGTAGAGATAGCCGAACCACCAGACCCCGCCGCCGAAGATCAGTCCCTCGAGCATGACGTAGATAGCGACGGCATACATCGCCCGCCAGCCGAAGAAGACCGTCGTGAGGATGAGGATCACGGCGTTGAGGTTGATGTTCGGGATCGAGGAGAGAGCCGCCTTTGTGGCAAAGAGCAGCGCGCCCAAGAGCGCAAGGGTGCAGATCTCCCTGGCAGAGAGCTTACCAGCCGGTCGTGAGGGTGATCTCATAGCTCTCGCCGTCCGCGATCATCGTGTCGTCCACGCCGGTCATGAGCATCTCGCCGC